>ERZ773228.753-NODE-753-length-36827-cov-3.706217_pt1 | contig 36827 bp, 30 predicted proteins | sample MGYA00580524_ERZ773228 | MGnify/ENA primary metagenome ERZ773228 (study PRJEB29015, sample SAMEA2737768) | human gut metagenome | biome: human gut; feature: human-associated habitat; material: faeces | place: China | collected 2012 ... | reverse complement strand
TCGACGGCACGGTATGCGCAGGGACATTCGCCTTTTTCGCGCGTTCCAGCGCGTAAGCGCCCGCCTGAGACGAGATGACAAGCACGATCTCGCCGTGCGGGATCCTGCCGTCTGCCTGCGCGTCGAGCAGAGCCTGCAAATTTGTGCCGCCGCCCGAGACGAGGACGGCAATGCGCGCGCTTTTCAGCATAAGGTGACCTTCTCTTCCCCGCTCACGATCTCGCCGATGACGTAGGCGTCCTGCCCGTTTTCCTTCAACGCGGCAAGCGCCTTGTCGGTGTCATCCTTGGCGACGACCATCGTCATGCCGACGCCCATGTTGTAGGTGTTGAACATATCATGCTCGGGGATGCCGCCCATGCGCTGGAGCATCGCGAAGATCGGCGGCGTGCGCAGAGAGGACTTGTCGATCCTTGCGCACAGGCCGTCCGGAATGCAGCGGGGAATATTTTCGTAGAAGCCGCCGCCCGTGATATGGCTCACGCCGTGGACGTCGGCCGCTTCCATCGCGGCGAGGACGGGCTTCACGTAAATTTTCGTCGGGCGCAGCAGCTCTTCGCCCAGCGTGCAGCGCGAGCTGATACGCTCGGCGACCGAGATACAGAAACGCTCGTACGACGAATCGACCGATGTGACGGAGCTGATCGGGTATGCCGAAGGCGAGATATTCAAGGTCGCCGAGGGGCATGTGAAGCGTTCGGTGCAGGTGTCGAAGGATATCCTGGCGCGGGCGCTGATGCAGATCGAGGAGGCGTCGAAGAATACGAGCGCCTTCAACGGCGTTCCGTCGGGTTTCATGGCCATAGACCGTGTGACGCTGGGCTGGCAGCTCTCCGATTTGATCATCATCGCAGCCCGCCCTTCGATGGGTAAGACGGCCTTCGTGCTCTCTATGGCGCGCAATATGGCCGTAGACCACGAGCAGGGCGTGGCGTTTTTCTCGCTCGAAATGTCCTCGGTGCAGCTGATGATGCGTCTGATCATCGCCGAGACGGGGCTCAACGGCAACGACGTGAAATCGGGCCGCCTGACGCCCGAGCAATGGCGCCACCTGGAGTCGGCGACCAAACCGCTGGGTGCGGCGCCTCTGTTCATCGACGATACGCCGGCGCTCTCGGTCTTCGAGTTCCGTTCGAAGGCGCGCCGCCTGAAGATACACAACGACATCAAGATCATCATCATCGACTACCTGCAGCTGATGACCGGCAACCAGGATTCGAAGGGGAACCGCGAGCAGGAGGTGGCCTTCATTTCGCGTACGCTCAAGGCCATCGCCAAGGAGCTGAACGTGCCGGTGATCGCCCTGTCGCAGCTGAGCCGTGCCACGGAGATGCGCGGCGGGTCGAAGCGCCCCCAGCTCTCCGACCTGCGTGAGTCGGGCGCCATCGAGCAGGACGCCGACATCGTGGCGTTCATCCACCGTCCGGAATATTACGGCATCAACCAGGACGAGAACGGAATGCCTACGGCCGGCATGGCCGAAATCATCATCGCCAAGCACCGTAACGGCGCCGTGTGCGACGTGAACCTGCGCTTCCTGAAGGAGCAGGCGCGTTTCGCCGACATGGACGATTCGATGCTGCCGCCCGCGCAGGCTTCGGACAGTCAGCAGGCCTACGACGATTACGCCAGCGGTTCGAACGGCGCCACGGGGGCTGCCGCCGCGCTGGGTTCGGGGATCGGCGGCGGGGAGTTCGACCTGACGCCCCGGGCGCTGGACGAAGAGGCGCCGTTCTGAGTGGCGGCACGATGCGGCCGAAAGGGAGCTCCCGCCACGCCGGAAGACGGGCGGGGATTATGTGAAACGAACAGTTAAATTTCCGATATATGTTTGTCCGGACTTATGCGGGTGCGATCGTGGGGATCGACGCCGCGGCGGTGGCCGTCGAGGTCAACATCGCGGGCGGGGGCCTCGGCATGTACCTGGTGGGGCTGCCGGACAATGCCGTCAAGGAGAGCGAGCAGCGCATACGTGCGGCGTTCGAGAACTCGGGGGAGCGGATGTCCGGCCGCAAGGTGGTCGTGAGCCTCGCCCCGGCCGACCTGCGCAAGGAAGGCGCTTCGTTCGACCTGCCGATCGCCGTGGGGATACTCGCGGCGATGGGGCGCGTGGATGCCGGGGCGCTCGGCGGGACGATGTTCGCGGGCGAGCTGTCGCTCGACGGGACGCTGAAACCCGTGCGGGGCGTGCTGCCGATGGCCGTGCGGGCCCGCGACGAAGGGTTGCGGAGGCTGGTGCTGCCGGCGGCCAATGCCCGGGAGGCGGCCGTGGTGGAGGGTATCGACGTGCTGGGCGCCGGAAGCCTGAAGGAGGTGATGGCGCTGCTGAACGGCGAGGCGGAGATCGAGCCCGCAGTGCCCGGGGCGGCGGAGCCGTTCGAAGTCGCCGCGGGGCGTTACGAGGAGGATTTCGCCGACGTGAAGGGGCAGGCGCTCGCCAAGCGGGCGCTGGAGATCGCTGCGGCGGGAGGGCACAACGTGCTGATGATCGGCGCACCGGGTTCGGGAAAGACGATGCTGGCGCGGCGTATGCCGACGATCCTGCCGCCGCTGTCGCCCGGGGAGGCGCTGGAGACGACCAAGATACACTCCGTGGCCGGGAAGGCAGGGGCTGCCGGCGGACTGATGGCGCGCAGGCCCTACAGGGCTCCGCACCACACCATTTCGCAGGTGGCGCTGATCGGTGGCGGGCAGTCGCCGCGGCCGGGCGAGGTGTCGCTGGCGCACAACGGGGTGCTGTTCCTCGACGAACTGCCCGAGTTCGGGCGCAGCGTGCTGGAGGTGCTGCGACAGCCGTTGGAGGAGAAAAAAATAACCGTGTCGCGGGCCAAATACAGCGTGGAATACCCGGCGAACTTTACGCTCGTGGCGGCGATGAACCCCTGTCCGTGCGGATATTACAACCACCCGGCCCGGGAGTGCGTCTGCTCGCCGGGGTCGGTGCACCGCTACATGAGCCGGATTTCGGGGCCGCTGATGGACAGGATCGACATGCATGTCGAGGTGACGCCCGTCTGCGCGGCGGAGCTTTCGGCGGCGGCGCCCGGGGAGTCCAGCGCTGCGATCCGTGCGCGGGTCGTGCGGGCGCGGGAGGTGCAGGCCGTGCGGTTCCGCTGTGCGCAGGGGGTGCATACCAATGCGATGATGAATGCGGCCATGCTGCGCGAATACTGCCGCCCGGATGCCGCTTCGGCGGCGCTGCTGGAGCGCGCGATGGAGCGGCTGAACCTTTCGGCGCGGGCTTACGACCGTATCCTGAAGGTGGCGCGCACGATCGCCGACCTGGCGGGGCGCGACACGGTCGCGGCGGCCGACGTGGCTGAGGCGATCAATTACCGGTCGCTGGATCGGGGTAACTGGGGACGGTGATGAAAAAATGGCTGAAGACAATGGCATGGGCGGCCGCCGGGGCGGTGCTGGCTACCGTGGCGGTATCCGCCGCCGGGTATGCCGTGCAGCGGGCGACAGACGGCCGGGTATACGCCTCGCCCGGGGAGGTGCCCGCCAACCGGGCGGGGTTGCTGCTCGGGACTTCGCGGACGGTGCGTTCGGGACGTCCGAATGCGTATTTCTACAACCGGGTCGATGCGGCCGCGGCACTGTACCATGCCGGCAAAGTGGAGTACTTGGTCATCAGCGGCGACAACGGCCGCAAGGGTTACAACGAGCCGCAGGACATGAAGGAGGCGCTCGTCGGACGGGGCGTGCCGGCGGAGGCGATATACCTCGACTATGCCGGGTTCCGGACGTACGATTCGGTCGTCCGCATGGAAAAGGTATTCGGGCAGGAGAGCTTCACGGTAATCTCACAGGAGTTCCATAACCGCCGTGCGGTTTACATCGCGCAGGCGTTGGGGCTCGATGCCGTAGGGTACAATGCCGCAGACGTGGCGGCGTACGGTGGCATGAAGACCAGGCTCCGGGAAAAGCTGGCGCGGGTCAGGATGTTCATGGATTTATGGACGGGAAAAAACCCGAAATTCCTCGGAGAACCCGTCGAAATAGGAAAATAACGGGATATGAAGAAGATCATACTTTCGGGCGGCGGAACGGGCGGACATATCTATCCGGCCGTGGCGGTTGCCGAGGCGCTCGAGCGGCGGTTCGGCGACGATGTGGAACTGCTGTTCGTCGGCGCCGAGGGCAAAATGGAGATGGAGAAGGTGCCGGCGCTGGGCTACCGCATCGTCGGGCTGCCGATTGCGGGGTTGCAGCGGCGCATGGACTGGCACAACCTCGCGGTGCCGCTGAAGGTGCTCCGGAGCATCCGGATGGCGAAAAAGACCATCCGCGATTTCGGGGCCGATGCGGTGGTGGGCTTCGGGGGCTACGCCAGCGCCCCGGTGTTGTGGGCCGCGCAGCGGCTGGGGGTGCCGACGGAGATTCAGGAGCAGAACTCCTATGCCGGGCTGACCAACAAGATACTGTCCAGGCGGGCGAAGCGGATCTGCGTCGCCTACGAGGACATGGAACGCTTTTTCCCGGCCGACAGGATCACGATGACGGGCAATCCCCTGCGGGGCCGCTTCTCGAAAGAGGGAGCCGACCGGGGCGAGGCGTTGGCCTATTACGGCTTTAGAGCGGAGCTCCCGGTGGTGCTGGTCGTGGGCGGGTCGCTCGGGACGCGGTCGCTCAACGAGATGATGAAGGCGTGGATACTCTCGCTCGGAGGCGCCGACGCCCCGGTGCAGGTGATCTGGCAGACGGGGAAATACTACGAGCGCGAGATGCAGGCGTTCCTGGCGGCGCACCCGACGGGGAATATCTGGCAGGGAGCTTTCATCGACCGCATGGACTACGCCTATGCGGCGGCCGATCTGGTCGTGTCGCGCAGCGGCGCCGGAACGGTCTCGGAGCTGTGCCTGGTGGCCAGGCCCGTGTTGTTCGTGCCTTCGCCCAACGTGGCCGAGGATCACCAGACGAAGAATGCCCGGGCGCTGGAGGCCAAGGGGGCTGCGGTGGTGGTGCCCGATGCCGAGGCCCGCACGCGGGCGATGGCGCGGGCGATGGAGCTGCTCGCCGACGGGGAGGCGCTGCGCAGGATGAGCGAAAACCTCGAGAAGCTGGCGCGACCCGACGCGGCGGAGCGGATCGTGGATGAAATCGAAAAGGTAATGAAGTGACCGCACGGCCGTGAAGCCGCAGGGCGCAGGCGGCACCTGTCTTCACGGGACGGGCTGCACCTGCACGGCGGGCGGCGGTATGAAAATCAAGAATCGAGCAGATGGAGTTTCAAAAAGTATATTTTCTGGGTATCGGCGGCATCGGCATGAGCGCCCTGGCCCGCTATTTCCTGCACGAGGGTAAAAAGGTGGCCGGCTACGACCGTACGCCTTCGCACCTGACGGACGAGTTGTCGGCCGAGGGGGCGGCGATCCATTTCGAGGACGACGTGCGGCTGATCCCCGCGGAGTTCCTCGACCCGGCGGCGACGATGGTGGTTTATACCCCGGCCGTGCCGCAGGAGCACGGCGAGTACCGCTATTTTGCCGACCACGGGTTCCGTATCGAGAAGCGCTCGCAGATGTTGGGGCACCTCGCCGAAGGCAAGTACGTGATGGCCGTGGCGGGGACGCACGGCAAGACTACGACGTCGACGCTCGTGGCATGGCTGAACCGCGCCCTGACGGGTGGCGGCAGTGCTTTTCTGGGCGGTATCTCGAAGAATTTCGGCGGCAACCTGGTGCTGGACGGCTGCGGGGTGCAGGGGATGCGCCCGCCCGCAGGGGAGGGATGCGCCGCTGCCGGATTCCGCCTTTCGGGCGGGCGGCTGGCCGTCGAGGCCGACGAGTTCGACCGTTCGTTCCTGCGGCTCTATCCCGATGTGGCGGTGGTCACGTCGGCCGACGCGGATCACCTCGACATTTACGGGACGCACGAGGCGGTGAAGGAGGCTTTCGCGCAGTTCGTGCGGCAGATACGCCCCGGCGGGTTCCTCGTCATCAAGCAAGGGACGGACATCGTGGTGGACAATCCGCAGATTACGGTGTACCGCTATTCGTACGACGTGCCGTGCGACTTCTATGCCCGTAACGTGCAGTTGCTCGAGGGAGGCCATTACAGGTATGACATCGTAGTGCCGGGCGGTGCGATCGAAGGCTGCACGCTGGGCATTCCGGGCTGGGTCAACATCGAAAATTCGGTGGCGGCCGTGGCCTCGGTATGGTGCGCGGCCAGGGCCGAAGGGGTTGCGTTGGATGCGGACGCCCTGCGCGGGGCGCTGGCGTCGTTCTCGGGCGTGAAGCGCCGTTTCGAATTCTATGTCAACACCCCCAGGCAGGTCTACATGGACGATTACGCGCACCATCCGCGCGAACTGGCGGCGACGCTGACCTCCGTGCGGAAGATGTTCCCGGGACGGCGCATTACGGCGCTGTTCCAGCCCCACCTCTATACCCGCACGCGCGACCTTTACGAAGAGTTCGCCGAGTCGCTGTCGCATGCCGACGAGGTGGTGCTGCTGCCGATCTACCCGGCGCGCGAGGAGCCGATCCCCGGCGTCACGTCGGAGCTCATCGCCCGGCGCGTAGCCGTGCCGTGCCGCATCGTCGGCAGGGAGGCGCTGGCCGATACGGTCGCGGCGATGGATACGGACGTGGTGGTGAGCTTCGGGGCGGGCAATATCGACGCCTGCTGCGGGGCGCTGGCCGAAAAACTCGAAGCTAAAAGCTGACGCGCGATGAACCGCTACCTCCGATACGCATTGCTGGCCCTTTTGTGGGGCGCTGTGGCCGCATATATCCTATATGCGGGCACCACGGCGCAGCGTCTGCGTGCCGCGAGGACGGTCGGGAAGGTCGAGATTGAGGTCGTCGACAGCTCGTCGATGGGCTATCTGGTGTCGGGGCGCATGGTGCGCGGGTGGATCGCGCACAGCGGGATCAAGACGAAAGGCACGGCAGTTGATAAGGTGCCCTTGACGCAGATCGAGGAGATGATCGCCAGGAACGGGTTCGTGGAGCGGGTGGACGCCTATGTCACCTATGACGGGGTGCTGCACGTGGATATCAGCCAGCGAAGGCCGCTCGTGCGGCTGCTGGTGGACGGCGTGGATTCGTACGTCACGGCGGAGGGCTATGTGTTCGCCGCGCCGCGGGCATCGTCGCTTTACGTGCCGGTCGTGACGGGCAGCTACCGCCCGCCGTTTCCCGCGGGGTATGCCGGTTCCGTGCGGGCGCATATCGACACCGAGTCGGCGAAGGTGGACAAACGGATCGCGGAGCTGGAGCGGGAGAAGTACCCGCTTTACAGGCGCGAACTGCAGAACGACCGCAACCTGTCGGCGCTGCGCCGTATGCGGGTCAAGAAACAGTGGTGGCGGCTGGAAAGCTCGGCCGAGTTCGACAAACGGGTCGGCGAACTGCGCCGCCACAAGGTCGAAATGCGCCGCAAATACCGCTACGAGGCGCGTATGATCCAGGAGGGGATCGACCGTATCGCTCGGCAGCAGGAGGCCGAGCGGCTGAAACAAAAAAAGTTGGAGAAAAGCTACGAAGATTTCATGAAACTCCTTACCTTTGTAGAGTTCGTCGAAGAGGACGATTTCTGGAGGTCGGAAGTGGTGCAGATTGCGGCCCGGACGACCCCCAGCGGAGCGTTGGAGGTGGAACTGGTGCCGCGGAGCGGACGCCACACCATTCTTTTCGGGCGCATCGAGCAGGTGGAGCGTAAGTTCGACAAGTTGATGCGCTTCTACCGCAGCGGGTTGCAGAACATCGGCTGGGATGCGTACAGGACGATAGATATCAGATACAAGGATCAGGTGGTTTGCAAGAAATAAAAAGGAAATATACCGTGGAAAGAAAGAATTATACCGTTGCCGTCGACCTGGGCTCGTCGAACGTCGTGGTGGCTGTCGGCGAGAAGGTCGCCGAAGGCCGGATGGATGTGGCGTCGATCGTGTCGAAGCCCGTCGAGGGCGTCAATGCGGGCAAGATCGAGAATATCGAACTGGTGAGCCGCGCCATCCGCGAAGCCATGTCCGAAGCCGAAGAGCAGCTGGGTATCCGGATCACGGTGGCCTATGCCGGTATTTCGGGCGATTTCGTGCGCTGTGCGCGCCATACGGATCATGTCTTCGTCTACGATCCCCAGAACGGTGTCAACCAGAAGGACGTCGACGCGCTGTTCGACCGCATGCGGAACGTGCAGGCGCCCGACGACGAGACCATCATGGAGCGTGTGCCCCAGAACTATGTGGTCGACGACAACCAGGAGGTCAAGAACCCCGTGGGGTCGTTCGGCAAGAAACTCTCGTCGACGTTCAATTTCATCCTTTGCCTGCGCACGCCGATGCAGCGGCTCGACATGGCGCTCAAGCGGCTCGGCATAAAGATGCTGGGCGTGACGTCGAATGCCATCGCCACGGCCGAGGCCGTGCTGCTGCCCGACGAGAAGGAGGAGGGCGTAGCGGTGGTCGACATCGGCGGCGGCGTGACGGACGTGGCGGTTTATTACCGCAACGTGGTGCGTTATATCGCCACGATCCCGATGGGGGCCATGGCCATCAACCGCGACATCCGCACGATGAGCGTGCCCGAGAAACATGTGGAAAGCCTCAAACAGAAATACGGTTCGGCGGTGGCCGACCTGGCCCCGGAGGACAAACTGATCCGCGTCAACGGCCGCACGGCCCGCGAAGCGAAGGACATCCTGCTGCGCAACTTGGCGACGGTGATCGAAGCCCGTGCCACGGATATTGCGGAGTTCGTATTGCAGGAGATCCGGGATTCGGGGTATGCCGGCAAGCTGGCCTACGGCATTGTCCTGACGGGAGGTTCGGCCAAGCTGAAGGATGTGGACGAGTTGTTCCGTCGCGTGACGGGCATGGACGTGCGCATCGCATCGGCCGAGACCGGCATTGCGGAGGAGTCGAAGGAGAAGGTCGCAGACCCGGCCTATGCCACGGCGGTCGGTATTTTGCTCAAGGGCGCCGAGCAGGGTGCCTGCGCGGTGATCGAGCGTCCGGCCTCGCCGGCGTCCCGGCCTGCGGAACCCCGCCCGGGATTCCAGCCCCAGCAGCCCCAGGCCGCACCCGAGTTCCGCCATACGCCGCGGTTCCAGCAGCCCGCACAGGGGCCGGCTTCCGCGGCGGCACAGCCTGCGCCCGATGAGGATGCCGCGGCAAGGGGGCAGGAGCGGGAAGATGAGCAGCTGAAGGCCCCCGTGATCGAACCCAAGCGCAAGCGCGACTGGGGGTCGATCTTCCAGAAGACCTTCGACAAGATCAACAAGAGCTTTACGGCCGCCGAGGACGAGGAGATCTGATCCTAAGGGCTGCAACTGGCCCTTTAGGCGGCCGGGCGTGAGGAGGATTTGCGGGTGTTCGCCCCGCGTGGGAATTAATTTGAAGAAAGGAGTAAAGAGATATGACAGACGAATTGATGTCGGAAATCAAAGCCCCGAAAACGGACGGGTCGATCATTATGGTGGTCGGTGTCGGCGGTGCCGGCGGGAATGCCGTGAACCATATGTGGAACCTGGGTATACGGGGCGTGACGTTCATGGTTTGCAATACCGACCAGCAGGCGTTGGATAAGAGCCCCGTGGAGCTGAAGATACGCCTCGGCGCCGAGGGCCTCGGTGCGGGGAACGACCCGGAGAACGGCCGCCGTGCCGCAGTCGAGTCGCTGCCCGAAATCCGCCAGCACCTCGAAGAGGCCGGGACTCGGATGCTGTTCATCACGGCCGGCATGGGCGGCGGTACGGGTACGGGCGCATCGCCCGTCATCGCCAAGCTGGCCAAGGAGATGGGGCTGCTGACCGTGGCGATCGTCACCTCGCCGCTGGCCGTCGAGGGTAAGATCCGCTACGAACAGGCTTTCCGCGGGATCGAGGAACTGCGCCAGAATGTCGATTCGCTGCTGATTATCAACAACGAGAATATCCTCGAAATATACGGGCGCCTGTCGCTCAAGCAGGCGTTCGGCAAGGCCGACGACATTCTGTGTTCGGCGGCGAAGGGCATCGCCGAGATCATCACGGTCGAGAGCGACCTGGTGAACGTCGACTTCGCCGATGTGTCGAAGGTGATGCGCGACAGCGGCCGCGCGCACATGGCCGTGGCTACGGCCGAAGGCGACAACCGCGCCGAGACTGCTGCCGAGGCTTCGCTGCGTTCGCCGCTTCTGGATCACAACCTGATCTCGGGTGCGAAGAATATCCTGCTGAACATTTCGGTGTCGAACGCCGACTCGCTGATGTACGAGGAGGTGGTGCGCATCCTGGAGTATATCCAGGCGCATGCCAGCGTGCAGGACGACAACGGCGTGATACACAACGCCAATATCATCTGGGGTACGAGCGAGAAGCCCCAGCTGGGCAACGCCATCGAACTGGTGGTGGTGGCCACGGGGTTCTCGGGCGATGCGTCCGTCGACGTGATGAAGCAGATCATCCCCCCGGCGCGTATCACGGAACCGGTGAAGGAGCCTGTGGCTCCCGTGCTGGAGCCGATCAAGCCCGTTGCGCCGCCGCAGCGGCCGCCCGAGCAGGTGATGCTCGGCGCCAAGTCGACCCGCTACAACAACATCGAACTGCTGCTGGCCAAACCGGCCTACCAGTCGCGCAACTCGAAGTTCATCGTGCAGATGCCCGGCGGACGCAAGGAGGTGCTGCGCGAGGAGTCCGAAAACAGCCAGCAGGCTGCCGATTCGCAGGGCGGATCGCTTTTTGACTAACTAAATCCGCGCAAGTTTGGAGAGTACCGCTTCATGGATCGCATTCAACGGGTTTTCGGGCCATATCGCCGTGCTGTGCGCGGTGACGTTGGGACTGCTGTGCGTTTCAGCGCTCGTATCGGGGGCTGAAACTTCGTTTTTCTCCCTGTCGCATAAGGATATCCGCCGCCTGCAGACGCGCACGACCGCTTCGGCGGAGGCGGTGCTGCGGCTGCTGACGAATGTCGACGTGCTGCTGGCGACGATTCTGGTGGTCAACAACCTGGTGAATATCTGCATCGTCATCCTCGTGTCGGGTATCATCGACTCGGTTTTTACGTTCCTGCGTTTCGAGTTCCTGTTCAAGACCGTACTGGTGACTTTCCTGCTGCTGCTGTTCGGCGAGATACTGCCCAAAGTATTGGCGCAGACTATGCCGGTGCGTTTCGCGCAGTTCGCGGCACGGCCGCTCAGGGTGTTGCGGTGGATTTTCTATCCGCTCTCCTACATCCTGGTGCGCACGAGCAGCCGCATCAGCGAAAAGGCGGCGCACAAGAGCGAGATTTCGCTCGACGAACTGGCCGACGCCGTGGATATGACCCAGAGTTCGAGCCCCGAGGAGCATGTGATGCTGTCGGGGATCGTCAACTTCGTGAATACCGAGGTGCAGGAGATCATGAAACCCCGCGTGGACATTACGGCGCTCTCGGTGACGGACGATTACGAGACCGTCAAGCAGACGATCATCCGGTCGGGTTTTTCGCGTATCCCGGTATACGAAGAGGATATCGACAATATCAGGGGGACGCTCTATGTCAAGGATCTGCTCCCCTATATCAACCACGGCAACGAATTCGGCTGGCAGCAGTTGGTGCGCAAGCCCTATTTCGTGCCCGAGCATAAGAAGATCAACGACCTGCTGGGCGACTTCCAGTCGAACAAGGTGCACATGGCGATCGTCGTCGACGAGTACGGTTCGACGCTGGGGCTGGTGTCGCTGGAAGATATCATCGAGGAGATCGTGGGCGAGATTTCGGACGAAAGCGATGCCGACGAGAGTTTCTTCACGCGTCTCGACGAGAAGAGTTACCTCTTCGACGGCAAGAGCCACCTGGGCGATTTCGAACGGGTGCTGGGGATCGACGAGGAGACCTTTGCCGACGTGAAGGGCGATGCCGAGACCCTCGCCGGGCTGATGCTCGAACTCAAACGCGACTTCCCCCGCAAGGGCGATGTCTTTACGTCGCACGACATCCGTTTTACGGTGCAGGAGATGGACGGGCACCGTGTCGATAAAATCCGTGTGGACTTGCAGTGAACGATGGGAAAGGCACTCTTCATAGAGCCGCCGATGGACGAGGCCGGAGTAGCCGGGTGGGTGACATCCGACGAATTGTCCGAGGCCGGGCGTTTTGTGCGGGAGGGCCGGCGCCGGGAATACCTCACGTGGCGAGCCGTCGTCCGCCGGGAACTGGGGGCGGAAGTGCGGATTGCCTATGATGCAGCCGGGGCCCCGGTCGTCGACAGGGACGGGGTATACGTCGGGGTTTCGCACTGTAGGGGGCGTGTGGCCGTCTGTCTGTCCGATGTCCCCTGCGCGGTCGACATCGAGCCCGAGACGCGGGATTTCAGCCGTGCTACGCCGCGTTACATGTCCCCCTCCGAGCAGGCGCTGTCCGGCGATCCGCTGCTGCCTGCCGCCGTCTGGTGCGCGAAGGAGGCGCTTTATAAATATGCCCGGCGCCCGGGGCTGGACTTGTTGCACGACCTGCGGGTGGAGGCGGTGGATTTCGCGGCCGGAATCGTTGTCGGGCGCATCGGCGGCGGGGAGGCGATCCGGCTCACGCTGCATCGTGCCGACGGGTTTATCGCGGTATATATTGTGTAGTTCCCGTGAGGATTACTGAAAGCCCCTCGGTTGTCGGGGGGCTTTTCCATGTCGCGATACCGGTCGTCGGGGCGGGGATTGTCGGTATGGGGCTCTTAGAAGGCTTCGGAGGCCGTGAAGAGGAAGGCCGAGGAGCGTTTGCGATCCCACGGCAGGTTTTGGTTGCCGTAGACGCCCCAGCCGTAGTCGAGGCGGATGTTCATCCGGTTCTTGAACTCGAACCGGTAGCCGCAGCCGAAGCTGTAAAGGGTGTTGTCCCAGCGGAATTTGTCGGTGCCCCAGACCTGTCCGCCGCCGATCCAGGCTACGACGCCGTGGCGGCGGTAGATTTTCTGGCGCAGCTCGATCTGCGTCTCGACGAGCCTTTTGTCGCGGTAGCGCCCTTCGTAGTAGCCGCGCATGCGTTCCATGCCGCCCATCTTGGCGTACATGTGCCACGAAGGGGTGCCGGCCGTGAAGTCGGCGTAGAGGTCGTAGGCGAAGATGGCGCCTTTCCAGAGTTTCCGGTAGAAGTCGAAGGTCAGGGTGAAGCGTCCGAAGTTGCGGCGCGTATTGCCCAGCCATTCGGGATACCACTTGGCTTCGGCCTTGATGAAGATGCCCCTCGAAGCGTTGAATGTCACGTCGCGCGTGTCGTATTGGGCGAAGAGGCCGAGGCTGGTGTTGAAGGCGTTCGGATTGTCGCCCGATTCGGTAATGTAATTCGAGAAGGGATCCTGCTTGGCCGGGTCGTAGCGCCCCTCCTGCCAGAGGGTGTAGAGTTCGCCCATCCTGCCACCCGGAACCGGCTTCCCGGCGTCTACGTCGGCTTTGACATTATTCATATAGGCGACCATGCCTGTGTCTTTGTACTTCGCCCCGGTGTAGTCGATGCCCCCGCTGACGCCGATGTAAAAGCGTCCGGCGAGCGCCGTGCAGTAGGAGATGCGGAAGATGCCCATCGTGGTGGTGAGCTCCTGTGCGTAGCCCTCCGCGCCGGCGTTGTAGCCCACGCCGTAGAAGGCCCCCGGAAAATAGACGAAGGCCCCGGCGTAGCTCAGGCGTTGTTTGTTGTGGTTGAAGATGTTGTCGCCCGAGAAGCGGAGCAGGACGAATTTTTCGGTCGTGACGTTGCCGTAGATCGAGATATTCGACGGGGCGGTCACGGAGTCCGTGCGGTCTATTCGGTAAAGCCCCGCCACGAGGAACCCGATGCCGAAGCCGACATCCGACGAATAGTTCGGGCCGGGGGCGATGCTCCAGTCGATTTTCTTTTCGAACGTACGGTCGATGTTCGAACGGCTGTAATAGTCGATGATGCGGCGTATGAAGCCTTTGCGTTGGGCGGGCGATGTGAGGGCTGCGGTGTCGGCGGGTTGTTTGGGGGAGCGGGCTGCGGCGCTTCCGATCTGGGACAGGGCTTCCTCGGTCGAGGGAAAGGAATCCATGTCCTTGTCGGGTTGCTGTCCTACGGCGGTATATGCTATCAGCAGCATGCAGACCGTTAAAATGGTTCTGTATCCCTTTTTCATTGATTGTTCGGTGAAAGGCGATCCAAAGATAGGAATTATTTTCCGTATGCGCAAAACGGCGGGCGGATGCCGGGGATGGACGCGGCTTTCCGGGATAAATGTTTATCTTTGCTGTAGCAACCCTCCCGTGTGCGGCTTTGCAGGCGGGGAGTCGGGTGCCTCTTTTACTGAATTTGACGATGCAGATAACCAGACCTGTCCCGGCCGCCGATCCCGTGGAATATACCGATGGTAGGGCGTTGACCGAAGGCGAAGAGATTGCCGGAGGCATTTTCCGCGGCATTGTTTTCCCGCACCTCGACCGGGAACATGTCTGGGTGCAGTCGTGTCTTTTCGCAGGCTGCCTTTTCCCGGCGTGCGTGTTGCGCGGATCGCATTTCACGGATGTGACCTTCCGGAACTGCGACCTGTCGAACGCCGACCTGACGGGGTGCAGTTTCCAGCGGGTGGAGTTCCTGGATTGCAAGCTCATGGGGACGAACCTCTCCGAAGCGACGATGCAGCATGTGGCCTTCGAGCGCTGCAAGGCGGAGTTCGCCAATTTCGCGCTGGGGCGCTTGCGTTTCGTGGCGCACAGTCAGGGAGTCATGCGGGGAGCCGTGTTCGACGAGTGCCGCCTGGAGAAGGCCTCCTTTTCGCGCTGCGACCTGACGCAGGGTGAATTCCGCGGCACGCGCCTGCGCGGGCTTTCGTTCGCGGATTCCGACATCCGGGGAATACGTGTCGGCGAGGTCGATTCGTTTGAATTAAAGGGTTTGAAGATCAATGCATTGCAGGCGGTTGACCTGGTGCGGCTGCTGGGGGTAGAGGTGGAGGAATAAGGGTTTATTCAAAAAATTTACATATTTCTTAAAAAATCTTAATAAAATATTTGGAAGTTTGCTTTTGCCGTAGTACTTTTGCCTCGTCTTAAATGATAAAATATTTTAAGAATTATTTAAAATTATTTAGTATGAAAGCAAGGATCAATGAGTGGTTACGCACCGCCCTGATTATGTTGGGAGAGAGCATCAAGCTGCGCGAGATGTAATATCTCCCTTTTATTTTCGGAAAAGAGTTAAACCTTCGATATACGAAAGCGGCCCGACTGTCAAAGTCGGGCCGCTTTTCATTTCGGGCTCCCTGCCGCCATGCGGCTGAGGCTTCTCAGGGGCGGTCGTTACGCCCGGGTTATTTGATGCCCAGTTTCTTGGCGATCTCCTTGGGCAGGGCGTGCTTGTTGACCATGACAGAGGTTGTCTTGTAAGCGACGAACGGGCGCGAGAAATACCAGAATCCGTCGTAGGGCGGACGTACGTCCCATGAATTCTGCACCTTGTAGTAGTGGTTGCCTGCCTGGTCGGTGGCCGTACCCATGATGACCATGCCGTGGTCGTCGGTGGTTTCGTAGTTGTCGAAAGCCACCTGACGCATCTCCTGGGTGATGTCGAGCTCCTTGCCCGGCTTGTCGAACTTGTAGAGTGCGTCGTCCTTCTCCTTCTGCGTCAGTTTGCCCCAGCGCTCGGCTTCGGTGCCGCCCATGCCTTCGAGGTCGGCGGCCGGTACGATGCCGATCGCCTTGGTGCGGCTGAATCCCTTTTCGCTTACGTCGGTGCCCCACGCGACGGGATAACCGTTCTCCAGTGCGTTGTCCACGACGGCCATCATTTCGTCAAGCGGAAGGTTGTAGACCGTGCCCCACATCCAGTTATCGGGCACCTCGATGATGAATTGCGTATAGAAAGGGTGGTGTGTAAACGAACTGATGTCGATATAGTCGTCGATGTCGATCGGCAGCGAGGCGGCGAACGTCCGGGGCGTGTATTCCTTGCCCTGATAGGTGAAAGTCTCGGGCATCGGGCCGAAATATTCGTCCAGAATGGCGTTGAAACCCCGTTTCCAAGCCGTCGAGAGCGGCTTGTTCGAAGATTTGGTGCTGGCCTCCATCACTGCGTCGAGGTAGGCTTTCAGCACGCGCGAGAGTTCGTGGAAATCGGCTTTCTCGGTGCCGTAGTTGAAGCCCGGGTAGGCTTCGAACGGGACGATGCCGTAGTTGCGGATGCCTTCCGTCACGTCGCGCGAGGCCCCGCCTTCGGCGAAGTTGATCTCGCCGTGCATGCGAATGTATTTCACGGCTTTCTCCATGAACGTATGGCGGACGATCCACATTTCGGAGAGGTGCACGGGGGCGCCTCCCGCACGCAGGATTTCACCTTCGAGGAACGAAAGGGTCGAGTAGCACCAGCAGGTGCCGCTACGGCTCTGATCCTTGACCGGGGTCATGGGGATCAGTTTGACGTCGGTGAACCGGTAGCCTTCGGCGGCGGTCGTGTCGGGGGTCTGTGCCGCAGCCGTAAATGCGGCGCAGAAGGCAACGAGGGTCAGCAGGAGTTTCTTCATTGCGTTACAGTTTAGTTATAGGTTCTGTTATTTCTTCGAGTCGGCGACGATCTTCAGGCAGTCGTCGAGCGTGAGTTCTTCGGGTTTGCTGCCCTTGGGCAGGCGGTAGTTCTTGCCCTTGTAGGCGATGTAGGCCCCGTAACGGCCGTTCTTGACCAGCATGTCGGGCTCTTCGGGGAAGCTCCGCAGCGGAGTGTTGGCCGCGGCGGCCGCAGCCTTCTGGGCATGGACGATCTCCACGGCCCGCTCGTAAGTGAGCGTGTAGGGGTCGTCGCCCTTCTGCAGCGATGCGAACGATTTGCCGTGGCGCACGTAGGGCCCGTACTTGCCGATGCCCACCGAGAGTTCCTCGCCGTCGAGCTGGCCCAGGTCGCGGGGCAGTGCGAAGAGCGCCAACGCTTCCTCGAGCGTGATCGACTCGATCAGCTGGCCCTTTTTGAGCGAGGCGAAGCGCCCTTTCTGGCCCTCTTCGCCTTCGATCTCGACCATCGGGCCGTAACGGCCGATGCGTGCCTTGACGATATGCCCTGTCTTGGGGTCGTTGCCCAGGATGCGTGCCTGGCTCTTCTTGTCGGTCTGCGTGCCGATGGCCGTGTCGACCATCTGGTGGAAGGGGCCGTAGAAATCGTGGATCATCTTCACCCACGTGATGTCGCCGTCGGCGATGCGGTCGAATTCCTTTTCGACGCTGGCCGTGAAGTTATAGTCCATGATCGGCTTGAACTGCGTTTCGAGGTAGTCGTTGACGACCATGCCGATGTCCGTCGGCGAAAGGCGGTTCTTCTCCTTGCCGTAGCTTTCCGAGAGGTTTTTCGTGGCGAGCTTGTCGCCCGTGAGGGTCATCTGTACGTAGCTGCGTTTCTGCCCCTCCTTGTTTTGCTTGACCACGTAGCCGCGGTTGATGATCGTCGTGATGGTCGGCGCATAGGTCGAGGGGCGTCCGATGCCCAGCTCTTCGAGGCGCTTGACCAGCGAGGCTTCGTTGTAACGCGCCGGGGCCTGCGTGAAGCGTTCCGTGGCGGTGATCTGCGTCGAAAGCAGTTCGTCGCCCTGGGCCATCTTCGGGAGCAGCCCTTCGCCGCTTTCGGCGGCCTGGTCGTCGTCCGTGGATTCGGAGTAGAGGCGCAGGAAGCCGTCGAAGCGGACGACTTCGCCCGTGGCGACGAATTGCTGCGACGACCCCGACATGTCGATCACGATGGTCGTGCGGTCGAGTTCGGCGCAGACCATCTGCGAAGCTACGGTGCGCTTCCAGATCAGGTCGTAGAGTTTCTTTTCGGCCGGGGTGCCTTCGATCGACTGGCGGTCGATATACGACGGGCGGATAGCCTCGTGCGCCTCCTGGGCCCCCTTGGTCTTGGTCTTATAGTTATGCCATGACGAATATTTTTCGCCGTAGAGTTTCGTGATCTCCTCCTTGCACTGGGCCAGTGCCTGTTGCGAGAGGTTTACGGAGTCGGTACGCATGTAGGTGATGAGACCCTGCTCGTAGAGGTGCTGGGCGACGGACATCGTCTGCGAAACGGACATGCCCAGCTTGCGGCCCGCCTCCTGCTGGAGCGTCGAGGTCGTGAACGGAGGTGCCGGGAAACGCTGTGCGGGTTTCTCTTCGGCTTTCGACACGGTGAATGTGGCGCCGATGCAACTGCGGAGGAATGCCTCGGCCTCGGCCTGCGTTTCGAAGCGCGACGGGAGTTCGGCCTTGAAGATGGTCTTTTCGGGGTCGTTGGCCGCGTAGAACTGTGCCACGACGCGGAAATAGGGTGCCGAGCGGAAGGCGATGATCTCGCGCTCGCGCTCGACGATCAGCCGTACGGCGACGCTCTGCACGCGGCCGGCCGAAAGCGACGGCCGCACTTTCTTCCACAGCACGGGCGAAAGCTCGAAGCCGACCAGGCGGTCGAGGATACGGCGTGCCTGCTGTGCATTGACCAGATCCATGTTGACCGTGCGAGGGTTCTCGATGGCTTCGAGAATCGCCCGCTTGGTGATTTCGTGGAAGACGATGCGCTTGGTCTGGTCGACGGGGAGCCCCAACACTTCGGTCAGGTGCCATGCGATGGCTTCTCCTTCGCGGTCTTCATCGGACGCCAGCCATACGGTCTTGCTCTTGGCAAGTTTGGTCAGTTCGTCCACCACTTTCTTCTTGTCGCCCGGGATTTCATAGACGGGCTTGAACTCGTCGTCGATATTGATGCCCAGGTCTTTTTTCGACAGGTCGCGGATGTGTCCGAAACTCGACTTGACGATATAGTCCTTGCCGAGGAACTTCTCGATGGTTTTGGCCTTGGCGGGGGACTCGACGATTACTAAATTTTCCTGCATGCGTTCTTTATGGCTTTTCTGAAATGCGAAAACCTAAGCATGAGTACTTAGGTTTCGCATTCCGTGCTGTTGATCCTTTATTTGACCAGGGTATAGGCGATGTCGATCTTGATCGGGGCATCCTCCTTGGTCAGCGACCCGTCCGAGGGCGTCATACCCTGCATCACACTGTAATTCTGGGTGTAGAGGCCGTATGCCTCGGGCCCCATGTACATAGTCCTGGTTTTGATTCTCTCCGCGATCTCTTCCCACGGGGCGTTCTCGCCCAGCTCCTTCACGGCCTCCTGGTAGTAGTTCCACATGCTCTGCACGTGGCCCGTGATGTCCATCACGTAGCAGCCCCGGCTGCGGTTGATGTAACCGCCGTAGGTCAGCGTCGTGCTGTAGGTCTTCTCGTAGGCATAGGCGTAGTCGGTGATGCCCGAGAGCTTTTTGTAATTGGTATAGAGGCCCAGGCGGCTCTGCGAGGCGTCCATCTGCTCGATCATGTGCTTCACGTCGGTCAGGTTCTGCCAGTCGTAGTTGCTGCCCGCGAAATAGACCGACATCCGGGCCTGGTTGATGGCCAGGGTGTTGAACTCCTTGGCGGAAGCGGCGTTCTCGTCCTTGATGATCTGCGCCAGCTGCCTGAAGAACTCCTCGGTGAAAGTCATTTCCGTTACGACGCCGCCCATGCCCTCGACGTAGACCTGCTTGCTGAGCGGACGGTTCTCGTTGGTCTCGACCGCATCCGCAATGTCGAACCTCTGCGGAGAAGTGGCTTTCGAGTAGTCGTGGCGGATGGTGTTGACCGACACGTTGCCGTAGTCGACCGAAGAGTCGTAGAAAATGTAGGGGATCGAAATCGTGTCGGCGATCAGCGTAGGGTCGCTCTCCAGGCGGTTACGCCCGTAGATCGCGAAGCCCGAAGCGTCGAGCGACGTGGCGTAGATGTTGCCCTTGTTGGGGGTCGTCTGGTCGACGGCCGGGACGATGTAAAGCCCCTTGAACTCGGCGACCCACTGTTCGAGGCTGTCGAGGCTGTAAATCGAATAGTCGCCCTTGTACGTGCCCTCCTGAAGCATCAGGCGGTTGATGAATTCCCGTCCCTTTGGGGTCGGTTTCATGGTGGTGTACGTGGTGGCGGGGCCTGTCGTCTTTCCGTCGGGGAAGGTGAACGTGAAGAGCACGTCGTCGCCTACGACACCCGCCTTGACGGGGTCGAAATTGAGGTAGAAGGTCGTGTCGCGCTCGGACTTTCCGCTTTCGACGGGTTTCTCGGTCAGGTATTTGTTGCTGACGACCTCGTATACGTTGTACTCCTGCGAGGTGAGCGTGTCGCTGCCGTAGCTGGAGATGGAAAGCAGGATGATCGCCGAGTCGAGGATCGGGCGGAACCCGAAATAGCCCGAGTCGATTTCATAGGGGACGTATTGCGTGAGGAACCCTGCCGTGCGCAGTCCGAACGTATCGCTGAGCATCGAACCCATGTACCCGTAGGTGAGGTTCGACGTGATGAGCGAGTCGGTCTGGTAAAGCCGCGTCTCGACATAGCGCCTGGGGTTGAGATCCCCCGTCAGCGTCAGGGCGCCGAATGTCTGGTAACCCGCTTTCATCTGCTGGTTGTCCGGCACGAGGTTCGACCCCAGTGTGTCGTCGACCTTGGTGCAGCCCGCGAATGTCATCGCAGCGACGGCCGTCACGACGGCGGCGGCGCGGAGCAAACGGCGGAAATTATTGAATCGCTTCATAGAATCGGTTGTAATTATCGAAAAAGTCCGCTGCCTCGGGCGACTGGTATTCGAGCATCGGTTTCCCGCTCGCACGGGCGATCTCCAATACCTTGGGGTCGGCATCTACGGAAGCTGCGACCACACCGTCGGCATATTCCATAACGAAGCGGCAGAGGTTTTCGTATGACGGGACGTCGAGAATTGCGAGATTTTTATCCTTGACCCCCTCGCCGGCGATCTTCGCGGCGAAGCCCTTGTCCAGCTCCCCGGGGAAGCCGTCGGCGTAGAGCGAGACGACGACTTTCACGTCGCGGAAAATCGGGTCGTCGGCGAAGACCCGTTTCAGGTAGACCGGGATCACTCCCGAGAACCAGCCGTGGCAATGGACTATGGTCGGCGTCCAGCGCAGTTTTTTGACCGTTTCCAGCACGCCGCGGGCGAAGAAGATGGCCCGTTCGTCGTTGTCGGGGAATTCCGCCCCTTCGCTGTCGGTCAGCACGGCCTTGCGCGAGAAATAGTCGTCGTTGTCGATGAAATAGATCTGCACGCGCGCCGCGGGGATCGAGGCCACCTTGATGATGAGCTGGTGGTCGTTGTCGTCGATGATGAGGTTCATGCCCGAAAGACGTATTACCTCGTGGAGCTGGTGCCGGCGTTCGTTGATACAGCCGTAGCGCGGCATGAAGGTACGGATTTCGTTCCCACGCTCCTGCATCGCCTGCGTGAGAGCGCGGCAAAGTCCGGAAGCCTCCGTCTCTGGAAGATAGGGTGTAATCTCCTGACAGACGTACAGAATCTTATTTGCCATGGTTCGAGTATTTGATCTTTCGCGGTCTATTGTGCAAAGATAGTGAAAAAATCTTAAAGAATGAGCATCGCGTCGCCGTAAGTGCCGAATCGGTACCCTTCTTCCTTGGCTATCTTATAGGCGTTCATGATCGTTTCGTAGCCGCCGAACGCCGCAACCATCATCAGCTGGGTGGAGTAAGGCAGATGGAAATTGGTCACCATGGCGTCGGCCACCGTGAACTCGTAGGGTGCGAAGATGAACTTGTTCGTCCATCCTTCCATCGGCTTGATCATGCCGTTGGTCGAGACCGCCGTTTCGAGGGTGCGCATGACGGTCGTGCCGATGGCTGCGACCTTGCGCCCGTTGCGCTTGGCCTCGTTCACCGCCCCGGCAGCCTCTTCGGTCACGAAGAACTGTTCGGAGTCCATCTTGTGCTTCGAGAGGTCTTCGACGTCGACCGTACGGAAGTTGCCCAGCCCGACGTGCAGCGTGACGAACGCACGGTCGATGCCCTTGATCTCCATGCGCTTCATCAGGTGCTTCGAGAAGTGCATGCCGGCCGTCGGGGCGGCAACGGCGCCTTCGTGCTCGGCGAAGATCGTCTGGTAGCGCTCGGCGTCCTCGGGTTCGACCTTGTCGCGCACCCATTTGGGCAGCGGTGTCTCGCCCAGGCTGAAAAGCGTCTGCTTGAACTCCTCGTAGGAGCCGTCGAACAGGAAGCGCAGCGTGCGCCCGCGCGAGGTCGTATTGTCGATCACCTCGGCCACCAGCAGGTCGTCGTCGCCGAAGTAGAGCTTGTTGCCGATGCGGATCTTGCGGGCCGGGTCGACCAGCACGTCCCAGAGCCGCAGTTCGCGGTTCAGTTCGCGCAGCAGGAAGATCTCGATCTCGGCACCCGTCTTCTCCTTGTTGCCGTAGAGGCGTGCCGGGAAGACTTTGGTGTCGTTGAATACGAAGAGGTCTTTTTCGTCGAAGTATTCGATGATGTCTTTGAAAATACGGTGTTCGATGGTGCCTTTGGCGCGGTCGATGACCATCAGGCGTGAATCGTCCCGGTTTTCCGTCGGGTGTTTCGCCAGCATTTCGGGGGCGAAATCATACCCGTATTGCGATAATTTCATAGGTGGAATACTCTATTTTACGTTCGAAATAAACAACACAGATTAATTTCTATACGCAAAAAAGCCTATTTTGTTTCAAGTTCCTGCAATTTTTTTAGAAAATCATCGAGGCTGTGGGCGTTTTCGACCCTGAAGCCGCCGCTGCGCGTCCGGCAAAGGGAAGTCAGGTGCGCGCCGCTTTCGAGCGCCTGCCCGATTTCGTGGGCCAGCGAACGGATGTAGGTGCCCTTGCTGCATCGTACGCGGATGCGGATGCGCGGCAGGTCGTACTCTTCGAGCTGCATTTCGTAGATGTGGACGAGCGCCTTGCGCATTTCGACCTCCTCGCCCGCGCGAGCCCGTTCGTAGGCCCGCATGCCGTCGATCTTTTTGGCCGAATAGACCGGCGGCGACTGGAGGCGTTCGCCCGAGAGTGCGGCGAGGGCTTCGAGTACCTTCCCGCGCGTGATGTGCTGCGTGGGGAAGGTCGCGTCGACGGGATGTTCGAGGTCGTAGCTGGGGGTCGTGGCACCCAGCATGACGTCGGCCACGTACTCCTTCTCCTCGGCCTGCAGGGCGTCGACAATCTTGGTGGCGCGGCCGATGCAGACCAAAAGGACGCCCGTGGCCAGCGGGTCGAGCGTGCCCGCGTGGCCGACCTTGATCTTGCGGTAGCCGAGCCTGCGGAGCGCGGACTTGATCTTGCGTACGACGTCGGTGGACGTCCAGTTCAGGGGTTTGTCGATGACGGCGATGTAGCCCTCTTCGAAGTTGAGGCCCCGCAGGTCGAGTGTCTCCTTCATCAGCAGAAATAGCTTAGGATGGATACCAGGCCGGCCAGCGCGCAGTAGAGCGAGAACCAGATGAGCTTGCCCCGCTTGACGATCTCGATCATGAATTTGCAGGCCAGGCACCCCGTGACGAACGAGGCTGCGAACCCGGCGGCGAGCGTGCCCGTGGCGATGCCGGCCGTGAGGTCGCCGCTTGCGGCTTCGAGCAGCGTTTCGCCCAGGATCGGCGCCAGCACCATCAGGAACGAGAATTGTGCCACGGCGGCCTTTTTGTTGCCCAGCAACAGTCCGGTGGCGATGGTCGTCCCCGAACGCGATAGCCCCGGCATGGCGGCGCAGGCCTGCGCCAGGCCGATGATCAGGGCGTCGCGGTAGGAGATGGTCTCCTTCTGGCGCGGCTTGGCGTAGTAGGCGAAAGCCAGCAGCGTCGCGGTAAGCAGCAGCATGGCGCCCACGATTACCAGGATGTAGGGGGCGTCGAGCATGGCGTTGATCCGATCTTTGAAGAGGAAGCCGATGACCCCGATGGGGATCATCGAAAGTACGAGCTTCAGCACGTAGGCCTGCTCGGCGTTGAAGCGGCGCGAAAAGAGCCCCTTCAGGAGGCGCCAGACCTCGCTCCAGAGCACCACGATGGTGCTCAGTACGGTGGCGGCGTGGAGCGCCACGTCGAACGTGAGGTTTTCTTCCAGTTCCACGCCGAGCAGCTCCTTGGCGATCTGCAGGTGGCCGCTGCTTGACACGGGCAGGAATTCCGTAATGCCCTGCACGATACCGAGCAGGATGGCTTGTAAGGTGTCCATAACTGATTTAAGTGGGTATATCTCCTGTGCCGTCGCGCCGCACCGGGGGGCCCGGTGCAGGGGCGTGCCGTGCCTCGGCCGGAACGGGCCGCCGGAGGCCGGGCGCCGGGACGGCCGGGCGGATTATTTTTCGAAGCGTTTCATGATGGCGTAGATCTCGATGACGAAACCGCCGATGACCAGGATCGGGGCCAGCGTGATGCGGCGCCACGAGAACATGGCGTAGTTGAATTCGTCGGGCGAATCGCTGCCGCCGCCGGCCATCAGCACGAAGCCCAGGAGGATGACGGCGAACCCGACGGCCAGCAGGATGTAGTTGCGGCGGGTCAGGGGCATGCGGGGATTTTCCTGTTCCGGAGGGGTGTTATTGGCTTTTTTCATTTAATAAAGGTATATCTTGTTCGACTTCATGTTGATGAATTTGTTCAGCGCGAGGATCGTGAAAAGCCCCGAGATTACGATGCCCCCGGCAATCATCGCGCCGAGGATGATGGCGACCTTGCCCGCCTCGGCGATCGTCAGCAGTTCGGGGACGGCTTCGTTGAGCCCGTAGACCGAAAGCCCGAACAGCAGCGAGGCTCCCAGTCCGGCCAGGATGCCCTGCGTGATGCTGCTGCCGAGGAAGGGCTTCATGATGAACCACTTGGTGGCGCCGACGAGTTTCATGGTATTGATCAGGTAGCGCTTCGAGAAGATGGCCAGCCGGATGGTGTTGCCCAGCAGGATCAGCGAAATGACGAGCAGCGCCCCGCCGAAGAGCACCAGCACCAGCCGGATTTTGCCTACCGTGGCGTGCAGCCGTTCGGCCATCAGCGCCGGGTAGCTCACCCGTTCGACCCCCGCGATCTTCGAGATGCCGGCGATGAAGCCGTCGAGCAGCTCCTTGTCGGCCGAGGCGGCCGTGAGGGTCAGCTCGAACGAGTCGAGCAGCGGGTTTTCGTCCAGGATTTCTTCGAATTCGCTGGCGAACATCTTGCGGAACTCGGCGTCCTCGATCTTCTCCTCCTTGCCGACGTAGGCGATCGTCGCCACGAGGTCTTCGGCCGTGAGCTGCCGGTTGACTGCGTCCTTCTGTTCGTCCGAAAGCCCGTTTTCCAGCTCCACGGTCACGGCGATGCTCTCCTGCAGGGTGTCGGCGACCTTCATCGCCGCGACCATCAGGTAGCCCACCGAGCCCAGCAGGAACAACACGAGCGTGATGCTCACCGTCGATACGATGTAGGAGTTGCGGACTTTCCGCTTCAGTCGCTTGTCGTCTTTCATAGCCGAAATGCTTTTTCGACGGCTCTTTTCCGTCGTCCGATTCATTCACGGCGTTTCGCCGTGTTTATAAGTCTGACCCACCCCTAAACCCCCGCCTCGGCGGGGGCTTGTCCTGGCGGGATTCGTATGTTATTCGTCCGGATTATTCTCTTTCCTCTTTTGTCGAATCCAATAAACAATTGCAGCGGCAGCTCCGAGCAGGATCACGAGCGACGAGACGAGCGTCACGGCTTCGGCCGCCGTCCATCCCGGGGCACGGAATTTCCATTCGACGGTATGTTGCCCGGCAGGCAGCCTCATGGCGCGGAGCACGTAGTCGGCCCGGAAACAGGGGGCTTCCGCGCCGTCGACGTAGGCCGTCCAGCCGTAGGGGTAGAAGATCTCGGAGAATACCGCCACGCTCTCTGCGGGGGCGGTGTATTCGTACTTGAGGTAGTTGGGACGGTATTCCGTGAGGGCGATGGTGCGTACGGCTGCCGTGTCGGCGGGGGACGCCGTCCAGCCCTGCGTGTACGGCTTGTCTTTTTCTGCGATTACGGCGGTTCGTTTCAGGTCGGTTTCCCCGAGCAGGTCGATCTCCTGTTGCGGACTCCCCGCCACGGCGATCGTGTCGACGAACCATGCGGCGCCGTTGGCCGTCGGGCGGAGCACCGCTTCGGGCTGTCCGCCGTCGCCCGGCACGATCAGGTAGCGTGTGTTGAGCATGTCCAGGACGGCGTTGTTGCGGTAGCTCAGGTAGCGGTCGATCAGATCCTGGTAACGAGCCAGCTTGGCGCCGTGGTAGCCGCCTACGGAGCGGTGGAAATAGGAGGTCGTGGCGTCCTGGAAGGGGCTGACCGTGAGGTTGAAGACGCGGAACCCCGGCTCCTTGTCGGCCATGATCGCCTTGTCGGCGGCCGTGGCCGTGACCTGGTGCTGGCGCGCCGAAATGAAGTTGTCGTGCGAAATGAACCGCAAGTCGACCGGCACCAGGTCGAGCAGCATCACGGCGGCGAGCAGTGCCGTGAGCACGTATTTGTTGATCCGGCGCAGGGCGAACAGCGCTACGCCGCCCGCTGCGAGCAGGATCATCAGCAGCGAGCGCCATGCGTCGGCCTGCATCATGGAGGCGCGTTCGGCAGCCATGGCATTGCCCGTGGCGATGCCCATCTCGGCATCCATGCCGCGCTGGAGGTAATCCTGCATGTTGTTGGCCTCGAACAGCTGGCGGAACTGTTCGGTCATCATCCCGGTGCTTTCCGCGCGGCCGAAATCGAAGAACGTGCTGCCGGCGACGGCCAGCAGCAGGCAGAGCCCGCCCGTGACGCCCGCGGCCCATGCCAGCGCCCGCAGCAGCCTCTGGCGCGGGATCTCCCCGCGCCAAAGCCGCATCAGCGCCAGTGCTCCCAGCAGCGGCACGGCCCATTGGACGACGACGAGCGCCATCGAGACGGTGCGGAACTTGTTATAGCCGGGCAGCAGGTCGAAGGCCAGTTGGGTGAACCACATCAGGTTGCGTCCCCATGCCAGCAGGAGCATCAGCACCGAGACGGCGACGATCCACCATTTGTTGCGTCCGCGTGCCAGGGCGATGCCCAGCGCTGCGAGGAAAATGGCCGCGGCGCCCAGGTAGGTCGGGCCGCCGGTGTAGGGCTGGCTGCCCCAGTAGGCCGGCAGCTGCTGTGCGGCGCCGCGCAGCCCGTATTCGTTCAGTACGGCAGCCACCTCGCCGTCGGGCGAGAAGGTCGTGCCCGATTCGCGCCCCATGAAGTCGGGGATCAGCAGGTTCAGGCTCTCCGTGCGTCCGTAGCTCCAGGCCGTGGCGTAGTCGAGCGCCAGCCCGTTCTGCGAAGTCTCGGAGGTCGAGGCCAGCTCGGAGCCGCCGCGCATGGTCTCTTTGGAGTGGCTGGCGGTGTACCACAGGGGCGAGAAATTCGACCCTGCGGCGAGTATGCCTGCGGCGGCGAGTACCGCCGTGCGTTTCCAGAAGTCCCCGAGGTGTTTCTCCCTGAAGGCCGCGATCCCCTCGCTGATCCAGAAGGCGGCCATGGCCAGGAGGAAATAGTAGGTGATCTGCGGGTGGTTGGCGCCGATTTCAAGCGACGCTGTGAGCGCCGTGAGCGCCCCGCCCGCCCACATGTTTCCCCGCAGGGTCATCCACGCACCGCCCATCATCAGCGGGGCATAGACCAGCGCCCACATCTTGGTGATGTGCCCGGCGCCTATGATCAGCAGGAAATAGGTCGAGAGCCCGTAGGCCAGCGCCGGGACGATGCCGACCCAGGGGTCGACGCCGAAGACGAGCAGCATCAGCCACATGGCAGTCATGGCGAAGAAGAGGAAGGCCGCGGGCGTGTCGATGAGTTTCACGACCTGCCCCACGGTGCGCTTGACGATCTGCGCGGGGTAGGCCACGTTGATCAAAAAGGCGGGCATGCCGCCGAACATGCCGCCCGTCCACTGGGGGTCTTCGCCCGTGGCCGCGCGCATGTCGCTGATGTCCTTTGCCATGCCTTCGTACTGCACCACGTCGTGCTGGGGCAGTACTTCGCCGCGGAATTGCGGGGCGAAATAGGCCGCGCTCACCACGAAGAAGACGACGAGCGCCGCCGCTGCCGGCGCCAGCCGGCGTATGATCGTTTTCGAAAAATCCATTTTCCCTGTCGTTAACCGTTGCCAAGGATAGTGCAGGGCGGGAGGAATGTCGAACCTGTTCCGCGCATTCCCGGGCCGCAGCCTACCCAAACCGAAGTTTCTTTTGCGGTAAAGATAGTGCAGGGCGAAAGGAGTACCAAACTTGTTCCGTGTATTCCCGGGCCGAGCCTATCCGAGCGAAATATCCAAGTTTCGCAAAGGTACGAAAAAACATTTACTTGACGAGTCGTGATTGCGAAAAATCACTATCTTTGCCAAAGATATGCGGCGACCCGGTGTGTGGGATGTCCGGATTATCCGGGCCCGTCCCGGGCGATGTTGCGTCCGTTGCCGCTGGGTTAAGTTTGTTTTTATGATTACACTCGATACGATCCGCAAACCTGTGACTGCGGAACTGGAGGCGTTCGACGAGTTCGTCGACCGTCAGTTTACGGCCGAAGGGGAATTGCTTGCCGACATGTTGCGTTATGCGCTTTCCTCGCGCGGGAAAGGCATACGTCCGTTGTTGGTGATACTGTCGGCGGCGATGAACTCCCCGGTGGAGGGGGCGGCCAAAGGGCGGAGGGTGCATCTGGCCGCGATGCTCGTGGAGATGATCCACGTGGCGTCGCTGATCCACGACGACGTGATCGACGAGTCGGATACGCGGCGGGGCCGCCCGTCGGCCAATGCCCGCTGGCAGTCGCACAAGGCGGTGATACTGGGCGACTTCATCCTTGCGAGGAACATGAATATCGGCCTTTCGAGCGGCCAGTTCGATCTGGTGACGCATGTATGCGGTTCGATGGCGGCGTTGTGCGAGGGCGAGGTGTTGCAGAGCGAGTGTGCCGAGAAGCACACCATGACGCGCCAGGCGTACCTCGACATTATTTATAAAAAGACCGCATGCCTGATCGGGGTCAGCGCATCGGCTGGGGCGATGGCCGTGGGTGCCCCGCGCGAGAAGGTGGCGCTGATGCGCCGTTTCGGCGAGGCGATCGGCATGGCGTTCCAGATACAGGACGACATCCTCGACTACATGCGTACGGCGCATACGGGCAAACCCGCCAACAACGACTTGCGCGAGGGGAAGATCACCCTGCCGCTGTTAGCGGTGCTGGACAAGGCGACTCCCGAACGCCGTGCCGAGTTGCTCGGGCGGCTGGCCGGCTGCCGCGAGGAGGAGGAATCGGTGGAGTATCTGCAGAATACGGTCGAGAACGAGGGCGGGCTGGCTTTCGCCGCCGAGGTGTTGCGCAGCTACGTCGCACGGGCCGTCGAGATGCTCTCCGAATACGACCCCTCGGAATACCGCACGGCGCTCGTCAACCTTTGCGCCTACATCGCCGAGAGGGACAGATAACCGCGAAACTCATTAACCTAAATTCAGATAAAATCGTATGGAACAGAAAAAAAATTACACGCTGCCCATCATCATGATGTTCTTGCTCTTCGCAATGATCTCATTCGTGACGGGGCTTTCGAATCCGCTGGGCGTAATTGTCAAGAACCAGTTCGCCGTGGCGAACTGGATGTCGCAGCTGGGCAATTTCGCCAACTTCATCGCCTATGCGGTGATGGGGATTCCGGCCGGTATGATGCTCAAGCGCATCGGCTACAAGAAGACGGCGCTTGCGGCCGTGGCAATCGGTTTCGTCGGCGTGGGTATCCAGTATCTTTCGGGCGAAGCGGGCAGTTTCCCGATTTACCTGATCGGCGCATTCGTCTCGGGCTTCTCGATGTGTATGCTCAACACCGTCGTCAACCCGATGCTCAATACGCTCGGCGGCGGCGGCAAGAAGGGTAACCAGCTGATCCAGTTCGGCGGTTCGCTCAACTCGATTTCCGCGACCATCGTTCCTGTGCTGGTGGGTTACCTGATGGGTAATGCGGCCAACGCCACGATCAGCGACGCGGCTCCCGCACTGTGGATCGCAATGGGCATCTTCGCCGTGGTATTCGTCGTGCTCTACATGGTCAACATTCCCGAGCCGTTCGCCATCCAGGAGAAAAAGGCCGAGGTCAAGGACAAGCACAGCGCCCTTTCGTTCCGTCACTTCCTGCTGGGAACGATCGCCATCTTTATTTATGTAGGTGTCGAGGTCGGTATTCCCAACTTCATGAACCTGTTCCTTACGGCGGCACCCGACGCTTCGACGAGCGGCGTGGGCATGGCAGCGGCTGCGGCCGGTTCGCTGGTGGGTACCTACTGGTTTCTGATGATGTGCGGCCGTCTGCTGGGCGGTCTGCTGGGCGGTAAGATTTCGAGCAAGGTGCAGCTTTCGTTCGTCGCCTCGCTGGCGCTGATCTTCGTGCTGGTGGGCATTTTCGCCCCGACGGACGTGATGGGTGCGATGCCCGTGTTCACCGGAACCGGGTTCGGAATGGTGGAAGTGCCCGTCGGCGTGATCTTCTTCACCCTTTGCGGCCTCTGCACCTCGGTGATGTGGGGCACGATCTTCAACCTCGCGGTCGAAGGCCTTGGCAAGTATACCTCGATGGGTTCGGGTATCTTCATGGTGATGGTTTGCGGCGGCGGTATCCTCCCGCTGATCCAGGGCGGCGTGGCCGACTTCGCAGGTTACCTCTCGAGCTACTGGGTGGTTGTCGCAGGTCTGGCCTACATGCTCTTCTACGCGCTGGTAGGTTCGAAGAACGTCAACAAGGACATTCCGGTCGAAGAGTAATCCGCAGAACCGGTTGCGAGTTACGGGAAACCCGGCGTTCCGAGAACGCCGGGTTTCTTGCGGCATGTTGTCAGCGACGCTTTCCGGGGCGGGCACAAAAAAACAGGAAGGGGAACCTTCCTGTTTTTTCTTGCTGACGGCCCGGACTATTTCTTGTCCGCGCTGGTCATGCGCTTCTCCTTGATGCGGGCCTTCTTGCCGGTCAGGTCGCGCAGGTAGTAGATGCGTGCGCGGCGTACGACACCGATCTTGTTGACCTCGATCTTGTCGATGTGGGGCGAATAGAGGGGGAAGATACGCTCGACACCCACGCCGTTCGAAACCTTGCGGATCGTGAACATCTTGGTCTTGCCCGAACCCTTGATCTGGATAACCACGCCGCGGAAACTCTGTACGCGCTCCTTGTTACCCTCGACGATCTTGTACGATACGGTGATCGTATCGCCTGCCTTGAACTGGGGCACGTCGGCCTCGCCCTTCGTCCACAACTGCTCGTTTACGAGCTTGATGATTGCATCCTTGTTCATAGCTGCAACTTTCGTTTAATGATTTCAGCGCTCAACATTGCCGCTGTGCCGGGGCTACCATACCGGCCCATTGTCCGGTAATCCCGCATCCGGATTCTCCGCCGCAGCCTCGGAATCCTCCGCCTTCGACCCTGCACCCTATGCAAGAGGTTGTTACACTCCCTTTGGGGAGGGCAAAGGTAAACAAAAATTCCGATTCCCGCCAAATCTTTCCGTCGAAAAACGCCGGCGGCGGGAAAAACGGTTTCGGACGGTGCGCCGCGACCGCCGTCCGGAACGATGAATCCGACCCCGCAGGGCCGGATTCGCATGGTTGTTCGCAGTCGTCGGGCGTTATGTCGGAATCGGTGATATACCATCCGTTGCGGTCTTCGTAGCGGTAGCGGCGCTTCGGTTTCTGTGTCCGCCGGACGGGTCGCATCGTCGATCCGCAGCGGAACTTTGGCGTTCGGCTCCGCCGCGAACTCGTCCGTCGCCTATACGAAGGGATACTTCACGACTTCGGCTTTCAGCAGACGGCCGCGCACCTCGACGGCGATCACCGTTCCCGGTGCGGCGTGCTCCGCCGCGACGTAACCCAGGCCGATGCCGACTTTCAGCGACGGCGACATTGTGCCCGACGTGACATGGCCGATTTCGGCACCCTCAACGGTTTTGAGCGGATAGCCGTGGCGCGGAATGCCGCGGTCGATGAGCTTGAATCCGACCAGCTTGCGCTTCACCCCTTCGGCTTTGAGCCGTTCCATGCGGTCGCGGTCGATGAACTCCTTGCCCTCGGCGAACTTGGTGATCCAGCCCAGTCCTGCTTCGAGCGGCGAAGTGGTGTCGTCGATATCGTTGCCGTAGAGGCAGAATCCTTTTTCCAACCGCAGCGTGTCGCGGGCACCCAATCCGATGTTTTTCAGTCCGTACTCCTCGCCGGCCTTCCACAGCGCCTCCCACAACCGGTCGGCGTCGGCGTTGTAGGTGTAGATCTCGCAGCCGCCCGAGCCGGTGTACCCCGTGATCGAGAGGATAGCCTCGCAGCCTGCGACCTCGGTCTGTTCGAAGGTGTAGTAGGGCATCTGCTCGACGGGATGATCGACCAGCTTCTGCACGATCTTCATCGCCAGCGGTCCCTGTACGGCCAACTGGCAGATGTTGTCCGAAGCGTTTTCCAGTTCGGTGCCCGGCCGCATCCCGAAGGCTTCGCCCTCGCGGCAGATGTGGGCCCAGTCCTTGTCGGTGTTGGCCGCATTGACACAGAGCATGTATTTCTCGTCCGTGAACTTGTAGACCAGAATGTCGTCCACGATGCCGCCCCGTCCGTTGGGCATGCAGGAGTACTGCACCTTGCCCGGAAAGAGTTTGGACACGTCGTTGGTGGTGATGCGTTGCAGCAGATCGAGCGCCTTGGGGCCCTTGACCCAGATTTCGCCCATGTGGCTCACGTCGAAGACGCCCGCGCACTTACGCACGGCGAGATGTTCGTCGTTGATGCCCGTGAATTCGATGGGCATGTCGTATCCCGCGAATTCGGCCATCTTCGCGCCGGCCGCGACGTGATACTTGTGAAAAGCGGTGGTTTTCATAGCTGTTATGTGTTTTTTCGTGTTTACTCCCTGCGTTTGACGCCCAGCCGCGGACAGCGGTGGAACTCCTTTTCGCGGTCGAACAGGTAGCGGTAGGTGGTGTGCACCTTGTGCAGCGATGCGCAGACGTAGGTCTGGATCATGCGGTTCATCACGGGGTTGAAGTCGCCGATCCATGCCAGCTCCATCGTCTTGTAGCGGCTCTGGCTCTCTTCGAGGAAGTGCCAGAATTTGGTCATGATGCCCGACTCGACCCCTTTGCCGTGGAATTCGGGGGTGATGCCGAAGATGATGCCGAAGATGCGGTCGCACGAGCGGCGCACTTTCAAATCCCCCATTAGCCGCAGTTTCTGCCACCAGCCGAATTTGCCGTTGAACTTGCCGATCAGGCGGTTGAGGTCGGGCACGGTGATGAAGAATCCGATCGGTTCGTCGTTGAAGTAGGCGAAGATGATGATGTCGGGATCGATGATCGATTTCATCGACTGCATGAGTTGCTGCGCCTGCGCCTTGTCCATCGGCTTGACGCCCGAAAAGAGCGCCCACGCCTTGTTGTAGATGATGCGGAAGTTTTCGCCGCCTCTTCCAGATTGCGCATGTCGATGTTTTCGAAGCGGTAGCCCGGCGTGGCCATGAGCCGTTCGGTGCGGGCGAAGATCTGACGGTTGGCTTCCGAATCGTTCACACGCCAGATGTAGGTGTTCTGGTTGAAGTAGTTGCGGAACCCGTAATGTTCGAACAGCTCCTTGTAGTAGGGCGGATTGTAGGGGTTGGCGTAGAGGGGCTGGAATTCGTAGCCTTCGACGAGCAGTCCCCACCACGTGTCGCGCGGGCCGAAGTTGATCGGGCCGTCCATGGCCTCCATGCCGCGGCTGGCCAGCCACATGCGCGCCGCGTCGAAGAGCAGGTCGGCGACCTCCTGGTCGTTGATCGCCTCGAAAAAGCCGCAGCCGCCGGTCGGCTGCTCCTCGATGGCCGCCTGTTCGCGGTTGTAGAAGGCGGCGATGCGTCCCACCACCTCGTTCTTGCGGTTGCGTACCAGCCAGCGAATCGCTTCGCCGTCGCCGAAAAGCGGATTGCGGGCGGGATCGAAGACCTTTTCGATATCCTCGTCGAGCGGGCACACCCAGTTGCGGTTGCCTTTGTAGATGCGTTTGGGCAGGTTCAGGAATTCGCGCGCCAACTGGGGCGAAGTCACCTCCTGCAAGGTATATTTCGACTTGTTCGCCATCGGGAAAGAAGTTTATATCATACAAAGATACGAATAAGTGAGGGCAATGTCAAATTTATTCGAAGATTGCCGAGCGAAAGTAGCTTCGGCGCAGTCAAAAATACGAAAAAGTTTGGAAAGTGAATAAATCATCGTTGCGCGGAGCGCACCATAACTTCCGCATTGCACCGGAGGAGGGAACGGATCGGACGAAGGAGGGAACGCCCGTCGTTCACACGATCGCTCCGGGCTCTCGCGCCGGTGTCGCCGCTGCTTCCGCTTTTTTCGCGGTGCATTCGGGCAGGCATCCGGCCCGAAGCGAGTTGCAGCCGCGGTCTGACCGGACGCGACACGGAGGAAATTGTCCGATTCCCGAGCCCTGCGGCGGGAATTCCTTGGAGAATGCGAAACAAAACGTTATATTTGTTGAGGCTTACCGACTTTTAGGATTCGAAAGATGCGCTGGTATTCGAACATGAGCGGGAACGGCGGATTTTTCACGAAAAACGAACGAACGAATGAAATACAACGCAGAGACAGGGCCGACGGACGGCGAACGGACATCGGGCTACGAGTTCATGAAGCACCGCATCCGCAAGATTCTGCTGGTATGTTGCAGCTACGACGGGTACATTCTGGAAGAGGACGGCCATATCGAGCAGCAGATCAACCAGGAGTACATCGACCTGAACATGTCCAACCCGCCGGCGCTGCTGCGCGTCAGCTCGACGGCCGAGGCGCTCGACCTGCTCCGCGAGGACGATCGGTTCGACTTCATCCTCACGATGTACAACGTGGGCGAACCCGACGTGTTCGACTTCGCCAAGATCGTCAAGGAGCGCCACCGGCATATCCCTGTCGTGTTGCTGACCAGTTTCTCGAAGGACATCTACCGCCGTATCGACGAGCGCGACGCTTCGGGCATCGACTACATCTTCTCGTGGAGCGGCAATACCGATCTGGTGATCGGCATCATCAAACTCATCGAGGATGCGATGAACGCCGAGGAGGACATCCTCACAGGGGGCGTGCAGGCCATCCTGCTCGTCGAGGACTCGGTGCGTTTCTATTCGACCTATCTGCCGGCGCTCTACAAGCTGATCCTGCAACAGAACACCGAGTTCCTGAAAGACGCCTTCAACGAACAGCAGCAGATCCTGCGCAAGCGCGCCCGTCCCAAAATCCTGCTGGCGACCAATTACGCCGATGCCGTGGCGCTCTACGAGCGATATAAGAAAAACCTGCTGGGCGTCATCTCGGACGTGGGGTTTGTGCTGCACAAGGGCGACTCCCCTTCGACCGAGAAGCTCGACGCGGGCATCGACCTGTGCCGGCTGGTGAGGGCCGACAACCCGTTGATGCCGGTGCTGCTGCAATCGTCGCAGACGGCCTTCGCTGCGCAGGCGCGCGAGTTGGGTGCAGGGTTCATCGCCAAGAATTCGAAGACGCTGTTGCAGGAGTTGTCGGACTTCATCGCCGCTCGGTTCGCCTTCGGCGATTTTCTCTTCAAAGACCTCTCGACGGGGCGTGTGATCGGCCGGGCGAAGGATCTCCACGAGATGCAGCGGCTCGTCGCGTCGGTTCCCGACGACGTCTTCGAGTACAACACCTCGCAGAACAACCTTTCGAAATGGCTCTACTCGCGCGGACTGTTTCCGCTGGCCGCGTCGATCCGCCAGCTCAACAAGAGCCATTTCCGGACGACCGAAGAGCATCGCGCGGCGCTCGTGACGCTCATCCGCGACTACCGCACGCTGCTGGGGCAGGGCGTGGTGGCCAAATTCGATCCCGCGACTTATTCCGACGCCATCGCTTTCGCGCGTATCGGCGAGGGGTCGCTCGGCGGCAAGGCGCGCGGACTGGCCTTCATGAACAGCATGCTGGTGAAATACTGCCAGTACGCCAAGTACGAGAACGTCCGCGTGACGATTCCCCGCACGGTGGTGGTGGCGACCGACTATTTCGACGCCTTCATCCGCAACAACGGGCTGGAATACGTGCTCACCACCGAGATGACCGACGAGGAGATTCTCTCGGAGTTCGTCAGTTCGACGCTTCCCTACAAGCTGCGCGAGGCGCTGAAAGCCTACGTGCGCACGGTGAGCGGGCCGCTGGCGGTGCGGTCGTCGTCGAAGCTGGAAGATTCGCACTACCAGCCCTTCGCCGGCATCTATTCGACCTATATGATCCCCTATACGGAGGGGAACGAAGACCGCCAGCTGCGTCTGTTGCAGAAGGCGATCAAGAGCGTCTACGCATCGACCTATTTCGCGGCGTCGAAGGCCTACGTGCAGTCTTCGCAGAACTTGATCGCCGAGGAGAAGATGGCCGTCGTGATCCAGGAGGTGTGCGGCACGGAGCAGGACGGGCTCTTCTTCCCCACGCTCTCGGGCGTGGCTCGGTCAATCAACTACTACCCCATAGGCGACGAGACGCCCGAAGAGGGGGTCTGCAACATCGCCCTCGGACTGGGCAAGCTGGTCGTCGACGGCGGCCGCACGCTGCGTTTCTCGCCCCGCTACCCGCAGAAGGTGCTGCAAACCTCCACGCCCGAACTGGCGCTGCGCGATACGCAGAACGAGGTGCTGGCGCTCGACCTGCGCCCCGAAGCGTTCCGCACGTCGACCGACGATGCGGTCAACATCCGGCGGCTGACGCTGCGCGAGGTGGCTCCGATGCGCCAGACACGCTTCGTGGCTTCGGTGTGGGACCGCGAGAACGACCGCATCTCCGATTCGCCGATGGACGAGGGGCGCAAGGTGATTACCTTCAACGCCATTCTCAAATACAACACCTTTCCGCTGGCGGACATCGTGCGCGACATCCTGCGTCTGGGCGTCGAGGAGATGCGCTGTCCGGTCGAGGTGGAGTTCGCCGTCAACATGGACGTCCCTTACGGGCAGCAGCGGATCTTCAATCTGTTGCAGATCCGCCCGATCATCGACAACAACGACAACCGCGCGCTCGACTGGCGCCGCGTGCCGACCGACGAAGCGCTC
>ERZ773228.750-NODE-750-length-36874-cov-4.452810_pt1 | contig 36874 bp, 29 predicted proteins | sample MGYA00580524_ERZ773228 | MGnify/ENA primary metagenome ERZ773228 (study PRJEB29015, sample SAMEA2737768) | human gut metagenome | biome: human gut; feature: human-associated habitat; material: faeces | place: China | collected 2012 ... | reverse complement strand
GAGCGCGAGATCTCCGTGCGCGCGCTGGAGCGCGCGATGGAGACGGGGCAGGAGATCTTCCTTGTCACGCAGCGCGAGCTGGGCGTTGAGCTGCCGGAGGAAAAGGACCTCTATGAGGTCGGCACCGTCGCGCGCGTTATTCAGATCCTGCGCGCGTCGAACTCCATGATGCGCGTCGTCATGGAGGGCGGCAGCCGTGCGCGGCTGCGCCGCCTGTGGCAGCGCGAGCCGTTTCTGCAGGCGCAGGTCGAGCTGATCGGCGAGGAAAAGTCGCCGCGGCACGGCACGCGCACCGAGGCGATGCTGCGCCAGACCTACGCGCTCTTCGGCGAGTACAGCGAGCTGCTGCCCAAGCAGCCCGAGAGCATCTTCACCACGGTCATGGACGCGACCGACCCGGGCTTTCTCGCTGATTTCATCGCGCAGAACAGCAATCTGCGCTATCAGGATAAGCAGTCTGTGCTTGAGGAGCTGCGCCCGCTGATGCGTCTGCGCCGTGTGAACGAGATCCTCAAGCGCGAGATCAGCGTCATTGCGATGGAGCAGGACATTGAAAGCAAGGTGCGCGAGCGCGTCGGCCAGATCCAAAAGGATATGATCCTGCGCGAGCAGGTCAAGGTGCTGCAGAATGAGCTGGGCGAGGGAGACAGCGACGCGGAGTTCGACGAATACCGCACAAGGATCTGTGCCTGCCGCCTGCCGGAGGAAACGGAGAAAAAGCTCCTCAAGGACGTGGACCGCCTGTCGCGTCAGCCGTTCGGCAGCGCGGAGGCCAGCGTGCTGCGCAACTATCTCGACACCGTGCTCGATATGCCATGGGGCGTGGAGACAAAGGAGCGCGTGAGCGTGGAAACGGCGCGCCGCCGTCTTGACCGCGACCACTACGGCCTGGAGAAGGTCAAGGAGCGTATTCTGGAGTTCATCGCCGTGCGCAGGCTCAATCCCGACGCCAGAGGGCAGATCATCTGCCTTGTCGGCCCGCCGGGCGTGGGCAAGACGTCCATCGCGCTGAGCATCGCCAAGGCGATGAACCGCAAGGTCGCGCGGCTGTCGCTCGGCGGCGTGCGGGACGAGGCGGACATCCGTGGTCACCGCAAGACCTACATCGGCGCGATGCCCGGCCGCATCATCGAGGCCATCTCCCGCAGCGGCTCGATGAATCCGCTGCTCGTGCTCGACGAGGTGGATAAGCTCGCGAGCGACCAGCGCGGCGATCCCGCGTCGGCGCTGCTCGAGGTACTCGACAGCGAGCAGAACAGCGCCTTCCGCGACCACTATCTTGAAATTCCGGTCGACCTCAGCCGCGTCATGTTCCTCATGACCGCCAACACGACCGAGACCATTCCCCGCCCGCTGCTTGACCGCATGGAGGTCATCGAGCTTCCCAGCTATACGGACGAGGAGAAGCTACATATCGCCGTGGACTATCTGCTGCCCAAGCAGAAGAAGGCGAACGGCATCGCGCCCGCCGCGCTGCGCGTGGACGAGGGGGCGCTGCGGACGGTCATCGCGCGCTACACGCGCGAGAGCGGTGTGCGCAGCCTGGAGCGTGAGCTCGGCAGACTTTGCCGCAAGGCGGCAATGGCTTTTGCCACAACGGATGTAAAGCGTATTTCCATTACGGCAGAGAATGTGGAAGGTTATCTCGGCACGCCGCGCTATACGCGCGACGAGGCGGCGAAGACCGATTTGGTCGGCGTGGTCAACGGCCTTGCGTGGACGCAGGTCGGCGGCGAGATCCTGCCGGTCGAGGTCGGCGTAATGGACGGCAGCGGCAAGCTGGAGCTGACCGGCAACCTCGGCGAGGTCATGCAGGAGAGCTGCAAGGCCGCTATGTCCTGCCTGCGCCAGCGTGCGGCGGAGCTGGGCATTCCGACGGACTTCTATAAGACGAAGGATATTCACATCCACTTCCCCGAGGGGGCGGTCCCCAAGGACGGGCCGAGCGCGGGCATCGCCATCACGACGGCACTGCTCTCGGCGCTGACGGACCGCCCGGTGCGTCACGACGTCGCCATGACCGGCGAGGTCACGCTGCGCGGGCGCGTCATGCCCATCGGCGGGCTGCGGGAGAAGACCATGGGCGCGCTGCGCGCCGGCATCCGCACCGTCATCCTTCCGAAGGAGAATGAAAAGGACCTCGACGAGATCGACCCGAACGTGCGCGCAAAGCTGCGCTTTGTGCCAGTGGAGACGGTGGACGCCGTGTTCGCCGAAGCGCTGGTCTATCCCGAGGCGGCTTCCGCCGCGCGGCTCGACACCGTGCTGCCGGGGGCTGTGGAGGGCGGCAAGCTGCCCGCACTGCGGGTCTGAAAATCAACAGAAGCGGAGTGACCCCTTATGGCGATCAACTTCAACAAGGCGGAATTTATCCTGAGCGCGACCGTGCCCGCGCAGTTCGTCCATGACGGACTGCCGCAGGTCGCGTTCGCGGGACGCTCGAACGTCGGCAAATCGAGCGTCATCAACCGCGTGGTGAACCGCAAAAATTTTGCCCGCGTCGGCGCGAGTCCCGGCAAAACGACGCAGATCAACTACTTCAAAATCGACGGCAGGCTCTACCTCGTCGATCTGCCCGGCTACGGCTACGCGAAGGTCTCCAAGGCCGAGCGCGACCGCTGGGGCCGCCTGATGGAGAACTACTTCCAGAGCGCGGGGCTTATTGACCTCGGCGTGCTGATCGTCGATGCCCGCCACAAGCCGACAGCGGACGACGTGACGATGCGCGAGTGGTTCAGGGGAAGCGGCTGCCCGATGGTGGTCGTGGCGAACAAGCTCGACAAGCTCAAAAGGAGCGAGATCGAGCCGAACCTCGCGCTCATCCGCGAGACGCTTGACCTCGGGCCGGACGATGTGCTCGTGCCGTTTTCCGCCGAGAAGGGCGAGGGCAAGGACACGCTTATCACCGCCCTTGCCGGGCATCTCAAACGATAAAAGGAAGGTCTTCCCGCGGAGGCGCAGGGGAGACCTTCTGAATTTGAAGAAAGGGTCATGCATGGAGAGAAAGAATTACCGCATCATTGCGTTGGATATGGACGGAACGCTCCTGACATCGGACAAGACCATTGCCCCGGACACTGTGCGCGATATCCGCGCGGCAAGCGAGCGCGGCATTCATGTGGTGTACTGCACGGGCCGCGCCGTGCCGGAGCTGAAGCTGTATTTTGATATGGTGCCGATGATGCGCTACGCTGTGTGCAGCACGGGCGCGCTTGTCTATGACCGCGTGGAAAAGCACTGCATTGACCGCCGCCCTGTCAAATCGGAAATGGCTGCTGCGTTGGCGGAGACTGCAAAACGGTATCGCGCGATGCCGCATATCCTCACGGACGACGAGACCATTGTTGCCGCAGACGATGTAACGCATATGAAGGACTTTCACGCGGGGATCTATCAGCCTATGTTTGAGAGGATCACGCGCAAGGTCGCTGATATGGCTGAGGAGGCACGGCATCTTACATCCATCGGCAAGGTGAACATTTACTTCCGCTCATCGGAGGATTGCCATGCGTGTTATGAGGAGCTCAGGACACTTCCCTTGTCCTTTGCAATGCCGGAGGAGACTACATTGGAGATGACGGCGCAGGGTGTCACGAAGGGCAGCGGTCTGAAGGCACTTGCGGACTATCTGCATATCCCGATGGCGCAGACCGTCGGCATCGGCGACTCCGATAACGACCGCGCGATGCTGCACGACGCCGGCCTGTCCGTTGCGATGGGCAATGCACAGGCGGATATCAAAGCGCAGTGCGATCTGATCACAGAGGACAACGACCACAACGGCGTGGGCGAGGCGATCCGCCGTATTTTGGCGTTCTGACGCAGGCACGCAAGGAGAAAAAACGAGAACGGCATTGCATTCCGCAGGCGCGGCGTGCAATGCCATTTTTTACAGTTTCTTAACTTCCTCTTCTTATTTCTTAACTTTCACTTTGCTTTTGAGAAAACTATACTGAAATTATCGATTCATATGTTGCATTCGCACAGACAATTTTCCGGCAGAAAGAGGTCCTTTCATGAATACATATCGCGCAGGCATCGACATTGGCTCCACCACCGTGAAGCTCGTCCTTCTGGACGAGGAGGGAAAGCTGCTCTTCGGCGAGTACCGGCGGCATTGCGCGCACACGCAGGAGGCGCTTTCGGCGCTTCTGCGCGAGGCGCGCGAGCGGGTGGGGGACTGTGCCCTGCGGGCGAAGATCACCGGCTCGGGCACCATCAATCTCGCCAAGGCGCTCGGCATCCCATTCGTGCAGGAGGTCGTGGCTGTCGCGGACGCGTTGCGGCGCGAGGCTCCGCAGACCGATGTGGCCATCGAGCTTGGCGGCGAGGACGCGAAGATCATCTACTTCGGTACGACGCTTGAGGAGCGCATGAACGGCGTCTGCGCCGGCGGCACCGGCTCGTTCATCGACCAGATGGCGGCGCTTTTGCAGACCGACGCCGCGGGCCTTGACCGCGAGGCGGAGAAGTATCAGCAGATCTATCCCATCGCCGCGCGCTGCGGCGTGTTTGCCAAGACGGATATCCAGCCTCTCATCAACGAGGGGGCGACCAAGGCGGACCTTGCCGCCTCCATCTTTCAGGCAGTCGTCAACCAGACCATCTCGGGCCTTGCCTGCGGCAAGCCGATCCGCGGCCACGTCGCGTTCCTCGGCGGACCGCTGCACTTCCTGCCGCAGCTCAAGGCGGCGTTCATTCGCACGCTGAAGCTCACGGACGAGACCGCCATCGACCCGCCGAACTCGCACCTTTTCGCCGCGATGGGTGCGGCGCTCGACGAAACGGCGTGTGAGGCGCTGCCCATCGTCTCACTCATTGACCGGCTCACGAGCGGTGTGGAGATGGCCTTCGAGCTCCACCGCCTGCCGGCGCTGTTTGCCTCGCAGGAGGACTACGACGCGTTCTGCGCGCGCCACGCGCGGGCGGTGGTGGAGAAGGGAGACCTGGCAAGCTATACGGGCGGCTGCTTCCTCGGTGTGGACGCCGGCTCGACCACGACAAAGCTTGCGCTCATCGGCGAACGCGGCGAGCTGCTGTGGTCGTACTACGCGAACAATCAGGGCAGCCCCATTGAGACGGCGAAGCGCGCCGTCTCCGCGCTCGCGCGCGAGCTGCCGGAGAGTGCGCACATCCTGCGCGAGTGCTCGACCGGCTACGGCGAGGCGCTGCTGAAGGCGGCCTTCTCGCTCGACGAGGGCGAGGTCGAGACCATCGCTCACTGCACCGCCGCCGCCTTCTTTGATCCGCAGGTGGACTGCGTGCTGGACATTGGCGGGCAGGACATGAAGTGCATCAAGCTGCACAACGGCAGCGTGGACAATGTGCTGCTCAACGAGGCGTGCTCGTCCGGCTGCGGCTCGTTCATCGAGAACTTTGCCGCCTCGCTCGGCTACAGCGCCGAGGACTTTGCCAAGGAAGCGCTGTTCGCGCCGCACCCGGTCGATCTCGGCACGCGCTGCACGGTGTTTATGAACTCCAATGTCAAGCAGGCGCAGAAGGAGGGCGCGGGCGTGCCGGATATTTCGGCGGGTCTTGCCTATTCCGTCATCAAAAATGCGCTCTATAAGGTCATCAAGCTCGCCGACCCGAGCGAGCTTGGCGCGCACGTTGTCGTGCAGGGCGGCACCTTCTACAACAAGGCTGTGCTGCGCGCGTTTGAGAGGATCTCCGGCGCGGAGGCAGTCTGTCCCGACATTTCGGGACTCATGGGGGCGTTCGGCGCGGCGCTGATCGCCCGCAGCCACTACCATGGGCAGGAGACCGCGATGCTTCCGCTCACGGAGATCGAAACGCTGGAGTACAAGACGCAGACGCTGCACTGCGGCGGCTGCTCCAACCGCTGTATGCTGACGGTCACGTGCTTCCCCGGCGGGCGACGCTACACCACCGGCAACCGCTGCGAGAAGGGCGCGGGCAATACGGACGCGCACGAAAAGGGCGCGGACCTTTTCGCCTACAAGCGCGAGCGGCTGTTCCGCTATCCGCCGCTTGCGGCCGAGGCTGCGCCGCGCGGTGAGCTCGGCATCCCGCGTGTGCTGAATATGTACGAGAACTACCCCTTCTGGGCGACATTTTTCAGGGCCCTCGGCTTCCGCGTGATCCTCTCGCCGCTCTCCGACCGCAGGCTCTACGAGCGCGGCATGGAGTCCATTCCGTCCGAGTCCGAGTGCTATCCCGCGAAGCTCGCCCACGGCCATGTGCAATGGCTCATCGACGAGGGCGTGCATACCATCTTCCATCCCTGCGTGTTCTTCGAGCATCAGGAAACGCCGGACGCGCAGAATCATTTCAACTGCCCCATCGTGGTGTCCTACCCCGAGAATCTGAAGAACAACGTGGAGGCGGCCGCCGACGGCGAGGTGGAGTATCTCAAGCCCTTCCTTGCCTTCACGAGCGAGAAGACGGTCGCCGACCGCATGGCGCGCTTCTGCCGCGAGCAGTGGGGAATACCGGAGAAGGAAACGCGGCAGGCGGTTTCCCTTGCCTGGGCCGAGCAGCAAAGGGCCAAGGAGGATATTCGCGCCGAGGGCGCGCGGGTGCTCAAAAAAATGCGGCAGGAGGGACGCTGCGGCGTCGTTCTCGCGGGGCGGCCCTACCATCTTGATCCTGAGATCAACCACGGCATCCCCGAGCTGATCGCCTCCTACGGCCTTGACGTGCTGACCGAGGACAGCCTGCCCATCGACTTCACCCCCGAGCGCCCGCTGCGTGCGAACGACCAGTGGGTATACCACTCCCGCCTCTACACGGCGGCGGAATTCGTGCGCCGGTGCGACGGTCTCGAGCTCATTCAGCTCAACTCGTTCGGCTGCGGCCTTGACGCAGTGACCACCGACCAGGTCTCCGAAATTCTCGAGGGCAGCAACAAGCTCTACACCGTTCTCAAGATCGACGAGGTCAACAACCTCGGCGCGGTGCGTATCCGCATCCGCAGCCTGCTCGCCGCCATGAGGATCCGACGTGAGAAGGGCATCTACGCGCACCCGCAGAGCGCGGCCTACCACCGCGCGGCCTTCACGAAAAAAATGCGCGACGAGAAGTGGACGCTGCTCGCGCCCCAGATGAGCCCCATTCACTTTGATGTTCTCGAGCCGGTGTTCGCCAAGCACGGCTACAACGTGGTACTGCTCAAGAACGACGACCGAAGGGCCATCGACATGGGGCTCAAGTACGTCAACAACGACGCCTGCTTCCCGTCCATCACGGTGGTCGGCCAGCTTATGGAGGCGGTGACCTCGGGCCGCTATGACACCGATCACCTTGCCCTCATGATGACGCAGACGGGCGGCTGCTGCCGCGCGAGCAACTACGTCGGCTTCATCCGCCGCGCGCTGGAAAAGGCGGGCTACGGCCACATTCCGGTCGTCTCCGTCAATCTCAACGGCATGGAGAAGAACGAGGGCTTCACGCTCTCCAAGGGCCTCATTATGGATGCGGTCCACGCGCTGGTCTACGGCGACCTCTTCATGCGCTGCCTGTACCATGTGCGCCCCTATGAGCTGGAAAAGGGCAGCGCCGAGGCGATCCATCAGAAGTGGAAGGAGATCTGCGTCGATTCGCTCGTGAACCCCAAAACGAAGTGGCGCTATGCCGACGTCTGCCGCGGCATCGTGGCGGACTTTGACGAGCTGCCCATCGACGAGACGCTGCACAAGCCGCGCGTTGGCATCGTGGGCGAGATCCTGGTGAAGTACATGCCGCTCGCGAACAACCATTTGGTCGAGCTGCTGGAGGCCGAGGGGGCCGAGGTCGTCGTGCCCGACCTGCTGGACTTCTTCAATTACAGCATTTACGGGCGCGACTTCCGCCATAAGAACCTCGGCACCTCGTGGAAGGATTCCGTGGTCGCCAAGGCCGGCGTGGAGATGCTCCGCCGTCTCCGTGCGCCCGCGCTCGAGGCGCTGGAGAAAAGCCGCCGCTTTGAGGCGCCCATGCCCATCGAGGATGTTGCCAAGCTCGCCGAGCCGTTCCTTGCCATCGGCAATCAGTACGGCGAGGGCTGGTTCCTCACCGGCGAAATGGCGGAGCTGCTCACCTCCGGCACGCCGAACATCGTCTGTATCCAGCCGTTCGCGTGCCTGCCGAACCATGTGGTCGGCAAGGGCGTCATCAAGGCGCTGCGCAAGTCGTACCCGTGGGCGAACATCGTCGCCGTGGACTACGACCCCGGCGCGAGCGAGGTCAATCAGCTCAATCGCATCAAGCTGATGCTTTCCTCCGCGCGCCGCGCGATGCAGGGCGGCGCAGCGCAGGACGCGGAAGCGCTGCCGATAGCCCGCTGAGCACCGGATGCAGCAGAAAAAATGACCGCTCTCCGACGGGAGAACGGTCATTTTTCACGCGGTGTACGAACCATGCGCCGTATTTCTTGCAATTCCCGTGTATGCGTGGTAGAATCAATGCACTAATCGAAACGGAGACTATTATGGGCATTCTTTTTGAAAACTGCGATCTTCTGCTGCGTGGGGAGGACGGCGGGTACTCGACGCTGCACGGCTTCCTCGGGGTGCGCGGCGATACCATCGACTACATCGGCGCGGAAAAACCGACGGGGGAGTATGAGGAGCACAAAAGCATGGAGCATAAGCTGCTCATGCCCGGCCTCATTAACTGCCACAATCACTCGCCCATGGTGCTGCTGCGCGGCGTAGGCAGCGGCCTGCCTTTGCGTGAGTGGCTGTTCGACAAGGTCTTTCCCATCGAGGACCGGCTGGTGCCCGAGGACATCGCGGCGGGCAGCCGTCTTGCCATCATCGAGATGCTGGCGAGCGGCACGACGAGCTTTTCCGATATGTATTTTTTCCCCGCCGAGACGGTCGCCGCCGTCGCGGAAGCGGGCATGAAGGCAAACATCAGCCGCTGCGTGCAGTGCTTTGATGAAAACCAGACCGTGGAGCAGAACACGCAGATCCCACAGTCGGTGGAGCTGTTTGAGAAGTACCACAACGCCGAAAACGGGCGCATCCGCATCGACTTTTCCATTCATGCGGAGTATACCTGCAAGCCGCACATCGTCCGCGCCTACAGCGAGCTCTGTAAAGCACATGGTGGGCGGATGCACATTCATCTTTCCGAAACGCAGCGTGAGGTGGATGAGTGCATCGCGCGCTATGGCAAGTCCCCTGTCGCGTGGTTCGAGGAGCTGGGGACGCTGGACAGCCCCACCGCCGCGGCGCATTGCGTCGCCGTGAGCGACGAGGATATTGCCATTCTGAAGCGCCACGGCGTGAATGTTATCCATAATCCCACGAGCAACCTCAAGCTCGGCAGCGGCTTCGCGCCGGTGCGGAAGCTGATGGATGCGGGCATCAACCTCGCCCTCGGCACGGACGGCGCGGCGAGCAACAACAATCTGGACATGTTTGAGGAAATGCACCTGGCCGATATCATGCCCTGCGGCTACCGCCACGACCCGACGGAGGTCAGCTCCGCCGAGGTGCTGGACATGGCAACGGTCAACGGTGCAAGACTACAGGGGCGCAGCGATACCGGCGTGTTGGCGGTGGGGAAGAAGGCGGATATTATTGTGCTCGATCTGGACAAGCCCCACCTCTATCCGAACTTCGATACCCCCGCGCTGCTGACCTGCGCGGCCCACTCGTCCGACGTGGTGCTGACGATGGTGGATGGGAAAATTCTGTACGAAAACGGCGAATACAAGACGCTCGACCGCGAGAAGGTATTTTACGAGGCCCGCGCGGCGGTCAAGCGGTTATATGCGTAAGGAGGAGAACGATGCAGAGAGCGGATCACGATTTAGCCTTTATGCTGCAATATGAAAACATCGCGTGGTACGAGGACGGTAAAGTAAAAATACTTGACCGACGTATCTATCCCGCGAGGGTCGAATTTGTCACCTGCGGCACACATCAGGAGGTCGCGCAGGCCATCACCGACATGGTGACGCAGAGCGCGGGACCGTACACCGCCGTGCCGATGGGCATGGCGCTCGCGGCGCACGAGTGCCGCGATAAGACCGCCGCGGAGCAGATGGAATATCTGCGGAAGGCGGCGCACACCATTTCCCATGCGCGGCCCACGACGGTCAAGCGCATGGCGCTTTTGTGCGACCTCTGTCTTGCCGAGGCGGAACGCGCCCTCGCCGCAGGCGAGGACACGGCGCAGGCCATCGTGAACAAAACGGTCGAGCTGAACAACACCCGCTACGAGCGCGTGGCGAAGATCGGTAAGTACCTTGTCGATCTGTTCCCCGAGAACGGCACGGTGATGACGCACTGCTTTGCCGAGACGATCGTCGGCATGATGCTGCGCGAATGCAGCGAGAGAGGGAAGCATATCCGCATCTTCTGCCCCGAGACGCGCCCCTATTTTCAGGGTGCGCGCCTGACCGCAACGGTCTGCCGCGACATGGGCTTTGATGTAACGGTCATCTCCGACAATATGCCGGCCTTTGTCATGCAGCGCGAGGGCGTGGACGTGTTCACCACCGCCGCCGACGCCATCTGCTGCGACGGCCATGTGGTCAACAAGGTCGGCACGTTCCAGAATGCCATCGTCGCCAAGTACATGGGCATCCCGTACTTCGTCACCGGCGCGCCCGACCAGGGGCATCCGACCGTGGACACGGTGCACATCGAGATGCGTGACCCGAACTTCACCCTGCAGGCCATGGGCGTGCGCACGGCGGCGGAGGGCGTGAAGGGCTACTATCCCGCCTTTGATATCACGCCGCCGCATCTGGTCTCCGGCGTGGTGACCGACCTCGGCATCTATTCGCCCTACGATCTGCACCGCTATTTCACCGACGGGCACATCGACGAGCACAACCTTGTGGTGTGAGGAGGAGACGATGAAAACGATCACAGAGCTGCGGCAGGAGATCGTGGACCGTTCCCTGCAGGCTTTTCATGAGGGACTGTTTTCCGGCACGAGCGGGAATATGAGCTGCTATCTGCGCGAGGAAGACCTCATGCTCATCACACCGACCTCGGTGCGCTACGACGTGATGCGCGCGGAGGATATTGTGGCCCTGCGGCTCGACGGCACGGTGGTCGAGGGACATTTGAAGCCCTCGAGCGAGTGGCGGATGCACACGGCGGTGTACGAAATCTGCCCCGATGTGAACGCTGTGTTCCATACCCATTCGCCCTATGCCACGGCCTTTGCCGTGAACCACCAGACCATCCCAGCCGTGCTGATCGAGGCGCTGGTGTTCCTCGGCGGCGACATCCGCTGCGCGGACTACGCGACGCCCGGCACAAAGGAGGTCGGGCTGAACGCGGTCCCGGCGCTTGAGGGACGCAGGGGCTGCACGCTCGCGAACCACGGCGTGCTCGCCGTGGGCGGCGACCTCGCGCAGGCGTATCTCAACGCCGAGTATATCGAGGATGTGGCGAAGATCTACACCATCGCCCGCTCCGTCGGCACACCGGTGGAGCTGAAAAGTCTATAAAAAGCAGGAGAGCCGTTCCGTTTGGAACGGCTCTCCTGACAGTCTGTCGGCGGGGAGAGGGATCCCGCCTTTTTTAGAGCTCAGGGCCCTGATTCTTCTTTGCCGCGGCGGCCGCTTCCTGCGGCGCGAAATAGCGGGATAACGGGCGGTAGAGCAGCGCGGTGATGACGAGGCAGAGCACCAAGTCGATCACCATGTAGCTGCCGTTGTAGGCGGCAGAGTAGATATAGGGGTTGGCAAAGGTCGTGTTGAACAGCTCCGTCGGCTCATAGATGCGGTAGATCGTGATGCCGCTGATGAAGTGGACAAGGAAACGGCACAGGCAGCCAACGACCGTGCCGATGTACACGCCGCCCTTCTGCTTGCGGAACAGGCAGGCCACGCCGAGTACGCCGAAGGCGAGCACATAGTCGAGCAGCATCGAGGTCGGGCCCCAGGCGTAAGCGCCGTCGAAAATGAGCTGCAGAAGGCCGTAGGCGAAGGAGGCGAGGAAGCTCTCCTTGCAGCCCCAGCGGGCACAGTAGAGGAAGATCGGCAGCATACCGATGCACACGCTGCCGCCCTGCGGCAGCTCGAGGAGCTTGACATAGCTCAGCGCGGTGGCGGCGGCTACCATCAGTGCGCCCTCGGTGAGGGCGCGGGTCTTGGTTTGGGTCATGGTTTTTCTCCTGCTTTCTGAAAAGATCAACCCCAATGGTCCGATAAAAAATGCCGCATTGCGGCGATCGCAATGCGGCATACCTCATCAATATCCTTCGCATTCCTACGCCGGCATTACCCGGATCAGGTTCGAGGGACTGGGACGGCGTTACGCCCCGATCTCAGCCGGCTTGCGCCAGCGCCCCTTGGAATTGTCGAATTTTATTATAGGTTTTTGAACGAGTTTGTCAAGGGGCGATCTGCACAATTTTTACGACTTGCCATCGCGCGCGGCTTACGGTACAATAAGGACCATAAACTATCCCGGGGAGGGAAAACCATGAAACGCTGCTTTATCTACGCCGCGGGTACCTTTTACGGTCTGTGGGAGCCGCCGCGCGAGGGCGATCTTCAGATCGCCGCAGACGCGGGACTGCATCTGTGCGAGCGTCTTGGCGTCCGACCGGACGTTGTGCTCGGCGATTTCGACTCGATGGACGTCCGTCAAGCGCCGGCGGACTGCATCCGCGTGCCGGTCGAGAAGGACGACACCGACACCATGCTCGCGCTCCGCGAGGGACTTCGCCGCGGCTGCGATACCTTCTATCTCTATGGCGCGACGGGCGGCGCGCGGCTCGACCACACGCTCGCCAACCTCCAGTCGCTCGCCTTTCTCCTGCGTCATGGGGCAAGGGGTTATCTCTACGACCAAAATTTCGTCTACACGGTGATCGAAAATGAGACGCTCACGCTCGCGCGCGAGGTGGACTGGGGCATCGTTTCGCTCTTCAGTATGGGCGACTGCGCCGAGCACATCACGCTCGAGGGGCTGCAATACCCGCTCACGGACGGGACGATCGACTGCGGCTTCCCACTCGGTGTGAGCAATCACATCGTCGCGCCGTCGGCGCGCATCACCGTGGGGCGCGGGCCGCTGCTCGTCGGCTGGGAGCTGCCGAAATCGGCCGGGGAGGAGTAAAATTCTCGCACGGCGAGAGACAGTCCCGCTCCGTTGGGTGGCATTCTCTCTGACGCGGCGGTAGAATCGAGCCATCCAAAGACCAAAAGGAGGTCGCTTTTATGGAAAAGAAAACAATGGGCAGCTTCCTCGCGGCCCTGCGCCGCGCGAACGGCATGACGCAGAAGGAGCTGGCGGAACGGTTGAACGTGTCGGACAAGTCCGTCTCCCGCTGGGAGCGCGACGACGGTGCGCCGGATCTTGCGCTTATTCCGGTCATTGCGGAGGTATTCGGCGTGACCTGCGACGAGCTGCTGCGCGGCGAACGTGCCGCGGCGGGGGAGGAGCAGGGCGCGCAGTCCACGCCAAAGGGCGAGCAGCAGAAAAAGCACCTGCTCGCGGCGAGCCTTTCGCGCTTCCGCTCGCGCTGCTGTATCGCGCTCGCGCTTGCCGCCGCGGGCTTCCTTGTGGCGATGGCGTGCAACAGCGCCCTTGACCGCGCGCTGCTCGGCTTCTTCCTCGGCGCGGTGTTCTTTGTCGCGGCGGCCGCCGTTGAGGCCGTGCAGCTCAATGCCGCGCTCCTTGCCATACACGACGAGGAGGGGGAGGATGTGGACGCCTTCCGCCGCGCGGTCGTCCGCGGCGCGGAACAGGCCTACGGCACCGCATGGGTGCTCTTTGCCTGCACGCTGCCGCTGCTGCTGGCGTTCCATCCGATCACGGTGAACGGCTTTACCCTCAGCCGCACGGGCGTCGGCATTTCACTCGAACTTTGGCAGGCAGCGCTGGTTCTGCTTACCGCTCTTGTCACAGGCGTACTTGCTGTGCGGCTCGTCGAGCGGCGGCTGGTGAAAAAGAGATTCCTCCCGCCGGAGGAGAAAACGGAGGCGCAGCGCAAAAACGACAGGCTCCTGCGCACTACGGTGCTCACGCTCTGCGCGGCGCTGGCGCTGAGCGCCTTTATCAACCGTGCGCTTGTCGGCTTTGGCGACACAATGCGGCTCGCCGAGGGAACGGAGTTCACGGACTTTGACTCGTTCAAGCGTTATATGCGAAAGCCCGTCAAGCCGACCTATGACAGCGGCGGAGGGTTTGCGACGGAGACCGCCGTTGCCGAAAGCCCGCTCTACTACGAGAATGACACGCCGATCTACCGCTCGCAGACCGAGGGCGCGACCATTGAGGATGACAACGGAAATGTGCTCTGCTGCTTCATCTGGCGCAACCGCTCGGTCGTTTCGTGGCGGACAGGGCCAAAGGCAGACGGCTATCTGCCCGTCACCGTCTACACGCAGGAGGCGATGTCGCTGGCACGGCAGAAGGCAAAGCACATCAACATGGTGTTCTATGGCGTCTATGCTGCCGAGGTCGTCGCCGCGGCGGCGTACTATCTCCGCAAGCGCGAAAAGTGAAGAGAGCAAAGAGAAAGCGCAGCCAAACGGCTGCGCTTTCCTTATGCTGTTTTCAGATGTGAACGACCTTCAGCTCGCTCGCCTCAAAGAGGCCGAGACGCTTGCCGACGTTGACGTACACCTGCGGGTCGCCGCTGGTGCAGATGGTGAAGGCGCCCTTCTTCTGCGGGTTCAGGGCGTCCTGCTCGGCAAGGTACGCCTTGACGGCATTCGCCTGCTCGAGCGCGGGGTTGATGAGGTGCAGCTGCGGATAGCACTCGTGGAAATTTTCCTCCACGATGGGGTAGTGCGTGCAGCCGAGAATCAGGTCGCTGACCTTCTCGCGGGAGAGAATGTTGTCGACCTGCGTGGTGATCTCAAGATTGATGTCGTGCTGGTTGAAGTCGCCGCGGTCCACGAGCGCAGCGAGCAGGGGAGAGCCCTTGCCGACCACATGGCAGTCGGGGTTGCCCTGATGGATGAGTTCGGCGTACTTGCCGGAGGCGACGGTGAATTCCGTGCCGATCAGGCCGACGCTGGAGAGCTTCTCGCGGATGACGTACTTGGCCGCCTCCTCCACGATGCTGATGATGCGGAAATCGAAGCAGGGACGAAGACGCTCCGCCATCGTGGAGATGGTGTTGCACGCCACGGCGGTGCACTTCACACCGTTGGAGCCGAGGAACTGGAGCATATGGCAGCTCAGCTCAAAGATCTGATCTGCGGTCTTGTTGCCGTAGGGGCAGTTGGCGCTGTCGCCGAAGTAGATGATGTCCTCACCGGGCAGGATGCGCTGCAGCTCGCGCACGACGGTCAGTCCGCCGATGCCGCTGTCCATCACGCCGATGGGATTGGACTTGTTGAGCATGGTAAAACCTCCTCAAAATGCAGTGGCATTTTCTTCCGTTATTGTACCACAGGAAAGTCAAATTGCAAGCAGAAAGGTATGGACGGAAATTATATGGGACTTTTCTGCGAAAATCCTTGCAATTCTGTAAATTTCTGCTACCATAATATTTGGTGGAGTTTGGCGCAGTATGCCGTCTCTGCCGCGGGAACTGTAAAATACGGATCGGGAACACACAGAAGATTGGTGACGGTATGACGATTTTTAACTTTATTTCGCTCTTCGGCGGGCTGGCACTGTTTCTCTACGGTATGCAGCTCATGGGCGACGGATTGAAGAAGGGCTCGTCCGGTGCGCTCAAGGCGGCGATGGAGAAGGTGACGAACAATCCGCTCGTCGGCTTCCTGCTCGGCCTTGCGGTCACGGCGGTCATTCAGAGCTCGACGGCGACCATCGTGCTCACCTCGGGCCTTGTCGGCGCGGGCGTGCTGACGCTGCACCAGTCCATCGGCATCATCCTCGGCGCGAACGTCGGCACGACCATCACGGGTCAGATCATCCGTCTGCTCGACCTCAACGCCGACGGCGGCGCGTGGCTCAATCTGTTCAAGCCCTCCACGCTCGCGCCCCTTGCGGCCATCGCGGGCATCCTCTTCATCATGGCCATCAAGACGCCGCACAGCGACACCGTCGGCAGCATCACGATGGGCTTCGGCATCCTCTTTACCGGCCTTCTGAACATGACCGCAGCGGTCAGTCCGCTGGGTGAGTCGCCCGCGTTTGCGCAGATGTTCTCCGGCCTTGCCGACGCGCCGGTGCTCGGCTTCCTCGCCGGTACGGGCGTGGCCTTCCTCATTCAGAGCTCGTCGGCGACCATCGGCATCCTGCAGGCGCTCTCCATGACGGGCGCGCTGACGTTCGGCTCGGTCTACGCCATCATCATCGGCGTGAACATCGGCGACTGCGTGACCACCGCCATCGTCTGCTCCATCGGCTCGAAGGCGGACGCCAAGCGCACGGGCGTCGTCCACATTATCTTCAACCTCTGCGCCTCCGTTATCATCATCACGGCGCTGACCGTCCTGCACCATGCGGGCGCGCTCGACGGCCTGTGGGGGCAGACGATGACCTCCGGCGCCATCGCGAACGTCCACACGATCTTCCGCCTTTCCACCGCGGTTCTGCTCCTGCCGGTGTGCGGGCAGTTTGAAAAGCTCTCCCGTGTCCTCGTCAAGGACGATCAGCAGATCGGCGAGAACGTCGACCACGAGCTATCCCAGCTCGATGAAAAATTCTTTGCCTCTCCCGCGCTGGCGCTCTCCGCCGCGTCGGACGCCATCAGCGCCATGGCGCGCCTTGCGCGCACAGGCGTGATGAGCGCGCTGGACGTTCTGCATCATTTCGACCGGCATACCATCGACGTGATCGACCGCAACGAGGACCACATCGACGCATTGGCCGACAGCGTGGACAATTATCTCATCAAGCTCTCCAGCCACGTCCCGCCGGGGCACGGCAACGACCTGCTGAACTACTACATCCAATGCTTCTCCGAGTTTGAGCGCATCGGCGACTATGCCGTGAATCTCACGGAGAATGCCGAGGAGCTGCGCGGCAAGGGTATTGAATTTTCCGAGACCGCGCAGCAGGAGCTGCAGGTGCTCGGCGAGGCTCTGCGCGAGATCATGGACTATGCCTACCGCAGCTTCACCGCCGTGGACGCGCAGACCGCCCGCCGCATCGAGCCGGTGGAGGAGGTCGTGGACGACATGGTGGCGACGCTCCGCACCAACCACATCCGCCGCCTGCGCGACGGGCAGTGCACGGTCTACGCGGGACTCGTGTTCCTCGATATTCTCATCAACGCCGAGCGTATCGCCGACCAGTGCTCCAACCTCGGCGTCTACACCATCTCGCAGTTCGATCCATCGGTCATGAACAGCCACCACGAGTATATCCACCGCCTGCACCAGGGCAACGATCCGGTGTTCAACCGCGAGTATCAGGAAAAGCACGAAAAATACTTCGGAATGCTCAGTGCCATCAACGACTGAGCAAAAAAAGACAGAGAAAAAAGCGCCGCGGCTGCGGCGCTTTTTTGCGTCCTTATTTCAGCGTATCGCTGTTGTTGAGCACCGGCACGCTGTAGAGGAACAGCACGTCCGCGCCGGTGAAGTCCAGCAGCTTGCCCATCTGGGAGGAGGGAAGATAGCGGATATCCGCCAGCGTGATCTTTGCGTAGCCCTCAGCGAGCAGGGGAGCAAGGGAGCTGCCGAAGGAGTCGCGGAAGACGATCAGCTCGCGGTCGGTTTCGGCGTTCGGATTTTCGATCGACAGGAGAGAGATCGAGCCGGAGAGGAACAGCTCATAGGGGTCGTTCCCCGCGCCCTTTTCCATGTCGTACACCGCGCCGGGCTTGCCGGTCTCGTAGTTGTAGACCGTGCAGTCCGCCAGCGTTTCACTCGTGAGATAGCGTAGCTCGTCGGGCTGCATAGGCAGCGCCGCGTAGCCGTAGTACACGCCGTAGTAGGGGCGGTCGAGCACCTGCTCCGTGTACTCGTCCGTGAGCGCCACGCCCATCTCACGCGCGAGGTACGCTGCCACGGATGGCAGTCTTTCCTGCCGCCAGTGGGAGTCCGTGCGGTAGTAATCGTCCAACGTCAGCTGACCGAAGAGGTCGATATACTGCGCGAAGTCCGTCTGCTCCCGCAGAGCCTCGACGAAGGCTTCGTAGTCAATGGCGGGATAGCCGTTCGTCTCCGCGAGAAAGTAGTTCTTGTCGGGGATGACGGAGAGATAGACCCTTGCGCCCGCGTCCGCCATGAAATTCTCGTAGAGGTAGCGGAAGCGCTCGGCGGCGTGGTCGATGGAGCTTTCGTTCATCGGATATTCGAGCTTTGCGGCATAGCCGTCCTTGATATAAACGCCGTTGTTGTCCTTCTGCCGGTAGACGTAGAGCCGGTTGAGCGCCTTGAGCGTGCGCCACTCGTCGCGCAGAGGGAACTGGTCGAGCGCATAGCCCTCAAAGTCGGACATGAATTTGCCGCTGAGCACGGCGTCCATGCGGACGGCGGGAAGCTGCTTGAGCCTGCGCCGCTCGCTGAGCGAGAGACTGTCGGCGGGCTTGAGCGTCGCCCACGCCCCGAAGCCGAAAAGAAACGCGGCAAGGAGCACGACGGTCACGATATTTTTGATGCGTTTGTTCATCCTCGCACCCCCTTAGAAGCGGAAATACAGGAACGGATTGAATGAGCCGTCTACAAGATAGCCGGTCGAGACCGCGAGCACAGAGACGAGCACGAGCGGCTCGAGCACATCGACGACCATTGCTCCGGCTCTGGTCGAGCCAAGCTGCTCCACGGCCCGCTTCAGCAGCGGCGTCGCGCCGACGATGCCGATGAGAAACACCACGGCAAAGCTCCGGAGGTAGTACAGGCTGATCGGGTTGACCGTGCTCACGCCCGCCGCGCCGAACAGTCCGCCGATGGTCGCAGCGGCTTCGCCGACGCTGTTCGCGTCAAAGAGCACAAAGCTCACAATGACGAGCAGCAGGACATAGATGTGCTTGAAAACGCGCGTTTTCGCAAGCGCCCTGCCGTACCAGAGCTTTTCCGCCGTCAGGAACACGGCGAAGAACAGCCCCCACAGCACAAAGTTCCACGCCGCGCCGTGCCAGAGACCGGTCAGCAGCCAGACGACCAGAATATTGCGCAGCCACTTTGTTTTGCTCACGCGGTTGCCGCCGAGCGGGATATAGACATAGTCGCGGAACCATGAGCCAAGGCTCATGTGCCAGCGCCGCCAGAACTCCGTGATGCTCGCGGAGATGTAGGGATAGTCGAAGTTCTCAAGATAGCGGAAGCCGAAGATGCGCCCAAGGCCGATGGCCATGTCGCTGTAGCCGGAGAAATCGAAATAGATGTTCAGCACGCAGGCGGCGGCGTAGAGCCAGTAAAAGAGTACGGAGCGGTCGCCGCTCGCCTTGAACGTCGTGATAAGCTCGTAAAAGACGTTCGCCAGCAGGACCTTTTTGCCCAGCCCCAGCACGAAGCGCCGCGCGCCGGCGGCAACGTCCGCGAGGGAATGGGTGCGATGCTCCAGCTGAGAGGCAATGTCCGAATAGCGCACGATGGGGCCCGCGATGAGCTGCGGGAACATGGCGATATAGGCGGCAAGGTCGATGAAATTACGCTGCGCCTTCACGTCGCCGCGGTAGACGTCCGCCACATAGCTGAGGATCTGAAACGTATAAAAGCTGATGCCGATGGGCAGCGCCACGCGGAGCAGCGGAATATGCAGCCCCGTGAGCGCGTTAAAGCCGGAGAGGAAGAAGTCCGCGTACTTGCAGTAGCCCAGAAGTCCCAGACTGAACACGAGCGAGAGCGTCAGAAAGAGCTTCGCGCGCCCGCGGTCCGCCCGGTATTTCTCCACCAGTCGGGCAAGCACATAGCCCTGCACGATGGACGCGAGCATGAAAACAACAAATTTCGGCTCGCCCCAGGCGTAGAAGAACAGGCTTGCGAGCAGCAGCACGGTATTTTTCCAACGCATCGGTACAAGGAAATAGAGCACGAACACGCAGGGCAGGAAATAGAAAAGGAAGGGGATACTGGAAAACAGCATACGGTTGGCTCCTCATTTGAAATGGACAGCGCCCGCACCAAAGCGGTTCGGGCGCTGCTGTATTATTGCGCGCTTAGGCGACAGGCGCTTCAAGGGCGGTGTCTTCGCCGTCGGAGAACTCACCTTCGCCGATCATCTCGTCATAGGCGATGGCAGCGTCGGAATACGCCGCCTGAAGCTTATCGCGGAAGGTGTTCACCAGCTCCTCGTCACCGTAGACGGAGACGACATAATTGCCCAGCGTGGCGATGACCAGCTTGTCAGGGAAGCCGCACATCCACTGCTTGTTCTGGATGGCGTCGCGCAGGTCCTCGGCGAGCTTCGCCGCGTCGTCGCCGTTCTTCACGCGCAGCGCGCCGCAGGTGAAGGTGTTGGCGTTCATCATGTGCATGAGGGAGGCGGCGTCGTCGATGAGAGAGGCGTCCTCAGTCGGCACGGTGAGCAGGAAGTTAAGGTTGTCCGCGTTGGAGGGGTCGAACGCGCCGGGGGCATCGTCAACGCTGGTTTCATAGTCGCCGCCGGCAGCGGGGAACTTCTCGTCGTCGGTGTAGCTGTCCCAAACCTTGGTGAGCAGGGCAAGGGAGTCGGCGGGAGCGTCGGCGTTGTTCTTGCCGTCATCCTTTTTGCCGCAGGCCATCAGCGAAACGGCCATGACAAGCGCGAGCATGAGGGAAAGTGTTCTTTTCATCGTGTTGATTCTCCTTGGAAAATGTATTTTGCCGGTCACAAAAGTGACTTCGGGATGTATAGACGCAGAAAAACCGAAAAGGTTCCCATATTTTACAGGAAATTTTTGCTTTTGTCAAAGCCGCCGCACGCAGACGCTTGCATTGACGGGGAATCGTTGCTATAATACCCAAAAACCATTCTTTATAAAGGATAACGCAATGAAAGAGATTTTAAACACAATGCTTTCCGCTTTGACGCGCGGCGAGGGTGTGATGCTCTGCAGCATCCTGAAGGCCGACGGCTCCTCCCCGCGCGGCGCGGGCGCACACATGGCGGTCTTTTCCGACGGCACAGCGCTCGGCACGGTCGGCGGCGGCGCGGTGGAGCGGCAGTCCATTCTCCTCGCGCGCGAGCTGCTGAAGGGGAAGCGGAACGCCCTGCGGGACTTCGCGCTCCACCCTGAGGCGGTGAACAGCACGGGCATGGTCTGCGGCGGTGACGTGACGGTTTGGTTCCAGTATCTTTCGCCCGGGGATACCGCGCAGATCGGAGTGCTGCGCGCCTGGCGCGACGCGCTCGGCAGCGGCAGAAACGTCTGGCTCTGCCTCATGCTCGACGGCGAGACGCTGCGCGAATTTCGCCTCCTTACGGCGGACGAGCTGCGCCACGGCACGGAGGGCTTCTTTACCTCCCGACCCTACTGGGACGGCAGCACCTTTGTCGAGCCCATCGTCCGCGCGGGACGCGTCTACCTCTTCGGCGCGGGCCATGTCGGCCGCGCCCTCGCCCCGGTGCTGCACTATATCGGCTTTGAGGTCACGGTGTACGATAACCGCGCGGAGCTGGCAAGCCCCGCACATTTCCCCACGGCGCATGAGATCGTCGTCGGCGATTTCCACCGTATTTTTGACAAGGTCTCGCTGACCGCCGACGACTATGCCGTGGTCATGACGCCGGGCCATCAGGCGGACTATGAGATCTTAGAGCAGGTGCTTCGCACGCCGGCGACCTACATCGGCTGCATCGGCAGCCGGAAGAAGGTCGCGCTCACGCGCGAAAGGCTCGCCGCGGCGGGCTTCTCGCAGCAGGACATCGACCGCGTTCACGCGCCCATCGGTCTGCCGATCCTGGCTGAAACGCCGAAGGAGATCGCCATCAGCGTCGCGGCCGAGATGATCCGCCACCGCGCGGAGCATCTGTAAAGGAGTATTGCTATGCAGATCGCGCCATTGCTGAATATCGGTCGCGGCGTCACCGCGCTTATCGGCGGCGGTGGAAAAACGACGCTGCTCTATACGCTCACGGAGGAGCTGCGGAAAAAGGGCACGGTCCTTCTCTGCACCTCGACCCACATCATGCGCCCGACGCAGTACGAGGTGCTGGAGCGGGCGGGCGAAGCGGAGATCTCCGCAGCGCTCAGCGCGCACGGCGCGGTCTGCGTCGGGGAGCCGTCCACCGAGGGAAAGCTCGGCCCGCCGTCGCTCTCCTTTGACGCGCTCGCGCGGCTTGCCGACTATGTGCTCGTTGAGGCCGACGGCTCCAGGCGTCTGCCGCTCAAGGCGCACGCGCCGCATGAGCCGGTCATTCCGGCGAATGCCCAGCGCGTCGTGCTGGTCGTCGGTGCGGACGGCTTCGGCAAGCCCATCCGCGATGTCTGCCATCGGAGCGAGCGTTATGCCGCACTGTGCGGTGTCAGTGAGAACGCGCTTGTTACACCGGAGCTGGAAGCAGCGCTCATTCTCGCCGAAGGTCTCGGCGACCGCGTTTACATCAATAAGGTCGAGACGGCGGAGGACTACGACCACGCCGCCGCGCTCGCGAACCGGCTTACCTGTCCGGTCACGGCGGGGAGCCTGCACAAGGGGGTATATCTATGCTTGCGCTGATCCGCGGGGCGGGCGATCTCGCCACCGGCATCGCGCTGCGCCTTTGGCGCAGCGGCATTCGAGTCGTGCTGACCGATTTGGAGCGCCCGACGGCCATCCGCCGCACGGTCGCCTTCTCCGAAGCCATCGTCCACGGCGAAACGACGGTCGAGGATGTGACCGCCCGTCTGGCTGCAAACGCGGACGAGGCGCGCGCCCTGCTCGCGCAGGGCATCGTTCCCGTGCTTGCCGACCCCGGCTGCGCCTGCCGTGAAGCGCTCGCGCCGGACGCGCTGGTGGACGCTATCCTTGCCAAGCGCAACCTTGGCACAAGGATCACCGACGCGCCGGTCGTCGTCGGCGTCGGCCCTGGCTTCACGGCGGGGGAGGACTGCCACGCGGTCATCGAGACCATGCGCGGCCACACGCTCGGCCGCGTCATATACTCCGGCAGCGCCATTCCGAACACAAACGTCCCCGGGCTTATCGGCGGCTTTGCCGGCGAGCGTGTGCTCCGTGCGCCTGCGGACGGCGCGTTTCGCTCCGTGCACAGGATCGGCGACCTTGTGAAGGCCGGCGACGTCGCGGGCTATGTGTCCGGCGAGCCGATGGTCTGCACCATCGACGGCGTGCTCCGCGGCCTGATCGCCGACGGCATCCCCGTCCGCAAGGGCATGAAGTCCGGCGACGTGGACCCGCGCGGCAATGTGGAAAATTGCTATACGGTCTCGGACAAGGCGACCGCCGTCGGCGGCGGCGTGCTCGAGGCGATCCTGCACCTGTCCTGTGCGCTTCTGGAGGACTGACATGAGAGAGCTGCTGCTCATCAACAACGAGCCGACGCCCGAAGACCGCGGTCGGATCGCCCGCGCGGGAGAGCTCGGCCTTACCGACCCGCTTTATAACATCGACGCGCTCGCCGCGAAGCTCGCTGCGTTCGGAACGGTCACCGTGCGGCACTATACACAGCTCAGGACGCTCGACTCTGCGCCGGATGCCATCTTTCTCTCCGGCTGCTTCACCGACTGGGACCGCGAGCGTCTGCGCGAGACCTTTGCCGACGAGCTTGCGCTCATTCGTGAAACAACGGCTCCGCTCTTCGGCATCTGCGCGGGCCTGCAGCTCATCGGCATCGCCTTCGGTGCGCCGCTCGTCTATCCGGGCGAGGGATACGAGGAGTTCGGCTTTCTGCCGCAGACCGTCCTCGCGCAGCATCCGCTGACTGCCGGCCTGGGCGGTACGCTCCATTGTTTTGAGCATCATCGCGGCCAGCTCAGCGCTGTGCCGAGGGGCTTTCGCCTGCTCGCTTCCCGGGAAAATTGCCGTGTGCAGATGCTTGCGCACGAGTCGCACCCCATCTTCGGCACGCAGTTCCACCCGGAGCTGCAGAATGACGCGCACCGGGACGGACAGCGCATCTTGAAAAATTTCTTTGCCCACTATGTCAAATGACTGCAAGAGCCGCCGGCGGGCGGCTCTTTTTCTGCGTGCGGGCATAAGCGGCGATGCCGCGGCATAGACTGTCCCAAAACGAAAGCCAAGGGAGGAAGAGCCTATGACCGTAAGAATGCGTCTGCGCCGCTGGGCGCGCGCACAGGGAAAACGCCGTGCCGCCGCGCGGACAAAGCGAAGCACCGCCGCAGGAAGCCGCCGCAGGGAACAGCAGACCTCCGGCGCGTCGCAGCTTCGCCTTCTGCGTCTGACCGTCTGCGGCGCGCTGTTCGTCTCGCTCGTGCTGCTCAAGCTCGTGCTGCCGGGGAATCTTTCGGCCTTCCGCGGTACGCTTGCCCAATGGCTCGTGCGCGACGCGGACTTTACCGAGGCGTTCTCCGCCATCGGCCACGCGGTCGCCGCGCCCGAACGATTCGCGGAGTCCCTCGGCAATGCCTACGTCGCCGTGTTTGGCGGCAGCGGTATGCAGGACGCCGCGGAGGTCGACGGCGGGGCGGAGATCGCACAGCCGGCCGGAACAAACGAGGAGGATGCCGCAGCCAAGCCCATGCCGGATTATGTGCTCGACGCGCAGCCGACACTGCCCTTTTCCTATGTGTCACCGCTCGACGGCGCGCTGACCTCGGGCTTCGGCTGGCGCGAGGACCCGAACACAGGCGCGGAGGCCTTTCATACCGGCCTTGACCTCGCCGCCGACGAGGGCACGCCCTTCGTCTGCTTTGCCGACGGTACGGTCGGCGTGGTGGGGGAGAGCACCGTGCTCGGCAAATATCTGACCGTCCGCCACGCGGACAGCTATGAGACGCTTTACGCCCATTGCAGCAAAATAACGGTCTCCTCCGGGCAGAGCGTTCTGCGCGGCGATACGCTCGGTGCGGTCGGCGAGACCGGCAACGCCACGGGCGCGCATCTGCATTTCGAGCTGCTCAGCGGCTCAAAATACCTCGATCCCATTGCCTATGCCGCAAAGACCGTTTAGCGCCGACGTACGCGTGAACGCGAGCTTCTGGCTGCTCGTGCTGCTCGCCGCCATCGTTTCTCCGCTCACGGTCGTTGCGGCGATCCTGACCGCCGCGGCGCTGCACGAGCTGGGACATCTTGCCGTCATGCGCTACTACGGCGTATCCGTCAAGCGTTTTCGCCTTACAGCGCTCGGCGCGGAGCTGGACGCTCCAGCCCTCGCGCGGCTCTCCTATGGGCGCGAGCTGATCGTCACGCTCGCGGGGGTGACAGTCAACCTTTTCTGCGCCGTTCTCCTCGCGCTCCTCGGCCTGCGGACGTGGCGGGAGTGGTGCTTTGTCTTTGCCGGAGCGCACCTTGTGCTCGCGGCCTTCAACCTCCTGCCGGTCGTTCCGCTCGACGGCGCGCGGGCGCTCTGCCTTGCCCTGTCCTTCTTCCTCGGGCCGGCCATGGGGGAGCGTATCACCGCGGCGGTCAGCCTTGCCTGCTCGCTCGCGCTTTGTGCGCTGGGGCTCAAGCTCTCGCTGGGACTGCACAGCGGATGGCTCTTTGCCTTCGCCTCGTTCGGATTGCTTTGGGGAACGCTGCGGCAACTGGGGCTTGCGCGCGGCGCAAAAAGCGTGTAAAATACGGTCAATGTCTCTTGATAGAAAAGGAGCTTGCCTGTGGACAAACGATTGGAGCGCATCCTGCCCCGCGTGCAGAAGCCGGCGCGCTATGTGGGCGGCGAGTACAACGCGGTGATGAAGGACCTCTCGCAGGTGGATACCCGCGTGGCCTTCTGCTTTCCGGACACCTATGAGATCGGTATGTCGAACCTCGGTATGCGGATCCTCTACGGCATTATGAACAACATGGACGGCGTCTGGTGCGAGCGCGTTTTCGCCCCCTGGGGCGACATGGAGGAGGAGATGCGCCGTGCCGGCCTGCCGCTCTATGCGCTCGAGTCCGGTGATCCCATCCGCGATTTCGACATCATCGCCTTTTCCGTCGGCTACGAGATGGCGTTTCCCGCCATGCTGAATATGCTCGATCTGGCGGGCGTGCCGCTCCACGCGAGCGAGCGCACGGAGCTGACCCCGCTCGTCATCGCGGGCGGCACGGCGATGTTCAACTGCGAGCCGATCGCGGATTTTATTGACATTGCCGAGATCGGCGAGGGCGAGGAGATGAACGTCGAGCTGATCGAGCTGCACCGCAGGGCGCGGCGCGAGGGCTGGACGAAGCAGCAGTTTCTCCGTGCCGCCGCGCAGTTGGACGGCATTTATGTTCCCGGTCTCTACGAGGTGGACTACAACGCTGACGGCACGGTGAAGTCGATCACGCCGAAGGGCGGCGCGCCGAAGGTCGTCACCAAGCGCATCATGCGCGACATGGACAAGGCATGGTATCCCGCCAAGACCATCGTGCCCTCCACCGAGATCGTGCAGGACCGCACCACACTCGAGCTTTTCCGCGGCTGTATCCGCGGCTGCCGCTTCTGTCAGGCGGGCTATGTCTACCGACCGGTCCGCAACCGCTCGGAAAAGCTGCTGGTCGAATACGCCAAGGAGGCCATCGAGGATTCCGGCTACGAGGAGATGACGCTCTCCTCGCTCTCGACCTCGGATTTCCGCCCGCTTGTACAGCTCTGCGACGATCTGGAGGAGTTCTGCGCGCAGCGCCATGTGAACCTTTCGCTCCCGAGCCTGCGCGCCGACAACTTTTCCATGGCGCTCATGGAGCGACTGCAAAAGGGAAGAAAGACCGGCCTGACCTTTGCGCCCGAGGCCGGCACGCAGCGCCTGCGCGACGCCATCAACAAGAATCTCACCGAGGAGGATCTGCTGGCCTCCTGCCGCCGCGCCTTTGCCGGCGGCTACAGCGCGGTCAAGCTCTACTTCATGCTGGGACTTCCGACCGAGACGGACGAGGACGTGCTCGGCATTGCCGAGGTCGCGTCCCACGTCATGCACGCCTGGCGCGAGAGCGCGAGCAATAAGAACCGCGGCGTGCGCATCACGGTCTCGACCTCGTGGTTCGTGCCCAAGGCGCACACGGCGTTTCAGTGGGAGCCGCAGATCCCCAAGGAGGAGTACGAGCGCCGCGTGAAGCTGCTGCGCGAGAATATGCTGACGAAATCCGTCACCTATAACTGGCACGATTCCGACACGAGCTATATGGAGGCCGTCATTTCCCGCGGCGACCGGCGCCTTTGCAGGGTGATCGAAACGGCGTGGCGCAAGGGCGAGCACCTCTCCGCGTGGGAGGAGTATTTCTCCCTCGACCGCTGGCTCGAGGCTTTTGAGGAATGCGGTCTTGACCCGCACTTTTACGCCAACCGCAAGCGCGAAAAGGACGAGCTGATGCCCTGGTCGATGATCTCGAGCGGCGTGACGGAGCAGTACCTCTGGCGCGAGCATGAGCGGTGCTACCAGTCCGTCACTACGCCGGACTGCCGCACGCACTGCAACGGCTGCGGCGCGAATCTCTTATTGGGGAGGCCCTGCGATGGCTAAGCTGAGACTTCTTTTCACCAAGGAGGCGCAGGCCTCCTACATCTCGCACCTCGACACGATGCGAACCTTCCAGCGCGTGTTTCCCCGTGCGGAGCTGCACCTCAAGCACTCCAACGGCTTTCACCCGCACCCCATCATCTCCATCGTCCTGCCGCTGCCGGTGGGGCAGTCGAGCGATTGCGAGCTGCTCGACTTTGAAACGGTGGAGGAGACCGACGGCGCGGGCATCGCCGAAAAGCTCAACACGGGTCTGCCCGCGGGCTTGCGCGTGCGGGAGTGCTATCCGGTCACGCGCCCCGTGCGCGAGTTCACGTTCCTGCGCGCACGGCTGGAGCTGCTCTATGATAACGGCGTGCCCGCCGGCACAGCGGACGCGCTGCGCGCGCTGTTCGCGCGCGAAACGCTGATGATCGAAAAGCGCACCAAGCACAAGGAGCTTGCGCAGATCGACATTGCGCCGCTGATCCGCGAAATGACCCTCACCGAGCAGGACGGCAGCATCCTTGCCGACGCCGTGGTCGCCGCGCAGAACCCGGGGCTGAACCCCGCCTATCTCGCACAGGCGATCGAGCGCGAGCTTCCGTCGCTCAAGCCGGACTTCGTCCGTGTGCGCCGCACGGAAATTTACGATACAGAGGGGAACGTTTTTCGCTGAAAATTGTACGCGCCGCGGCAACTTTTGATGATTTTATCGAAAAGTACAAAATTTGTGCTTGCAATTTGGCGAAAAGCGTGATATTATCCTTTTTGGCTTTTTGACGAAAGCACTCTCGGATCGGAAAGAGGTGAACACGAGCAATGAAGGAAGGAATCCATCCCAATTATCAGCAGACTACTATTACTTGCGCCTGCGGTAATGTGATTGAGACAGGTTCTACCAAGCAGAACATCAAGGTAGAAGTGTGCTCTAAGTGTCACCCCTTCTTCACTGGTAAGCAGAAGCTGGTCGATACCGGCGGCCGCGTTGCCAAGTTCAACAAGAAGTTCGGTCTGGACAAGTAAGAACTGCGAAAGAGGTCTGCGGAAGCAGACCTCTTTTTCTTTACATTTTTCGTTCCCTTGCGTATACTGAAGGAAAGAAACGCAGAAAAGGTGATTCCTATGGAAGAAAACAAACTCAAAACCGTGGAGCAGCCGCGCGACCGCGTGGTGCTTGTTGGACTTTCCTCGCCGGTGCTCAAGACGGACAGCGCGGACGAGGAGAGCATGGACGAGCTTGCCGCGCTCGTCGAGACCGCCGGCGCGGTGAGCGTTGCGACCGTGCTGCAAAACCTCCCGTCCCCGAATCCGCGCAGCTTTATCGGCGAGGGCAAGGTGGCGGAGATCAAGGAGCTTATCGGCTCGACCGAGGCGACGATGGCGATCTTCGACAACGACCTGTCGCCCTCGCAGATGCGTGTGCTGACGGAGGATCTGGGCGTGCAGGTGCTCGACCGCAGCGGGCTGATCCTTGATATTTTTGCCCAGCGTGCCAAAACAAAGGAGGGCCGCTTGCAGGTCGAGCTGGCGCAGTACCAATATCTGCTGCCGCGCCTGATCGGCATGTGGACGCACCTGGAGCGTCAGGCGGGCACGAGCGGCAAGGGGCCCATCGGCTCCAAGGGCCCCGGTGAAACGCAGCTCGAGACCGACCGCCGCCACATCCACCGCAAGATCGACAAGCTCAAGGAGGATCTGGACGAGGTGCGCCGCGTGCGCGGCACGCAGCGCGAGCGTCGGATGAAGAATGAGATCCCGGTCGTTGCCATCGTCGGCTATACGAACGCGGGCAAATCGACGCTGCTCAACGCCCTCACCGGCGCGGATATTCCGGCGAATAACCGCCTGTTCGATACGCTCGACACCACCACCCGGCTGCTGACCGTCTCCGACACGCTCGACGTTGTGATCTCCGACACGGTCGGCTTCATCCGCAAGCTGCCGCATCAGCTCATCGACGCCTTCAAGGCGACGCTTGAGGAGCTGGAGTATGCCGACCTTCTGCTGCACGTCATCGACATTTCCAACCCTGAGTGGATCGCGCAGGCAGAGGTGGTGGATCAGCTCATCCACGACCTCGGCGCGGAGGGCATCTCCTGCATCCGCGTGTACAACAAGTCCGACCTGTTCTACGGCGATATCCGCCCGCACGGCGAGCGCGCGGTGAACCTCAGCGCCAGGACCGGCGAGGGGATCGACGAGCTGCTGCGCGCCATCGACGCCGAGCTTGACAAGGGCACGCGCCGCGTGACCATCCATTTGCCCTACGACAAGGGCGGCTGGCTCGACAGCCTCTACCGTGAGGCCAAGGTCGAGAGCGTGGAGTACGGCGAGACCATCGACATTGTGGCGGTCTGCACGCCGCGCGTGCTCGGCCGGGTCAAGGACTACGTCGAGGGCTACACCGAGCCGAAGGAGGACTGGGAGTGAGCGCACCGCAGAGCTACTATGTTCCCGTGGACGCGGGGGAAGCGGAGTTCACCGAAAAGCGCTCGCGCTTTCTCGGCCACGTCCGCCGCGTGGAGACCGAGGCTGAGGCCCGCGCCTTTCTCGACGAAATGCGGAAAAAATACTACGACGCGCGCCACAACTGCTGGTGCTATGTCCTGCACGAGGGCGGCGTGGTGCGCTACGGCGACGACGGCGAGCCGCAGGGCACCGCCGGTCAGCCGATGCTGAATGTCTTTCAGCGCGAGGGCGTGGAGAACGTCGTCTGCGTCGTGACGCGTTATTTCGGCGGTGTGCTGCTCGGTGCGGGCGGACTGACGCGCGCCTACGCGAAGTCGGCAAAGGACGCGCTTGACGCGGCGGGCAAGGCGAGGATGCGCCTGTGGTCTGCCGTGACGGTGGACTGTCCCTATCCGATGCTCGAGCGCCTGAAGCTGCTCGCCACCGCCCACGGCGGCACGGTGGAGGGCACCGACTTCGGCGCGGCGGTGAGCGTCCGCATCCTGCTGCCGCAGGAGAATGCGGCGGGCTTTGACGCCGCGCTCACCGAACTGTCCGCCGGCACCATGACCGCGCGGCGCGAGGGCGAGCGCTTCCTGCCGGGCCCGCGCGAATAGAAACAAGAAAAATCAAGGAGGAACGACCGATGAAAGAACCCGTTGCCCGCTCCGACCTGCGCCTCGCTCTCGGCGGGGCCTACTATGGGACCCTGCGCAAGCTCCTGTGGATCAAGGAGCGAAGCTCCTTCACACGCGAGCGCTGTGAGGCGATCCTGCCTTACAGCGCGGCGAGCCACAAAACGCCCCTGATGCGCAGGCTGCGGGACGTGGATATGTGGATGCAGGAGAACAAGGTGACAAATCTCCGCCTTGCCTCCGCGCGGGTGAACGGCATTGTGCTTCGCCCGGGGCAGACCTTCAGCTACTGGTATCTCATCGGCCGCCCGACGGCGAGGAAGGGCTATCTGCCCGGTATGCTGCTGCGCAACGGCAGGGCCGTTGCGGGCGTCGGCGGGGGACTGTGCCAGCTCTCAAACCTCATTTTCTGGATGACGCTCCACACGCCGCTGACCGTCACCGAGCGCCACCGCCACGGCTACGACGTCTTTCCGGATTCGGACCGCACGCAGCCCTTCGGCAGCGGCGCGACCTGCTTTTATCCCTACGGCGACCTGATGATCCGCAACGACACGGCAGACGATTATCAGCTCCTCGTCACGGTCGGCGAGCACGACCTCATCGGCGAGTGGCGCTGCTCCGCCGCGTCGGAGTGCCGCTACGAGATCGTCGAGCGCGATCATGAGATGCGCGCGGAGTATTGGGGCGGCTACACGCGCCACAACGTGCTCTGGCAGCAGCGCTTCGATGCGGACGGTGTGCTGCTCGACGAGAAGCCCATTGTGCGCAACGACGCCATCATGATGTATTCGCCCTACCTCGAAGAGGGAGGCGCGAACGAATAAACGAAAGCATCTGCCTTGCGGCAGATGCTTTTCTGCTATGCAGCGCGCTCGCCGTCCGTGCGCTCCAGCCAGCCGCTGCCCTCGGTGATGCGGGCGACGAGGAAGGAAGCGGCGTAGTCGCCCGCGGCGTTGACCATCGTGGCGGGCGGATCGACCAGATTCCCGATGGTGACGGCGATGGGATAGGCAACCGCCATCCGGTCGGGGAAGAAGAGCGAGCAGAGGATGAACTCGGCGATGTAGCCGCCGCCCGGGATGCCGCTCATGGCGACGGAGGAAAAGACCGCCACGGCCAACACCTCGGCAAACAGTCCCGCGCCCTCAAACGGCAGGCCGAACACGCCGAAGAGGAACGCGACCTTGAGCACGCAGCTGAAGCACGAGCCGTCCATGTGCATCGTCGCGCCCAGCGGCAGCACAAGATCCGCGACCTCGTGCGGGATGCCGCTGTCCTCCGCGGCCTCCATATTCACCGGGATGGTGGCGACGGACGAGCAGGTGCCGAGCGCGGTCACTGCGGGGCGCAGGATATGCCGCCGCAGCCGCCGCACGCCCTCGCGCCCGCCGCCGAGATACGCCAGAAGCGGGAAGACAAGCAGCGCGTAGACGAAGCAGAGCGGGTAGTAGGCCAGCATCGCGCGGGCATAGGACGCCGTGATCTGCGCGCCGTAGCTTGCGACCATCGCGGCGAAGAAGCCGAAGAAGGCGATGGGAGCGTAGCAGCTCACGAGCGAGACCATCTTCAAAAGGCACTTCGTCGCGTCGTCCAGCACCCGCGCCGTTACGGTATCCGGCCCGCCGCAGGCGGAGACCGAAAAGCCGAAGAGCAGGGAAAAGACGATCAGCGGCAGCATCGCCCGCCGCGAGAGCAGCGCAGAGAAATCGTTGACGGTGAAGAAGTTGACGAGCAGCGTCGCAAGCGGCGCGGGATCGTCCACCGTGCCCGCCGCGGCATCGGTCCACGGCGTCAGCACCGGGGGAAAGACACGCACGATGACCAGCATGATAAAGGCCGCGAGCAGCCCGGTGACAACGAAGACGCCGAGCGTCGCGCCGAGGATGCGCCCCGCCCTGCGCCGCGAGCGCGTATTGGCGATGCTGCCCGCGAGCGAGCAGAACACCAGCGGCACGACGAGGCAGAACATCATGTTGATGAACACGGTGCCGAGCGGCTCAAGGCAGACGGCCCCGGGCCAGGCTGCGCCGACGGCGCAGCCGAGCACGATGCAGGCGAGCATCGCGGCAAGGAAGCCGTAGCTCCGATAGAAGGAATGGGTCATAAAAAGCCCTCCGATCTCCCAGATTTTTGTGTCTATCTCTATCCATAGCGGGAGACAGGCTCGAATATGACCGAAAAATTTGGAAAAAGGGCTTGACTGTCAAGTTGCTTTATGCCTTACAATGCGGTATCATAGCATTGGGAAGGATCGGCGCAGAGCGCGGAAGGAGAGCCTATGAACATCAAAGAGATCGAAGAGCGCAGCGGCCTGTCGCGCGCGAACATCCGCTACTACGAGCAGGAGGGGCTGCTCGCTCCCGCGCGGCGGGAGAACAAATACCGCGACTACAGCGAGGAGGATCTGGAGACGCTGATGCGCATCGCGCTGCTGCGGAGCCTCGGCTTCTCGCTCGAGGAGATCCGAAGGCTGCAAAGCGGCGAGGCGGACTTTGCCGCCGCCATGCGGGAGCGCAGCGCGGCGCTGGAGGCCGAGGGACAGCGTCTGCTCACAGCCAAAAGCGTATGCGACGCCATCTCCCGCGAGGTGACAAGCTATTCCGCCTTACGGCCGGAGGACTACCTCAACGGCTTTGAGCCGGACGCAGCGGCGAAGCAGCGGGACGTTGCCGAGCCGCACCCGTTGCGGCGTTACCTTGCCCGTGCCATCGACCTCACGCTCACGGGAATATTGGTCTCGTTTGTGCAGTTCATGCTGCTGCACCATAACCTTGTGAACATTTCCAAAGCAGAAATATTCCTTTGCGGTCTGGCAGGATGGGGACTGCTCGTTCTCATCGAGCCGCTGCTGCTCTCACGCTTTGCTGCGACCGCGGGCAAATGGTGCATGGGCATCACCGTCACGCGGCCGGACGGCGGGAGGCTCAGCTACGGCGAGGCGCTTGAGCGCACCGCCGCCGTCTGGCTTTACGGCGCGGGCCTCGGCATTTCCATCGTGGAGCTTGTGTGCAACTACCGCAGCTACCGCCGCTATATGAACGGCGAGGAGCTGGCTTGGGAGAGCGGCAGCATCGAGCGCTTCGACGAGCGCGGCACAGGGAGGATGGTGCTGCTCTACGCGGCGATCACCGCGCTGAGCCTTGCCCTGACCCTTGCTATGGGCTTGAGCGCCGCGCTGCCGCCGAATCGCGGCGAGCTGACCGTGGCGGAATTTGCGGAGAATGTCAATTTCTACCGCGGCTTTTTCGACTATGGCGAGCGCTGGACGCTCGACAGCAGCGGCGAGTGGGTCGAGAATGAGTATGAGAATGTGATCTATTTCGGCGGGGGCAGCGAGCCAACGCCGTTCAGCTACACGGTGGAGGACGGTGTGCTCCGCGCCGTGCATTGGGCATATTCGGAGACGGATGAGCAGCTATTCGGCGCGCGCGTGGACAACGCGCGCATGGCCTATCTCGCGCTTGCCGCGGCGCAGAGGGGGACGAGCATCTTCAACATCCGCCGCGTGGTAAAGCAGATCGGCTCGAACAGCTGGGAGGGCGATACCGACTATTCCGCCGCGTGGAAGAATGTCGAAATGCGCTACGACGCGCGGATCGAGGGGGAGTATTATTACAGCGAGGGCTTCTTCCTCTCCGTGCAGGACGGTCAGCCCATCACGGTCACGCTGACCTTTGACGCAAGGCTCGCGGAATAACGGGGAAAAGGGGAAGCGGCGGCACAGCCCTGTGCCGCCGCCTTCAAATTTTATCCCCGTGGGGCTTGCAGGGAGAGATTTTCTGTTGTAAACTAAAAGCATACCAAAGATAAGGGGAATCCGATCCATGGAAAAAGCAACGCAAATGACCGCTACCAAACGCCTTGTCCTCACCGCCGTGAACATCGCGCTGTGCCTTGTCCTGCCAATGGCATTCCATTCCATCCCGAACGGCGGCAAGATCATGCTGCCGATGCACATTCCCGTGCTGCTGTGCGGCATGGTCTGCGGCGCTCCCTACGGCGCGGTCTGCGGCCTGCTTGGCCCCATGCTTTCAAGCGTTCTCACCGGAATGCCGACGGCGGCCCTGATGCCTGCTATGATGGTCGAGTGCGCGGCCTACGGCCTGACGACCGGCCTGATGCTGCGCCTTGTACGCACGGGGAAGACCTATGCCGACCTCTACCTTTCGCTCGCCGCCGCAATGCTGGTCGGCCGCCTTGTCTCCGGTGTGACAAAGGCTCTCTTTTTCATGGCGGGACAGTATACCATGCAGGCATGGATCGCCGCGAGCTTCGTCACGGCGCTGCCGGGCATCGTGCTCCAGCTCGCCGTCGTGCCGAGCATCGTTTACTATCTCATGCGCGCGGGACTGATCCCGCAGCGCTACCCGAGATGAGGAAAGAGCCGCGAGAGGACAGGCGCTTGCCGCCTTTTTCGAGCGCCGCAGACGGAAGACCGGCGTCCGCGTGCCGGACGGGCGGCGCTGCCGGGCGGCAAGGCTCTTAACGGAAAATTAGCAAATATAGCGGCTTTCTTAATTTTCTGACGCAAAATCTTGTGCTTTTTTGATTGCGGGACCTGCGCGGCAGACGTATAATACCCTCACTTGCTTTTTGAAATGGGGGTCACTGCTATGCTTGCGCAGGTCATTGCGATCTGTATTTTTCTCGGGATGTTCCTTCTGATCATCCTCGATCAGTTCGAGCGCCATGTCATTACGCTCGTCAGCGGAGCGCTGGTACTTATTCTCGTCTTCGGCGTTTGTATGCACTCGCCCGCAACGATATGGGAAGCGCTCAACCTTCGCTCGTTTTTTGAGCTGTCCTTCTGGTACGGGGCGAGCGAGGAGAGCACGGCGGGCATCAACTGGTCCACCATTCTCTTCATCGCGGGCATGATGATCATGGTCGAGGGGCTTGGCAAGGCGGGCTTCTTCCGCTGGCTGTGCCTGTCGCTCGCAAAGCTCGTTCACTACCATGTGGTGCCGCTGCTCATCTGCTTCATGTGCCTTTCGGCGGTGCTTTCGATGTTCATCGACAGCATCACGGTCGTGCTCTTTCTCGCCACCGTCACGCTCGAACTGGCGCAGACGATGAAGTTCGACCCCGTGCCGATGATCCTCTCGGAGATCTTCTGCGCGAACCTCGGCGGCGCGGCGACCATGTGCGGCGACCCGCCGAACATCATCATCGGCACCTCGCTTGGCTATACGTTCTTTGACTTCATCGAAAATACCGGCGCGATCGTCGCGGTCTGCTTCGCGGCTGTCGCCGTCTATTTCTGGCTGTGCTTCCGCAAGGAGCTGCTGCGTGAGGAGCGCGCGAACGGCGGGCCGGTCGTCTGCCCGGAGCCGTCGAGCGCCATCACGGACCGCAGAGCCTTCGGCGCGAGCGCTGCCGTATTCCTGCTGGCGGTCGTGCTGCTCGTGACGCACGCGCAGACGGGTCTGACGGTCGCCTGCATCGGCGTGATCGTTGCGGCGCTGACGCTGCTTGTGATGGCGCTGTCGCACGGAAGAGCGACGGTGCTCGAGGTCATCCGCGGCGTGGACTATAAAACGCTGCTCTTCTTCATCGGCCTGTTCGTCTCGGTCTGCGGGCTGGAAAAGACGGGCGTGCTGGATATCATCGCGCGCTTCATCACCAACATCAGCGGCGGCCATGTGGCGACGATCGTCGTCATCATTCTCTGGCTCTCCGCCGTCACCAGCGCCTTTGTGGACAATATTCCCTTTGCCGCCACGATGATCCCGGTCATCCGCTCCATCGCCGCGGTCGAGGGCATGGACGTGGGCGTGCTGGCATGGGCGCTGTCCCTCGGCACGGACCTCGGCGGCAACGCGACGCCCATCGGCGCGAGCGCGAACGTGGTCGGCACTTCGGTATCCGCCAAGGGCGGCTATCCCATCGGCTGGGGGCGCTACTGCAAATACTGCGTGCCCGCCACGATCCTCGTGATGGCGGTGTCCACGGTGTGTCTGTTCCTGCGCTACCTCTGAGAGAAGAAAGGAGTATACCACGATGAAAGACCAGATCATCATTACCATGGGCCGTGAGCACGGCAGCGGCGGCCACTACATAGCCGACATGATCGCCCGTGAACTCGGCATCAAGCTCTACGATAAGGACTCCATCGAGTCGGAGATCGTCTCCGAGGGCTACAGCGAGGAGCTGATCCGCCGGATGGACGAGAAGCCGGTCAACTTCTTTGCCTCCCGCCGCATCGGGCGATTTTCCAATTCGCTCGAGGTCAACGTGGCGGAAAAGACCTTTGATATGATCCGCGCCAAGGCGGCGAGCGGGGAATCCTTCCTGCTCATCGGCCGCTGCGGCGAACAGGTGCTCAAGGACGATCCGCACCGCGTCAGCCTTTTCATCGGCGGCGATCCGCACGCCAAGCTCTGCCGCGTGATGGAGAAAAAGGGGCTCTCCGCAGAGGAGGCCATCGAGGAGATCGTCCTCTCCGGACAGAAGCCGGCCCTCAAGACCCATGGGGAACTGGGCCGGGTCAT
>ERZ773228.731-NODE-731-length-37599-cov-3.916445_pt1 | contig 37599 bp, 36 predicted proteins | sample MGYA00580524_ERZ773228 | MGnify/ENA primary metagenome ERZ773228 (study PRJEB29015, sample SAMEA2737768) | human gut metagenome | biome: human gut; feature: human-associated habitat; material: faeces | place: China | collected 2012 ... | reverse complement strand
TGAGATGTGTGCCGATACATGGAGATGGCAGTCACAGAATCCAAACGGATATGAAAAATAGAAATTTTTAATAAGTTGGAAATACAATTTATATGCAGGGCAGTCTTTTCGCAGGCTGCCCTGTTTTTATTGCCATATATTCGTAAGGAGCTGCCAGTGGCAGGTCCTGTAGATATCAAAGTATGCAAGAGAAGTTGCCGGTGGCAGGTTCGGTAGATACCAAATAGAAATTCATATTTTTTGAATAGAATATCAAATGTTCATATGCATTCCCAAATGTTAAACTTTATTCATGCTAAAGAGCTGTGCAGAAAAATGTAAGAAGGAGTAAAGAGGAATGGGAAATAACAGTAAGAGCAGTGTAGTATACCAGGGAAAGATTCCCGGAAGAGTAAAGTATACATTTGCATTTGGGGCATTGGGTAAGGATTTGATTTATGGAATGATCGTGGATAATACGAGAAGCCGTTTTGGAAAGTTTGTTCCGTGGCTTGTAATCGGAACGCTGATCAATGCGTTCGTATTTGTAACTGTATTTACAGATTTTCATCTGACAGGTGTGAAGCTTTGCGTCTTTGCGACGGTTGTATATATTTTATGGGGAATGACTTATACCATTATGGATATTCCATACTGGTCAGTGATTCCGAATCTGACTTCTGATCCACAGGAACGTGAAAAAGTATCGGTATTGCCAAGAATTTTTGCAAGTATCGGACAGTCACTGATCATTGCAGGCTTCGGTGTGCAGATTATTAAAGGACTTGGTGGTGATTACACAGGATATCACAGATTTGCACTGATCATTGCAGCAACATTTATTTTTACAATGGCTGTATGTGTGATCAATCTGCCGAAGATCCAGCATGATGTTGAGGAAAAGGACAAGATGAAATTCAAAGACCTCTTTACTGTCATTAAGAAGAATGATCAGTTAAGATGGGCAGTATTACTGATTCTTTTATATAACGTGGCAATTCAGGCAATCATGGGAGTTGCAACTTATTACTTCAGTTATGTATGTAATAATGCGGGAATGTTATCTGCATTTATGATCAGTGCATCGGTTGCAGAAGTAGTCGGACTTCTGATCTTTCCGAAGGTAACAAAGGTGTTATCCAGAAAGAAAGCGTTCCTGATGGCATGTGTACTCCCGCCAATCGGGTTGATCTTATTACTGATCGTTGGTATTGCATGCCCGAATAACATTGCGCTGACAGCAGTTGCAGGTGTGATCGTTAAGACAGGAACCGGTCTGGAACTTACCGGATATGTACCGAATGCAGTACAGTCGCTGGCAACACAGAATTCTATCCGTGTACTGATGTGTATCGTACCGACAATCGGAGTCATTCTGGCATACATCGTATATAAGAACAAATATAAATTAAGCGAAGAATATTTGTCTGAAGCCGGTAAGACTGGATAAAGAAAGGATGGAAAGCGGTGAATATGATGCGCTGCTTTCAAGGTGATCGGAAGATGAAACACGGTAAAAAATGCAAGATAGATAAATACACCCTCATACTGATCGTTTTGCTCCTTCTTCTGACCGGACTTGTGATCGCATGGAAACTGCCGCAAAAAGAAGACCGGTATATACATGTCGGAATTGCAGTATATGACCGTAGCGATACATTTATGGAAAGTTATATCAGAGAACTGGAAGATAAGATAGGACAGACGAAAATACTTGGGAAAAAAGTATCTTATGAAATCTATGATGCAGAAGGGATCGGCAGCCGTCAGGAAAAACAGCTGCAGGAGATGTATGCTCAGGATTACGATGTGATGCTTGTAAATCTTGTAGAACCGGCGTCGGCGGCAAGTGTACTGACTGACGCCAAAGATGCAGACATACCAGTCATCTTATTTAACAGGGAGATTGATGAAAAGGACTTGAAAATATCGAAAAATGTCTGGTATGTAGGAACGGATGCCAGAGCGGCCGGTGTGATGCAGGGGGAACTGTTGAAAGATCTCTGGAAAAAACAAAGCAGAATACTCGACTGGAATGGAAATGGAATGCTGGATTATGTACTGGTAGAAGGAGAAGAATCACATTTTGATGCAATCCGCAGAACAAGCGGATTCCTGGAAACGGGTGCAGAACTTCCGTTGAATCAGAAGGGAAATATCCTGGCTGAATGGAAGAGAGAGCTGGCTTATGAAAAGTTTGCGGCATTAGATGACGAGGCAGTACAGAACGTAGAGGCTGTTATCTGCAATAACGATGATATGGCACTTGGGGTATATGATTATTACAAAGAAAAAAATCTGAAACTTCCAGTGATCATCGGGATTAATAACAGTGAAGAAATGCACCAGAAGATTATGTCGGGTGAAATGTATGGAACGATTGACAATAAGATGGAAGATCAGGTAATGGAAATATGCCGGCTGATGCAGGCAATTTTGAAAAAGGATACAGGATCATATCAGAAAGTGTGGTATAGTACGCCGAAGGCAATCGTTAAAGCGGAAGGAACAGAATGAAAGCAAAAGAAAAGAAGAACTAAAAAAATAAAAAACTCTGTAAATCAATCATGATTTACAGAGCTTTTCTTTTAAGCTGCCTAGCGGAATCGAACCGCCGACCTCCGCCTTACCAAGGCGACGCTCTACCGACTGAGCCAAGGCAGCATGCATAAGTGATATGCAACATTGATACTATACAATGAATCAGGTGATTTTGTCAATACATTTTTTTGTGATACCGGGAGAAAATCAAAAGAAATATAAAGAAAACATATTGCCGGAAAATGAAAATAGGAATAGAATAGTAATTTAGAACATGGTAGACAGAAGAGGGAGAGAAACATGAAAAAAATGAAGACAATGACAGAGGGCGTGATCTGGAAAGAAATACTTTTTTTTGCAATCCCGCTGATTCTGGGGAATTTGTTTCAACAGTTATATAATACGGTGGATTCGATTATTGTCGGCAACTATGTGGGAAGTAACGCACTGGCAGCAGTCGGATCCAGCGGTGCGATTATTAACCTGCTGATCGGTTTCTGCATAGGAGCATCGACTGGTGCAGGTGTTGTGATCTCGCAGTTTTATGGGGCCAAAAATACAGAAGGCGTGAGGAAGGCCGTACATACTACGATGGCGATCGCGCTGGTAGCAGGAGTGCTTCTGACTGTAATCGGAATTACAATGACACCATCGATGCTGCGCCTGATGGGAACACCGGACAAGGTATTTGAACAGTCGGTAATCTATCTGCAGGTATATTTTGGCGGAAGTTTATTTTCGGTAGTTTACAATATGTCGGCGGGTGTTCTGAATGCCGTGGGCAATTCCAGACGTTCCCTGGTATACCTGATGATCGCAGCGATTTCAAATATATTCCTGGATCTGATCATGGTTGTCGGACTGAAACTTGGAATCGTTGGCGCGGCACTGGCTACGGATATCAGTCAGTTGATATCATGCATTTTTATATGGGGATTTCTGATCAGAAGTGAAGATGTATATAAGTTGAAGATTAAGGAAATCCGCTGCTATGACCATCTGCTTTCCAAAATCATCCGTATCGGAATCCCGACGGGAATCCAGAATATTGTAATTTCACTTTCGAATTTGATCGTACAGACGAGCGTGAATAGTTTCGGGGCAACGGTTATGGCCGGATTTGCGGCATATATAAAGATTGATGGATTTAACATCCTTCCGGTATTGAGCATCAGTATGGCCGCAACTACATTTGCGGGACAGAATATTGGCGCCAGAAAGCCGGACAGAGTCAGAAAAGGAATGTATATATCTACTGTGATGGGGGCTGGCTATTCGGTGTTAACCGGGATTATGTTGCTGATATTTGCTCCACAGGTGATAGGTGTCTTTACGACGAACCAGAAGGTTGTGGAGTATGGTGTATATATTATGAGGTATTTCTGTCCGTTTTACTGGATGCTTGGAATTCTGCATGTGCTGGGAGGAACGATACGAGGAACAGGCAAGACGATGCAGGCAATGGTCGTATTTCTGGTATCTTTGTGTGGATTCCGTGTGATATGGATCGCGGGAACAATGGCATGGACAAGAAGTCTCGGACATGTGATGATGTGTTATCCGACGTCCTGGCTTCTGGGAATGCTACTGATGCTTTTGTATGTAAGGAAAGGAAAATGGATGGATCTGTAAGGCCGGGCAAAATCCGTCTGTTCTAAAATCCGTACATTTGCGCTAAAGGTAATTGGGATAAAATAAAGTATCTTCCCTTGTTTCATCATATTTTTTATGATAAGATAATGAGCATAATGTATAGTTAAAACCTAAGGAGGATACCATGGGAGAAGAAACAACAGTTTCCAAAAATTTTATTGAACAGGAAATAGATAAAGATCTTGCAGAAGGAGTGTACAGTGAAGTATGTACAAGATTCCCACCGGAACCAAACGGATATCTGCATATCGGACATGCAAAGTCTATTCTTTTGAACTCAGGACTTGCAAAGAAGTATAATGGAACATTTCATCTGAGATTTGACGATACGAATCCGATGAAAGAAGATATGGAATTCGTAGAGTCTATTAAAGAAGATGTAAAATGGTTAGGCGCTGACTGGGGAGATCATCTCTATTTTGCATCTAACTATTTTGATCAGATGTATGAGTGTGCCGTAAAACTGATTAAGAAGGGAAAAGCATTTGTCTGTGATCTGACGGCAGAAGAGATGCGTGAATATCGTGGAACGCTGACAGAGCCTGGAAAGAACAGTCCGTACCGTGACCGTTCGGTAGAAGAGAACTTAAGACTTTTCGAAGAGATGAAAGACGGCAAGTATCAGGACGGAGAGAAAGTCTTACGTGCAAAGATCGATATGGCATCGCCGAATATTAACATGCGTGATCCGATCATCTACCGTGTGGCTCATATGACACACCATAACACCGGAGATAAATGGTGCATCTATCCAATGTATGATTTTGCTCATCCAATCGAAGATGCGATCGAACATATCACACATTCTATCTGTACGTTGGAATTTGAAGACCACAGACCATTATATGACTGGGTTGTGAAAGAATGTGAATTTGATCCGGCACCGAGACAGATTGAATTTTCAAAGCTGTATCTGACAAATGTCGTTACAGGTAAGAGATACATTAAGAAACTGGTTATGGATGGTATCGTAGACGGATGGGATGATCCGCGACTGGTATCAATAGCAGCCCTCAGAAGAAGAGGATTCACACCGGAATCTATCAAGATGTTTGTTGAGATGTGTGGAGTATCCAAGAGCCAGAGCTCTGTAGACTATGCAATGCTTGAGTACTGTATCCGTGAGGATCTGAAGATGAAGAAACCTCGTATGATGGCAGTTCTTGATCCGATCAAACTGGTAATTGATAACTATCCGGAGGGAGAAGTTGAGTATCTGGATGTAGAGAATAACCTGGAGAATCCGGAACTTGGTATGAGAAAAGTGCCATTTGGTCGTGAGCTTTATATTGAGCGTAATGATTTTATGATCGAGCCGCCGAAGAAGTATTTCCGTCTTTTCCCTGGCAATGAAGTACGTCTGATGCATGCATATTTTGTAAAATGTGTAAGTTACGAAACGGATGCCGAAGGAAATGTAACGGTTGTTCACTGTACTTATGATCCGGAGACAAAATGTGGAACAGGATTTACCGGACGTAAAGTGAAGGGAACAATCCACTGGGTAAGTGCTCCACAGGCAAAGAAAGCAGAAGTAAGATTATATGAGAATCTGATCGATGAAGAGAAGGGTGTATATAATAAAGAAGACGGTTCCCTGAATCTGAATCCGAATTCACTGCAGATTTTAAAGGAGTGCTATGTAGAAGACAGCTTTAACGAAGCAGGTCCGTGCGACAGCTTCCAGTTTGTAAGAAACGGATATTTCTGTATCGATTCGAAAGATTCTACACCGGAGAATCTGGTATTTAACCGTATCGTATCGCTGAAGAGTTCATTTAAGCTGCCTAAAAAATAAGAAATAATGAACAGTAGAATACATTAATAAAGATACTGTGATTAAGATGGAAAAATAAAATGAATGAATTAACGATAAATCTAGACAGTCGTTCGAAGAAGCCGCTGTATGAGCAGATTTATGATTATATCAAGTCTGATATCCAGAACGGGAGGATTCCTTACGGGGAAAAACTCCCGTCTACCAGGGCTTTGGCAAAGCATCTGGAAGTCAGCCGCAGCACGGTTGAACTGGCATATGAACAATTATTATCGGAAGGATATATTGAATCTGCCCCATACCGCGGTTTTTTTGTGGCTCAGATTGATGAATTATATCAACTGAAAAAAGAAGAAAAGAAGTCCGAACGGAAAATAGAAAAGAAAAAAGTGTATCAATATGATTTCACGCCGAATGGAGTTGATCTGAACAGCTTTCCGTATAATGTGTGGCGAAAACTGTCAAAAGATATCCTGATGGATGACAGGACAGAATTATTCCGTACAGGGGATCCGCAGGGCGAATATGGTTTCCGGAGTGCTATCAGTAATTATCTGTATCAGGCGCGGGGAGTGGACTGTACACCGGATCAGGTTCTGATCGGCGCGGGGAGTGATTATATTCTGATGTTGCTTGGTATGATCCTCGGAACAGAACATATGATCGCATTTGAAGATCCGACTTATAAACAGGCATACAGAGTGATCCATACACTTGGGTATGAGACGGTTCCTGTGGCGATGGACAGACATGGTATGAAAATACAGGATCTTGAAAGTACGGGAGCTGATATTGCTTATGTAACGCCATCCCATCAGTATCCGACCGGGATTGTTATGCCGATAGGAAGAAGAATGGAGCTTTTGAAATGGGCATATGAAAAAGACGGAAGATATATTATAGAGGATGATTATGACAGTGAATTCCGCTATAAAGGGAAACCGATTCCGGCATTACAGGGATATGATGCGGAAGATAAAGTCATTTACCTTGGAACATTCTCCAAATCCATCGCACCCGCAATACGTCTGAGTTATATGGTATTGCCAAAAGATATTCTGAAAGCATATCGGAAGAAGGGAAGCTTTGTGAATTCTACGGTATCAAAAGTGGATCAGACGATCGTGCAGCACTTTATTGAAGAAGGATATTATGAACGCCATCTGAATAAGACCAGGGCGTTATATAAAAACAGGCATGATGTGTTGATCGAAGCTTTGAAACCACTGGGAGATATCTGTGAGATATCGGGGGAACATGCAGGGGTTCATATCCTGTTAACATTTAAAAACGGACAAAAAGAAAGAAATCTGATCGAGAAGGCGAAAAAAGCAGATATCCGGGTATATGGGCTTTCTGATTACCGGATTCGCAAAGATGAAAAGGAAAAAGCAACCATCCTTCTGGGATATGCGAATATGAGAGAAGAAGATATCAAAGAAGCTGTGGCAATTCTGAATCAATGCTGGAGAAAATAGAAAGTGTTTCCAACATTTTAGAAAGAAAAAAGAGCGGTATATAATATCAAACAGGGAGAATAAAAAGATTACCCTGTTGATATCATATACTGCTCTTTTATACTTGTGTATGCAAAAAGACTATTGGATACAGAAATGTCTTCTGCAGTAAAGGTAATAAATACCGATTAATCCTCGTCATCCCCGTCGTCTTCGTCAGTGTCTTCGGAAGTATCCGGAGTGTCCTTAGCATCAGCATCTTCGGAAGTATCTTCTGTGTTGTCCGCAGAGGTATCTTCTGTACTGTCATCTGCTGCATTGTCCTCTTCGGTAGTTGTTTTGGCTGCATTCAGATCGACATATCCACGGTCAACTGGTTGGAGGTCATTATCCAGATCGAAGTCTTCGTCTTCAAAATCATCGTTGAAATCATCGTCCTCATTTTTCTTTGACTTCTTTAAATAATAAACCAGACCTGCTGCGGCACTGCCGATTGCTGCAAGACCTAATAATTTTTTGCTCCATTTTGCCATGATAATCTGACTCCTTTCCGTTCTTTCCCTTATCATAGCACATATTATATGCTTTTTTCCATTAAATTAAAATAAATTATTGCAAGTTGAGAAGAAAATAAAAATATGATACACTGTATCATATCCTGGCTGTATCAGTACCAGAAGGGAGTCTGGGACGGCAAAACCCGGTGAGAATTGTATGGTCCTGGATAAAGGAGAGAAAAAGTATGAAAGAACAGAGCAAAAAGACGGTGGCAAAGAAGAAATTTTTTAAAATGGTGTTCAGCCGTGCCGGGATTTTTGTCATATTGATTCTGATACAGTTACTGGTATTCTTAGGAATTCCATACTATCTGAAAGAGTATGCAACCTTTATATACAGTGCGATGAGCGTGATGGAAATCGTTGTTCTTGTATATATCATTAATACAGAAGGGAACCCGGCATTTAAAATGACCTGGATGCTGTGTGTGATGGCACTTCCGGTTATAGGAACGGTATTTTATATCTATGTACATCTGCAGCTGGAGACGAGATTTGTACAGAACAGACTTGCGGCACTTCGTATGGAGACAGAACCTTATATGGATCAGGATGAGAAGGTTACAGAGGCACTCTGGGCAAGCAAATCGGCAAATGCACAGCTGTCTTATTATTTGTCACATCAACTTGGATTTCCGACCTACCGCAATACGGAAGTCGAATATTTCCCAGTGGGAGAGGATAAATTTGCTTCTATGATTAAAGAGCTGGAAAAAGCAGAGAAGTTCATTTTTATGGAATATTTCATTGTAGAGGAAGGAATTATGTGGGATACAATCCTGGAGATCCTGAAACGGAAAGTGAACGAAGGTGTAGAAGTCAGGTTCATGTATGATGGAATGTGTGCATTTGATCTGCTGCCGTACAGTTACCCTAAGAAACTTCAGAAATTCGGGATCAAGTGCAAAATGTCCAATAAGATCCGGCCTTTTGTGTCTACAATCCAGAATAACCGCGATCATAGAAAAATCTGTGTGATCGATGGGCAGACAGGGTATGTAGGTGGTGTGAATCTGGCTGATGAATATATCAATGAAAAAGAACGATTCGGTCACTGGAAAGATACAGCTGTTCTGTTAAGAGGAGATGCGGTCCAGAGCCTGACAATGATATTCCTGCAGATGTGGGCTGTAGATATGCATGGTGTTGAGCCTTATGGAAAATATCTTACAAAAAAAGCGGAATCACTGAATGACAGACTGGGATACGTGATCCCATATGCGGACAGTCCGTTTGACCATGAGAACGTAGGAGAAGAGGTGTATTTCCATATCCTGAATCATGCGAAGAAGTATGTGCATATCATGACTCCGTATCTGATACTGGATAATGAGATGCTGACAACACTTATACGTGCAGCCAAAAGTGGTATTGAAGTGATCATCATCATGCCGCATATTCCGGATAAATGGTATGCATTCGCGGTAGCAAAGACATATTATAAAGAATTGATTGAAGGCGGAGTGCAGATCTATGAGTATGCACCTGGATTTGTACATGCGAAAGTATTTGTATCTGATGATGATACGGCAACAGTAGGCAGTATCAATCTGGATTTCCGGAGTCTCTATCTGCATTTTGAAAACGGAGTATTTATTTATGATAATCCGGAGGTTCAGAAAGTGGAAGAAGACTTCCAGAATACCCTGGCAAAATGTCACAAAGTGACAGTGACTGAGGTGAGAAACAGAGGAGTTTTTATGAAGGTAGCCGGGCAGGTGTTAAGACTGGTTGCGCCTTTAATGTAAAGAATACAGGAAATCATATGTATTTTCTGTAAAAATATTATTGAACCAAGATAAAATGTATAGTATAATGCTTAAGGCGGTTTGATTAGACTCGCTAAAGTAGACTGATAAGTCATGTTAATAACGCAGGAGGAATGGATATGGTTAAAGCAGTAGTCGGTGCCAACTGGGGCGACGAAGGAAAAGGTAAGATTACAGATATGCTGGCTGAGCAGGCAGATATCATCGTAAGATTCCAGGGAGGCGCGAATGCAGGTCATACAATTATCAATGATTATGGAAAATTTGCATTACACACACTTCCATCAGGAGTATTTTACGGTCATACAACCAGTATTATCGGAAATGGTGTAGCACTGGATGTACCGGTGTTATTCAAGGAAGTGCAGTCTATTATCGATCAGGGAGTTCCGATGCCGAAGATTCTGGTATCTGACCGTGCTCAGATGGTAATGTCTTATCATAAGAATTTTGATGCATACGAAGAAGAGAGACTGGGAGGAAAATCTTTCGGTTCTACAAAATCTGGTATTGCACCATTTTATTCAGACAAATATGCAAAGATTGGATTCCAGGTCAGTGAATTATTTGATGATGAACTGTTAAAAGAGAAAGTTGTCCGTGTGGCAGAACAGAAGAATGTATTACTGGAGCACCTTTATCATAAACCATTGATCAATCCTGATGATTTATATAATGAACTTCAAGAATATAAAAAGATGATCGAACCATTCGTATGTGATACATCTCTTTTCCTGAACAATGCAATCAAAGAAGGAAAAGAAGTATTATTAGAAGGTCAGCTTGGATCACTGAAAGATCCGGATCACGGAATCTATCCGATGGTTACTTCATCTTCTACATTAGCAGGATATGGAGCAATCGGAGCAGGAATCCCTCCATATGAGATCAAGAAGATCGTAACTGTATGTAAAGCATACTCAAGCGCAGTAGGAGCAGGAGCGTTCGTAAGCGAGATCTTCGGTGATGAAGCAGATGAATTAAGACGCCGTGGTGGTGACGGTGGAGAATTCGGAGCAACAACAGGACGTCCGAGAAGAATGGGATGGTTTGACTGTGTAGCTTCTAAGTATGGATGCAGAATGCAGGGAAGCACAGATGTTGCATTTACAGTATTAGATGTACTTGGATACCTGGACGAGATCCCGGTATGTGTAGGATACGATATCGATGGAGAAGTAACAACAGACTTCCCGACCACACATCTGTTAGAGAAGGCAAAACCGGTTCTTAAGAAACTTCCGGGATGGAAGAGTGATATCCGTGGAATTAAGAAATACGAAGATCTTCCGGAAAACTGCAGAAACTACATTGAGTTTGTAGAAGAGCAGATCGGATACCCAATTACAATGGTATCGAATGGTCCGGAAAGACATGATATCATTTACAGAGAGTCAAAACTTTCCAAATAAGATAAAATATTTCGAATCATGAGATGAAAAACAGGGATAAAGCAGGCCATGTGTCTTTTGAAGACAGGAGAGCTGCTCTATCTCTGTTTTTTAATACCAGAGTATGAAAGAGAAGTTGCCGGTGGCAAGTTCTGTAGATTGTTATGTTTTCCTTAAGAAATTTCTTATGCTTTATTCAGATTTTTTCCATAATGTTGACACATTCTATGCATATAATGAAACCATCGTAAATATAATAATAACGTCGGTGTAATCAGACACCAGAGACGTAAGAGGGGATAAAAATAATCAAGATGGAGGTATGCACTATGAATACGAGAGACTGGACAAAAGAGGAAGCAGAAGTGATTTCAATGGAAGAATACCTTGCTAAGAGAAAGAAGATCAGAGAAGATGAAAGAAAACATAAGAAAAAAGGATCAGACGATCGCGAAGAAAGTCTGATGCCCTTTGAGTTTTATATGGTATCATCGCTTGCCTGGTCATGAGACTGTGACAACTTAGATACATCATCTGAGCTGTGGCTGTGAGAGCTGTCAGCTGAATCATCAGATGGAGTATTATGCCGGGTAAGCTTGAATACCAGCATATAACCATAGAGAAGTACCGGAAGCACAATCGTACATGCAATAGAGGCCCAGAGAAGGTCGATGGAATGCGGACTCCCGATCAGGGCAAATATTAATGTACTGAGATACATACCAAATAATAAAATGGCGGCAACAAGTGCCAGAATACGTTTTGCATTTTTCATAATAATCATCCTTTACAATGAATCAAGACTTTAGTATATTATATAGAGAGCAGTGAAAAATTGCAAATGAATATCGTACAAAGGAGTATAGAAATATGAGTACATTATATCAGCAGTGGCAGGACCTCGCTTATGATGAAACTGCAGACAGAAGTCAGTTAGAAAAATTCTGGGGAACTTATTTCCAGATTGAGAAAGAAATTTATGAAAAGCTTCTTTCTAATCCGGATGAAGTTGTAAAAGGAACAGTAAAAGAATTGGCTGAGAAATTCGGACAGGAAGTTCTGACAATGATCGGTTTCCTGGATGGTATCAATGAAAGTCTTCTGATCGAGATCGATCTTGATACAGTAGAAGAAGATACAGTAGTAAGTCTTGCATTTGACAAGGAAAGACTGTATAAGAATATGGTAGCGGCAAAAGCTGACTGGCTGTATGAACTTCCACAGTGGAAAGAGATTTTCTCAGAAGAAGAACTGAAGAAATTCTACAAAGAACAGAAGGAATCTACAACAATCCGCAAACCTAAAAAGATCGGAAGAAATGATCCATGCCCGTGCGGATCAGGAAAAAAATATAAAAAATGCTGTGGCAGATAATATTTCTGGTTACGGGTATCCTGAGTCTCATTTATTACAGTGCGATTTGTATCGCACTGAAAAAATGGGACTCTACTTTTTCCAGATTCTGGCTGGCGACCGGAATAGTGGGAATTGCAGGGAGTGCGCTGATCCGTTTATATGGAATGCCGTGTATCGTAGAAACAATGATTGGTATTTCGGTATGTTTTCTTCTGATCGCAGAGATAAAGATCATAAAAGGAATGCACAGAAAACCTTTGGGAAAAAGAAAAGAACACTTTGAAGAAGACACAAAAACAGGATCCGCTACAAGATGGATCATTGTACTGGGAGCGCAGGTAAGAGGCCGGAAGATTACCGATTCACTGAAACGAAGACTGGACTGTGCGTCAGAGTATCTGAAAGAGCATCCGGATGTGCATGTGATCGTCTCCGGAGGACAGGGAAAAGATGAAGAAGTAACAGAAGCGTATGCAATGGCACGTTATCTGGAGTGTGAAGGGCTTGACCGCAGGCGTATTGTGCAGGAGGATGTGTCGGTAAACACACTGGAAAATCTGAAGTTTTCCAGAAACCTTATTGCAGATGTAGATACACCGGTAGGAATTGTCTCGAATAATTTCCATGTATATCGAGGGTGTGTATATGCAAAACGTGCAGGATTTAAGGAGCCGTTTCCGATACCGGCAAGCTGCCATCCATTATTATTCCCAAATTATTTTGTGCGGGAATGTTTTGCGGTCTGGAAACTGTGGCTGAAAAAATATTGACAAAGCAAAATGCCGTGTTATAATGAAAATGTATGAGAAAACACGTTGAAGAGAAGAGTAGGCTGGGAAAGAAATGCCAGAGAGAGAAGCCACGGGCTGAAAGCTTCTTATTTTGGAACCTTCTGAAAACTACCTCTGAGTGGCTGCAAAACAGTCCGGTGATTCCGTTATCGTCATAATTAAGAGGTTCTGGCATAAAAGTCTTTGGTGAATAATATAGAGACTGTGAAGTGTCAGTTCAAACAGGGTGGAACCGCGAGATAACTCGTCCCTTACAGTGATTATCTGTAAGGGGCTTTTTTTTTCGCCACGCGTTCGTAAGGAGTGGCCAGTGGCAGGTCCTGTAGATGCCATGCGTTTAGAAAAAAGCAGCAGATTACGGATGATTGCTGAACGGGCAGGAAAGAAGATACATGCCCGAGGATAGGATATAAAAATAAAAAGAGAGGACATGATAATTATGAAAATTACATTAAAAGATGGATCTTTCAAAGAGTACGAAGGAAGTATGTCAGTACTGGATATCACAAAAGATATCAGCGAAGGTCTGGCAAGAGTGGCGACTTCTGCAAGAGTTAATGGTGAAGTAGTAGATCTCAGACACGTTGTAAGCGAAGATTGTGAACTGGAGATTCTTACATTTGATAATGAAGAAGGAAAGGGTGCATTCTGGCATACAACATCTCACATCATGGCACAGGCGATCAAACGTCTGTATCCAGATACAAAGCTTGCAATCGGACCATCAATCGAGAATGGATTCTACTATGATGTAGACCGCGAGACACCATTTGTAGCAGAAGATCTGGAAAAGATTGAAAAAGAGATGAAGAAGATCGTCAAAGAGGCTCTTCCGATCGAAAGATTTACAAAGACAAGAGAAGAAGCAATCGCATATTTCAAAGAAAAAGACGAACCATATAAAGTAGAGTTGATCGAAGATCTCCCGGAAGGAGAAGAGATCAGCTTTTATCAGCAGGGAGAATTTGTTGATTTATGTGCAGGACCACACCTGATGACAACAAAGCCTGTAAAAGCATTCAAGCTTACAAGCCTTGCAGGTGCTTACTGGAGAGGCAGCGAAAAGAACAAGATGCTTACAAGAATCTACGGTATCTCTTATCCGAAGAAAGCACTGTTAGACGAATATCTGACCATGCTTGAAGAAGCAAAAAGACGTGACCACAGAAAACTTGGTAAAGAACTTGGTCTTTTCATGATGTGCGAAGAAGGTCCTGGATTCCCGTTCTTCCTTCCAAAGGGAATGGTTCTTAAGAATACACTGCTTGACTACTGGAGAGAACTTCACAAAAAAGCAGGTTATGTAGAAGTATCTACACCAATTATCTTAAGCAGACACCTCTGGGAGACATCCGGACACTGGGATCACTATAAAGAGAATATGTACACAACACAGATCGATGGAGAGGACTTTGCAATTAAGCCAATGAACTGTCCGGGTGGAATGCTTGTATACAAAGCAGAACCGCGTTCATATAAAGATCTTCCGCTTCGTGTCGGAGAACTCGGATTGGTTCACCGTCATGAAAAATCAGGACAGTTACATGGTCTGATGCGTGTACGCTGTTTCACACAGGATGATGCACATATCTTCATGATGCCGGAACAGATCCGTGACGAGATCAAAGGTGTTGTAGCTCTGATCGATGAGGTATATCAGCTGTTCGGATTCAAATATCACGTAGAACTTTCCACACGTCCGGAAGACAGTATGGGAAGTGATGAAGACTGGGAACTTGCAACAGAAGGTCTTCGTGGTGCGCTTAATGACCTTGGTCTTGACTATGTGGTAAATGAAGGAGACGGAGCATTCTACGGACCGAAGATCGACTTCCATCTGACAGACTCTATCGGAAGAACATGGCAGTGCGGAACTATCCAGCTGGATATGCAGCTTCCACAGAGATTCGAACTGGAATACACAGGAGCAGATGGTGAGAAACACCGTCCGATCATGATCCACCGTGTAGCATTTGGGTCTATCGAGAGATTTATCGGAATCCTGATCGAGCATTTCGCAGGAGCATTCCCTACATGGCTTGCACCGGTACAGGTTAAGGTACTTCCAATCTCAGATAAACATCTGGAATATGGACAGAAAGTACTGGATACATTGAATGCGGCAGGTATCCGTGCAGAAATCGATACACGTGCAGAGAAGATCGGATATAAGATCCGTGAGGCTCAGATGCAGAAGATTCCTTATATGCTTGTAGTAGGAGCAAAAGAAGAGGAAGAAAATCTGGTATCTGTAAGAAGCAGATTCGCAGGAGACGAAGGACAGAAGAGCCTGGATGAGTTCGTAGCATCTGTTACAGAAGAGATTGCAACAAGAGCAAGACGTGAAGTCGTAAAAGAAGAAAACTAATTTAGTTTTACAAATGTATAAAGAATAAAGAGAACTGGCATAATATATCTTGAAGTTTGAAAGGAGGATATATTATGCCAGATTTAAGATGTACCGTACAGACTTGTACACACAACCAGAATTATTACTGTAATCTTGACAGTATCGTAGTAGGAGGAAATTCCGCAAAAAAAGCAGATGAGACAAGCTGTGACAGTTTTGAAGAGCGAAAAGGTGGAAACTCCTATTCGAATGCATACTCGGACATGGCGGGAAAAGAAGCATCTGCCAAGAGTGACGTGGATTGTAAGGCAACAGACTGTATGTATAACAAAGAATGTCAGTGTCATGCAGGAAAGATCAGTGTAGAAGGCGGGAATGCCTGTCACTGTCAAGAGACGGAATGCGCGACGTTCAAATGTGGATGTGCGTAATCTTTGGAAGAAAAGATGCGCAAGTCATATGTATACGATCAGTGAATAAAAGGTACAGATAAAGAAAAAAGTGTGAAAAACCGGAATAAAGCTTAAGAATAAGTTTTTACTCCGGTTTTTGTCGTATCAAAGTATGTTGACGTAGATTTACAGTGAGGGTATAATAGCTTTATATGCCAAAACTGGCAGGGAAGAAGAGGATTTCATGAACAAAGAAGAGAATACATACTATAAAAATAGTCCCAAGTTTGGCAGAAAAGGACCGTCCAAATTAAGACAGCAATTTAACCGTGGAATGACCTATTTCCTGGTAATTGTTGCCTGTATTCTGGTTTATTTTGCCATGCTGAGGGTAGAAGCGATTTCAAATACACTGTCAAAGATCCTGTCGATTTTAAAGCCTGTATTGTATGGATGCGGGATTGCGTATCTTCTGAATCCAATCGTGAAGAGCGTAGATGCATATCTGGTGCCAGTGCTGGAAAAGCACATGAAGAAGAAAGAAAAAGCGAAGAAGGTTTCCAGAAGTATAGGAGTGATCGTGGCGCTGGTTGTATTGATTACGGTTGTATCGACATTGATCAATATGCTGATACCGGAACTGATCACAAGTATCCGTAATCTGATATTTACACTGCCGGCGCAGATCAATCAGCTGGTAAAAGAGATCAATAATATACAGTTGGATGATTCGACCGCGACAGCAGTATTGAAAAATGCAATGAACGAAGCTTCGGCAAGTCTTCAGAAGTGGATGCGTACGGATCTGTTGGATAAGGTAAATGAAGTGATGACGCATCTGACGGTTGGTCTGTATACATTGATTATGGAAATGTTCCATGCGGTGATCGGAGTGATCGTATCGGTGTACATTTTATTTGGAAAAGAGACGTTCATTAATCAGAGTAAAAAAGCAGCTTATGCGATTTTTCCTGCAGAACGTGCAAACCTGTTGATTCATATCGCAGTAAAGACGAATGAGATATTCGGTGGATTTATTATTGGAAAGATGATAGATTCGATCATTATCGGAATTTTATGCTTTATTGGTACATCGATCTTAAAGATGCCGTATGCAATGCTTGTCAGTGTAATTGTAGGGGTGACCAATGTGATTCCGTTCTTCGGACCGTATATTGGAGCAATCCCGAGTGCTGTCCTGATTGCGCTGGCAGATCCGATGAAAGGGATATATTTCCTGATATTTATACTGTTGTTACAGCAGTTTGACGGAAATATCCTGGGACCAAAGATCCTTGGCAATTCTACGGGACTGTCTGCATTCTGGGTAATCGTATCAATCCTTCTTGGGGGCGGATTGTTCGGAATTCTTGGTATGTTATTTGGAGTGCCGACGTTTGCGGTTGTCTATTATATTATAAAACTCCTTCTGGATAACCAGCTGGAGAAAAAGAAACTGCCGACAGATTCGGACTGCTATAACGGGGACAGTTATGTAGACAATGACGGTACATATTTTCAAAAAAGAGATGACGGGGCAGAAACAGAAGAACAGAAAATAGAAAAAAATAAAGAAGAAAAAGGGGAATAAGATTATGCCAATCAGAGTGCAGAATGATCTCCCGGTCAAGGAGATCTTAGAGAGTGAAAATATATTTGTAATGGATGAACACCGTGCAACACATCAGGATATCCGTCCGATCAAAATTGGACTTTTGAACCTGATGCCGTTAAAAGAAGAGACAGAACTGCAGATATTACGTTCACTGTCTAATACACCACTTCAGGTAGATGTGACATTTGTTGCAGTAGCTTCACATCAGTCAAAGAATACGTCAAAGAGTCATTTGAACAAATTCTATCAGACGTTTGATGAAATCAAAGACCGGAAATTCGACGGATTCATCATCACCGGGGCACCGGTAGAACAGATGCCGTTCGAAGAAGTGGATTACTGGGACGAACTGACACGCATTATGGACTGGACAAAGACAAATGTCGTATCAACATTGCATCTTTGCTGGGGAGCTCAGGCAGGAATGTATTATCATTATGGAATCGATAAAGTCCAGCTGGATAAGAAGGCGTTCGGTCTGTTCTGGCACAAAGTGCTAAACCGTAAGATTCCATTGGTACGTGGGTTTGATGATGTATTCCTGGCACCACATTCCCGTCACACAGAGACTCCACTGGATAAAGTGCGCGCAGATAAGAGAATCACGATTCTGGCAGAATCGGATGAAGTGGGTCTCTTCCTTGCGATGGCACAGAATGGACGCCAGATATTCGTGATGGGACATCCGGAATATGATCGTGTGACACTGGATGGAGAGTATAAGCGCGATAAGAGCAAGGGACTGCCGATTGAACTTCCGAAGAATTATTATCAGGACGATGATCCGGAGAATGGGCCATTACTTACATGGAGAGCAACAGCTAACAATTTATATACTAATTGGTTAAATTATTACGTGTATCAGGCTACGCCATATGACCTTGAAGGAACACCGGATTTTATTTGGAAATAGGGCATTTTCGGGGAATTGTGAGTCAGGTTGAAGAAATAAAATGACAGCAGGAAAAGCAGACGGTATTAAATAAGGATTAGCCAGAAAGCAGAAAATACCAAGGCAGGAACCAAGATTAACTTGAAGTTTATTACACAGAGTGTTATAATATCAAAAAAATATTGTAGGCAAAAGACTCCGAGGATGGAATATCCCCGGAGTCTTTTTGCATATAAAGGAATAAGGAGGAAAAGAGGGTATGGAGTTATTGAATGCAATCGGCACCGATAACATTGTTGGAGTAGGAACAGCAATCGCGCTTGGTGGTCCGGGAGCAGTCTTGTGGTGCTGGCTGAATTCCGAATCTGATCGCTGTACTGGCATTATCGGGACAGATGGCAAAAGATACGAAGAAATATATTCATAATCTGGATGCAAAAGATGACACACCGGTACCGGTAGTGAAATGATAAACAAGTAAAAAACTTCTTGACAAAACAACTTTGATACAGTAAAGTATAACCATAACAAAGCAAAACCGTTGAGAAAGAGGAGTAGCTTATACAATGACATCCAAGAGAGCAGCAGGTGGTGTGATTGCTGTATGAAGTTGATAAGTGAATGGACTTTCGAGGGCAGTCTGAAATCAAGAATTTATGAATATATGTAATTCAAGAGAGTATGGCTTGTCGGGAACCGAACCCGTTATCAATCAGGAGTGTATGTTAGTACATGAGAAAGTGGACGATTCGTCAATTTGAGTGGTACCGCGATAATAATAGATTTTATTACCGCCTCAAACCTTTTGGTTTGGGGCGGTTTTTTTTATCAAAAAAAGGTATGACGGACGTTATCGATGAAAGATTTTCTCTCCTAACAGTTACAGAGGGCTGGCAATTGCAATCTGTAGACAACAACAATATTTCATACAGGAAAAGGAGAAAAAAGATTATGAAAAAGAAAATGGTAACAGTATTATTAACAGCAGCAATGGTAACAGCAATGGCAGCAGGATGTGGCAAATCATCCGATTCCGGAAGTGACAAGAAAGAGTCTTATACCATCGGAATTGAGCAGTTTGCAGAGCATGGTTCTCTTGATAACTGCAGAGAAGGTTTCTTAAAAGGTCTGGAGGACGAAGGAATCAAAGAAGGCGACAACCTGACAGTAAAATATAAAAATGCAGCGGCAGATATGGGAACTGCAAAACAGATTTCCGACAGTCTGGTATCTGATAAAGTAGATCTGGTATGTGCGATCGCAACACCAAGTGCACAGAGTGCATACAATGCAGCAATGAAAGCAGATATCCCGGTTATCTACACTGCAGTTACAGATCCTGTAGCAGCAGAACTTGCAGATAAAGATGGAAAGCCGGTAGGAGAAGTAACCGGAACATCTGACAAACTTCCGGTAGAAGAACAGCTTAAGATGATCCGCGAGATGCTTCCGGATGCAAAGAAGATTGGTATCATGTACACAACAAGCGAAGCAAACTCTGTATCAGCAATTGAAGAATATAAGAGTCTGGTTAAGAAATATGATTTCGAACTTGTAGAAAAAGGAATCACAACAACGGCAGATGTATCCCTTGCGGCAGATGATCTGTTAAGCAAAGTAGACTGCATCACCAACCTGACAGACAACACCGTAGTTGCATCTCTTCCGACTATCCTGGATAAGGCAAATGAAAAGAAAATCCCGGTATTCGGAAGTGAAATTGAACAGGTAAAGATCGGATGTCTTGCAGCAGAAGGAATTGATTATATCGCTCTTGGAAAACAGACAGGTAAGATGGCAGCAAAAGTATTAAAAGGCGAAGCAAAGGCTTCTGAACAAAACTTTGAGACGATCACAGAGCCTGGATTCTATGTAAATAACAAAGTAGCAGAGAATCTTGGAATTACGGTTCCGGATGATCTTGCAAATAACGCAGTAGAAAGTTTTGACGAGATTACAGCAGAATAAGCCGGAAAGGGCAAAGTACAAAAAGAGAAACGTCTGAGACAGACAAAAATTGGGAGGCATTTTTTCATGAATTTCATCACATCGATATTAGAACAGGGTCTGATCTATGGGATCCTGGCACTGGGGATTTATATCACATACAAAATATTGGACTTTCCGGATCTTACGGTGGATGGAAGTTTCCCTCTGGGGGCAGCAATCACGGCTGCCCTTCTTACAAGAGGAATGAATCCATACATCACACTGATCCTTTCGTTTCTTGCAGGGGCAGTCGCAGGAATCTGCACCGGACTGATCCATGTGAAATGTAAGGTCAGAGATCTTCTCTCGGGAATCATTATGATGACAGCACTGTGGACGATCAATCTTTACATAGCGGGAACGGCCAATGTGCCGTTGTTTTCACAGAAGACTATTTTCAAAAATGACCTGATGGATAAGATCATCCCGGATGCACTTGTACCGTATTCAACATTGATCATTATCCTGGTGCTGGCAGTGATCTGTAAAGTATTGCTGGACCTTTATCTGAATACAAAGTCCGGATTTCTGTTAAGAGCCGTTGGTGACAATGACGTACTGGTAGTGTCTCTTGCAAAAGATAAAGGCAATATCAAGATCCTTGGACTTGCAATCTCAAACGGCCTGGTAGCGTTGGCCGGATGTGTGTTTGCACAGGAGGAGCGAGTATTTGAAATTTCAATGGGAACCGGAGCAATGGTCATCGGCCTTGCAAGTGTGATCATTGGAACCAGCATTTTCCGTAAACTGACGCTGCTGCGTACGACAACAGCGGTACTGATCGGTTCAATCATTTATAAAGCCTGTGTGGCAATTGCACTCCGTAATTTTGATCCGCAGGCAATGAAACTGGTAACAGCAGTCCTGTTTCTGATTGTACTTATCATCAGTATGGAGAGAAAGAAGAAGGTGAACACCAATGCTTGAGTTAAAAGGAATTCATAAATATTACAATCCGGGAACCGTAAATGAGATGTGTCTGTTCCAGAATTTCAACCTGACGATCGACAACGGGGAGTTCGTATCTGTTGTAGGAAGTAACGGTTCCGGAAAGACATCGATGTTAAATATTATCTGTGGAAGTATTCCGGTAGAAGGCGGACAGATCCTGATCAACGGATCGGATATTACAAAGCAGAAAGAATTTAAAAGGAACCAGAGAATCGGCCGTGTCTATCAGAATCCCGCAATGGGAACCTGCCCGAGCATGACCATTCTGGAAAATATGTCGCTGGCAGACAATAAAGGAAAGGTATTCGGCCTTTCCAGAGGAACGAACAAGTCAAGAATTGAGTATTACAGAGAACAGTTAAGCCAGCTCGGACTCGGTCTGGAAGATAAGATGGACGTCAAAGTCGGTGCATTATCCGGCGGACAGCGTCAGGCAATGGCACTTCTGATGTCTACCATGACACCGATCGAGTTCCTGATCCTGGATGAACATACGGCAGCACTGGATCCGAAGACCGCTGAACTGATCATGGAGCTGACCGATAAGATCGTAAAAGAAAAGAATCTTACAACGATCATGGTTACACATAACTTAAGATATGCGATCGAATATGGCAACCGTCTTGTGATGATGCATCAGGGAAATGCAATCCTGGATAAAAAAGGAGAAGAAAAAGCCAAGATGTCGGTAGATGATATCCTGGCGTTATTTAATGAAATCAGTATTGAGTGTGGCAACTAAAAGATGTTATACTGAATATGCCAGTAAAAAGCACAGCTTTAAAGGCTGTGCTTTCTTTTGCGGCTGCCGGATACAAAAGAGAAGGATCCGGTGATAAAAAAGAAATGTATAAAAATACAAAGAATATAAGAAAGAGGACATACACATGGCAAAAAGAATTGCGAAATTTGAAAAGGTAAGTTTTGAACAGTTTAAAGGAGGATACACAGATGCGATCGGAGAAGCTTCCGATGAGCAGATCAGGGAAGTCTATGATTCCTTAAAACTTCCAAAACGCGCAACAAAAGGATCCGCAGGATATGATTTTTATGCGCCGGCAGCCATCACTTTAAAACCGGGAGAGACGGCGAAGATTCCAACCGGAATCCGTGCGAAGATGGAAGATAACTGGGTGCTTCAGTGCTATCCAAGAAGCGGTCTGGGATTCAAATTCCGCCTGCAGTTGAATAATACAGTAGGAATCATCGACAGCGATTATTATTATTCAGATAATGAGGGGCATATTTTCGCAAAGATCACCAATGATACAAATGAAGGGAAAACAGTGGAAATTCCGGCAGGAACGGGATTTATGCAGGGAATCTTCATGGAATATGGAATTACGGTAGATGATGAAGTGGAAGAGATAAGGAACGGTGGATTCGGCAGCACGACAAAATAGCCGGAAATGACGGATTCTGCATGAAATATTAAGAACCGGGGCATACTGGAAAGTATAGTCTATGTATATAAGAGGTGAGAAGGACATGACGCGCCAGGAAATCCCGGTTTTTAAGACAAGAGAAGAAAATGTAGCATATATGAATGAAACACTTCCAATCCAGGAAAGCTTTGACCTCATTCAAAGAGATCTGCTGATCGGAGGAAGGGGTTCTTCTTTTTATTTTGTAAATGGTTTTACGAGCGAAGAGACGATGTTGAAGATCATGGATGCACTTCTGAAGGTGAAGGAAGAAGAGATGCCAGAGGATGTGTGGGAGTTTGCCAACGCATGCATTCCATACGTTGAGGTTGAAGTGTTGTTTGATTTTGATCAGATACTGAAAAGCCTGCTGTCTGGTGAAACGTGTGTGTTCATTGATGGATACCGGGCGTGTATTGTGATCGACTGCAGGACATATCCGGTAAGAAGTGTGGAAGAACCGGATAAAGATAAGTCCCTCCGAGGTTCCAGAGACGGTTTCGTAGAGACACTCGTATATAATACGGCAATGATGAGAAGAAGAATCCGTCATCCGGCGCTGATCATGGAGATGATGGAAGTCGGGGACAGTTCCAGAACGGATGTGGCACTCTGCTACATGGGAGACAGGGTAGACAAGGAACTGTTGAAAAATGTACGTGACAAGATCCGGAGTGTGGATACGGATGATCTGCGGATGAATCAGCAGAGTCTGGCGGAATGTCTGTTCAGACGGAAATGGTACAATCCATTCCCGAAGTTCAAGTTCACCGAGCGTCCGGACACGGCATCGGCATGTCTTCTGGAGGGAAAAGTCGTAATTCTGGTAGACAATTCACCATCTGCGATGATACTTCCGACATCAATCTTCGACATGATCGAAGAGGCCAATGATTATTATTTTCCGACACTGACCAGTGTCTATCTGAAAATATCCAGAACACTGATCAATCTGATGACGATATTTCTGACGCCGGTCTTCCTGCTTTTTATGCAGAACCTGAACTGGCTGCCGAAAGTATTTGCCTTTGTGGCGGTGAAGGATACAGTGAATATACCGTTGATCTATCAGCTTTTGATGCTGGAAGTAGCGATCGACGGTCTGAGGCTTGCGGCACTGAATACGCCAAGTATGTTAAGCACTCCGCTCAGTGTGATCGCAGGTCTGGTTATGGGAGAATTTTCGGTAGCATCGGGGTGGTTTAACAGCGAAGTCATGTTATACATGGCCTTTGTGGCAGTAGCCAATTATACACAGCCGAATTTTGAACTTGGTTATGCGTTAAAATTCATGCGTCTGGCATTACTGGTATTGACCGCATTATTTAATTGGTGGGGATTCGCACTGGGCTGTATTCTGGTGGTGTGCAGCATCTGCTTTAATAAGACGCTTTCCGGAAGAAGTTATCTGCATGTGAGCCTGAAATAATGTAATGTGAAAAGAGGCAATGAATGTGTACACAAAAATAAGAAAATGATATAATAATTTTTATACTAAAGTGAGTATATAAGAGAACAAGTATACAAAAGAATATGCAAGAGAAAGGCAGCGATACAAATGAATCACAGAGACGAAAGACTCGGAAGTGCACCGCTGGGGAAACTGATGTTTTCCCTGGCGGTTCCTTCTGTGGCGGCACAGCTTATCAATGTGCTTTATAATATAGTAGACAGAATTTACATCGGTCATATTCCGGGATATGGAGATGTGGCACTGACCGGCGTTGGGGTAACATTTCCCATCCTTACGATGATCTCGGCATTCAGTGCATTTGCCGGAATGGGAGGCGCACCGCTTGCGTCAATCCAGCTTGGAAAAAAGAATAAACAGGGAGCGGAGCAGATCCTTGGCAATTCGGCAGGACTGCTGATCCTTTTTTCTGTGATTCTGACGGCGTTCTTTTCGATATGTAAGACACCAATCCTTTATGCATTCGGAGCAAGTGATGCAACGATTGTCTATGCAAGAGATTACATATCTATCTATCTGATCGGAACAATCTTTGTACAGCTGGCACTTGGGTTGAATGCCTACATCAGTGGACAGGGAGAAGCGAAGACGGCGATGTTGTCGGTACTGATCGGAGCGGTCTTGAATATCTGTCTGGATCCGGTGTTTATCTTCGTGCTGCATCTGGGTGTGCGAGGGGCGGCAATCGCAACCATTTTGTCGCAGGCGGTCAGCGCGGCATGGGTGGTACATTTCCTGACTTCAGAAAAGACTGTGATGCACCTGTCGCTAAAGAATATGCGCCTGAGAGCGGATGTGATCAAGATGATCGCCGGACTTGGAATCTCGCCGTTCATCATGCAGAGTACGGAAAGTCTTGTGACGATCACGTTGAATACAGGACTTCAGAGATACGGTGGAGACCTGTATGTTGGTTCGATGTCGATCCTGATGAGTATCATGCAGTTGATCACAATTCCGGTGCAGGGGATTACACAGGGAATCCAGCCGATCATCAGTTATAATTACGGCGCAGGAAATAAGGAACGTGTGAAGGATACGATGAAACGGATGATCCTGGTATGTCTGGCAGGAACGCTTTTACTTGCAGGTGTTGCAATCCTTGCACCGCAGATTTATACCGGATTATTTACGAATAATCAGGAACTGTTGAAACTGACATGCCAGGTTATGCCGGTTTATTTTCTGGGAATCTCTATTTTTGGAATCCAGTGTGCGTGTCAGACATCGTTCATTTCACTGGGACAGGCAAAGGTGTCGCTGTTCATTGCGCTTCTCAGAAAGATTATTCTGCTGATCCCGCTTGCAATTATTTTGCCAAAATTCATGGGGGTGATGGGAATCTACCGTGCGGAGCCAATCGCAGATGTAATCTCTGTTGTGACGACAAGTGTTGTATTTATCTATACGATGAAAAAAGTTTTGCGTAATATGTAAGACAGTGGTAAGATGAAAGAGACTTGAGGATGAGGAGGTTTTCAATATGAGTGAATATGTAATAACCATCAACAGTACATCCGATCTGCCAAAAGAGTGGGTGTGGGAAAGAAAAATCCCGGTAGTTCCTCTGAATTGTACGATCGGCGGGAATACTTACCGTGATATGTATGATCTGTCCGCAGATGAATTCTACGGCATGTTAAGGGCAGGGGAGATGGCAGTGACATCACAGCCAAGTCCGCAGGCAGCAATCGATATGCTGGAACCAATCCTGAAAGAAGGAAAAGATATCTTGCATCTTAGTTTTTCATCAGGACTTAGCGGTACATATAACAGCATGTGTATAGCAGCAGAGGAACTGCAGGAAAAATATCCGGAAAGAAAGATCGTTGTGATCGATACGCTCTGTGCAAGTCTGGGAGAAGGACTGATTGATTATAAAGCACTGGAACTTCAGAAAGAAGGAAAGAGTCTGGAAGAAGTTGCACAGTGGGTGGAAGAGAATAAATTAAAAATCTGCCATTTCTTTATGGTAGAAGATCTGAATCATTTACAGAAAGGCGGACGTATCTCGAAGACGGCAGCAGTTCTTGGAACGATGGTGCAGATCAAGCCGATCATTTATCTGGATAATGAAGGAAAACTTCAGATCATCAAGAAAGAACGTGGCAGAAAGAAAGCAATGAATAAGATCGTGGATATGGCAATCGATGCATGCGAAGGAAAGATGCCGGACATGGTGATGATTCCGCACGGCAATTGTCCGAAGGATGCAGAGTATGTAGCGGAGCTGGTGCGTAAGAAAATGGGAGTAACGAATATCATGATGAATGATATCGGCACTGTGATCGGCGGTCATACGGGGCCGGGAATGGTTGCGGTAGTCTGCATGGGAGTGCACAGATAATAAAATTTCAGAATGCAGCATATAAAAACTGAGAGAATAAAAAACTTGAAAAAAGATATTGACAGATGCAGATACATATGGTAAATTATATGTTGCGTAAGGCAAAAAAGAAAGTAGAGTATCCACTCTCACCTTAGCACAATCGGGTGTCTAATGGTTTGATATTGAGTATAATACAGATTTGATTATAGATCTGATGATACAGATATGCAAGTGGATAGTCTCGAACTATTCACTTATTTTATTTTATGATGGAGGTGCACGACAATTAGCGATTTAATGATTAACGGGCAGATTAGAGACAAAGAAATTCGAGTGATTGGAGAGAATGGAGATCAGTTAGGTATCATGAGTCCAAGAGAAGCTATGAAGCTTGCTCAGGAAGCAGATCTGGATCTTGTGAAGATTGCTCCAAAGGCTCAGCCACCTGTTTGTAAGATTATTGATTACGGTAAGTACAGATATGAACTTGCAAGAAAGGAAAAAGAGGCTAAAAAGAAACAGAAGACCGTTGAAGTAAAAGAAGTGCGTCTTTCACCAAATATTGAGACAAACGATCTTAATACCAAAGTGAATAATGCTAAGAAGTTCATCAGCAAAGGTAACAAGGTAAAGGTTACACTGCGTTTCAGAGGTCGTGAGATGGCACATGTTCAGCAGAGCAAACACATTCTGGATGATTTTGCCCAGATGCTTGGTGACATCGCAGTCATTGAAAAACCGGCTAAGATGGAAGGCAGAAGCATGAGCATGGTTTTAACTGAAAAACGTTAAAAATACAATACAAGTTGAAGGAGGAGCATATCATGCCAAAAATTAAAACTAATAGAGCAGCTGCAAAGCGCTTCAAAAAGACAGGTACAGGAAAATTAAAAAGAAATAAAGCTTTCAAGAGCCATATCTTAACTAAGAAATCTACAAAGAGAAAAAGAAATCTTAGAAAAGCAACAATCGCTGATGCTACTAATGTAAAGAACATGAAGAAAGTATTACCATATCTCTAAGATAAGGTTCAATTTGTGAAGGAGGAAGAATAAGACATGGCAAGAATTAAAGGCGGATTAAACGCTAAAAAAAGACATAACAGAACATTAAAGTTAGCAAAAGGATACAGAGGAGCACGTTCTAAACAGTACAGAGTTGCAAAACAGTCTGTAATGAGAGCTCTTACATCTTCATACGCAGGAAGAAAACAGCGCAAACGTCAGATGCGTCAGCTCTGGATCGCTCGTATCAACGCTGCAGCAAGAATGAACGGTCTGTCATACAGCAAGTTCATGCACGGCTTAAAAGTAGCTAACATCGAGATGAACAGAAAGATGCTTGCAGAGATGGCTGTAAATGATGCAGAAGGATTTGCAACACTTGCAGAAGCTGCAAAAGCTGCTTTAGCTTAATTTTAATAGAGAATTTTAACACGCAGGAAAATCCTGCGTGTTTTTTTATACCAAAGAATACTATGCCGGGTAATTTAACTGTTCATCAGTAATATTCTCAAGAACCTCGGTAAGATATTTCTTAGACAGATATTTCGCCATCGGAAGGTTCATATCCAGATAGTTGCCACAGTCTTTGGCAGCGGCTCCGGGAATTTCACCTTCGAATTCTGCCATAAATGTATACATTTCTTTTAATAACGGCACGATATCTTTGGATTTATAAATTCCGGCGAGGATCAGATAGAATCCGGTACGGCATCCCATTGGTCCGAAGTAGATCGTTTTGTCGGCATATTCTGCATGATTGCGTAAGAATGTTGCGGCAAGATGTTCGATGGTGTGAACCTCAGCTGTGTTCATCACTGGTTCTTTGTTGGGACGGGTCATGCGCAGATCAAAAGTTGTGATCGGATTACCGGCTACCTGGTCGACACGGGAAACATATACACCCGGAACAAGTCTCAGGTGATCTACTGTAAAACTTGCAATTTTTTCCATAATTGATACACCTCTTTTTTTTCACAATTTTTCAAAATATTATGCAGAAATATTATAGCATTTTCAGCAGAATTTGACTATAAAAAGATGAAAAGGTGTGATATACTGAGTTTTATATTGGCATTAGAGGTCAATGCGGTTAACAGTGTCTGTGGAGTGTATTCATGGATGGAAAAGGGTATTTTAGGAGGAAAAATTAGGAGAATGAAGCTTTATCTGGTAAGACATGGAGAAACTGATTGGAATAAAGTAAAAAGGATTCAGGGGCAGGTAGATATCCCGCTGAATCAGTTTGGCAAGCGTTTGGCAGAAGAAACAGCGGAAGGACTGCGGGATATCCCGTTTGATCTGTGTATTTCAAGTCCGTTGTCAAGAGCACATGAGACGGCGAGAATTATATTGTATGGGAAAGATATCCCGATCATCAAAGATGCCAGAATTGAGGAAATGGCATTTGGTGAATATGAAGGAAAATGCTGTGCAAGAGATAACTGGGAACTCCCGGAGGATTTTCACAAATTTTTTAATGATCCGGCAGGATTCGTACCTGGGAAAGGCGGAGAATCATTTGCTGATGTGAAGAAGAGAACCGGAGAATTTCTGAAGAGTCTGTATAAAAAGACTGATGGTGTATATGAAAATATTCTGATCACTACACATGGTGCGGCACTGGCCGGAATGCTGAATAATATCCGAAAAGAGCCGTTAGAGAAGTACTGGGGAATCGGGGTACACAGTAACTGCGGAGTAACAGAAGTAGAAGTGAAGAATGGAGAGGCGACGATTCTTTCTGAAAATGTTACATATTACGAGGAAGCAGTAAGACCATGGGCTGATAAATAAAAATAGCTATAAAAATCATGATATCATAAGAGCAAAAGGAGAATGAATATGGCAATTGAAACAGCGGGACAACAGAAGTATGCAGATTTGACTGCAAAAAGAATTAAGTCGTTGCAGACGGGGATGATAATCTGGATCAGCCTTTTTTGTCTGGCACTGATCTGTTCTTTCTCTAATAATCTGCTTGCAATCATTGTGGGAATTGTAGCGGTAGTCTATGCAGTGGTCAATACAAAGGGAAGAAAAGCATTCAACAGTAAACTGGATAAAATAGAAGATAAAAATGAATTCTACCGCCAGATTGTGGCATCAGATGTACTTGAATTGAAAGAAGAACAGCTTCTGGTTGCAAAAGATTATGTCATTGTAGTTGATGCGGATGTATGGATATACGATCTGCATCATATGGAAAAAGTAGAAGTGGGAAAACAAGGAAATGTGAAGAAAACCCTGTTCCTGACAGAACCAAATGGAAAAAGACATGCCATTTTGTCGACAACTAAGGGGGATGGAAGACAGGAAGCGTTTGATCAGGTGTATTATAGATTGCATGATCGGCTTGCTGTTTAGTTCATCATCGTGGCTTACCCTGGTCCATGAGAAAGACTTGGTATTCTGGTTCTAACATCGCTCCATATACGCCAGAACCAGAATACCAAGTCTTTCTCATGTCGTGATAGGCCAATGATAATGAATTCAATAGCGGAATTATAACCCTTGTGTGTAGCTGGGAAGTTTTATGGAGGTCAGGGTAACGACCGCTTTATGCATTTAACAGTAATCTAATTATCTTCCTCCTGAACCGTATAAGTCTGTCTCTTACGAGCCATCTCATCACTTTCAAGATATTCATCATAAGTCGTAATCTTATCAATCAGTTTACCGCCCGGTACGATCTCCATGATACGGTTGGCTGTGGTCTGCACGATCTGGTGGTCTCTGGAAGAGAAGAGCAGTACACCAGGGAATTTTGTCATTCCGTTGTTGAGTGCGGTGATGCTTTCCATATCCAGGTGGTTGGTAGGCTCGTCGAGGATCAGTACATTGGCACCGCTGATCATCATCTTGGATAACAGACAGCGTACCTTCTCTCCTCCGGAAAGAACACGTACCTTCTTCACACCGTCATCACCGGAGAACAGCATACGTCCAAGGAATCCACGTACATAAGTGGCATCTTTTTCTTCCGAATACTGTGTCAGCCAGTCTACGATGCTGTAATCGTTGTCGAATTCACTCCCGCTGTCGAGTGGGAAGTAAGCCTGAGTTGTAGTGATTCCCCATTTATAAGTACCTTCGTCCGGTTCCATCTCTCCTGCAAGGATCTGGAAGAGCGTTGTCTTGGCAAGCTCATTGCTTCCGACGAATGCAACCTTGTCATCGTGGTTCAGAGTAAAGGAAATGTTATCCAGAACCTTTTCGCCGTCAATTGTTTTGCTTAATCCTTCTACCGTCAGTACTTCGTTACCAATCTCGCGGTTCGGACGGAAGTCGATGTAAGGATATTTACGGCTGGATGGCTGGATGTCATCAAGCTGAATCTTCTCCAGGGCACGTTTTCTGGAAGTAGCCTGTTTAGACTTTGAAGCATTGGCACTGAAACGTGAGATGAATTCCTGTAACTCTTTGATCTTTTCTTCTTTTTTCTTATTGGCTTCTTTCATCTGACGGATCAGAAGCTGGCTTGACTCATACCAGAAGTCATAGTTACCGGCATAGAGCTTGATCTTACCATAATCGATATCGGCGATCTGTGTGCAGACCTTATTCAGGAAGTAACGGTCATGGGATACAACGATGACGGTATTGTCAAAGTTGATCAAGAATTCTTCCAACCATGCGATCGCATCAAGGTCTAAGTGGTTAGTAGGCTCGTCGAGGAGCAGAATGTCCGGATTACCGAACAGTGCCTGTGCAAGCAGGACCTTAACCTTCTCCGGACCATTTAAGTTCTTCATCATTTCATAATGCATTTCAACCGGAATTCCAAGACCATTTAATAATGTGGCAGCATCAGATTCCGCTTCCCATCCGTTCGTGGCTGCGAATTCACCTTCCAGTTCGCTGGCTTTCATACCGTCTTCATCGGTGAAATCTTCTTTTGCATAGATGGCTTCTTTTTCTTTCATGATCTCATACAGTCTTGCATTTCCCATCATAACGGTATCCAGAACCGGATATTCGTCGTATTTGAAATGATCCTGCTGCAGGAAAGAAAGACGTTCACCCGGTGTGATGATGACCTCTCCGTTCGTCGGCTCAAGCTGTCCGGACAGAATCTTAAGAAATGTAGATTTACCCGCACCGTTTGCTCCGATCAGACCGTAGCAGTTTCCTTCTGTAAATTTAATATTAACATCTTCGAACAGGGCTTTTTTACCAACCCGTAATGTTACATTACTTGTACTAATCATATTGGTTTGTATTCTCCTTGTCGTTTGAATCTTCGTTGATAGTGACTGCGCCCGGATTTGCAGACGCTGACTAGCATATAGTACCAGAGATAAAGGAAAATAGCAAGGGAAGTTCCTCTTTTCCTTCTATGAAAAAGGGTATATAATGATAGCAGTATCATGCGCAGAGCTGTCGGTGGCAGGTTCTGTAGATAAACGATAAAAATGCGCAGACAAATTTACGAAGATTATAAAGTTAAAGAGAGGTAAGGCTTATGGTAAAAGCAACATTAGTACTGGAAGGCGGGGCAAACCGCGGAGTATTTACATCTGGAGTTCTTGATTATCTGATGGAAAAGGACATGTATATGTCCAATGTGATCGGTGTATCGGCAGGTGCGTGTAATGCGGTTGATTATGTGTCGAAACAGGCTGGGCGGAGCCGGGAATGTGTGATCCATCGTGAGAAAGAATACGATTATGTATATGGTTTAAAGAAGACCCTGAAAGAAAAAGCCCTGATGGATATGGATATGCTGTTCGATAAATTTCCGAACGAAATTTATCCATTTGATTTTGAGACTTATTTTGCATCTGAGATGGAATGTGAGCTGGTGGTTACGAACTGTATCACGGGAGATGCAGAATATCTGTCGGAAGATAAAGATGCGGAACGTCTGATGAAGATCTGCCGTGCATCGAGCAGTATGCCGCTTGCGGCACCGATTGCAAATGTAGACGGAATCCCGTATATGGACGGCGGCCTTGCTGATTCCATTCCAATTGAATATGCACTGGAAAAAGGAAATGACAAGATTGTTGTAGTATTGACGAGAAATCCGGGCTACCGCAAGAAGAGAGCGGTAAAAGCAACGGAACAGCTTTATAAAAGAGCTTATAAGAAATATCCGAATCTGGTACGTACGATCATGACAAGAAATGCTGTATACAACAAGCAGATGAAACTGATCGAAAAGCTGGAAGAAGAAGGAAAGATATTCGTGATCCGTCCGCTGATCCCGACTGTGTCCCGTATGGAAAAGGATTATGACAAGCTGCAGCATTTCTATATGCATGGAAACAGACTGATGAAGAAAGAATATCAGGGACTGCTGGAGTATCTGAACGAATAAATATAAAAGCAGATTATAATGTTTATGGAAATAAACAGAGTAAGAAAAATAAAAACAGGATGAGACAGAGAATGGAACCAAGAACATTACTAGATTTTATGGGCGTGGCAGAACGCCTGAAATGTAATATGCGCCATTCCAGAACGGCAGAGAACAGACGGGAAAGTGTAGCAGAACATACCTACCGTCTGTGCGTGTTTGCATGGCTGGTAAAAGAAGAATTCCCGGATTGTGATATGGACAAGGTGATGAGGATGAGTCTGTTCCATGATCTGGGAGAAGCAGTGACCGGAGATATTCCGGCATTTGTGAAGACAGATTCTGACCGGGAAGTAGAAGAAAGTGCAATCAGCAATGTGACAGCGATGCTCCCGGAAAGGGAACGAAAAGAACTGGATGCGCTGTTTGATGAACTGGAAAAAGCAGAGACGATGGAAGCGAAAATCGTACATGCACTGGATAAGATGGAAGCATTGATCCAACATAATGAGGCAGATATTGCAACGTGGCTTCCACTAGAATATGATCTTCAGATGACTTATGGAGAAAAAGAATGTAAGGCAGATCCGTATCTTGCGAAGCTGCGTGAAGTGATCCGACGGATATCGGCAGATAAGATTGCCTCAGAGGGAGAAGAAAGGGGACAGTCTTACTATATAAGAAAAGGTGTGGAGAATATGCATCTGGAAGAAGTGGCAGCACTTCTGCACAGTACGGACTGGGCAAAAGACAGAACGGAAGAGCTGATCAGAAAAAGTATGGAGAATGCCTGTCCGTATGGATTATTTCTGAGTGACTGCATCAGTGAAGGCGGAAAAGACAGGCAGATCGGATTTGCGAGAGTTCTGACGGATGGTGTGACGACATTTTACCTGATGGATCTGGTCATAGAAGAAGCGTATCGCAGGCAGGGGTTTGGAACAATCATGATGAATCAGATCATGAAGGAAAACGGGCATCTGTATGGTATGCTTCATACACAAACTGCAAAAGCATTTTATGAAAGATATGGGTTCCGGGAAATAGGAAATATAAAGAAAACAGAAGAAATATATATGGAAAAACCGTGTGGCTAAAAATAGCTACACGGTTTTTTGTTCAAAAGGAAAAGGCTAAAGTATTCAGGATTTTCTGATATCTATAGATCTTCCAGGTTAATATCGCGGGGCGTTTCCATATGTTTCAATGTAATCTCATAGATGTGGGAAGTATCGCCATTCTTCATACAATCCAAAATTGCCATATGTTCTTCGTAAGTCTGTTCCATACGGCCTTTATGTGCAAGGGAGAGTTCAGCCAGCCGTTTCATGCGGTACATGAACATGGCGAATACATTTGAAAACTGTTCATTTTCCAGATAATCTATGATTTTTGTGTGAAACTGAAAATCATATTCGGAAAATTCTTTGATAGAATGTGTAGTTTCCATAATATCGTTCATGCACTCCATGATCCAGTCTAGCTCTTTAAAAAGCTTTTTCGCTTTGCGGGTAGAAGAAGCTTTACTGATCTGAACGGTGCAGTATGTTTCCAGTGCAGAACGTACCTGAAATGTTTCATTTACATCCTTTCGGTTCATCTGATGCAGCATAAATCCTTTGCTGGGAATAATATCAATATAACCTTCCTGTGCAAGTCTGTGCACGGCATCTCTTAGCGGGGTGCGCGAAATTCCAAGTTCTTTTGATAATTTTGTCTCGGAATAGACTTCCTGATAGGAAAAATGATTCTCCATGATCAATTTCTGGAGATAATTATAAGCTTGTTCATTGAGTGGTGTCATAGTAACTCCTTATATTTCACGATAATTATTTATTTAACAAAATTCATGCGTTTTTCGCTATAAATATCATACAATACGGGCTGAAATCGGTCAAGTGAAAAGGAAAACAAGGGTGAAAAAAGTTGTCTATAATGTTAAGAAAATAACGAAAGAAAAGCGATGTATATGTTAAAAATAGACAAAAATAGAGGCGTAAAACTGGTGAAATAAGAGAAAGAAAAATAACGCCTTGACCGGTATACCGGTATGTAGTAAAGTGTAGTCAGAAACAAAAAAGAACGACATATTTCACTGATCCGAACGGAAATGAACAAGTGTAAATTATGTTGTGAAAGTAAACGATCATGTGGAGTGAAAAAGAGAAAGGATGTATGAAAATGAAAGTAGGATTTATTGGACTTGGTATCATGGGAAGACCGATGGCAAAGAACTTATTGAATGCAGGTGTAGAGCTGCTGGTATCTGATTTAAATAAAGAAGCAGTTGCAGATGTTGTAGCAGCAGGAGCAAAAGAAGCAACATACGCAGAGATTGGTGAGCAGTGTGGAAGAATTATCATCATGGTTCCAAGCGGAGCAATTTCCAAATCTATCTTATTTGATGAAGACGGTGTTGCATCTACCATCAAAGAAGGAACCGTTGTATGTGATATGAGTTCTGTAACACCGGTAGAATCAAAGGAATGCTACGAAGGACTGAAAGATAAAGGTGTAGGATTCGTAGATGCACCGGTATCCGGAGGAGAGCCTGGAGCTGTTGCAGGAACACTTGCAATCATGGCCGGAGGAGATCAGGAAGACTTCGATGCAATGAAAGAGTATTTTGACATTCTTGGATCTTCTGCGTTACTGATCGGTGGAAGCGGAAGCGGAAGTGTTACAAAGCTTGCAAACCAGGTAATCGTTAATAACACAATTGCAGTGGTATCTGAAGCATTTGTACTTGCTACAAAAGCAGGAGCAGATCCGGAAAAAGTATATCATGCGATCCGCGGAGGACTTGCAGGAAGCGCAGTACTTGATGCCAAGATCCCGATGATCATCGAGCGTAACTTCAAACCAGGCGGACCGATCAGAATCAACCATAAAGATATCAAGAACGTAGTAAATACAGCACATTCGATCGATGTACCGATTCCATATACAGCACAGCTTTATGAAATCCTTCAGACACTGAAGATCCACGGACATATGAATGATGATCATGGCGGAATTGTTCAGTATTTCGAAAAACTTGCTGACGTAGAAGTAAAAAAGACGGAAGAGTAAAGGAGAATGGACATGGCATTGAATGCAGAAGTATTAACTTCATATAAGAAGATTGACGAAGCTTATATCGATGAACTGTTAAAGAAAGAAATTGAAAAGAATAATAAAAAGATCGTTGTCTTAGACGATGACCCGACAGGAGTTCAGACGGTACATGACATTTCCGTATACACAAACTGGGAAAAAGATACAATCCGTCAGGGATTTGATGAGGAGAATAACTTATTCTATGTCCTGACCAACTCCAGAGGATTTACAGCGGAACAGACAACCAAGGCACACAATGAGATCGCTGCAGTGGTTGACGAAGTCGCAAAAGAGACCGGAAAAGAATACATATTCATCAGCAGAAGTGATTCTACTCTTCGTGGACATTATCCACTGGAGACAGAGCTTCTGAAGAAGAACTATGAAGCCAATACAGGAAAGACGATCGACGGTGAGATCCTCTGCCCATTCTTCAAAGAAGGCGGAAGATATACGATTGACAATGTACATTATGTAAAATACGGTGAAGAGTTGATTCCTGCGAATGAGACAGAGTTTGCCAAAGATAAGACATTTGGCTACAGTGCAGCGACAATGCCGGAGTATGTAGAAGAGAAGACAAAAGGGGCATACAAAGCTTCCGATGTTACCTGCATTTCACTGGAAGATATCCACGATATGAACATCGACAAGATCGAAGAAGCGCTGATGGAAGTGAAAGACTTCAATAAGATCATTGTAAATGCTGTGGATTATGCAGATGTAAAAGTATTCTGTGTGGCATTGTACAGAGCAATGGCAAAGGGAAAAGTATTCATGTTCCGTACGGCGGCAGCTATCGTAAAGGTTATGGGCGGAGTAACCGATCAGCCACTTCTTAGCAGAGAACAGATGGTGGTAAAAGAGACAGACAACGGAGGAATCATCGTTGTAGGTTCTCATACAGATAAGACTACAAAACAGGTGGAAGAACTGAAGAAACTGACAGACATTGAATTCATCGAACTGGATGCAACACTTGTAAAAGATGACGAAGCATTTGAAAAAGAAGTAAAGAGATGTCTGAATCTGGAAGAGACTTGCATTAAAGCCGGAAAGACAGTCTGCTGTTATACAACAAGAGCACTGATTACTGCTGATACAGGTGATAAAGAGGATGAGTTAAGATTATCTGTAAAGATCTCCGATGCAGTACAGTCACTGGTTGGACGTTTAAGTGTAACACCAAGCTTTGTAATCGCAAAAGGCGGAATTACATCCAGTGATGTAGGAACAAAAGCTCTGGCAGTAAAGAAAGCGAATGTTCTTGGTCAGATCAAGCCTGGAATCCCGGTATGGCAGACAGGAGAAGAAAGTAAATTCCCTCTGACACCATACGTTATCTTCCCTGGAAACGTAGGTGAGGTCACAACATTAAGAGAAGCTGTGGAAGTGCTGACAGCAAAATAAATAACAAAACATGTCAAAAACAGACAAGACGAAATAGACAAAACGCAACCGATCATTATCCTGCCGCTTCTGATCGCGACAGCAATGAGATTCATTCAGGGAT
>ERZ773228.676-NODE-676-length-39926-cov-4.252038_pt1 | contig 39926 bp, 25 predicted proteins | sample MGYA00580524_ERZ773228 | MGnify/ENA primary metagenome ERZ773228 (study PRJEB29015, sample SAMEA2737768) | human gut metagenome | biome: human gut; feature: human-associated habitat; material: faeces | place: China | collected 2012 ... | reverse complement strand
TCTTTATACAGATACTTTGAATCAGCTAGTGCCCCGTACAGATACGCTGAACCTCGTTTCGAAACAGAAATATAAGAAAGAGGAGCCGGATAAGGACAAAAAGAAAAAGAAGAAAAAGAAAGGGGAAGAGGATGAACCCGAACCGACGAAATTCTTGCCGGTGAATGTCAATGCCCCTTCGTCAATGGATGTATATGGATCTATTTCTTTGAATTTTGAAGAACCGATAGCCAGTTATGACACTGCCGCCATACATCTGCGGCAAAAAGTAGATACGCTTTGGAAAGATATACCATTCGAATTTGAGCAGGATTCAGTGAATCTGAAGAAGTTTAATCTGTATTATGACTGGGAACCGACATTGGAATATGAATTCTCGGTAGACTCGACTGCCTTCCACGGAATATACGGATTATTTACCGATAAGATAAAACAAGGATTCAAGGTGCGTAGTGAAGATGAATATTTCACGCTTCATTTCAATGTGACGGGAGCGGATTCACTGGCCTTTGTCGAATTGCTTGACGCCCAGGACAAAGTGGTCCGTAAGCGGAGAGTGGAAGAGGACGGAATGGTCGATTTCTACTTCCTGAATCCGGGAAAATATGCAGCCCGACTAATCAATGACACAAATGGAAATGGTGAATGGGACACGGGAGACTTTGCTAAAGGCATCCAGCCGGAGGCTGTTTACTACTATCCGACGATATTGGAATATAAAGCGTTGTGGGATGTGACCCAACCGTGGGATATTCATGCGACTCCTGTGGATAAGCAGAAACCGGACGAACTTAAAAAACAAAAACCAGATGAAGACAAGAAAAAGAAAGATAGGGATCGAAATAATCAGAACCGCCGTCGTTGATGCTCGACGTAACCTTATTATTGGATTGGTGGCATTACTGACGGGAATCTTCGCCCTCCCTGCCAGTGCCCAATGTGAAGCGAAGAATGATGCGTTTCAATCCGGCGAACATGTAATGTATGATTTATACTTCAACTGGAAGTTTGTTTGGGTGAAAGCCGGACTCGCCAGTCTGACAACGAATGCGACTACTTATCATTCGCAACCAGCCTATCGGATCAACCTGCTTGCTTTAGGTAGCAAACGGGCAGACTTCTTTTTCAAGATGCGCGATACGCTGACTTGTGTGATCGGTGAAAAACTGGAACCGCGCTATTTCCGCAAAGGTGCCGAAGAGGGAAAACGTTACACGGTCGATGAGGCTTGGTTTTCTTATAAGGACGGTCTTTGCCTCGTAAATCAGAAACGTACTTACCGGGATGGGGCGTTTGATGAATCTGAAGCTAGCGATAGCCGTTGTATATACGATATGTTGAGCATTCTGGCACAGGCACGTTCTTACGACCCTGCAGATTATAAGGTGGGAGACAAAATTAAGTTCCCGATGGCTACGGGCCGTAAAGTGGAAGAGCAAACGCTTATCTACCGTGGGAAAGAAAATGTAAAAGCGGAGAATGGAGTTACTTACCGTTGCCTGATCTTCTCATTGGTAGAATATGATAAGAAAGGAAAAGAAAAGGAGGTGATTACTTTCTTTGTAACGGATGACTTGAACCATCTTCCTGTCCGCCTGGATTTATTCCTGAACTTCGGTTCGGCAAAAGCATTCCTGAATAATGTGACGGGTAACCGGCATCCGCTGACTTCTATCGTTAAATAGATATAGAGAAAAAACAGAGAGAGCTGAAGGAGGCACCTTTGCTGGTCGTTTTCAGCTCTCTCTGTTTTTTATTCCTGAATTTCAAATGGTACTTTCTGATCTTTCCGGAACACGCTAGATTCAAAAGTAGCAATCAACTCTTCGTTTTGGTTTGTTATATCTACCTGATAGTACCCTGTGCTTCGGCCGATATAGCGTTCACGTGCTTCGGCATAAAGAGTGTCTCCGGGCCCGCTGGCGCGTAGAAAAGTAATAGTGGACGAGAGAGAGAAAGCTAGCGTGCCGTGCGAGTTGGCTGCTGCGGCAAGCGCCAGATCTGCTAACGTGAAGATTGCTCCTCCTTGTGTGCGGGCACCTGCATTAAGATGTTCAGGTTTTATTTCTAATTTGGCTTTACTGTAACCTTTGCGTATTTCCAGTAATACTACACCTGTGTTTTCAGCAAATAGATCGTTCTTAAAAAACTCTTGTGCGGTCATGATATTTATTTTTGAAGATTCTTTAATCGTTTCTTATTTTTTTAATGAATAGACATATATCTTATCTTTCTCTATTGAGTAGCTAAATTTATTTGTTTCGGACATAATATCCAATATTTTCTCCAAGTTATTTGTTTCTATAATAAAACTTCCGTGGAAAATCAAATTTTTGAGCTGCTCTGATTCAAATGCGAATGTCACATCAAACTGGCGTTCCAACTCTTTAGAAATGATCGACATGGGAACCTCATCCCAAAAAACTCTGCAGTTGATCCACTGTTCTGCATAATCAGCGCTCTCGGTCAGTTTATAAGTTTGGTCAAGTTTGTTAACTATCATTGTTTGATTAGGTTTCATTATAAACTCTTTATTGATGCATGATAGGGCAATGGAACCCTCTAAGAGTGATACCTTTACATAATTTTCATCGCTGTAATTTTTTATGTCAAACTTGGTGCCCAGTACCTTGATCTGTGCAGAGTCTGTTTGTACAACAAATGGATGCTCTCCATGCTCTACTTCAAAATACCCTTCACCTTCCAGTCGGACATTGCGATTCTTCCGACCAAAACTCTCTGAGTAAGAAAGTCTGGAATCTGCGTTTAACCACACGGTAGAACCGTCAGGAAGCTTCATTTTTAATTTCGATTTTCTTGGAGCGTATACTTCGGAAATCAAAGAATCATCAGGTGTTGTAAAATTATAAATTATAAAAGGAGTGGTAAACAGTAATATAATGATTGCCGCTGCGTAACCCGCATACCTCACAAATAAGTTTTTTCTTACCTTTCTTGTCCCGGCAATCTTATGTTTGCGGATTCGTTTCGCAAATCTGTTATAGGCTTGTTCTTCGTGTACAGATACATTTTTATACTCGGCAGACAGAAGCCAGATTCGTTTCTGCTGTTCAAAATATTTCTGATTCTCCGGATCGGAGTATATCCATTCGTTCAACTTATGCAAGTCCTCTTTGGTGATACTTCCCGAGAGGAAATCATATATCAGTTTATCAAATTCTTCTTTCATACCATCTTAAACTTAATATCTATTGAAAATCATATACCTGCGCTATCATCAGGACAGTTTGTCAATAGAAGAAGTATAGTGAATTACTTTGCTTTTTAATATTAATTAAATATATTCGTAATAAACATTACAATCAGGGCAAGATAAGATTTTGCTGCTTCTTTCAGCTTATCCAGTGCACTTCGCATGTGATATTTCACTGTATGAATAGTGATTCCCATGATTTCGGCAATTTCTTCTTGTCTTTTGTTCTCAAAACGACTCAATAAAAATACCTTCCGGGTTTCCGGAGATAAGCCGTCAATCGTCTTCTGGATAATAGAATGTAGCTCTTTACCCTCTAAATGCTCAACCGGATTTTCGCCCAAGGACCATAAATCGCTGTAAATGACCAGGTCTTCTGACGAGCAGGCCGTTTCCCTTCTCACATATTCAAGCTGAAGATAATTGATACACTTATTGGCTACACTTCTGAAAAGGTAGTTCTTCAATGAGGTGTTAATTGTTATTTTAGAGCGGTTTTCCCATAGACTATACACCAAATCTTCTACTATAGATTCTGATAGATAAGAGTCTGTCAAATACCCTCTCGCTATCCGGCAAAGATCTGTATAGTAAGTTTTATAGATGTATCGGAATGCCTCCTCTTTACCCGATTTCAGGGCCTCGATAATCTCTGTTTCCAGGTTTTTTTCCATTATGTCTTTCAGAAATCGTATATTTGATTTATTAGTTAATATATTAAGGTGAATACTCACAGGTTCTGTTTCTCCGATGGATAATTCGGGGGCAAGGTATTGAAAAAATGTAAGATGACCAAACTCACTAATAAAAAGATGAGTTGAAGGGCTGAACGAATAAAAAAATCATTTCTCACTATACTTTTTATTAATCTGGCTGTCATATTAATGAATAGGCCAATAAAGCATATTTTAACCTGAATCTCTATGAATGGTAAAAAGAAGGATTGTAAAAGAGCATAGCGCGACACTCTTTTTTAAGTTATAAGGTATACAAACAGCTGTTTTAGTTTAGTCATGCAGGATAAAGATTGTTTTCAGGAATAACAGAAAATAAGCTATTTCTTATTTAAATAATATTGTATGAAGAAACTACATTTTCTATTAAGCACATTCCTTGTGTTTATATTCACGTCATGCGGAGAAGATGAACTGAAAGGTGTTGTCTTATCCGAAGATCCGGGGTACGTAAAAGAACCATTGGTAGCCATACAGGCAGAAGATGGCACAGGGAACTGGATAAATGGTCTTATTGACCAGAACAGTAGGGTCATCGCCTTAGATTTTCGCATTTTGGACGACCAAAGTGCGGTGAATGTGAAACTCAAACTGGCGGATGAATGGGCAAAGCCCATTGATCCGCTCACTACTGATGCTGTACTGGACTTGAGCAGCGGTATCACCCGTATTAAAGTGAATGATGGAGCAGATGATATCGAATATACCATTTTCAGCACTTCTACTCAGCTACTTCGAGGCGTAACGGCTACTTGTAACACAGAGCAGGTTAGTGCTAACTTTATTAATGGCATCGCTTCGTTACGTTTCAAACAAAACACTGCATTTGCAAACGTAGTGTTGATGCCGACTTTGGCAGATAACGCAGAAATCATCTCTACGGATCCCGTCAGTCAAAAGGATGAAAACGGAAACCTGATTGTTGACCTAAGTAGCACACTTACTATTACTGTAAAAGACAATACGAACAACATGACTAAAAAATATCACTTGAGTGCTGTAAATGGAATTATTGACGCAGGGGTAAACTGGAAAAATATTACTGCTGATCTAAAAAGCCAACACAGTAGTATTTGTATTCCTGATTTCATGATTGTCTATGAAAATAAAAACTTGCATGGAAGGAGCGGTAATACGGGATGGTTGATAACTATTCCTGCCGGTAGAATAAATATGAAGGTTAGCTGGGATATGAATAAAGACAATGTAACATGGGCTGAACCCACTGCTCAACATCGTACAACAGCTATCATGAATGATAATATGGATTATTCATTGTTTGTTCCGGGATTGTCCGGGCAATTCTGGGTACCGATATTTTATAGCCTCGGGTGGAATGATAGTGGGCTGCTATCCGCACCGCGTCTCGGATATAACCTATCTACTTCTTTGAAGTATTGTCCGGGAACTCTGGGAATTACAGCTGATGGAAAAGCGGAGATTTCGTATGCAGAAGTGATAGATAATAACTTGTATAAGTTTACCAGCGGCGGAGCCGGCAAACAAGCTGCCAATGGAGTACAGTGGTCCCCAACCAGTGCTGTCAGTGGATATTCCTATCCGTTGCAAAAAGGGCAGATCATGATTGCCGGAGAAAATGCAGAACTTTACAAGACATTTGCCACTAATGAAGGAAGAAATACTTCGACCCGTAACAGAGGAATGGATGGAGCATTGTCAGGAAGTAATTCATGGGCTGCTAATCCGGTAAGCATTTGGACTTTTGATGGCAAGCCTGTAGGACGCCGGGCTGTCGGTATCACGGAAGAAGGAGACTTGGTCATTTTTGTAAGTAATCGTTTTACGAATTCTTATAACTCGGTAAAAGCAGCTTGGAATGTCTTTAGTGATGGTTCCTCTTTACGAGAAGTAGCGGTGGCGTTACAGGAAGTGGGTTGTACGGATGCCATTGTGTTTGGTGAGAACTACCATAGTCCTGTTGTCATTCGGGATGATAATAGAGGGATACCTTTAGGGAAAGTTGCCGGCAGATACGATTGGGAAACGAACGGCAATGTGAAAAATGCGGATAATGAAGCTAGTTCGCAATCCTGGATAATGTTTAAATAAGAACATTGTAAGACAATGAGTTAGTAACAAAAGATATACATATAAAAACTTAAATCAATGAGTAAAATCATCAAATGCATGTTCTTCGTGCTATTAGCCGCAGTTCTTCCACTGTCGGTTCACGCACAGCAGGTGACCTTACATTTGCAGGACGTAACGGTGCGCAAAGCGTTCCGGGAGTTGGAGGTCAAAGGAAATGTATCCTTAGTATATGAGAAAAATGATGTGGACCTGACCCGTAAAGTAACCGTGAAGGTAGATAATCAACCAATAAGCAAGGCACTGGATCAGATTCTGAAAGGGCAGGAATTAATTTATAAAATAAAAGATAATCATATTATCATCACCCGGCCTGTCGTTCAGAAATCAGATAAGAAACGGCGTATCAATGGTATCGTCAGTGATGTCAATGATGAATTGTTAATTGGAGTATCGGTATCAATTCCCGGTACTAATATTGGCACGGTGAGTAATATGGAAGGGAAATTTGAACTGGAAATACCGGAGGACGCTAAGAAATTGCAAGTGTCTTATATCGGTTTTGACACGCAGGAAATTTCATTGTCGCCTGGCAAGACGACATTCAACATTGTAATGGGAGAGAATGTGAAAATGCTTTCAGAAGTAGTAGTGGTTGGTTATGGCACACAAAAGAAGGTGAACCTGACCGGTTCGGTTGCTACGGTAAATTTGGAAAAGGAATCACTTTCCCGTCCTTTGGTCAGTGCTTCGCAGGCGTTGAGCGGTATGACAGCCGGTTTGCAGGTGATGCAAAGCTCCGGGACTCCATATAATGAAGGCTTTTCTTTCAATATTCGGGGAGTAGGTACCCTGAACAGTTCTTCACCACTCGTGTTGGTGGATGGGATGGAGCAAAGTCTGAATAATGTAGATCCCAACGATATTGCTTCTATTTCCATCCTGAAAGATGCGGCCTCGTGTGCTATTTATGGTAACCGAGGGGCAAATGGGGTTATTCTGGTTACTACCAAAACCGGACAAACAGGAAAGGTCAGCGTGTCCTACAATGCTAGTTTTTCACTGAATCAACCTACCAAACTGATAAAAACGGTATCTAACTACGCCAAGTATATGGAATTGATGAACGAAGCTGCTACTAATATAGGAGAATCTGCTCCTTTCAGCGACATTACCATCAATCAATGGCGTGAGGCGGAAAAAGATCCGAATGGCATTTCGGCTTCCGGCTATCCTAATTATGTAGCTTATCCTAATACAGATTGGTACGATGAGATATATAGTAACGACTGGATGATGAAACATTCGCTTTCCGTCACTGGACAGGAGGGACGTACCGGATATAATCTTTCTATATCTTATACTGACAATCCGGGATTAATCAAGGATACCGGATACCAACGCTATTTTCTGCGTGCCAATGTTTATTCGGATATTACTAAGTGGTTACGTATTGGTACTCGCGTATGGGGGTATCACACTGACCAGAAGAAAAGCGATACCGGTTCACTCACTAATATCAATACCCAAAAAATGATACCGGGCGTATATCCATATTATGATGGAAAATATGGTGCGCCGGAAGCGAACGAGGAAGATCCGCAATCTCACAATCCTCTGTGGGACATGGCACAATCGGAAGGGCATATCAAAAACACGCAGTTCTTTACTACTTTCTATGCCAACGTGAAGTTTCTGAAACACTTTTCATACGATGTTAATCTGAACTATAAAGATTCCCGTTATGAATCGATGTCCGTAAATACGGATTATGGGAAATATAGTTTTAGTACAGATCAGTGGATAGCTGCCCCCAAAGATCCTGCCGATTTGTATACCCGTATGGCGTATGTCCGTGAGAACCACTGGAAATTAACGCACTTGCTCAACTATAACCAGACTTTTTATAAGCATGATATTGGTATGTTATTGGGCTTTGAAGAAGAACGTTTTGTCAAACGGACTACCGACACTGCCAAACTTGGATTAATAGATTCGTCTGTGGGTGATCCAAGTTCAGCTACTACTCCTTCTTCCATAAGTGGTACAGGTGAAGAATTTACATCCCGTTCTTACTTCGGTCGTATTAACTATGCTTTCGACAGCCGTTATTTATTCGAGGTTAATATGCGTTATGACGGTTCCTCCCGTTTTGCTCCGGATAATCGCTGGGGGCTTTTTCCATCTTTCTCTGCCGGGTGGAGAATCAGTGAAGAGAGATTTATGAAAGGACTTCCTATCGACAATCTGAAATTACGTGCTTCGTGGGGTAAGTTAGGGAACAATGCGATTGGTAACTACGAATGGCAGGCTGTATACAACTCGGCAAAGTACGCGTTTGGAGGTAGCCTTAATAATGGTTTGGCAATTACTTCTATTTCCAACAACCTGTTGGAGTGGGAAAGTACTGCCATTACGAATATTGGTATCGACTTTGCAACTTTAAGAAACCGTCTGACGTTTGAGGCTGAATTTTATAATAAAGTAACGGATGGAATCTTATATCGCCCTGATATGTATATGTCTCTCGGGACAGCCAGTGGCCCTCGTCAGAACATTGCGGAAGTGACTAACCGCGGTATTGAAATGACCCTGAATTGGCAAGACCGTATCGGTAAAGTAGAATATCGTGTATCCGGTAACTTTGCCTATAACCAGAACAAGGTCAGTAAATACAAAGGAGAGTTGCAGCGTGGCTGGGTGACAGATGAAAACGGGAACCGTGTTTATCAAACCAATATCGGCGATGTCTCTACCGGAGGATCTACCCGTGTAATAGAGGGTAAAATGATTAATGAATACTATATGTTGCAACCATATAAAGGTAATGGAAACGGTTTTAACGCAGATGGAACAGTCAATATCAACGGTGGTCCGAGAGACGGAATGATCCGTACGGTAGACGACATGAAATGGCTGAATGCTATGGTAGGGGCAGGGTATAAGTTCTATCCGCGTCAGAACGTCAGTAAGAGTGGCATTTGGTATGGTGATTACATCTATGCTGACTTAAATGGCGACGGTGTATATGGTAATGACGCTGATAATGAGTTTCAGGGATGCTCCAATGTGCCCAAGTATAACTTCGGTCTGCAGGCAAGCGCTAATTGGAAAGGCTTCGATTTCTCCATGAACTGGTCCGGTGCGGCAGGTTTCAAGATTTACTACTATCGTTTGGCATTGAACAGCAGTGCTACCATCAAAGGATATGCTATTGGGGAAGCAATAGCAAACGATCACTATTTCTTTGATCCCAAAAATCCCAATGATCCGCGCACGAACTTGAGTTCAAAGAATCCTCGTTTGACAAATAACTCCGGTAACGACCAAAGTGGTATGACACAGTCATCAGTACATTTGCAAAAAGGGGATTATATTAAACTGAAGAACCTGACTATCGGATATACATTGCCTGCTGTCCTGTCGAAAAAAGTATATGCACAGAATATCCGTTTCTTTGCTTCCGGTGAAAATTTATTTACCATTACCGGGTATGAAGGAATGGACCCGGAAATGCGTACCGCAGTGGGATATTCTACTATGAGACAATATGCATTCGGTGTAAATATCACTTTCTAAACTTACTCTAAAACGATTTTATGATGAAAAGCAAAATAAAAATATTTCGGAAATTAGTAAGATGTGCATCTATTGCCTTGCTGTCTTTCTCTATGGCTGGATGCGGTGCGGACTTTTTAGATACTACTCCTACCAATAACATAAGCGGTAGTAGTATCTGGACGAAAGCAACTTTGGCCGAACAGGCTGTTATCGGCGTATATAATGTCTTTCTGGATCAATATTGTCCTAACTCCGGCATTTTGGATTCGCACCGGATTCCATGGGATGCTTATTCTTCTGTGATGGATACAGACAAGAACTGGATTAAGCGAATGCCTAATTGTACAGGAGCAGCTACTCCCTCAAGTGGCCTGTTCAGTGATATTTATAAACGTTTTTATACTTTTATCTATCGTGCTAATGATGTGATAGATAATATTGGTCAGGTTCCTGATATGTCGACCGGAGAGAAGCAACGGGCTATCGCCGAATGTAAATTCTTGCGTGCATTTGCTTATATGCGCTTGAATATCTTGTATAAAGGAGTGCCGTTATATATGAATGCAATCACGAGTCCTGAAAACGGTAACAAAGCCCGTTCTTCAGAAGCGGATGTTTGGGCGGCTGTACTCCAGGATCTGACAGATTGTGTGAATGAACCCAATCTACCGGGTAAATATAATTCGGGTGACTCTAACTATGGACGGGTAACCAAAGGAGCTGCTTATGCATTACGCGGACAAGTATATATGTGGCAGAAGAATTGGGAGGCGGCGGTTGATGATTTTAATTCTGTGGCTGACTGTGGCTTCGGGTTATATACTAAGGCCGGTGCTACCAGTTATAAGCAGTTGTTGAAGATAGCAAATGAGCAATGTGAAGAAATGATATTCTCTGTGCAATGCATCAAGCAATACGGCTACTCCAATACAAGGAACATCACTTACGGCAACCGTTGTACGGCAGGTTCTATGTGGAATAACTATTTGCCTAATCCGCATTTTGTAGAATCCTTTGAAACGGCAACCGGAGAAAAATTTAATTGGGATAACTACTTGCCGGGTTATAGTACGATGAAAGAAAAAGAACGTGTGGTATTTTTTCTACGTGACGGGCTGTCCGCGGCAGAAAAGGAACGTATGACTGCCTATGGGGCCGATATGAGCAAATATCTGGATAGTGGCAATGAAGCACGTATCAAAAAAGCTTACGAGAGCCGTGATCCACGTCTGCAAATGGCTGTCATTACCCCTTACGCACAATACAATGGTGCTTCTTCTGGAATAGCTCATACTTATACATTGCGTTGGCCTTATCGTGGCTCCGACAGTGCAGAGCCTTTTGATATCCGTACTGATACAAACGATAAGTTTTACTACCTATGGAGAAAGTTTGTACCTGAAGGTCTGGAACAGACAGAACGTGATACTTATGGATTGGATATTCCATTAATACGCTATGCGGAAGTATTGCTCCTGAAAGCAGAAGCGCTAAATGAATGGGGAAGTACCCATGAAAGCGAAGCTATTAGATGTGTTAATGAAGTAAGACGTCGTGCAGGGCATGTCGAATTGAATAATGCAACTTATCCTGCTACGAAAGTTAACGGGCAGAGTGATTTGCGTGAACGTATCCGGAATGAGTATTACTGGGAAATCGGTGGCGAAGATTCCATGTATTTCCATGAATTGCGTTGGGGAACGTGGAAAGATAAGAAGTTTGATAATAATCGTAACGGTCTGATGCAGATGTGGGGTGAAACGACTTATACCTGGTACTGGTTGGGAGATCAGTGCTGGAGTTGGCCTATTCCTGCTAAAGAAATGGAAATGAACTCGAATTTGGAACAGAATGAAGGTTGGATAAATTAATCTTAGTTTTAACTAATAAAGTATATATGAAAAAATTATCTTTTTTAATTGCAACAGCATTGTGTATCATGGCATGTTCCGGTGGCTCTGACGAACAACCGGATGGGCCGGGTAACGGTAATGGAAATGGGGGTGGGGGGAGTACCCCTAATCCTGTTTCATTCTCCAATCCTATAGTCGGCAAACAGTTGCCTGATCCGACTATAATCCATGCGGCAGACGGGAACTTTTATTTGTATGTTACCCAACAGGATAATATCTATATTCCGATTTACAAATCTACTAATATGACACAGTGGACTTATGCTGGGGCAGCCTTTCTGCAAAAACCGAACTGGCAGCCGGACACTCGCTTATGGGCTCCGGACATTAACTATATCAATGGCAAATATGTGCTCTATTATACTCTCGGGCACTGGGACTTGCCTAAGAATAGTTGTATCGGGGTGGCGGTCAGCGACTCTCCTGTAGGACCTTTTACGGATCACGGAAAACTTCTTGACTACAATTCTGGTACTATGCAGTGCATCGACCCTTGTTATTTTGAAGATAATGGTAAGAAGTATCTTTTCTGGGGAAGTTATAATAGTACTTCTAAAGGCTATGAAGGAGGTATCCGTTATGTAGAGTTAAGTGCTGACGGTCTATCCATTAAAGGGGCTGTTTCCGAAAAGATAGCGGGTCCTTCAATAGAAGGCATCATGGTTCATAAACGCGGGAATTATTATTATCTATTTGGCTCTACGGGTAGTTGTTGTGAAGAGGAAAGAAGTACGTACCGTGTAGTGGTGGGGCGTTCTAAAAATATCGAAGGTCCTTATGTGGGTAAAAACGGTACTGTGATGAAAGAAAATAGTAGTTATAATGAAGTAATTCTACAGGGTAATAACCTGTTTGCCGGAACCGGACACAATTCCGAAATTATCACGGATGACGAGGGTAATGACTGGTTCTTCTATCATGCCTGGCAGAAAGCGAAAATAGATAATGGTCGTCAATTGATGTGTGACCGCATACAATGGAGCAGTGATGGCTGGCCTTATATTACTAATGGCACACCGGCATCCGTATCTCGTGCACCTGTATTTAAAAACGAAGAAGAAAAAGAGTAATCTATGAAACTATTCAACTATTTATTGGCCGGGATATTGTGTGCTTCTGTCACTTGTCTCCCGGCGCAGCATCGGGCTGATCCCCAGAAATTGGTCAATCCGGAATCCTTTTCTATGATTTTGCTCGGTGATCCACAGGGATATACCAAGTATGATATTAACCAGCCGCTTTTTGATCTTTGTACCGCATGGATTGCGGACAATATAGAGTCGCTTAAAATTAAAGCTGTCCTTTGTACGGGGGATTTGGTAGAACAGAATGACAACAATGTGTTAAACCGTAAGATGCTAAATCAGACGAGTCGTGAGATGTGGGAGGCAGCGTCGCAGGCTTTGAAAAGACTGGATAACAAAGTACCTTATATTATTGCCGCAGGCAATCATGATTATGGATACAAAGCCGCAGAAAACGGTCGTACTTATTTTCCTGATTATATTCCTTTTGAACGAAATTCTACCTGGCGGAATATCTGTGTCAGTGAATTTCCTAATCGTGAAGGCAGGGCGTCTTTAGAGAATTCGGCTTTTGAGTTTGATGAGCCGGGATGGGGAAAGATTTTGGTTATAGCAGTAGAGTTTGTGCCTCGTGATGAAGTTCTGCAATGGGCGAAAGATTTGGTAAACAAGCCGGAATACAAGAATCATAAGGTGATTTTTATCACTCATTCTTATCTTGATATAGGTAATAAGCGCGTTACGAAAGATGGGTATAAGATTTCTCCACAAAACTCGGGGCAGGCTATTTGGGAGAAACTTATTTATCCTTCTTCCAATATCCGTCTCGTACTTTGCGGACATGTGGGAAGAGGCACCGGTGAATATGAGAATAATGTGGCTTATCGGGTGGATAAGAACAGTGCCGGGAAAGATGTATCACAAATGACGTTTAATGTACAATATGTAGGAGGTGGTCCGGAAGGGAACGGAGGGGATGGTTGGCTTCGCATTCTGGAATTTATGCCGGATGGTAAAACGATCAAAGTACGTACTTATTCTCCCTTGTTTGGGATTTCAAAATTGACCAAGGCATCTGGCACATCGTACGGCACCTTACGATCAGTTTGATATTATATTGGAATAACTTGACCTAGTAAAAATACTCTTAATAGAAATAATGTAGATGAGAAAAGTTGTATGTTCTTTAGTGATACTTATTAATAGTGTTTATCTATTTGCACAGTGGAAACCGGTTGGCGGTCGAATTATGACGGAATGGGCGGCGAAAATAGATGTTGAAAACGTGTTGCCCGAATATCCCCGCCCAATTATGGAACGTGCTGACTGGATAAATCTGAACGGATTGTGGAATTATGCTATTTCTCCGGTAGGTCAAGCTATGCCACAAAGTTATGATGGTCGGATTTTAGTTCCTTTTGCTGTAGAATCAAGCTTGTCCGGAGTGGGGAAAAGTCTTGGGGAGAAGAATGAACTTTGGTATCAGCGTCAATTCTCGGTTCCCTCCAAATGGAAAGGACATAGGATCTTATTGCATTTTGGGGCTGTTGACTGGAAAGCGGATGTTTGGGTAAATAAGGTAAAGGTGGGACAACATACAGGAGGATTTACTCCTTTTTCTTTTGATATCACGCCTGCCTTGCTGAATGGGGAAAATGAATTGATCGTGAAAGTGTGGGACCCGACTGATAAAGGTCCTCAGCCTAGAGGAAAACAGGTTAGTAAGCCGGGAGGTATCTGGTATACTCCTGTCAGTGGTATTTGGCAAACAGTTTGGCTAGAACCCGTGCCAATCCGGTCGATTGTCAATATCAAAACGACTCCTGATATTGACAGGAATAAGTTGACAGTAGAGGTTATGACAGATCATCAGATGCTTTCAGATAAATTGGAGGTGAAGGTATTAGAAGGAAAGCAGTTGGTGGCTGTAGGAAGTTCCGTAAATGGTATTCCGGTTGAAATTGCTATGCCGTCTGATGTAAAGTGGTGGTCACCGGATTCTCCGTTTTTATATGATATGGAAATTTGTCTGTATTCAGAAAATAAGTTGATCGATAAGGTTAAGAGCTATACTGCCATGCGTAAATATTCAACGAAACGCGATAAAAATGGAATTGTACGTCTACAATTGAATAATAAGGACTTGTTTCAATTTGGTCTTTTAGATCAGGGCTGGTGGCCGGATGGCTTGTATACGGCACCTTCGGATGAGGCTTTAGTATATGATATTCAAAAGACAAAAGATTTTGGATATAATATGATTCGCAAACATATAAAAGTAGAGCCTGCCCGTTGGTATACGTATTGTGATCGTTTAGGGGTTATTGTGTGGCAGGACATGCCGAGTGGTGATAAGAATCCCGAGTGGCAGAATCGGAAGTATTTTGAGGGAACAGAATTTAAACGGTCTGCTGAATCAGAGGCTATTTATCGTAAAGAATGGAAAGAAATTATCGACTGCCTTTACTCTTATCCTTGTATTGGCACATGGGTACCTTTCAATGAGGCTTGGGGGCAGTTTAAAACCCCTGAAATAGCAGAATGGACAAAGCAATATGATCCTTCCCGTTTAGTGAATCCTGCCAGTGGAGGTAATCATTATACCTGTGGTGATATGCTCGATTTGCATAATTATCCCGGTCCGGAGATGTATTTATATGACGCACAGCGTGCAACTGTACTCGGAGAGTATGGAGGAATTGGTTTAGTGCTGAAGGAGCATCTTTGGGAGCCGAATCGTAATTGGGGATATGTTCAGTTTAGTACTTCCAAAGAAGCTACCGATGAGTATCTGAAATATGCTAATATGCTGAAGGATATGATTGCACGCGGATTCTCGGCTGCTGTTTATACACAGACTACAGATGTTGAGATCGAAGTGAACGGATTGATGACATACGACCGCAAAGTAATAAAACTGGATGAACAGAATTTGAAGAGGGTAAATACGGAAATTTGTGAAAGTTTAAAGTAAGAAGCCGGATTAGCTATTTGGCTGAACAAAAAACTCATCTGTAGTAACTCGAATTATAGATACTGTTTGCAATATTATATAATTGAGAAGAGGGTATCTGAAAATGAAGTGACTCCTAAAATTTTTTGTCTAACTTTTAGGGGTCACTTCATTTTCAGATACTTTCTTAAAGAATGAGATGTGTCAATATTTTATTAATCTTATAGGCCCTAATAATCCAGAAGGTAGTAATGCTGAATCAGATTTGAAAAAATGGTAGGATGTATAATATTGGGGAGTTACACCTTTTTGTTGATCACCTATTAGTCCATTTCTCCAAAGGTTGGTGACTTTTATTTCCAGAGTATTTTCTCCAGGATTGATTGCAGCGGTTATATCAACAATAAAAGGAGCTTTCCAAAATGTGCCGCATATTTTTCCATTCACATAAACCTCTGCAATATTTTTAACTGATCCCATATCAAGTAATAGCTTATCCGATTTTTTATAATTCTCCGGTTTGATAATAAAAGAGTTAGTATAAGTAGCAGTTCCAGAGAAGTATCGGATGGAAGGAGATGAGTAGTCGGTGAAGGAAACTAAACTATCCATTAAAAGAGATTCGGAATTTCCTATTTTAGGTTGAAATTTTACAGTCCAGTTAGAATCAATTGTAGTTAATTCTTTTTTGTGAGGTAAAGGAATCTCTTGTTTTATACGTTTAGTGGGTTTTATAAATACAACGAATACAGCATCATTTTGTACCATTGAGAATTTAACAATAGTCCGTCCGTCCTTCATCTCATAAGAAACATCCTCTGAAAGTCCGGTTTCAGGATGCCAAATTTCAGGTTTCAATCCAGATACCCGAAAAGAAACTTCCGTATATAACTCTTTATCAGAAGGATTACTGACCCAATAAATATGACCATGATCAAGCAAGCGGTGTCTGTATTTTAAAGTTATATGTTTATTATTGCGGTATATAAAGTCCGGTTGCACACCTGTTGATTCCAGGATTTCTTCTATAGGAGTATCGGTATAGACGTTTTTTCGGTTGGTATGCCAGATGGAAGTTACTAACGCTTTAAATTCATCAGCATTATCCAAATTGCTTCCGCGAAAAATAGGTTCTCTGCCTAAAACAGCAACACCTTCTTCTACCAAAGATGCTATTTTTTTCAATACTTTGAGTGACATTACTTTGGTATTCTCTCCTAATATTAAAATAGAATATTTTCGTCCGGAAGGAGCTAACAAGCACTTCTTGTCCATCTTGATATCATGCACAAATCCATATGGGTCAATAAAGTCGTATTCATATCCTGCAGGTATGTCCGGAAGAGTATGTGCATATAAACCTGTAATACAATTATCTTCTCCGTAATAGTATAAAATGTCTGCCACATTATTACCTTGTTGAAGCATATAACTACTGCGCGCAAGATAATCTATCCATACTTTTGCTTGTTCAGCCCAAGTTTCATGGCGGTTAAACCATTGCCCGTATTGTATTAATCCAAGTCCCGGTATTTTATCATCCACAGGCTGGTGCGATGTCTCATGAATAACAAAACGATTTAATCCGTTTGCTAAAGCTTTATCTGCGATAGGCTTAATGTTTTCTGGACAACATGCATATGCATGGTGGGCTATAGCAGAGCCAAATTCAGCTGCTACAATGTTTTGTCCATAGATATGGGCGACTGAAGCGCTTTCTCTAATATCCGCTTGTCCCATCTGTTGTGATGAACAGGCACCGGAATTAGGCATCCAAAGTGCTGCCATGGGGAATGTTGCCGTTCTTTTTATTTCCATTCCATCACCTACATATACTCTTCCGTTTTCGTGAGCTTCTGTATATCGTCCTTTTAAACCATATTCTTTTACAATAGAATTTATGCGGTCATAATTTTTACGATACAATTCTGCGATAGCCAGGCGCCAATCGCGAAGAAAACACTCGCTTTCACTTGTGTTTTCTATGATTTCGCCGGTTAAAACAGGCAACCAAGGTAATAAATCATATCCATATTTATGCTTAAAGAAGCTAGGTAACGATGGGGTCCAAGTCTGCCAATGCGCTTCGTAACTATCCGTTATAATATATTGGATTCCGCGTTTTCCCATAAAACCGCCGGCAGCTTCTTTATACATATCCATATAAGTGCGAAAATATGAAAGCCAACTTTCCGGATCAAGTTTATCCACTTCTAAACCGGTAGCCTCGGCTGGGGCAGGATGATTGCGTTTACCTGTAAGTGAATAGCCGAAACGGTAAATGCGCCACTTCCCTTCTGGGACATTCCATTTTAAAATGCCGTTCGAGTCGAGCTTGTCCGTTAATATAATAACATTTTTTTTATCAATGGGAGTATTTGTTTCCGGTGTTGGATAGTTCATCAGGTCGTGCGGAGAAGAAAACCCCGCTTTCTCTTCTGTGTGATTTATCTTTACAGTCGGGTGTAATACAAATTCTGGTATTTGAGTACCCGGAGCATTGTTTGTAGGATTAGGAACAAGTACCCGGAAATAACGTGCTGTTGTTTCCGGAATAGATATGGTTTGCTGAGCATTACCTCCATCCGGAATTCCGCAAACCATCCGATAATCAACCCCATTGTCACTACATTGTAGAAAATTTACTGTTTGAGGAGATTCTGAACGCCATTCTGTACGCAAACGGCCACTGACAAAAGATAAAGCTCTTATCGTTTGCGGTTTGGGAAAAGAATATTCTATCCAACCATATTTATCAAATGGGTTGAACGGTAGAAGCTCGGCATTTGTAAAATCTCCGTCTGTAAGTTTATGTAGTGAGAAATTACCGCCACTTGAAGTTATTTCAGCATCTAACTCATTTAACGATAATTCTTCGCTTGGCAATCGTACGGCAATAGTGGCAATATCTTCGTAATATTCGGTATAGTTGTTCATGTTTCGTATGGGGATATTTTGAAATTCCCCTGTCGTGGTATATGGGCTTGGTAGTTTCCCGGAAAACATTTTTTGACCTTCTACCGTGAATGTTCGCCACACTAGTTTTTTCATAGCATTTTTAGGATTTACCCAAGGACCTCCCGTTGAGCTCCATCCTGGAGCACTGGCTATACCGACTTCCATATTTAAAGAGTCTGCTAGATGGATGGCGTAGCGGAAGGCTTTTTTCCATTTGGGAGTCATGTATACAAGCCGTTCTTTGACAATCGGTTTGGTATACAAGGAAGCGTCAAATTGATGAAATCCTCCTATTCCGATCCTATTCATCCATAATAAGTCTTTATAGATTCCTTCTTCCGTAATATTACCGTCCATCCAATGCCACCATACTCTTGGTTTTGCTTCTTGTGGTGGATTAATAAATCCCTTGTAGATTTCGTGTTCGGAAGTCAAAGCAGATGCGTGTGTCTTTATTGAATATAAGGATAGGATATAAGAAAACAAGAGTATTGTTACTATAGGGATATTGTTAAAGTGTTTCATATTATTATAATCGTTAAAAGTATGTTTGAAATTCTAAGTTTCTCGCAGAAAGAAGAAGTGCTTTTTCTGTAAGAAACATGAATCACATAAAATGTAGAGGGGTGTGTTAAATTAACGTATTACTCCCCAAATAGTCTCTGCAATCATTTGCATTCCTTCATCATTGGGATGCGTTATGATAAAATCTTGAGTGATTACATATGGCTTCTTATTTATGTCATAAAGTGTATCGCCTATTTGTGGGCGGACATTATATAGATTATCTATCCAATAGAGTGGCACGTAAGTAAGATCGTTGGTTCGTGCGGCATGAATGATGCTCCGTTCTTTACTGTCGTTTTTCCAGAAACAACCGGTAATAATAACACGCTTTGCTTTGCTCTGACAATATTTCACAAGTCGTGAAATTGCATCTGGAAAAGTGGTAACATCTTGTACATTTTCACCTAAACGTATAATAATGATATCTTTGTTTTTGCAATAAGATCCAATTAGGGAGTCAATATCGCATGATAGATTACGCTCCCAAGATGCAATGTTTAAGGGGGTGACAGTTGAGTTCGGATGATACTTACAAAGCATCTTTTCCAATTGATGGCAATAGTCATATTCTATATTGGAAGCAGCCATACCCCAATCGGAAAACCATTCGATATCTTCTTTTATCGGATGTTTTGTAATAGAGTTTCCTAAACAAAGGACCTGTAGCGGGTCATTGACATTATGCGGTTGTTGGCAGGCGATAAATAACCCTCCACAAATAGCTGCAAATAGTATCTTTTTTATTTTATTGTATTTTTTCATTGTTATAACACGATTAATATTCCGTAATGGCTGGTTCTCCTTCAAGCCAGGCTATCATATTTAGTACTTTTTATAAGGTTCGGACATGGCATGGAATGTTTGTGGTATCCATACCCTGTAACGCCCATTGGGATTCCAATCATTGCCAGAAGAAGAAAAGTCGCAAAAATTGATAAGTTTGGGAGTCTTGTTTTCTACGTTTTCTAAATCCGTACCCAATACGGCAGGAACTGTAAGTGTGATCCAAGGGAAGGTTCCTGTTTTGTTTTTTTTAATTTTCGCTTGTATTACACCTTGATTGTTACACTTAATGGTTGCACATTCGTCTATATCACCATCGTTGAAACGACTGTCTCGTGCGAAAAGTAAAGGACCGCGTACTATGGCTTGAGAATTATTTAGTTTTACGACTTTGGTTTCTATCTTGAAATCAAGTGTCACCTTATCCGCATTTTCCCAGATACGTTCTATGTATAGGTAGCCTCCTTTATGCGTTATTTCCTGCTCCTCTCCATTTATATAGGCTTTCATCTTTTCTATTTGAGTCGGTATACGTAACGCAAGCGTGAATTTCTCCTTTTTTTGTACTCCTATGTTTACATTTACCTTACCATGTATAGGATAATCGCTCTCTACATTTAAATGAACTTTATTTTTTTTATTTAGTGAAATAGTGGCCTGTAAAGGTAAATAGAGGTTGAGATAAATGTGGTTGTCTTTTATTGTACAAGCCGTTTTGGGTATTAGAGCAAACCCTCTTAGTCCATTGGCGTTACAACAATTTATATGCATACCACATTGCTCTTCGCCGGGTTGTCTTCGACCTTCCAATGGGCTGTATTTAGAGATTTGACTGCCGTCATTTTTCATGGTTGCCATCAAAGCGTTGTACATGGTGTGTTCAAATTCTTCTGCATAGAACGAGTTGCCGGTTTTGCATAGCAGGCGATGACATAGTTGCATGTAAGTAAATGTGACGCAAGTTTCCATGGTATGGTATGTAGGCAATGTTTGTTTCTCCTTTCCTTTATACCAGCATTCAAAAGCGGCTCCTGAACCTGCTATATTAATCTCATCTTCTTGGATATTGTTTACTGCTTTCTCTGCAATTTTTATGTAAAAAGGATCATTTACTATGGTGCCAAGTTCTATCAGCCCTTCATAACATGACATCATTTCATAAGCTTTCTGACCATTTTCGAATGACCACCAAGATTTTGGAAAAGCGGAACGCTCAGAAACAGGAATGTTTTTCAATGTTTTAGTTATCAGTTGAGAACTCCCTTCCCGTTCGATAGAAGAAACAATGCTTTTGGCAAAAGATAAATATCGGGGATTTCTGGTAATATCGTATAAATAAACCACAGGCTCCAAAATGGAGCAACTGGCCATGCCTAAATAATAACCGGTTGCAGCAATATTAATATTATGTATTTGTAATTGTTCCATGAGATGGTTTATCAGTCGTTCAACTGCATTCAAGGCTTTTTTATCGCCGGTGAGCCTATAATAAGAAAGCAAGGAGAGCGAAGTGTATTTTCTTCCCCAAATATCCCAATTGGTCAGTTGTGCTTCTCGTTTGTAATTTCCTATATATCCATCACTTGTTTGGGTATTCATGAGCTTTTCTACGCTGTTTGTTATCAAATTATACAATTCTTTATCCTTTGTATATTGGTATGAAGCTATTGCCCCGAGTAGCCATTTTCCGAAAAATTCAGATTGCCAGAGATGATCCTCGTTTCGATGCTTGAAAGGCTCGATTAGGTGGTCTGTATTTTGGGATTTTACTCGATGTTCTATGCAGGTGTTAATGCGATTGCCGATATAGCCATCAATATGAATATTTTCTATGTTATATTCTTGAGAGAGAGCTGGTAGTATATTGAGTATACATAATCCGATAATCCATTTTTTATAGTTCATATATTTTTGAGTATTAATTGTTTTCTGCAAATTCATTTGTCATATGTATTGTGTTATGGTAATATTTTTGTGTGCAAATTTGACAAAAACTATACTGGCAACTGTTTTTAACTATTAACAGCTGTCGGCAATCGAATGTGTAAACAGAAGTGAGGCCCCTTCTTGGTATGCAGACGTTTGCTAGTCTATGGGCACTCACTATGTCAGGCTCACGTTAATTTGTCTTCATTATAATTCTGCTTTTATCATAATAGGATAATGATCGGAAGAAAATCGTCCTTGACGCGCATCATCCGTAATGGTTTCAAAGGAGAGAACTTTAATGCTTTTTTCCACTAAAATATAGTCGATTCGATGTTCTGGGTTGAAATCGAAATTCCAATAATGCAAAGTGCCTGCAGGACCTTTCGGGGTAGTCTCTGATATGCTATAAGAATCTTTGAATAGTCCGGAATTTAGAATAAAGGAAATAGGTTCTTCATCTGGGTCACAGTTTAAATCACCGGTACAAAAGTAAGGCAGATCTCCTGCTATTTCTTGTACTTTCTGAACAAGTAACTTTGCGGAGTTGACGCGTGCTTCATTGCTGACATGATCAAAATGCGATGAGAAGAAGAAAAAATATTTGTCCGTCTTTTTATCTTTGAATTTACCCCATGTGCAGATTCGGTTGCAAAAAGAGTTCCAACTTTTAGACGGCTTGTCCGGAGTTTCTGAATACCAAAATTGTCCATGATATAATAATTCCACTCTTTCTTTTTTGTAAAGAATAGGGCAGAACTCTCCAGCTTCTTTTCCATCGTCACGACCTGTACCTATGTATTCATATTGTTTTAATTCTAACAGATCATTCAGTTGGTTTAAAAGACACTCATTAACGCCAAAGATATCAAAATCATGTGATGTGATGATTTCTTTTGCCATTGTCTTTCGGTTTGCCCAAACGTATTGTCCATCTTCAGGTGTGTCATAGCGAATATTGAATTGGGCTACGCAAAGAGAGTTGGATGGCGTTTCATTGTTAAATGGAGGCATTTCTAGTTCATCTTCTATTGTTGAATTGGAGCAACCAATAAAAAAAAATGAAAGAAGAAAGAAGTTGTAAATGAAATTTCTTTTAGAGTTCATAGGTCTTGTTTTAATTATTAGTATTTTATAATTCCATATATTAGTGAGATGGTAAGTTTGAAAATGAATTCAGGTGAAAAAGCGGAGTTATTGCATAAATAGAGAGTTAAAACTTGCATCCTTGCAATAGCTCCACTTGATTTCCTATTGAATATTTTCGACTAAAAATTTAAGCCGTCATCCCAGCCCGGATTTTGCGTAAGTGCACCATTTGTGATGAGACGTTCATTAGAGGGTATTGGGTAAAAATAATCACGTTGTTCATTCCAGAAAAGCGTGAGGCCTTTATGAGGAGATAGATAACCTTTATTTCCATCAGAAAGTTTAATGTCGGAATCTATCTTTAAGTATGTTATACCTTGTGCATTACCAGGCTTTGTGTCTGTATAAAGACAAATATCGTTTTGTCCGTCACCGTTAAGGTCATATTCGCCGGGAGATGGAAAATACATACCCAATATGGCTTGTTTCATGTTTTGCCCGGCTTTCCAGCGCAGGATGTCATCATAACGAAAATGTTCAGAAAGCAATTCGATTGTTCTTTCACGACGAATTTCCAAGATTACCCCTTGATTAGCGCCGGAGACATTTGGGTAGCCGGTAGTGTTTGCTAATAAATAGGGGTCTGGATTTGCATTGGCTGTTTTCATGATGAGATGGGGCATTCCTACACGGTCGCGCAATTTATTGATAGAAATATCCAAATCGTCTTGAGTTAATTGGTTGATTTCAGCTAAAGCTTCTGCATAGTTAAGGTAAACTTCTGCAAGTCTAAAATAGAAGAGATCAATATCACTTTTTCCTCCTACTGCTTCATCTTCATATTTAATTAACTGATATCCGGTCACGCAAGCATTAAGGTCTGGAATATTTTTTCTGTTTGATACTGTGGGCTGATAACGTGGGGTACAAATAGACTGTGCAAGACGTGGATCACGATTTTTGCATTCATCTACAAAAGTCATAGTTTCCCAATTGGGATTGTCTGTAAACCGGGAACCATCATTCATCAGATAACTAGCTATAATTTTTCTAGTCACTCCAGGACGTCCTTCACCTACGCTTGTGTGATATGTACCAACTGTATTGTATATATCATACGTTAAATTATAATTTCTTGCCATAATTACTTCCGTTGTTGGAGCATTTTGTGAAGTAAAGAGTTTTCGGTATGCCTGGTTCGTTCCACCTTCTGTATATAAGGTATAATTGCTTTCCTTCATTAATTCTCTAGAGGCTGTTATAGATTCTTGCAAGAAAAAATCGGCATTAGTGCTAAGATTTAAATTGTGGTACTTTCTGAATGTGCCTTCAAAAAGGCAAACTCTGGATTTAAGAGACAATGCTGTCCACTTTGTTACTGTATAAACAGAAGGCGTTGTAGAAAGATTGGTGATGGCAAAATCGAGATCTTCCAATATATTTTTAATGACCAATTCTCGAGAGTCTCTCGGTTTGTTTAATTGGTCTGTTTCAGAAACGAATAATTCTGTGTCATACCATGGGACATCCCCAAATCTTTTTACCATTTCGAAATAAAAATATGCTCTGAAAAAACGGGTTAATGCTTGATAACGTGTCCTGACCGTTTTATCCTTACAATTGACAGAGTATTGCAATAGAGTGTTGAAACGCCGTAAGTATCCCCATTCCCAGCCTCCTCCTGAAGCTGGAACTGTACGGGAGTCTGTTGCCGCGCTATTGGGAGTACTATGAGTTATATTATCGGCATCATCTTTATAAAGATCTCTGTCTTTGGGGAGAGAATTGTAGAAATTTGTGCTAAAAGCCTGTAAATCAGCTTAGGTAGAAAAGAACGTTTCTGGAGTGATTTTGTCTTTCGGCGTTACATCAAGTAAATCATCACATGAACTAAAGCTCAGTATAAATATTGAAGCTGCGATGAGTAAGAATATGTTATTTTTCATATAGTCAAAATTAATTAGAAGTTAATATTAACACCAAATGTGAAACTTTTTTGCCAAGGATAGACCTTCAAAGTTCCGCCTTGTCTGGCTTGTTCCGGGTCGACATAGTCGGTTTTTATCGGTGACCAATAAGCAAGATTTTCTCCGGAAAAATAAAGACGAACTAAGTCAAGGCCTATTTTGTTAGTCAGAAACTTAGGAAGTGAATAACCGATTGTCAGGTTTTTTAATCGACAATAACCAATATTTTGAAGATAGCGGTCATTCACTGTTGAAAGTTCCGAATTTTCTGTAAGGGCAACAGCTGTTCTAGGTCTGGGGAAGTAAGCGTTGGGATTATCTTCTGACCAACATAATTTTTGAAAATCCTTCGGAATAAATGTTCCGTAGGGGCGGTTGTAATATCCCCAAAATGCTTGGGCTTCTCTTCCTGGATACCAATCTATGTGGCCGATACCTTGGAAGAATATATTAAAATCAAATCCATACCATTGGAAAGCCAAGTTAGTGCCATATTGATAGCGTGGAGAACTATTTCCTAAAATTTCGCGGTCACCGGAGCTTCCGACTCTGTTTTCACCGATACTTATAGTTTTGTTACCATCCAGATCCCGGTATTTTAAATCGCCGGCACGTACTCCCCGGTATTCACCCGATGAACTATTGATAGTGGTGTTTACAGATCTTTGATCTACTTCATAGTTCTTAGCTTCTTCATCGGTCGCAAAGAAGCCATCGACGCGATATCCCCATATTTCACCAATCCGCATTCCTTCATAATAAGTCTTAGCTAATAGTTTGTCGGGGTTGTCGAATTTGGTGATTTCACTGATGTAATCACTGAATGTAAAACTCAGTTGGTAAGAGAAAGGTTTGTTGCCTAACTTAAACTGATCTCGCCAAGCAACAGAGAGTTCATAGCCCTTTGTACGCATATCTGCACTGTTCATTTTAGGAGCGGAAGTGCCATATACGGCGGGTAATGTGATGCCGGCGGTAAGCATATCCTTTGTATCCCGAATATAATATTCTCCGGTGAAAGTTAATCTGTTGTCCAAAAATGTCATATCCACACCAGCATTATGTTGTTGTACAGTCTCCCATGTCAGATTGTCGGCAGAGGGAGCGGAAATGTCTGCGTAAGATGGTCTCGCACCTCCGAATAAATATCCGGTAGTTCCTATACTGATAGTGCGGATATAGTCATAATAGCCAACTTGTTGGTTTCCTAAACTACCAAAAGAGTATCTGAACTTTAAATTGTTACACCAGTCTTTCATATTGCTGAAAAACTTTTCTTCCGAGACTCTCCAACCAACAGACATAGAAGGAAAGAATCCCCAGCGATGACCAGAAGCAAAACGAGAGGTACCATCATAACGTCCGCTTAGTTCAAGTAAATATATCCCTTTGTAGTCATAGTTTATACGTCCGAAAAAACCTGCAAGTTTATATTCATTTTGCCCTCCTGTCACTTCCATCCGTTTTTGGTTTGTGGCAGGATCTACTCCTATCAGGTTAAAATCATCCAAAACATCGGAAAGAAGATTATATCCTGTGCTACGAACAGTCTTGTTGTAACGAGTTTCATAATTAAAACCACCTGTAACTTTATAATTATGTTTGTTGGATACAGAACCTTGGTATGTGGCAAATACATTCGTTGCCCAATATTCATTGGGGGCAAATTGCTCAAACATTTGATTTTGGAAATTACCGGTATTAAGTATGGATGTTTCTCCCGGATATTTGGAATATGTTCCATTAGATTGCCGGCGTATGTCGTATTGGTTATAGAGCATGTATGTCAAGTTAGCTTTTATCTCCAACCCTTTCAATGGTTTTAATGTAAGTTCTGTAGTGGTCTTGAAGTTATCTTTACGAGTTTTATTTCTGAACCCTTCGCTGTCTAATATGACTAATAAACCGTCCATAATGGCATAGTCGGTCAGTGAAGTAGTATAAAGGCTTGTCCCGTCAGGATTTTGGGTAGGAAAACTTGCCAAACCATGGTTCTGGGCTTGAGATATGTTCGAATTTATACCTCCCAATCCAGGATAAGTATAATTAGAATTGAAAAATTCAGTATTGTTACTAATGTTAAGCCAATCAGTAATATCTGCGGAAATCCTTGAATGGAAATTTATTCTTCTGAATTTGTCAGTATTTCTTCGATACATTCCTTCTTCACTATTATAACCTGCCGAAAGGTAAAATTTCAATTTGTTTGTTCCTCCGGATATGGAAATATTGTGGCTTTGCAATGGTTTCTTGTCTTTGAACAAGTATTGCCACCAATCCGTATTGGCGTAGTATAAGTATACATTCTGTCCGTTTCTCTTATCCAATACGGTCCAAGGGCGGGCAGGATCTTCTGTCTTGTCGTTTCTTCTTTCCCATAACTCTTTCATGTCTTCTTCTGTATACGAGGTATAGCGACGCCCGTTATTGGGAATGTAAAACTGGTCAACCAAAGAAACATGGTAATAACCACGGTTTTCGTAATCCGTAGATGTAGTGGGTTCTGTCCAACCAACACGCCCACTATAGCTAATTTGTACTTTCCCATCAGAAGAACCGGATTTTGTTGTGACTAAAATAACTCCGAATGAAGCACGTCCACCATAAATAGCAGCGGCGGAGGCGTCTTTTATAACTGAAATTGATTCTATATCATTAGGGTTTACACGGTCAAGGTCCCCTTCAACTCCATCGACTAACACCAATGGTGAGCCTCCGTTGATTGAGTTCGTACCACGGATATTAAAGCTTGCAGTATTACCCGGTACACCGGAAGAAGTGGTGATATTGAGACCGGGTACACGTCCTTGTAGCATGTGTGTAACGCTACTGGCCGGTCTGTCTACAAGCTCTTGAGATGTAACGGTCGAAATTGCTCCTGTTAGATTAGTTCGTTTCTGAGAGCCATAACCAACCACCACTACTTCGTCTAAGGTCTTAACATCTTCCACTAAAAAGACTTTTAAGCTATTCAAGTTCTTTAATTTTATTGTTTGTGGAATGTATCCTATATAACTGAATTGAAGAACATCACCAATGTCGGCTGATAATGAAAACTTCCCGTTTATATCAGTTATTGATCCCTGTGATATACCCTTTACTGTTATTGTAACTCCGATCAAAGGCTCCCCGGCTCTATCTGTTACCACTCCGGTGATTTTCTTTATTGTCGGGGTTTGGGTAATTTCTTTTTTAGTGAGTATTATATGGTTTCCTTCTATTTTATAAATAATAGGAGATTCATGTAGTAATATGGACAATACTTCAGAAACCGGTCTGGCCTTCACGCTGATGCTTTTGTGCAAATTTACATCTACATTTTTTTTATAGATGAATAAGTAATTGGTTTGAGATTCAATTTCACTCAATATAGATTCCAGTCTGACATCTTGCTTATTAATTGTAACTTTGGCATTTTGAGAATTTGCATTCTTTGCCATTAAGCTAAATGAGCAGAATAACAAAAGGAATATAGATGTTCGCATAATTCTAAATAATTGTTTTGAATTTGGATTTTTTTTGCAGTAAAAATCCAATAAAGAAATATTTTTCATATATTTGTAACTGATTTATTAATACGATTTTATAAAAATTGTGTTAGGCAGGAGCTGATAGATAGGGCAAATATCTGTTAGCTCTTTTGTTTTTCAATTAGTATCATTTCATAGGCTTGTTTCTCCCGTGTTATTGAGTTAATATTCTTATTATTTTATATAAATGATGTCATCTGTTGTATGTTTGTTATAAATAAAAGGTACATCCTTTTGTAATATCCGAAGGGCGTAATCCAAGCCGTCAGAGATTCTGAATTTTCCTGTTAATATTATGTTGGTAATGCTAGGCTTGTCTACTATAATTTTCAGGTTATAATATTTCTCCAAGTCTTTTATTATTTCTATGAACGATTTGTTTTTGAAGCAATACAATCCTTCTTTCCAGCGATATATATTATAATCTTCAATTTTGCTTATCACTAATTTGCCATTTTTTAGGGTGCTCTTATAGTCAGGTAATAAAACTTGTGAAATATTATTGTCGGAAGGTGATTTGATTTTTATTTTTCCTTGTATTAAAGAAGCTTCGAAGTTTTGTTGTTTAGCATAAGCCTCTACATTAAATTTTGTGCCCAATACTTCTATGTCCATTGCATGAGTATGTACTATGAACGGGCACTTTTCGTTACGGGCAACATCAAAATAGGCTTCTCCGTCTAATATTATTTCACGTTTATCTTCCATGAATGAAACAGGATATTGCATTTGTGTTCCTGCATTTAGCCAAACATTTGATCCATCGGGCAATTCAATATTTACGCGTTGTCCGGCGGGGACTATTATTGTTTGCATAGCTATGTCAACATGCTTATGATGCTCATTCGTTATTGAAAAGATAGTAGCTGTAATACTTACCGCAATGATTATCACAGAAGCAATCTTTAAGAATTCCCTGATGAAATATCTGTTTCTTTTTGTTGTATTTATTGCTGTCCATTTAGGGTTTCCTATAAGAATCATTGCATTGAATAACTTGCGCTCTCGGTGAAACTGTTTGCTATGTTCTTCTGAACTTTCAGCCCACTCTTTCACTGCTTTCATTTCTTCAATAGATGCTTGTCCCTCGAAAAATCGGTATAATGAATTTTTGTCCATAGGTGTTTTTTATAATGATAGCGAACAAAGAGGGTTTATCCCTAGTGGAAAACTCATTTTTTGCAATTGTACAATTTTTTAAGTTTAGCCGCACACACAGGTTATAGAAGCTGTGTGTGCAGGTTATTTGAGTCGTTAATTAATTTGGGTAAATTTGATACATGTTATTTGTAGCCGATGGTAACTTTGTGTATAGCTTTGTTAGGACCGTCTGCTATGTATATGGTTCCATCTGTATCTTGTACAAAGTCAACCGGACTAGTGGTGCCTGAATCTTTCCAACCATTTTCGGCTTTACAAACGAGGATGATTGTGGCGTCCTGATAACCATTCTTTCCAGGTTTTAGGATCTTGGTTTTACGGGTGCCACTATTACCGTCACTGAACCAGATGTAGCCATCCTTATCTACCATTAGCCCCTCTGCTTTTTCCAATTTGGCCGCTTTAGGATCTTCTGTTATATCCTCCGTTATAACTTTGTTACCTCCACCTGCAATCAATGTATAAGCGCCGCTAGAGTCTACTTTATAAATATAGCCGGCATTTGATCCGTCTGTTGCTGCTGCTATCAAGTTACCAGCAGCATCAAAAGCTATGGCTTGTATTTGACGGCCGGTAATTTTAACAAATTCCAACCTTGAACTGCTGTTATAATTTCCTGATGGATATTTTTGGATTGTTCCGGAATTACGGCAAACCGCATACATATTGTTGTGTTGGTCAAATTTTACATCCATAAGGTTGTCCAACCCGTTGCGAGTTAACAAATCGGAAACTTGTTTTGTATTAGGATCCCATACGCTAATTTTATCTTCTCCTTTATATGCGAGGTAAAGTTTTCCATTAGTAGGATTAGTGGTGATTTTCAGCAGAACAGTTCCTGTGCCATTGGGGACGATTTTTTCTCGTTCCATTGTTCTTAAATCTATTGCCCAAGCCTCTGTAGCACTACCACCGTTAGTACTGTAAGCTAATCTGCCATCTTTTAAGAATGTAACGCTTTTTAAATCCTGGGTATTAATATCACTTGGTACAGTGATGAAATTTTGTGTACATTCGTAAATCCTCTCTCTTGTATCTTCGTATGTGAAAAGAGCCGGATTTTTGCCTGTTTTTACACCTACAGAGACGGTTACTGCATAAGTTCCTATTTCGTTTTGAGGTGCGATAATTTTCAATTCGGTCTCTGTGGCATATTTAACAGTTGCTATTGCATCTCCTATTTTTACAATGTTTTCTTCGGGGGTGGTACTGAAGTTCTCGCCGATGATAGTAATTTCCGTGTTTTCTGTTCCGGAACTTGGGCTGATGGAGCTAACAACAGGAGTGTAGTCTACGTAAGTAAATCTTAAGTTCTCTGTCTTTTGGGCACCTACCATTACTTCTATAATACATTCTCCTGCTTCATTTGCCGGGGCAATTACCTGTAGTTGGGTAGCTGTTACCGATGTAATAGTAGCTTTGGCATTTTTTAAATATACTTTGGCTTGATCTGTAAAATTTTCACCGATAATGGTTATCTTAGTTCCTATTTCTCCTTTTGCGGGAGAACTGGTTGTTGTTTTCAGTTGGAGAGGTGTTGATTGCGAATTTTCATCATCACCGGAGCAGCTGAACATAAGTAAGGCTGTACAAACAGCCATGAATGCTGAAGTCGTTTTCATAATAAATTTGATTAGATGAATAAAAGTGTTTATAAATACAAATTATATAGGTTGAGTAAGAACGCTCTTCACTTTTGCGAATATAAATAGCTGTGTTTTCCATTTTTCATGTTCGCATATATGGTGGCTCTTTCATTGCGAAAATAATAGAGTAAGGTCTTATTCATAAATACTTTATTTTTTGATGTATTTATAGTAATAACGAACAGAGTAAGTTTATCCCTAGTAAGAAAGTGTTTTTTTAGATTCTTCTTTTAAGTATTTGTGTTTTTTCTTTCATTCCGGCTTGCAGCACCTTTTTCGTGCGGAGAGGAAACCATGTGGATGTTTGTCATATCATACTTACGTTTTTGTGCTTTTATTGATCAAAAGGTTTTGGTTCAAGAATATAGGATACATGGGAAGTGAAAAAGTATGATTGGAGTTGTAGTGGTTTTCTAGTTTAAGAAAAAAAGAAGTAGCGTTGTTGGCAAATAGTCTTTTAAAGCTATTCGTAGAACTTTTGTGGCTTTGTTTATATGATATTCGACACCTTTTGTTGTCATGTTCAATAGGTCTGCTATTTCTTTGTGGGATTTATTTTCGTATCGACTCATGGCAAAAATACGTCTGGTTTGCTCCGGTAAAGTTTCTAAGGTTCTATTTACGATTTCTTGAATCTCAGCTGTGAAAATTTCATTAGGTTCAAGTTCTTCTAGAGTTGCGATTCTATTAGATAACTCCCAAGAGTAGATTTGAAAGATTTTATCGGAAGCCATTTGACGAACCTGTTGATTTCGAAGATAATCTATACATTTATGCTTCAAGACAGTCAAAACATAAGCTGGTATGTTTATGTCTGAAGGCAGTCGTTCCTTGTTTTCCCAATAATACATAATTGATTCAATGACAAAGTCCTCGGCCACGGCTTCATCATGCACGTACGTAGAGGCAAAATGAATGAAGCGGCGTTGGTAGTCAATGAAAAATTGGTTGAAATTGTTGGTGTAATTGTTTTTATTGAACATGCGTTTTATAGTTATGCTCTGCAAATATACACTAATTTCCTATAAACGATGTCTTATTGGCTTCTTATAGAATTAAAAAAGGTTAAGTATTGCCTTTTGGCGTGAAAGAAACTATCTGTAATGTACTTGAAATAAGGTGTTGTTGTCATTTAAACTTCGAGTTTACACTAGTCTTATAGCGGTAGAATATAGTTTTATATCTTTAATAACAATGAATAGAAATGAATTTAATGAATGAGTTTTGAGATAATAAATACTGTGCTGACTAATTTGTTGGGTCAGTTGTGTTAAGACGACCAAACTGAGTTGGAAAGTCTTTGGAAATGCTTGTGCAAATAGTTTTTTCAGTAAAATGTACCAAAATAGTTCCTCATTTGGATTATTTGGGTCGGTCTATTCTCTTTAAATGCACTACTTTTGCCATCAGGAAAATTAATCACTTAATAAACAATCCATGTATTATGAAAACAATTCTTAGCGCATTAGGACTTTCCCTTTTGATCTTAACGAGTTGCGGTGGACAAAAAAAGGTTGAAGTAGACTTTATTCAGGACAACATCGACAACGCAGTTGCACAAAACACGATTCAAACGGATATTATTGAAAAATCTGGTAAGATCCTGAATCCAAGAACTATCAACAAAGACGGTAGCATTTCTTACATACCTATTGATGACTGGTGCTCCGGTTTCTTTCCCGGTAGTATATGGTTGACTTATAATCTGACGGGTGATAAGAAATGGTTGCCGCTGGCTGAGAAATATACAGAAGCTCTTGATTCTGTGAAATATCTGAAATGGCATCATGATGTAGGTTTTATGATCGGTTGCAGTTATTTGAACGGCTATCGCATGGCAGATAAGAAAGAGTACAAAGACGTTATTATAGAAGCTGCCAAATCATTGTCCACTCGTTTTCGTCCGAATGCAGGCGTTATCCAGTCATGGGATGCCGATAAAGGTTGGCAGGGAACACGGGGATGGAAATGTCCGGTGATTATTGATAATATGATGAATCTCGAACTCTTATTTGAAGCAACAGCTCTTTCCGGAGATTCTACTTTCTACAATATTGCAGTGAAACATGCTGATACAACAATGGCTCACCACTTCCGTCCGGACAACAGCTGCTACCATGTGGTAGATTACGATCCGGAGACAGGAGAAGTGCGTAAGAGACAAACTGCACAGGGATATGCCGACGAATCGGCTTGGGCTCGCGGACAAGCATGGGCACTCTACGGATACACTACTTGCTATCGTTACACGAAAGACAAGAAATATCTCGACCAGGCACAAAAAGTCTATAACTTCATCTTTAATAATAAGAACCTGCCGGAAGACCTCGTACCATACTGGGATTATGATGCTCCGAATATTCAGAACGAACCGCGCGATGCTTCTGCAGCAGCTTGTACAGCCTCTGCCCTTTATGAACTGGATGGCTATCTGCCGGGCAACCACTACAAGGAAACGGCTGATAAGATAATGGAAAGTTTGGGCTCACCTGCTTATCGCGCAGAAGTTGGAACAAATGGAAACTTTATTCTGATGCATTCGGTTGGCAGTATTCCTCACGGTCAGGAAATTGACGTTCCTCTGAACTATGCTGACTATTACTTCCTGGAAGGACTGATGCGTAAAAGAGATTTGGAAAAGAAATAAGAAATAGATAATGAACGGTAAACAGTGAACGGTGAATGCTTAGCGGATTCTGACGGAACATGTTTACCGTTTATCATTCGCTACTTGCTGTCTATAACTTTCTATTGACCGTTTGTCATTTACCTGTTTTTAATCATTTATCATAAATCATCATGAATAAACCTATAAACCTTCTTGTAGGAGGCTTGACGCTGTTTGCTGCACAAGGTTGCAAGGCTCCGAAGCAAGCGTCCCAACAAGCGGAGCATCCTAATATAATCTATGTATTTCCCGATCAATACCGTAACCAGGCGATGGGCTTCTGGAGGCAGGACGGATTCCGGGATAAAGTAAACTTTGAAGGAGACCCCGTGCATACTCCTAATCTGGATGCCTTTGCACGTGAATCTATGGTCTTGTCGTCTGCACAGAGTAACTGTCCGTTGAGCAGCCCTCATCGTGGAATGTTACTGACCGGTATGTATCCGAACAAAAGTGGTGTACCATTGAATTGCAACTCTACACGTCCGATCAGTTCCTTACGCGAGGATGCGGAATGTATCGGCGATGTGTTCAGCAAAGCAGGTTATGACTGTGCTTATTTTGGTAAACTTCACGCTGACTTCCCGACTCCGAACGATCCCGAACATCCGGGACAGTATGTGGAAGAAAAACGTCCGGCATGGGATGCCTATACACCGAAAGAACGCCGGCACGGCTTTAACTACTGGTATTCTTACGGAACATTTGACGAACACAAGAACCCGCATTATTGGGATACGGATGGTAAGAGACACGATCCGAAGGAATGGTCACCTTTACACGAATCAGGCAAAGTCATTTCTTATCTGAAAAATGACGGTAACGTACGTGATACCAAGAAACCTTTCTTCATAATGGTGGGCATGAATCCTCCTCACAGCCCGTATCGCTCCTTGAATGACTGTGAAGAGCAGGATTTTAATCTTTATAAAGATCAGCCTCTGGATAGTCTGTTGATTCGTCCGAATGTCGATTTGAAGATGAAGAAAGCGGAGTCTGCACGTTATTATTTCGCTTCCGTTACCGGAGTAGACCGTGCTTTCGGACAGATTTTGACGACATTGAAAGAATTGGGATTGGATAAGAATACAGTCGTAATCTTTGCTTCCGATCATGGTGAGACGATGTGTAGCCAGCGCACTGATGATCCGAAGAATTCCCCTTATTCTGAATCCATGAATATTCCGTTCCTGGTTCGTTTTCCCGGTAAGATTCAGCCGAGGGTAGATGATTTATTGCTCTCCGCTCCTGATATTATGCCTACGGTGCTTGGCTTGTGCGGACTGGGTGATTCTATTCCGGCGGAAGTGCAGGGACGTAATTTCGCTCCTCTTTTCTTCGATGAAAAGGCTGAAATTGTCCGTCCTACAGGTGCACTGTATATTCAGAATGTAGATGGTGATAAAGATGAAAATGGATTGGTGCAGACTTACTTCCCTTCTTCAAGAGGTATCAAGACGGCTCAATATACATTGGCGTTATATATCGACCGTGATACGAAGCAATTGAAGAAAAGCCTCTTATTCGATGATGTAAAAGATCCATATCAACTGCATAACCTGCCTTTGGAAGAAAATAAGGAGATTGTGGCACAACTTTGCGGTGAAATGGGAGCTCTGTTGAAGGAAATTAATGATCCTTGGTATACGGAAAAGATTCTGTCGGATCGGATTCCTTATTAGCGATTAGTAATTTATAAAACGCTGATTAACTCAAATAAGTGCCAATTTTAGGAGTAAATCTCTGCGACAATAATAGGTGTTAATCCGCATCCGCGTTTAAATTGAAAATAGTAATGAAAAACAGTTGTTTTATAGTATTATTCCTTTTGGGAATCATTCCTCCAGCTTTCGCTCAACTCATCGGATTTGAAGAAGAAGTGCCCGAAGCATTTACAGTTTCCGGAAAGGGAGAAGTGAAAATCTCTTCTCTTTTTTACAAGGAGGGTGAAAGTAGTCTGGAATGGGACTTTCAGCCTGGTTCTACGCTGGACATTCAAATTGCTCCTTTATCGTTGAATGCGAGAAATGAGAAGCAATTTGGCATTACCTTGTGGATTTATAATGAGAAACCGCAGCAGGATTCTATTCGTTTTGAGTTTCTGAATAAGGCAGGAGAAGTCTCTTATTGGTTCTCTTATCGTTTACAGGCAGCAGGTTGGCGGGCTTGTTGGATCTCTTTTGAGTATATGCAAGGAGATAAGAAAGATAAGAAAATCGTAGCCTATCGACTGGTTGCCCCGCAACGGAAAGGACGTATCTTTCTTGATCGTTTGACTTTCCCCGAAAAGAAAATGAATCTTCGTACTAATACCGACCAGCAGTTGCCTGCCAATAATGGATTGTCTAATCGTGACCTATGGCATTGGTGTCTCGTGTGGAAATGGGAACAACAGTCGTATGATATCCCTCTGCCTTCTAAATTGTCAAGCGAACAAAAGAAAGAATTGAAGACTATCGAACAACGTTTGACTGACTTTCTGGAAGTGAAAAAGGCTCCGCAAGGACCGATTAATGCTGCCTATAAAACATTTGAGAAAGCGGCTATCAGTCCATCCATCGCCGGAACGGGATTTATAGGAACTCCTATTGTTGCTCCTGATGAACAGGACAAGAAGAAAGGAGAAATGTCATGGAACGATATTGAAACGATGCTTTCCGGCTTTGCCTATGATGCTTATTATAACCAGAACGAAACATCAAAGAAAAACTACTTTACTGTATTCGACTATGCTATCGATCAGGGATTTGCATACGGTAGCGGTATGGGTACCAATCATCATTATGGTTATCAGGTACGTAAGATATATACAACTGCCTGGCTGATGCGTGATGCTATCTATAAACATCCTCATCGGGATGCTTATCTCTCCACATTGCGTTTTTGGGCGGCTCTGCAAGAAACTCGTCAGCCATGCTCTCCAACACGTGATGAATTGTTGGATTCCTGGCACACGTTATTGATGGCGAAATTTATTTCCGCTATGATGTTTCCCGATGCAAGAGAACAGGCGCAAGCGTTGAGTGGTTTGTCACGTTGGCTATCTTCTTCTTTGCGTTATACTCCGGGAACGATCGGTGGTATAAAGGTAGACGGTACGACTTTCCATCATGGCGGTTTCTATCCGGGATATACCACTGGAGTACTTGCGACTGTAGGAGAATATATTGCATTTACCAATGGTACAAGCTTTGAACTGACAGAAGATGCGCGCAAACACATGAAATCAGCCTTTATTGCTATGCGCAATTATTGCAATTTCTATGAATGGGGCATCGGAATCAGTGGCCGTCATCCTTTTGGAGGGAAGATGGGAAGCGATGATATCGAAGCATTTGCCAATATCGCTTTATCCGGCGATTTGTCCGGTCAGGGAAATACGTTTGATCGTGGTCTGGCTGCCGACTATTTACGTCTGATACGCAATAGTGATACTCCGAATGCGCGTTTCTTCAAGAAGGAAGGTATTCAACCGGCACAGGCTCCACAGGGATTCTTCGTTTACAACTATGGTTCGGCAGGCATTTTCCGTCGTGCGGACTGGATGGTGACATTGAAAGGATATACCACAGACGTATGGGGCTCTGAAATTTATACGAAAGATAACCGTTACGGACGTTATCAGAGTTATGGCTCCGTGCAGATTATGGGGAAAGGAAATCCCGTGTCACGTGCCGGAAGCGGTTTTGTGCAGGAGGGATGGGATTGGAACCGTTTGCCGGGTACAACTACCATTCATTTGCCTTTCAACTTGCTTGATAGCCCATTGAAAGGAACGACTATGGCACGCTCCAAAGAGAATTTCTCCGGAAGCAGTTCTTTAGATGGTAAAAATGGAATGTTCGCTATGAAGTTGGCAGAACGGGATTATGAGAATTTTACACCGGACTTTGTGGCCCGTAAATCCGTATTCTGTTTTGATAACCGGATGGTTTGCCTGGGAACAGGTATTTCGAACTCCAATGCGGATTATCCTACGGAAACGACTCTTTTCCAGACAAAATATAATGGTAAGGAGCCCAAAGTAGGAGAGGATAACTATTGGCTTCATGATGGTTATGACAATTATTATCATGTAGTGGACGGAACCGTTCGCGCACAGGTGGCAGAACAGGAATCACGGCATGAAAAGACGCGTGAAATAACCAAAGGAAAATTTTCTTCTGCCTGGATAGAACATGGCAAGGCGCCGAAAGAGGGGACTTATGAATATATGGTATTGATACAGCCTTCTGCTTCCGATCTTGACGAACTGCGCAAAACTCCTGCATACGAGGTGTTGCAACGGGATCAGACTGCTCACGTTGTTTATGATAAAAAGACTGGTATCACGGCGTATGCTGCTTTTGAAGCTTATCAGCCTGCCACTGATAAAGTGTTCGTGGCTATTCCTGCGGAAACAATGGTGATGTATGCAAAGGAATCTGATAAGGGGATCCGTTTAAGCGTCTGTGATCCGAATCTGAATATAGAAGAGAAGACGTATACAACGAAAGAACCCAGTCGTCCTATTACTAAGGAGATACGGCTTAAAGGGCATTGGACATTGACAAGTCCGATGGAAAATGTCCGGTTGGAACAGCAGGGAGAGCAGACCGTACTGACGGTAACTTGTCAGCATGGACAGCCGGTTGAAATGCTCATGGAAAATAAATAATTAGTGAATAAGATAAGAGAAAACAAGAATTTAAAGAGAGGTATTAGTTAGTCGTCCCTTAAAAAGTACTCATCTGCGGGATATTGCAAGAAAACAGTGTCCCGCAGATTTTTTCAACAAGTAGCCAAAGAACCCTCATGGCTCTTTTGAAGTTGTACGCTGCTGCGGCTAAGAGCAGATTGACAACATCCCCGAACACACCTTTATAAAAGTTGCGTCCTAAACGAAAGTCTGATTTCAAATGCCCGATAGTCGGCTCTATTCCTGCACGCTTGCAGAATAGCTTATGTTTCTTCTTGCGTGTGTAATAACTGTCTTTCCTGTTTGGAACATCGGGTATCAGTATCCCGGTGCCGCCCACCTCTTTCTTTCCTCTGTACCCCCTGTCCCCGGCCAACTTCCTGATCTTCTTTCCGGTAATGCGTTCCACCTGCCTGAGGGATTCTTCAATGGTATGCCCGTCATATTCATTCCGGAAAGACTTGGCACCCAGTATGACACCGGTAATTGAGCGGACGATTGAAACCTTGTTGCCGAACTCGTATTTCTTATGTTCTTTCCCCTTGCTGATACACTGCACCTCCGGTTCATGCAGGGAATAGATTTTCCCGGGAGAATTGCGCTTCTGTGAAAGCACCCGCTCAAAGAGGTCGAGCAGGGAGTCGTAGCCGTGGTTTTCTTTCAGGTTGCGCCTCAGTTCCCTGACAAGCCTTCCCGCAATGGTGCGCAGCCGCTTGTCCGCTTTCAGGGCCTTGCCACGGTTCTTGGGGTGGTTACGGAAACGCTGGTCACGGTAGATCTTCTTGAGGACAAAGGTATAGCTCTGGCGCAAAGGAAGCCCTAAGGATTTTACGACAGACAACACTTTGCGGACTATCTTTTTATGCAACTTCGCATCCGTGGGATAAGTCACGTTCTTTTCCTGTACCGTGGAATCGATGAAGGCCGTGCAGTGATGGTCCGGGCCGTCGTCCTCCTGATTGACGCGGATACTTTCTGACAGAATCAGTTCCATGCCATTTTCTCCGACACGCTTACGGAAGTGTACCAGTTCGCTTGCATTGCAGGGATAGGAAGGCGTGAATTCCAACATACCGCAAAAGTACTGGTAATAAGCATTCTCGCTCCATTGTTCAACAACCGATTCATCGGACAGGTTACGCACGTGCTTAAGAATCAGAAGTCCGCACATCAGGCGGATGGGTTTGGCCGGACGACCGTTGACGGCACAGTATAGCGGGGAGAAAGCTTCTTCAAAACGGCGCCAGTCTATCTTATTGGCAAGCAGGTATAAGGGATGCCTGGGATTCAGCTGGTCTGTCAAAGAGCTGAACAAGGAGGGCTGAGGGGTGGTCTTGTTTATCATAATAATCTGCAAGTTTTCAACCATAAAGATACAAAAACTTGCAGATATATCAAAGCAATTTATATATTAATATGTTGATTATTAGGCGTAAAAGCACATTCTAAGGGGCGACTATTTAATGAGTGGCAAATATTCTCCATAACCTTCCTCTTTCATTTT
>ERZ773228.667-NODE-667-length-40228-cov-4.111891_pt1 | contig 40228 bp, 34 predicted proteins | sample MGYA00580524_ERZ773228 | MGnify/ENA primary metagenome ERZ773228 (study PRJEB29015, sample SAMEA2737768) | human gut metagenome | biome: human gut; feature: human-associated habitat; material: faeces | place: China | collected 2012 ... | reverse complement strand
TTTGAAAGCGAAGTAGCTGAAATATAAGCGGTTATAGTTGTGGGTTCAAAACCCTCTCTCTCCGCAAAGGGGGTTTGACAAAAAACCCATGATCCCTGTAAGTAGCTCACTTACAGGGATTTTTGTTTTTCGGGGTCGGACAAATACAACCCCTTGCGGAAGCCCTTCGGCAGGCAATTCGGTGGCATGACCATCCGCCCCGGATTCTGCCACCGCAGAAAGGTTCTTATTCGCTGATTCTCTGCATTTTGCATACTCCAAATTTGCACACGGTGGCGTAAATTTACAACCCGTTAACACATGGAGTATATGAATCGACAAAAAAGTACTTTTCGGATCTCGTTCTACGTGCGTCGGACGAGGCCCAACAAGCACGGGGAGGTCCCCGTGTGCGTCCGCATCACGGTCAACGGCCAGCGCGCCGACACCACCATCCGCAAGAGCATCCTCCCCGATCAGTGGGACGCCATCCGCGGCCAGGCATCGCCCCGCACCACGCTCGGCAAGGCCATCAACCTCTACATCGACACCGTGCGGGCCCGCATCATCCGCATCCACCGCGACCTGGAGATGGACGAGCAGCCCTTCACGGCCCAGCAGGTGCTGGACCTCTACCTCGGCCGCAAGACCTCGAACCGCCACACGCTCTTCGAGCTCTTCCGCGAGCACAACGACAAATGCCACCAGCTGGTGGGCATCGATCTGGCCGCTGCCACCGCCGAGCGCTACGAGACCTGCATGAAACTCACGCAGGAGTTCATGCGCCACACCTACCACCGCGACGACCTCTATCTGGACGAGGTCGACCGCTGTTTCGTCGAGGAGTTCGAGTTCTACCTGAAGACCCACCGCGGCTGCTGCCACAACACGGCGACGAAGTACCTCAAGAACTTCAAGAAGATCACCCGCATTGCGCTGGCCCGCGAGTGGATGCAGCGCGACCCCTTCGCCGAGATCCGCTTCTCGCTGCAGCCCGTCAAGCGCGAGATGCCCGAAAAGTCGGAGATCGAGCGGCTGATGCACAAGGAGATCGACATCCCGCGGCTGGCCCAGACGCGCGACCTCTTCATCTTCTGCTGCTTCACGGGGCTCGCCTTCTCGGACATCAAGCAGCTCGCACCCGAGCACATCGTCACCGACATGCAGGGCCACCGCTGGATCCGCAAGCCGCGCCAGAAGACCGGCAACATGTGCAACATCCCGCTGCTGGAGATCCCCGCGCGGATTCTGCAGCGCTACCGCACGGATCCCGAGTGCGTGGCGCACAACGTGCTGCTGCCCGTGTCGAGCAACCAGAAGATGAACGCCTACCTGAAGGAGCTGGCCGACATCTGCGGCATCCGCAAACAGCTGACGACCCATTGCGCAAGGCACTTTTTCGCCACCTACACGCTGGCCAACGGCGTCTCGATCGAGAGCGTCGCCAAGATGCTCGGACACTCCGACACGAAGATGACGCGCCACTACGCCAAGGTGCTCGACCAGACCATCCTGCGCGAGATGAACGCCCTGCCCGCCGACCTGTAATACCGACGGCGATGGAGAGCGTTTTCACGGGGTCGATTACGATCGACGGGGAGCAGGTCACGGTCCGCCGCACGGCCGGGGGCGAGGTGTGGCTCACACAGTCGGAGATAGCCCGGTTGTTCGGGGTCTTCGAGGCGGCCGTGCGAGCCAACATCCGGGCCATCTACCGTTCGGAGGCACTGCGCAGGGGCCGCACGCTGCGGATCGTTCACGGCGTGGAGTTGTACAGCCTGGAGATGATCGCGGCGTTGGCCTTCCGGCTGCGGAGCCTCGAAAGCGAGGCCTTCCGCCGCTGGCTGCTCCGACCCGCCGGGCCCGAGATCCGGCTCGTGGCAATCGCCGGCGAGGAGCCGGTCTGCTGACCGGCGGCGCCTCGGCGAGGGTCCGGAATCCGGAACCGGCACCCCTCCCCCAAAACCCATATACACACCAGCGGACGCTGCCTCCCGTTGCGGAGGCGGCGTCCGTTTTGTTTGGCCAGCCCCCTGTGGGGATGCCTGCACCGCGGATCAAGGCTCGCGCCCGTGCGTCGGAGCCAAGGGGTTTTCCCGCGCCGGAGGCGGTCGGCGGCGCATCTTGAAATGTGCTCAAACGACAAAAATGTGCCCAAACAACAATTACAGAAAATGCCCATTCGACAAAAATGTGCGATTCTGACAAATTCAGCACATCGGGGCGTTCGGAGCCTCGGATTTCTCGATTTTTTCACCTACCTTTAGTCTGTCCATACACCTTCGGACGCACTGCCTCGGACAAAAATTTCCAACACCCCATATACCACACAGGAGCAGAAACCATTTCCAACCGGTCTGTCTGGAGCCCGGCAATGGCAATGAGCCGCCCATACCGAAGACAAAAAACGCACATACAAACTCAATAGAATAAGTATACCTATGAAATCATTTTACCTGCTGACACTCGCTGCCGCCGTTGCCCTTGCCGCCTGCAGCAACGACGACTCAACCCCCGATCCCAATCCGAGCCCCGCGGATACCGGACTCGTCATCGAACAGACCGAGTACACGCTCGATGCCCTGGACAACCGCTCTGCAACCCTCACCTTCTCCGCTTCGGCCGACTGGACGCTCACCGTCACCGGCGAAGACGCGGATTGGCTGACCGTCACGCCCGCAAGCGGCACGGCCGGCAGCCAGACCGTCGAACTGGCGGCCCGAAGGAATTTCGGCGAGGCGGAACGCATAGTCCGTCTCGAAATCTCCTGCGGCAAGCAACCCGCGCCGGTAACCGTCACCCAGCACATGACCGACATCACGGATTTCACCGACCGGTTCGCCCCGTCGTTCGCCCGCGGATTGCAGGAGATGGGCCATATCTACGATGCGGGAAAGATCTCGCGACAGGATATGGAATATCTGGCCAATGTGATCAAGCTGGACGATTTGAGCGAGTATACCGAACCCTTGACCTCCCTGCAAGGGATCGAGTATTTCGAGTCGCTGCGAAAACTGGATTGCTCCGATACGGACCTGACCGAGCTGGTTATCCGCAATCATCCGTCACTGATCGAGTTGCATTGCAGCTCGGATCCGATCACCTCGCTGGATGTCAGCGGATGTACGGCATTGAAGACGCTCACCTGCTACAACAGTGAGTTGGCATCGCTGAATGTCTCCGGCTGTACGTCGTTGCAGGAGATAATGGCCTACAGGGCCCAATTAACGTCATTGGATGTCAGCGGCTGCTCGTCGCTGCAGTACCTGGACTGCAATGAGAACGGGTTGACGTCGCTGAAGCTCAACGGCAGCTCGCCGCTGCAGCACCTGTCTTGCAATAAGAACGGGTTAACGTCGCTGACAGAAGTGGACTGCACCGACAACCAGTTGACGGAGTTGGATTTCAGCGGTTGCACATCATTGATCATCCTGAGTTGCTACAACAATCAATTAACGACACTGAATCTCAGCAATTGTACGTCGCTGATGGGGCTGGCCAGCGACAGCAATCAGCTGCCGTCGCTGGATATCAGCACTTGTACGAAGTTGCGGACATTGATGTGCGAGAACAATCCCGGCGACGGAGTTTCAACCTTCCCGATCACAGCCTGGTTCGACAACTCGAACATACCGGCGAATCTCAGAATATTGCCCATGGAGTGGACCTACGACGACAAAACGATCGCCATCGATTTCCGAAAGACGGAATAGCCACCCTAACCCTTGTTCCTAACCGATAACAAACACAAACGCGATGAAAACCCTGAAAACGTTTTACCTGCTGACCCTTTCAACCCTCCTTTCCCTTGCCGCCTGCAGCAAGGATGAAGGATCTGACACCCCACAGCCTCTGACCATCGAACAAACCGAGTATACGCTCGACGCCATCGACAACCGCTCTACGACCCTCTCCTTCACGGCCTCGGCCGCCTGGACACTCTCCGTCACCGGCGAAGACGCGGACTGGCTGACCGTCACGCCCGCAATCGGCACGGCCGGCAGCAAGAGCGTCACACTGACCGCCGCGCCCCGAATCACGGAGGAGTCCCGCACGGCTTATGTGGACATCGCCTGCGGAGCGCAGACCGTGCAGATAACCGTTACCCAGACAGGGGCATCCGCCGATGCGGATTTCACCTCGCTCTTCGACCCGGTATTCGCGGATTTTCATTATAAGAAACAGTCTCTTTCTTAACATAATGAGGCGAAATAGTGATTCCATACGGTACGATATAATATTTCTTATCAGGGAAATCCACCTTCATCGTATCAACTACATATGAAGACGGAACTATGATATTTGGCTCCTTTTGAAGGTGTAATTTAATCTCTTGAGCATATTGAGACAAAAATCCATTATTAACATTCATCCCATATTTAGCATATATATCATCCATAATGCGCAGTACATAGGAGGGATTAGGCATATGCACATCAGCCAATGTTATTACGTCAGGATGCTTCTCTCGATAACTATTTATCGCAGAAAAACAATATTTTGGCCAATAATGGATAAGTTTATAATTTGTTTTATTTAATGTACGAGAAACTACATGCCCCATACAATTTGTTTCATCAATAGAGCATCCGAATTTACTATTCAATAAATTAATAATAGTTGTCCTAATATGTATTACCACCTTCTTTGAGACAAACTGAAGCCTACGATTTTTTGTAAAGAATCGAATCCAGGAAGGAACGACTTTGAATGTTAGAAATTTAAAATCGAGTTTAGTTTGCAATAACAAACTTCGGTAAATTAACATTGAATGGTCTGGCCGTCCAATAAGAAGAATACGATTATTACAAGACATAATTCTTTAATAATGTTCGTTTATCTTTAATATAAATTTGCATGCACCAAATGAGAGTCATGCTAATCTGCAAGAATTGCGCAATAAAAAAAGCTGAGACACTTGATATATTTACGTGAAGGAGAATGTAGAGCCCTGATATAAATAAAAAGCTACCTAAAATAGACATGCATAACATAGCTTGTTGATGCTCTCGAATCAACAAATTTACCTTCAATAGACTACACAAAATATATAATGGCATCGCAATTATAGCGATAACAAATGGAATAGAGTCTGTAGTATATGCAGGACCATATAATCCTAAAAGGATTTTTCTACAACAAATTAACAATATAACAACTAATGAACTTCCTATAAAGAACCAAGTCATTGTTCTTTTAAATTTATTAAAATATTCAATGTGGCTATTATTCGCATTTAATGACGATGCAAATGAAGTAAATGCGTTAAGGAAATAAGCTGGAATTAAGATAACAATATTACGAATCTGCATAATAGCAGTCATACTCCCGATAGCTTCGTATGAACTCTGCTGTGTCAATAGCAATTGAGCCCACCAATTAATTGGAGCTTCAATAAATGAAAGCAAAAAAACAGGTAAAATCATTCTATGAATAATTGAAAGTTCCGAACGCCAACCTGTAAATGCTCCTACAAAACAATATTTGATGGATGTGATACGATTTAAAACTATCAAACTATAAATTGAGTACAAAACATAATAAATCAACATGCCAATAATAGCACCTGACATTTCATGTATATATATTCCAAAAATTATTAAAATTAAAAAGCTCAATGATGAGATAATTTGCATTATCCCAATCGTCTTAAATCTTTGTTTTCCACGAAGAATTCCCTCTATCAAAGGTTGCACCATCAATAATGGGAGCAATATTCCTATCAATCTAAAATAAGGAACAATTGTTTCGCCCCCAAGCAGGTTGATCATTATTGACTTCGGCAACAAAAATAACACACCGCCAAATAACGCACATACAAATAAAGAAAAGGCTATCAAAATAGCAAGCCGAACTCGAGCAATCGGAATATATACCAGTTCAGAAGTAAACTTAGTACATAATCCAATATAATTAAGAGCACAAACACATAAAATAGTATTTAATGTATTGCGCACAAAACTGAAAGTTCCAAAATCCTCTTTTGATAGTAATCTAGCACAATAAAATGTTGCTATCACCAATATTACTTTAGAAATACCACTACCTACAGAAGTCGTTAAAAACGCTCGTAATATTGGAGATTCACTAAATTTATTAATACAAGACCTCATTTTTAGGCCAAATTCTAAAATAGAAGAAAACACTATGTAACAAAAAGTGTATTTGGCAGAACTATAAACAGTTCATATCTCATTATTCACATCCGATCCATCTTTTTCTGAAGCCAAAAGAAGATACCCGTACGATTGAGGTGCGTGCGGTAGCCGATGCGATGGAGCAGGCGGACAAATTGCGTCTTGTGGCGGATATGCCACTCCATGAAGTTATAAAGACCAGATGTGATCAGGATGCTCAACACCAGTACGATATATAGTTGGACATCAATCGAGCAACCGGCCATGTAGCTGAGCCACCAGCACAGCACCACGAAGAAATTCAGGATCAGAATCGCAAGGGTCGTCGCGGCATGCGAGCATCCCAGGCGAATGAACATATGATGCAAGTGCGTCTTGTCCGGGTGGAACGGAGACTTGCGTTTCAGGATGCGCGTCGTCATCACGCGGAGTGTATCGAAGACCGGAACGGACAGAACCGCCAGCGAAAAGGGAACCAGTCCGATATTTGCCGCATCATAAACCTCGCTCATCGAGCCGTGGCGCAGGACCCGGATCACGAAGACCGACATGACGATACCCATGACCAGCGTCCCGCCGTCACCGATGAACATCTTCGAACTCTTTCCGAAGACGTTGTGGAAGAAGAACGGAATCAGCGATCCGGCTGCCACGACGGCCAACATGCCCATCGTCCGATCCCCCACGTACCAGAACATCACACCGAAGAGGAGGCTCGTCAAGATGCAGTAGCCCGACGAGAGGCCGTCTACCCCATCGATCAGGTTGATGGCATTGATGATGCCCACGGCCGCAAAGACCGTCAGCGGAATGGCCACCCCTTGCGGAATCTGATTGAGGCCCCACAATCCGTGGAAGTCATTCAAGGTGTATCCTCCGACGAAAATCAGCAGCAGAACCGTGCCGATCTCGATCAGGAACCGCAGGGCCGGCGAAAGATCGAGGATGTCATCCATCGTGCCGGTATAGAGCATGATCATCATCGCGACGACAACGATAAAGAGCTCGGAGCAGTCGCAGGTTATACTGGCACAGCCCAATCCGATGACCGATCCGAAGAAGACGGCAATACCGCCCAGAACGGGAGTCGGCCGACGTTGCAGTTTGCGGGCATTGGGATTGTCGACGATGTTCTTGTCGAGGGCGATCCGCACCAAACGCGGATGGATCCAATGGACGCTCAGAATAGCGACCAGAAAAGAGAGGATATACAACATAACCGAATAGGGATAAAGCTATTTTTGAGGAGTATGATCGCGGAACTGGTTGTTGAACCGTAAAGGTCGAATCACCTCAACGTGGGGACCTCCGCGAATGGGATCTCAAGAGTATTTGTCCAATCAATATCTATTTCATCCGTTCGAGCCGGCGCGATGTCCCAACCAGCAGTCATAATCATCGAGACGTCGAAGCAGTTGCGCCTTGCTCTTCTTGAGCGGCTGCTCCCCGCGCCACGGATCAACCGCAGCGTGGGCCTGTTCATAATCCAGGCAGCAGTTCGTGCAGCCGTAAAGCGTCACCAGCAGCAGCGACCGCGACTGTTCAGCCCGGATCAGCGGAAGAATGCTTCGAACGGTTCCAAGCAGCTGATCGAAGGCTTCGCGGTCGCCCAGGATGGCATAGGCCGGAAGCAGCATCGAATAGAGTTTGCAGCGCATCACATCGCTGTCCAGCTGGAGGTTGGCATATTGCTGCAGGACCTCCGACGCCAAGGCCCGGTCGGCGTCCGTCACCCCCTCGGGCGAGTGGTAGCGTTTCAGCGCTTCGTGGAGTCCGGCCGGGAGACGGTCACCGTTCAAGCGCGTATAGACATGGCGGTTGTTCGCATTCAGCGCAATCACCTCATATTGCCCGGGTTCGACACAGAGCAGCGGCACATACATACAGTTCTCCACACAAACCATCACCTCCTTGCGACCCCCTCCAGGCTGAATGATGACGCTGGCCTCAACCCCCTTGAACTGCCCCTCGGTAATGCGGATCCGGTCGCCCTTCATCAACCGTTCGGGGCCGGGCGTGTAGACCGGCAGCACGTCGGAATAGGAAGCGGCCACCCACTTCAGATTCTCCATCGCCTCGTCCGAGAGGTAGGGATAGTAGGCATCGTCCTTCTCGTGGACGCGGGGTAGGAAGTTATACTGAGGCAAGAAACGTTTCATCCGGTAGATCTCCGCCTCCGAGGCATGGATGAAGACGTAGTTGTAGAGCAGCGGATGGTTCGTGCGGACCAACTCCCCGTGCTGTTTTCGAACCTCGACATACGAAGGGGCAAAGTATTCGAAAACAGGATCACCGCTCCGTGCCCGACGCTCCAGCTCCATCTGCAGGGCCCGGACCGGATTCCCCTGATAGTGGCCTTTGCGCGACGTCGGAAGGGCCAGCACATACCATCTGACGGCATTACTGTTCTTCCTGGCACGAAACTGTTCCGCGACCGAATCTGTCCAGTTCCAACCGGTTTTGTTCGAACTTGCCATGATTTGCAGTCGAAAGTGAAAACTGCCGGAGATTCATCTCATCCCGGGGCAAATCCCGGCCTTGTCAATACGCAACCACAATGCGCTGACATTCAGTAAATTAGATTTCAAAAAAATAGACAATTCGTGAAAATTTTTGGACAACAGAATCCAGTCGATCGGCCAAACTCACCCCCAAAAACCTCACGTCTCTATTTAAGAAACCATACTAGACCTAAATTGTTTAGCCGTCAAAAGCATACGGATATTGACCGTTTTACCATCCATTCGGGAGGTGCATTTTGTGTAAAATTATGGCACAATCGGCGTCCTGAGTATCTGGGACGCGGATTTGGGAACTTCTGACAGATCTTGGAAGAACGTGACGGTTTTAATGATCGGAGTATGAACCAAATAAAGGCCTCACAAGAGGATGTTACAAGCGTAAGAAATATGATGATTTTTTTTGTACTAACCCCCTTTTTTTCTACCTTTGCGGCAGTGATGTGTGATTTCTTAAATAGAGACCTTACTCCCGCATAAACGGGAGGAAACTCTATTACGGGAAAGCAAAAGGAGTGCGGGATTATGTGCGGTTGAAACACACGTGCGAAACTGTATGAAATTTTTAAGCATCACTCAAAAGAAATATACAATTTATTATTTGTCAGGCTATTACATTTAGCCTGATGAGGTCGCGGAGCGCAGTCTCCCGAATGAATGGCAAAATCCGTGTCGTCCGCACTCTCCCAAACCGCCAATCCATCCGAATCCGCCTCAGCCCCCTTGTCCGAGGTCCAGAACCGCCACATCGTGCGCTGGTACGTGATGGTCTACCCGACCAGCAACCAAGCCATGACCGAAGAGCTGGATCGCGAACTGGCCCGCAGGCGGCGCGACAACGAACCTCTGTTCGAGTACTTTGCTCCGGTTCTTGTCGAGGCCAGAAAGATGAATGGGCGGCTGGTGACAACCCGACGTTCGCTGTTGTACAACTACCTGTTCGTACACGCGTCGGAGTGCGAAATCTACCGGATCAAGCAGCGCCTGCCCCAATACAACCTGCTCCCGCGCGTAAAGGATAGCAAGGAGAGCTACCACTACCCCTATCTGACCGACAAGGCCATGAGTGATCTTCAATGGATTGCGCGTTCGTATGCCGAGCCGGTCCCGGTCTGCACCGCGGATCCCGCCTGGCTGGTCAAGGGCGACCGGATTCGTATCACGGAAGGGCGTTTTGCGGGAATTGAGGCCAAAGTCGTCACAAACGCCCCCTCCCGCCACAAGGAGATTCTGGTCTCGATCGACAACTGGATGTGCGTCCCGCTGCTGAAGGTCCAGCCCGGGGAGTATGAGGTGGTCGAACTGAATGCCGAGACCCCAAGTTATTACTCCCGACTGAACAACAGCAAACTCCTCGACCGGCTACACGACGCCCTATGCAGGCATCTGGCCAAGAAAGGCGCAGAAGAGGATCGCCGAATCGCCACCGAGGTACTGCAGGAGTACGGGTGTCTGACGCTCGACTCCGACATCATGCGCAGCAAACTCTATGCCCTGCTGCTGCAGGCCTACACGATTCTCGACGAAACGTCGAAGCGCGAGAGTCAACTCGTGGCGATCCAGAAGATGCTGCCGGCCGTGCGGGCCGAGCAATCCAGGGCCCTTCTGCTCGTGACGCTCTACGGGTGCACGGACAATCGGTTCTACTACGACCAGGCGCACGCCCTGATCGATCCCTGGCTCGCGGAAGAGTCGCCCAAGAAGAGCAAGGCGCAGCTGATCCGCCACCTGGCCGATTTCGACCGGCAGTTCGGCCATGGGGGCGAATAGCCTCCTCCCCATCTGATCGTAATCTAAATCAAAATACAAATTTATCATGTATCGCTTAATTGAGAAATTACGTCTGGACCGCTATGTCAGTTCGCGGTTGATTCTTGCATTGGACCTGCTGGTTTCGGCCGGGGCCTCGATCATCTCTCTGTTAGTAGCAAGTATTCTTTCCGGACCGGAAACACTTACCTGGAAAACAATAGGCTGGTGGCTCGGAGGATCCGTTGTCTTTTCCTGGATCGCGTTCGTGTTGCTCCAAACCCACAAATCAATCATCCGTCACGCCACCTTGCGGGGTTTGGGCCGTTTGAGTGTCGCCGTTGTTTTCAAGGGAATTGGGATCGCAGTTATATTGGCTTTGGGTGTCGCTGGCCCGACATTTCCAGCGATCTGGATCACTCTGTTCTTTGACATATTGTTGAGCCTTTCAGGACTGGTGATTATGCGCGTTGCCATGGTTGTCGTCTATGACTGGCTCAAAGACAGCCGTCAAAGGCATTGCAAATGCCAGCGGATCCTGATCTACGGAACCGGCGACAAGGGCGTTTCGTTGGTGACCCAACTCCAAAATTCTCAAGAGTATCAGGTCGTCGGTTTCCTGACCTACGGCAAAACACTGAAGAATCATATGCTGGCCGATCTCCCGGTCTACTACTTCGAGACCGAAGAGAATGTCAAGTACCTGCACAACTGCAAGGATATTGACGCCATTCTCTTCGCCCACGTCCATGAGGCTCGCGAAGAGCAGGAGCGCCTAATCCATTATTGTACGGACTGCAACCTCAAGGTGCTGATCGCTCCCTCGATCGACGAGGTGGTCGACGGCAAGGTGCAGCGTCAGGCAATCCGCGAGATCAGGATCGAGGACCTGCTGGGACGTGAAGAGATCAAGATCTCGATGAACGAGATCATCGCCAACTTCCGCGGCAAGACGATCCTGGTTACGGGCGCGGCGGGGTCCATCGGTTCGGAGTTGTGCCGCCAGCTGGCGACGTTCGGAGTCAAGGAACTCGTGCTGTTCGACAACTCCGAGACGCCGATGCACAACATCCGCCTCGAGCTGGAGGACCGCTTCCCCAATCTGAAGTTCATCCCCGTAATCGGCGACGTGCGCATGATCCCGCGTCTGGACTTCGCCTTCCGCACCTACCGCCCGCAGGTGGTCTTCCACGCGGCAGCCTACAAGCACGTGCCGCTGATGGAGGAGAACCCCTGCGAAGCCGTGCTGGCCAACGTCGCCGGTTCGCGTAACGTGGCCGACAAGTGTATCGAATACGACGTCGAGAAGATGGTCATGATCTCGACGGACAAGGCCGTCAACCCGACCAACATCATGGGCTGTACGAAACGTCTGGCCGAGATCTACGTGCAGTCGCTCGGTCTGGCCATCGAAGCCGGCAAGGTGAAGGGCAAAACGAAGTTCGTCACGACGCGTTTCGGCAACGTGCTGGGCTCGAACGGCTCGGTGATCCCGCGCTTCCGCGAGCAGATCGCCAAGGGCGGTCCGGTTACGGTGACGCACCCCGACATCACGCGCTTCTTCATGACGATTCCGGAGGCCTGCCGTCTGGTGATGGAGGCCGCCACGATGTCGACGGGCACCCAGATCTTTGTCTTCGACATGGGTAAGTCAGTGAAGATCGCCCATCTGGCCAAGCGCATGATCGAACTGGCCGGTCTGGAGGTCGACAAGGACATCAAGATCGAATACACGGGATTACGCCCGGGCGAGAAACTCTACGAAGAGGTGCTGTCGAACACGGAGAACACGCTTCCGACATCGCACGACCGCATCCGCATCGCCAAGGTCCGCGAGTACGACTATATCGATGCCCTCAAGGGTGCACAAGAGCTGGAGGAGCTTTCGCGTGCCGTCGTCATTCCGGACATGGTTCGCCTGATGAAGAAAATCGTCCCCGAGTTCAAGTCCAAGAACTCCCGATTCGAAGAGTTCGATAAAGAAACAAAGTAAAATCAACCATAATGAACACAGATTTGAACAAAGACTTAAAGATTGCCGTAGCCGGAACCGGCTATGTCGGTTTGTCTATCGCCACATTGTTGGCCCAGCATCATCAAGTAACCGCAGTTGATGTTATTCCCGAGAAGGTGGAGATGCTGAATCGGAAACAGTCTCCGATTCAAGACGACTATATTGAAAAATATCTAGCCGATAAACCGCTGAATCTCACAGCCACATTGGATGGTGCTGCGGCCTATCGGGATGCGGATTTTGTCGTGATTGCCGCTCCGACAAACTACGACCCTATCAAAAACTATTTTGACACAAGCCACGTCGAGGAGGTGATCGATCTGGTCCTGGAGGTCAACCCTCAGGCTGTCATGGTTATCAAGTCGACGATTCCCGTAGGTTACTGTCGGAGTTTGTATATCAAGTACATGCAAAAGGGGGTAAAACGGTTCAATCTGCTGTTCTCACCCGAATTCCTGCGTGAAAGCAAAGCTCTCTACGACAATCTCTATCCGAGCCGTATTATTGTGGGTATTCCCAAAATTATCAACGATGAGCGATTCAAGGAGGAGAATGATGCCATTCGAGCCATCGCAGATATTCCGGCGCTTGAGAAGGCCGCCCATACGTTTGCTGCACTGTTGCAGGAAGGGGCCATCAAAGAGGATATCGATACGCTGTTTATGGGTCTGAAAGAGGCTGAAGCTGTAAAGCTCTTTGCCAATACCTACCTGGCCCTTCGAGTCAGCTACTTCAATGAACTGGATACTTATGCCGAGGTAAAAGGATTGGATTCCCAAGCCATTATTCTCGGAGTTGGTCTGGATCCCCGTATTGGGACTCACTACAATAACCCGTCGTTCGGTTATGGCGGATATTGCCTGCCGAAAGACACCAAACAATTGCTGGCCAATTATGCGGATGTCCCGGAGAATCTGATCGAGGCCATCGTCGAGTCGAATCGCACCCGCAAGGATTTCATTGCGGATCAGGTTCTGAAAAAGGCAGGATATTATACGGCATCCAGTCAGTGGGATGCTCAGAGAGAGAAGCCCCTGGTTGTCGGCGTATATCGTCTGACCATGAAATCCAACAGCGATAATTTCCGCCAGAGTTCGATTCAAGGCGTTATGAAGCGCATCAAGGCCAAGGGCGCAACGGTTATCATTTACGAGCCTACACTTGAGGATGGATCGACATTCTTCGGCAGCGAAGTCGTCAACAATCTCGAAAAATTCAAGCAGACGAGTGCGGCTATCATCGCCAATCGCTATGACCCCTGTCTGGACGATGTCGAGGCAAAGGTTTATACACGAGATATTTTCAGAAGAGACTAAACAGTCATCATATGCTACCCTACAATATAACATTAAACGGCAAAACAGTTCTGGTAACTGGAGTTGCCGGCTTTATCGGATCGAATCTTGCCAAACGGCTTTTGACAGACTATGCAGATCTGCGAGTAGTCGGTATTGACAGCATCACCGACTATTATGATGTTACTCTTAAATATGACCGACTGAAAGGTCTGGAAGAGTTTGGTGATCGATTTGTGTTCATTCACGACTCGATTGCAAATCGGGAGATCATCATCCGTTTGTTTGACGAATATAAACCCTCCATCGTTGTAAACCTGGCAGCACAGGCTGGTGTCAGATACAGCATTACCAATCCTGATGCCTACGTCGAAAGTAACCTCATCGGGTTTTACAACATTCTGGAAGCCTGTCGACACAGCTACGACAACGGACAAACCGGGGTTGAACATCTGGTTTACGCCTCCTCATCCAGCGTATACGGTTCGAATAAAAAGGTGCCCTATTCGACGGATGATAAAGTTGATAATCCGGTATCGTTGTATGCCGCGACCAAAAAGTCGAATGAATTGCTGGCACACGCATACTCCAAGTTGTATAACATACCTTCGACCGGATTACGCTTCTTTACGGTTTATGGCCCCGCCGGTCGTCCAGACATGGCCTACTTCGGATTTACGGACAAGCTGGTAAAAGGAGAGAAGATCCGCATCTTTAATTACGGGAACTGCAAACGAGATTTCACCTATATCGACGACATTATCGAGGGTGTTGTTCGGGTTATGCAACATACACCGGAGCGTATAACTGGAGAAGACGGCCTGCCGTTGCCTCCTTACAAAGTCTACAATATCGGCAACAGCCACCCGGAGAATCTGTTGGATTTTGTCGATATCCTGCAACAGGAATTAGTACGAGCCGGCATCCTGCCCGAGGATTATGATTTTGAAGCACACAAAGAACTCGTCCCGATGCAGCCGGGAGATGTCCCTGTAACATACGCCGATACCACTCCGTTGGAGCAAGATTTTGGGTTCAAACCGGCGACATCCTTAAAGGACGGATTGCGAGTGTTTGCAGAATGGTATGCAAAGTTTCACGGCAAGGAATAACCACTGACCTAACAACATCTATTGGCATCTGCATGCTGTTAAACAAAGGCTGTATCCGACAAACGCTTTCAAAATAAAAGACACAATACATTATAAATCTTCATATTATGAGCATTTTCAAAGACAAAGTCCTGTTAATCACAGGCGGTACGGGAAGTTTCGGCAACGCAGTTCTGCGTCGTTTTCTCGACTCTGACATCCGGGAAATTCGTATCTTCTCCCGCGACGAGAAGAAACAGGATGACATGCGCCACTTCCTTCAGGCTAATCGTCCGGACGTTTCGAACAAAGTAAAATTCTATATTGGAAATGTACGCAACCGTGAGGCTATAGATTTTGCAATGAACGGAGTCGATTATGTCTTCTCGGCGGCCGCACTGAAGCAGGTACCCTCTTGCGAATTCTATCCGATGGAGGCTGTGCGTACGAATGTAGAAGGCACCAACAATGTACTTCTCTCCGCTATAGCTCATGGTGTTAAGAATGTCGTCGTCCTCTCTACGGACAAAGCAGCCTACCCAATCAACGCCATGGGTATCTCCAAGGCCATGATGGAGAAGGTTGCCATTGCCCAGGGGCGTGCACTGGGGCCGGATGCAAAGACCACCATCTGCTGCACCCGCTATGGAAACGTAATGGCCAGCCGTGGTTCCGTGATTCCGCTTTGGGTTGAGCAGATGATAGAGGGCAAGCCGATCACCATCACGGATCCCAACATGACCCGCTTCATGATGACGCTTGATGATGCTGTCGATCTTGTCATGTATGCCTTTGAGCATGGCAACAACGGCGATCTCTTCGTTCAGAAAGCCCCGGCCGCAACCCTCGACGTGCTTGCAGAGGCCCTCAAGCAGGTTTACGCCAAGGTGAATCCCAAATACGGAGAGACCGAGGTGAAAATCATCGGCACCCGTCACGGTGAGAAACTCTATGAAACGCTTGTTACGCGTGAAGAGATGCTTCGTTCGGAAGATTGCGGCAACTACTTCCGCATTCCCTGCGACGCCCGTGACCTGAACTACGACAAATTCTTCACGGAAGGCGACGATGCCATCAGCCGCATGGAGGACTATCACAGCCACAACACCAAGCGACTCGATGTCGAAGGCATGAAGGCGCTGCTCCTCAAGCTCAATTTCATCCGCGAAGACCTCGGTCTGCAGCCCAAAGCAAAGTCCCGCGACTATAGAAGCGAATAACAGATGAAAATTCTGGTAACCGGAGCAAAGGGTTTCGTTGGTCGGAACCTTTGCTCCCAACTTAATAACATCAAAACAGGCAAGGCCAAGTACTACGGAGACCTTCAGATCGATGAGGTCTTTGAGTATGACCTGGACAGCACCATGGAGCAGCTGGATGCCTGGTGCTCCGAATGCGATTTTGTATTCAACCTTGCGGGTGTGAACCGGCCTCAGAACCCCGAAGAGTTCATGACCGGCAACTTCGGCTTTGCCTCAACGCTTCTGGACACGCTGAAGAAGCATGGGAACAAGGCCCCAGTCATGCTCTCGAGTTCGGCCCAGGCCTCTCTTACCGGTCGTTTCGGCAACAGCGAATACGGGCGCAGCAAGAAGGCGGGCGAAGATCTCTTCCTCCAATATGGCGAGGAAAACGGCGTAAAAGTTCTTGTTTACCGGTTCCCCAATCTCTACGGGAAATGGTGCCGCCCCAACTACAACAGCGCCATCGCCACGTTCTGCAACAACATCGCCAACGAGCTGCCCATCACGGTCAACGATCCAAAAGTGGAGCTCGAGGTCCTTTACATCGACGACCTTGTTGAAGAGATGATCGCCGCGCTGAAAGGCCAGGAGCACCACTGCGAGTTCGAAGGACTGACCGTATTGCCCTCGGCTGAAGGACGTTACTGCTACTGTCCCGTCACTCATAAGGCTACGCTGGGTGAAATCGTTGGCCTTCTGCACCAGTTCCGCGACATGCCGAAGACGCTGATGATCCCCGAGATCCCGGCCGACAGCTTTGCCAAGAGGCTTTACAGCACCTATTTGAGCTATCTTCCCAAGGATAAGGCCATTTTTGACCTGAAGATGAACTGCGATGACCGCGGCTCCTTCACCGAGTTGGTCCACACGCTCAACTGCGGACAGGTAAGCATCAATATCAGCAAACCGGGTATCACCAAAGGTCAGCACTGGCACCACACCAAATGGGAGCAATTCATCGTTGTTTCCGGCCACGGCCTGATTCAGCAGCGGAAAGAGGGTACGGACGAGGTCATCGAGTTCGAAGTCTCGGGCGACAAGATTCAGAGCGTCATCATGCTGCCCGGATATACGCACAACATCATAAACCTCTCCAAGACTCAGGATCTTGTAACTGTCATGTACTGCAACGAGGTTTTCAACCCGGAGCGGCCGGACACTTTCTTCGATCCCGTAGCAAGCGAATAAAAGCCGCAAGATGGCTGAATAATCAAAACGATCTATGGAAACCAAAACTCCGAAATTCGATTACAGTGACATTCACTGGCAAAATAACGGCAAAATCAAACTCTGCATCATCGTCGGCACCCGCCCGGAGATCATCCGGCTTGCTGCTGTCATCTCCAAATGCCGCAAATATTTCGATGTGATTCTGGCCCATACCGGACAGAACTACGACTATAACCTCAACGGCATCTTCTTCCGCGACCTGAAGCTCGCCGAGCCGGAGGTCTACATGGATGCGGTCGGAGATGACCTCGGCGCGACCTGCGGCAACATCATCAACTGCAGCTACAAGCTTTTCGCCGCAACCAAACCGGACGCCGTACTCGTCCTTGGTGACACCAACAGCTGCCTGAGTGTCATCGGCGCAAAACGCCTTCACATTCCGATTTTCCACATGGAGGCCGGCAACCGCTGCAAAGACGAATGCCTGCCGGAGGAGACGAACCGCCGCATCGTGGACATCATCTCGGACGTCAATCTCGCCTACTCCGAGCATGCAAGAAGATATCTGGCAGAATGCGGACTTCCCCGTGAGCGTACATACGTCACCGGTTCGCCCATGGCCGAGGTACTCCACCAGAACCTCGCCGAGATCGAGGCATCCGACGTACACGAGAGACTTGGACTCAAGAAGGGGCATTACATCCTGTTGAGTGCTCACCGCGAGGAGAACATCGACACGGAGAAGAACTTCCTCAGCCTTTTCAATGCGATCAACGCAATGGCCGAGAAGTATGACATGCCGATTCTTTACAGCTGCCACCCCCGCAGCCGTCATCGTCTCGAGGCTACCGGATTCAAGCTTGATCCGCGCGTACAGGTTCAGCAGCCGCTGGGATTCCACGACTACAACTGTCTTCAGATGAACGCCTTCGCCGTCGTATCCGATTCGGGGACCCTTCCCGAGGAGAGTTCTTTCTTCACCAGCGTAGGGCATCCTTTCCCGGCAGTCTGCATCCGCACCTCGACCGAACGTCCCGAGTCTCTCGACAAGGCAGGCTTTATTCTCTCCGGCATCGACACCAAAGGACTTCTCCAATCCGTCGACACGGCTGTAGAACTTGTCAAGAACGGCGACTACGGCACTCCGGTTCCTGACTACACGGATGAAAATGTCTCCACTAAGGTGGTGAAGATCATCCAGAGCTACGTGGGCGTAGTGAACAAGATGGTGTGGAGGAAAGAGATGTAATCTTTAACAAGAAAGATTAAAATCATTTTAAATCTAAAGATAGAATTTTAATCTCCCATACGATACGGATAGTTCCGGTAATGTAGGACTTCGTCATTTCTGAAACAACGACATCCGTAAAATCCGTATTTTCCCATAACGAGACGAAACGGGATGACAAGCGACATTTTCTTCCGGCTATCCGTCTTGATGATGTAGCCCATAAAAGTAAAATCCACATAGGCAACGGCTGTAAAAACGCAAGGCTGAGAATTTCACTATAGCCGGAGTGGATTATATTTTTTCGCAGCTACACTGAAACAAGGACCTTAATATGATTTTATCTGATAATAGTAGACGTACTAACAGACCATAAAGTCAAAATGGAGTGCCATTCTCTTCATCATAGCCTTGGTGATAGGCTATGATGAAGAGAATGGCTATAACAAAAGGGACGTCCTCTGCCTAGATACCAAGACAGCCTCCTGCTACACTTGCTAAAGTAGCATAAAAAGCACAATGCTTTAGATATTGTAATTTCTCGTATGGTTCACTTGGAAGCAATTGCAAAATTTATCAGCATATTACTATTGGAGCAGGTAGAGAGGGTTATCCAACAATTAGAAATAATGTTGTCATATATAGCAATTGTACCATTGCAGAAAGATAACTATAGGGGACAACGTAATTATTGGAGCCAATAGTTTTGCAAACAAAGACATTCCATCTAATACAGTCTATGGGGGAAGTTCCTGCTAAGTATATAAAAGATTTATGAAGGTTCTACAGATAAATGCTGTATATGGCCAAGGCAGCACGGGCACTATTGTGCGTGACATTGAGCGATTATGTGAACAATCAGGCATAGAATGCTATGTTGCCAGTCCGGATCCTAAGGTGCGAGAGGCAAAACGAGGGTACGTCATTGGCAATGCTCTCGACCACAAACTTCATGCGTTCCTTTCTCGTATACATGGGAAACAAGCCTACTACTCGCATATACCAACGAAAAACTTTCTCCGCTGGATAGATGAAATTAAACCAGACATCATCCATCTGCATAATCTTCATAGTAACTATATTCATTTGAATAAGTTGCTCCAACATCTCGCAGAAAAGAATATAAAAACTATCATCACACTTCACGACTGTTGGTTCTACACCGGCGGTTGTTTCCATTATACTGCTGCTGGATGCCGCAAGTGGCTTATAGACTGCAAAAATTGTCCCAAGCAGAGATCTGACACGCCAGCGGTTCTCAAAAAACATTCAGCTAATATTCTTGCAGACCGAAAGAAATATCTACTAGCTATTCCACGTCTATATATCACAGGTGTTTCTGAATGGATGGCACACGAGCCTCAAAAGTCATTCCTCAGGAACGTACCTAATTATATTATTTACAACGGAATAGATATGGATATATTCCAGCCTACTACATCTGACCTCCGAGATAAACTACAACTTCAGAACAAATACGTTATCCTAGGTCCTGCCAGTAAATGGCTTTTGCCTATTAATCGCAATGTCCTTATCCGCTTCGTTCAACGAATGCAGTCAGACGAAGTACTTCTGCTTTTCGGAGTATGGGCAGAAAGATCGGTTGCTTACTTAAACTCCCTCAATCTACCAGAGGCCAAAGTTAAAACATACGGCTACACCAAGAATCGAAAGGAACTGGCACAACTCTACACCATGGCGGATTGTTTCGCGAATACTACTCGCGAAGACTCCATGTCACTTATAAACATTGAGGCTCAAGCTTGCGGGACACCTGTTGTCACCTTTGATCAAACTGGCCCCAAAGAGACTGTTGATAACGTTAATAGTTTCAGTGTTCTTGTAGGCGATGCCGATAAGCTATACGATGCTATTCAGAAGGTACGTAAACAGCATACTAAAGCAAACCAACAAGGCATTCTTGGATTTATAGCCAACAACTATGACATCAAAACCACCTATCAGAAATACATAGATTTATTCAAAAACATCTAATTATGAAGATAGTATTGATAAACCACTCATATCAAGTACGGTATTTCTATCGAAGATGGCAACTTTTAGCACATACTCATCCAGATCTTGATGTCACACTTCTAGCTCCGACAGAATACGAATGGTACAAAGATAAAGATTACACATATGATGGAGGGAAGAAACTCTACGCCAAAGTAATCGACGAGGCGAATTTTCATATTCGCCAATTCAGAGCTGTTTATCCCCAAAGAGGTGATTGGACATCACCTGATTTTAAGGATATATTCCTTGACATACAACCAGATATTATATATAATGTTGGCACTCATCAACAGCCGTCGCTCTTTCAGGTTATCAATCTGACAAAAAAGTATCTTCCTCATACCAAGGTGATGTGTTTCAGCATGCGTGGGCCTTGTCACGATTTACAGAAACCTTTGTTCAACGGCTCTCCTTATCGATACCTTCGTTCCATATGGACCTATTTTCGGCAAAAGCATTCTTTAAATTACTTCAACCAAAACATCGATGCGGTATTCTGTCATTATCCAGATGCTTTTGCTTCATTCCGCAAAGAGGGTTTTACAGGTCCCCTTTATATGCAAACACAAGTAGGCGTCAATGAAGAGTGGTTTCATGAAGATATAGAAGCCCGTAAAGCAATCCGAGAGAAATATAATCTCGGAGACGCATTTGTATTCGGAAGTGCCAGCCGTTTCACCACAGACAAAGGTATTGATGATATCATCAATGCGCTGCCCAAAGAAGGCAACTGGAAATATCTTATGATGGGGAAAGGATCTAATAATGATAACAAACGATTGGCCGATCTAATTCAGAAGAATGGACTTTCGGATAAGGTAATAATGACGGGATTTATAGACTGGTATGATATGGCAAGATACTGGAATGCAGTAGATTGTGCCATTCATGTTCCTCGAACAACCTCAAAATGGGTTGAGACCTTCTCTTTGGCTGCAGTTCAACCTCAGATTACCAAGAAACCTGTTATTGGCAACACTTCTGGTTCTGTCCCATATCAGATTGGCATGTATGACATGATTGTACCAGAAGGAGATATTGATGCTCTACGTCAAAAACTCACGTTCATAATGAGTAATCCTGCCAAAGCTCGTGAGATAGGTATTAAAATGTATAATCGAACTCATAATAGCTTTGAAATTCAACATCTCAACGAGCTCTTCTACCAGACAATACAAGATGTCGTAAAGGGTATTTATGACGAGAAGAAGATTGACATGGCAAATATTTAGTATTTATATCTATGAAAAAAATATATACAACATGCATTGGGATACTTAATTTTTTTATAATTAATATGTTTGCATCAATTCTATTATCCATTTTATATAGAGGCAATATTTGGCTGTTGTATAATTCTTATCATAAGAATAAGAGTCAATGGAAAAAAAAAATATGGAATTATTATATGGAAAAGCATGCCGCCAGCATTAGTATTGATGCAATTATTGCTTCTCCTTTGATTCTTCCACATGGTGTAACCGGCATTTTTATAACTCAATCTGCTAATATCGGCAAAAATGTTGTGGTATTCCAGCAAGTCACAATTGGTGCAAATACGATTAAATCCAGTAAATCTTATGGAGCTCCCACCATCGAGGATAATGTGTATATTGGTGCCGGAGCAAAGATTATTGGCAATGCCTATATTGGCCACAATTCGAGAATAGGGGCAAACGCAGTAGTAGTAAAAACAATCAAACCCAATACGATTGTAGTACCGACAAACAAAATAATTGAGAGCTCAAACGCATTAGATAACACGTTTGTACCATACTTATGAATGATAACTCAAAAATAGCAGTTAATTCAATTGTAATATTAGTCAGACTTGTAATAACAAGTTTGATAGGAATTTTTGCATCAAGATTGGTCCTTGATGCCCTAGGAGCATCAGATTACGGATTATACAACGTAGTAGGCAGTATTGTTACATTTTTAAATGTAATAAATGGAGCAACAATGTCTACTACCTATCGGTATATTGCTTTCGAGATTGGCAAAAAAGACAAAGGAGATCCCAAGAAAATATTTAATACATGCTTCCTTATTCATGTTGCTTATGCAGGATTAATTGTTCTAATCGGCCTTACAATTGGAGAGTTTTACATAGCGAATTATCTGAATGTTGATGCAGGGAAACTAGATGATGCACGATTTGTTTTTCACATTTCACTTTTGACTACGGCGATTTCGACAATGCTCGTTCCTTACCAAGGGATGCTGGTTGCATTTGAGAAATTTTCTGTCAATGCATTAATTGATATACTAACATGTTTCATCCGATTTATTCTTCTTCTCTTGTTCATCTATGGAGATGGGGATAGAATACGCACATATAGTCTAATTAATATGACTTATAATATTGTCGCAAGTTTATGCTATATGTTCTTTTGTCATAAAAATTACCTAAATATCGTTCGCTTTAAAATATACACTACATGGTCGCTATACAAGGAAATGATATCTTATACATTCTGGTGCTTATTTGGAGCTGTTGCCATGATCGGGAAATCAAGTGGAACGCCGATTATTGTAAATTATTTCTTTGGCACTATCGTAAATGCGGCATTTGCTGTAGCCAACCAGGTAGAGAGTTTTATCCTAATGTTTGCACGAAGTTTAGGTAATGCGGCTATTCCACAAATTACTAAAAATTTTAGTGGCGGATGTACAGATCGTTCGGTCAAATTGACATGCTACATTTCGAAATATACATTTATTTTAATGTTAGTAGTTGCGTTCCCAGTTATATTGGAAATGGATTTCTTACTCGGAATCTGGCTAAAGAAAGTTCCTGAGAATGCAACCTTGTTTGCACAATTGGTTGTCCTTGGGACTCTAATTAGTTCTTTAGGCGAAGGCATTTCTGCTCTTGTTAGTGCTACGGGAAATATAAAACCATATCAACTTTTTTTTCATACTTTTAATCTGCTAGGTTTACCTATCGCCTTCCTATTTTATTATTATGGAAGTAAACCTTTTGCAATTCTTGTCATCTATTGTGTAATTTATGGATTAGGTGCAATCTTGAAAATGATACTCCTTAAATATATATATAAGTTTGACATCAAACCATTCTTTAAGATTTCATACATAAAAATTGCGGTAATGGCTCCTCCATTAGTTATTTATTACCTTGCATATTCAAATTTTACAATAAATACAATTTGGGGACATTTAGGCGGAATGTGTGTTTCAGAAATAGTATTGATTTTATGTGTGCTACTTCTCGGAACAGACTCGAGAGAGCGAGAGTTAATCTCACAATATAAGTCAATAGTTCTGGCAAAAATTCAAAGATGAAAAATATACTAGTAATCGCTCCTACCTATTGTAAAATGCGATGTGCAAATGGTCAGATTGAGCGTCACTTTTTCCCCAATATTCCAAAGGATAAATACAAAATAACCATCTTATGTAGCGAACAATGGAGAGATTGTATTCAGACAGACCATTGCATACTCAAGAGAACCCATTTCAACAAGTGGATAGATTATGCTTGTAGAGCAATGTTCCATACCCCCTTCTCTTATATTGGTAATGTTCCTGATAAAAATTTGTTCAGTTGGGGTAATAATGCCATAAAGGAGGTGCTTAGATTAGCGAGGAAAGATAAGTTCGATATCATTCACTCTATTTGCATGCCTTGTTCATCGCACATTGTTGCCTATGAAATAAAAAAACGATTACATATTCCATGGATTGCACAGTTCTATGACCCTTGGTCCGGAAATCCGTTCCGCACACTTAAAGGCCACAAGATGCAACAATTAGACGAACAATTGGAACGTCTAGTGGCAGAAAATGCAGATCTGATAATTCATCCTTGTGATGCTATGATAGAGCATTGGAAAGCATTATATGGTGAAGTCGTAAAGGACAAATTAACAATACTTCCCTTTATTACAGAGATCCCAGAGGAAACATCTTACATAAAAAAAGAATCTGAACAGATCATAATCTCACATATTGGGAGTTTTAGTAAAAATCGCAATGCTTCAGTATTCATTCAAGCACTTGCCAAACTTGACGAATCTGTTCGTAAGAAAATAAAAGTGAATTTCGTAGGAAATGTTACTAAGGAAGATATAAAATTAATTAATCATCATCAACTTCAGTACACAATAAACTTAATCGGGAAGATTCCAGAACAAAAGTGCCATCATTACTATGAGATATCGGATATGTTCTTGATAATTGATATCGATTGCAACCCAAATCTATTCTATCCATCTAAAATCCTCAAATATTTTTGCTATCAAAAGCCTATCCTTGGAATTACAACAGAACATAGTGTTGTACGAGATGAGCTGAAAAAAACTGGTAATTATCCATTCTACTATGATGATGTAGATGGAATCTCAAAGTTTCTTACAAAAGTAGTAGAAGATTATCCATCAATCTGCACCAACGATAGAAATTATGGTAAGAGATTTCTTAAAGAAAGTGTAATTAATCAATATTGTAAACTTGTTACCCAACTGGGATAATTATTTTAGACATTTTATGAGAGTATTATGGGTTACAAACCAGCCAATAGCACATCTCCGCAAGATGTTGAATTTGCCTATCAGCCAAAGTGGAGGATGGATGGAAACATCTTACGCATCGCTCAAGACATCAAAAGGCATCACACTTGGTATTGCAACTATATACAACGGATCTCAAATTCTGCAGGAATGTTCTGATGGCAATGCATTTATCGCCGTACCAAGCAAACAGTCTATAGGATCTTATGATCCAAACGATTCATATAATCTCAGCCAATGGGCTAAAGTACTTGAAATATTTCACCCGGATATTATACATATATGGGGAACGGAGTATGCATTATCACTATGTGCTTTAAAAGCACATAGTGGTAAAATACCGTCTGTAGTTTATATCCAAGGCATGCTCAATCAACTTGCCAACCACTATTGCGATGGTATTGGTTTATTAGATCAGATGAAATATGCCACCCTTATAGATATTAAAAATAACAATTTGCTCTGGCAACAAAAGAATAAATTTTACAAAGCAGCAGAACGAGAAGCACAAATACTAAACATTGCAAACAATGTCATCGTCGAGTCGGATTGGTGTGCCTGTAATTGCCATTCCATAGCACCTCATTGTAACGTCTATCATAGCTATTTACCTATCAATCCTATATTTGCCAAATACAATTGGAACTACAAGGAATGTGAAAAACACAGCATTTTTACTGTAGCTGGTGGCTATCCAATCAAGGGCCATCATATGTTAATGAAAGCATTCGCTAAAGTCGTTAAGTTGTATCCAGATGCAAAACTATACATACCAGGAGCAAGTAATCTTTTTGCTACAGATCTTCGTAGTCGACTAATGAAAACGACTTACGATACTTACATATACTCTATTATCAAGAAACACCAGTTACAGGACAATATCGTACTTACAGGTAAACTTTCTCCAGAGCAGATGGCAGAACGTATATCCAAATGTCACGTATATGTCATGCCATCAAGTTGTGAAAATCATAGTTCTAGTCTTATTGAGGCTATGATTGTGGGCATCCCTACCATTTCTAGTTATGTAGGTGGGATATCTCAATATTACAAAGATGGAGCTAATGGTTTCTTCTATCGCTTTAATGAGCCCGAAGTGCTTGCATCATTGATAGTCCGTTACTTTAAGGATAAGGAGTTAGCTGAAAAAATAGGAAGCTGCGGGAAAGAAGAGGAGCGTAAATTGAGATTTGCTATAAATGTCAATACTGATTTCATTGACATTTATGAAACTATATTAAATCGCCATAGAATAAACAATTAGTCATACTTAATGATAGTCACAAAATACAATGAGGAATAATCATTATTTATTTGTAATTCTTTTAATTGTAAGATTATTTACTCAGTTCTCACCTGCACTCGAGCTTCGGACTCCATTCTTTATAAGTTTCCCTTTATTGGTATTTCTAGTTTTCTATGCAATTAATAGGGGACGAGGATTGGTACACAAAGTTCTATTAATGGTACCAATATATATTGTGCCGTTTCTAAACTTGATAGCGGCAAACAGAGGAAATATTCCATTAGTCAATCTGCTTTATGTTTTATTTCAATGGTTTGCATGGCCTCTTCTTGGTATATTTGTAGCCGAAAATCTTACTTTAAAAGCTCAAAAAAAACTCCTGTGGGTATATTTACTGTGTATATCAATAACAGCACTCACGACTAGCTATGGTTGTACCTTATTTCCTAGCGCCTCTCGCGCTATGGCAAATGGTGATTTTGCAGAAAACGAAACAGAAGTTGTTTCTATGTATAGAAGTATGAATATTGGTAATTTCCAATATATATATACTTCTGTATTGATAATTCCGCTTGTATTATGTTTATCAAATTACCACAGAAAAAAAATTTGCTATCTAATTACAGCATTACTTCTTTTTACAATATATAAAACAGAATATACGACGGCCTTACTATTATCTGTTATATCAACACTTTTTTTGATCTCACCTATATCAAAAAACGCCCAAGTTGCAAAGAAATGGCTAGTTCCAATATTGATTATTACGCTGTTATCTTTGCCTCTCATAGGAGGAATCATGAATTTTATTGCCTCTGAAATTGGTAGTGAACAAATATCTCAAAGATTTTCAGAATTATCAATGTCCTTACATGGCCAACAATTGGAAGAGGATAGCGATTTTGGGACTCGATTGTTTTTATGGAGTAAGTCGATTAAGACTTTCTTTGAGAATTTCTTTACTGGTGTATATTTTACTACAGACGTCAATGATACACACAAATATATAGGCGGACATTCATTTATCTTAGACTCTATGGCAAGATTCGGAATCTTAGGATTCCTAGCAATTGTTTGGATGTTTAAACGTCTTTATAGGATATTCATTTTGCCTTATGGCAAGAGACCAGAATATATTTATATATTGACTGTATTTCTATTAAATATTATTCAGTGCATGATTAACACTATCAGTATTGAATTTGTCTTTGTATTCTTAATTCCTTTGCTAATGTCTGTCATGCCTGAAAAAAAGGTTGTTTTGCTTAATAGACATTTTCAATAGATATATTACTGAATAGCGATATAGATAAAATACATCTAAGCATAGTTCTAAAGTATTGTTCATTATATATAGTTCATTCTCAAGTCTGTTATATAGTTTGTAAAATCTGATATTGATCCTTTTATTATTTTATGGCTAAATACTCTTTCTAGAATGATCTAGTATGATGCAAAATACCATTAAAATACAGGAACATAAATGAAATTCTCTATTATTCTCCCGATATATAAAGTTGAGAAATATCTTCGTCCATGTGTTGATAGTATTCTCAAACAAACATATAATGATTTTGAAATAATCCTTGTAGACGATGGATCTCCCGACTCAAGTCCAAAGATTTGCGATGAGTATGCCGCAATTGATAGTCGTGTAAAAGTCATTCATAAGCCTAATGGCGGACAAGCTGATGCTCGCAACGTAGGTTTAGAGGCTGCTTTAGGTGATTATATTTGCTATGTCGATAGCGACGACTATCTAGTAGATAATAAAGTCCTTCAACTATTGGCAAATAAGACTAAAGATAATCCAGACATCGTTCATTACAAGTTTAAAGAATGGTTTGAATCTGAAGGCCGTGTGGCTGATTGTAAATTCAACTACAAAGTACCAACTGAAGGGCGATCTGTGGCAGAAATCTACTGTGACCTCATAGATAATGATGCTTACTACAATAGTGCGTGGAGCAAGATCATTCGCCGCGACCTCTTAATGGCCAACAACATTCGTTTTGAGAAGGGGATTGTGGGTGAAGATAACGAATGGTATTATCATGTTGTAATGGTTGCCAAAAGTCTTGTTCTTGTTGATGAGCCGCTTTACATATATAGAAGACGACAAGGATCCACCACCACTACAACCACAAGAAAGAATCTCATAGATCAAATATATGTTCTAGACAAATGGGAAAATATACTTAAACAAGCACCTAATGATGCTCGCGCACGTGTCGTATGGGGAAGTCTGGCTAAACAATATTGCAGTGCACTAATTATATATGCTAAAGTAGATGATGCCAAAGATTTATTACCTCAGCTACTTCATAAAAAACATTTGTTGCAATATAGCAATAATAAAAGAGTTATAATCTTTCGTAAAGCAGTAAAACTTGTTGGTATAAAAGGTCTAATTTACGGTCTCAAGTTCGTCCAAAAAATACGTTAATGCAATGATACTTTGTTCAGATAAACGCAAGTGCCCAAAGCTGGGAGGTATGCAGATCGTGAATACTGAAAGCATCAAACAATATGAAGGCAATACAGAAGTGGAGGCCTTAATCTGTTCTCGCGATGTTGCTCAAGTGGCACAATACATGAATATCCCGAATTTAAAAATTATACAACTTTTTAGTGCAGGTTTTGACAACATAGATCCAAAGTTACTCCAATCAAAGGGTGTGCACCTATGCAATGCAGCTAATGTATATAACGTGGGTATGGCTGAATTTGTAGTATATGCTATGCTGATGCGAGCCAAACGCTACAACCATAGCATCAAAAACCGGCTCCTCCGCCCAATGCGAAACTATCGTTATATCACAGAACTTGCAGGTAAAACTGTTGGAATTTTGGGAGCTGGCAATATTGGCCAGCAAATAGCTAAACGACTAGAGGCTTTTGACATGCACGTGTGGGGTTATGATCTCAAGACCGACAATCGTCCATATTTTGAGAAAGTATACAATCAGGAGAAATTAGCTGAATTTTTGGGCAATTGCGACTATATTGTTAACTGTATGCCACTCTTCAAATCCACAGAAGGACTCCTTAATAAAACTTGGTTTGATCTAATGAAGTCGGATGTAACAATAGTAAACGTCGGACGTAAGAAACTCATCAATGATACGGATTTCATTGCCTTTCTTAAATCTCATAAGGATGCTACAGCCATCTTGGATATGTTCGAAAAAATCCCAAATCCCATAACCAATCCATATCGTCGCATGTGCAACGTATTGGTTCTCCCTGGAGTTACAGCTATCTCCCAAGAGATCAACAAAAAGTTAGAGAGTCTGATTTATGAGAATATGAAACGGCTCCATTCTGGAGAAGCTTTTCTTAACCAGATAGTATAAAACGACAAACTAATGTTAGAAAGAAAGATTTATCCTTCTCTGGATATAATGAAGTTCATCATGGCCATGCTGATTCTCACTCAGCATACCTGTAACGAATGGGCACATTCTACTGGACTTATACACGCCTTCTTTGGATTAGGCAACTTTGCTGTTCCATTCTTTTTTACTTGTTCAAGTTTCTTGTTCTTTTCAAAATTGAATATGCTTAACTGGAAAGAACAAAAAAATTATTATAAGCAATGGTCAATGCGAATCGGCAAGATGTATTTGATATGGTCGATTATATACTTTTGCTTTGTGCTTACCATGTGGATATCAAATGGATTTACTCTAGAGAAGATTATTAACTATCTACATCGAGTTTTTGTGTTTAGCACATATTCAACCATTTGGTTCTTGCCTGCCCTATGGGTTGGTGTAAGCATCTGCTACTGGCTGAAACAGCATGTTAGCAAACGTGCAATATGGGTTATCATTATTACTTTATTTGTGATTGGAACCCTTTTTGGTAGTTATACTAATGTTATTACAAGAATACCAACCATTGCATCTTTTAACGAATGGTACATGGAAATCTTTATCACATGGCGAAATGGGCTGTTTAATGGCGTTCCATACGTGTTTATTGGCATTTTACTCTCAGAAGACTTTGGCACAAAAATTCCAAAGAATGTTTCCGCTCTAGCTACTGTTATATTTTGCTCTTTATTTATCCTTGAAGCTTTTTGCATCTCTCACTATAAGCTAAGCAGTGCAACAGATATGGGATTCTTCATGTGTTTCGCAATCTTCTTTATGATCAATACGCTGATAAAGATTGATATTACACAGAAGCCAATATGGAGACATTGTCGCAATCTAAGTATGTTGATTTTCTTAGGTCAACGTTTATTCCTATCTGCTATCCCTAGCATACTGCCAATCTGCGTGAAAGACACGATTATAACATGGTCACAGCCATATATATACATATTATTCATAACCTTAACTCTTGGGTTTTCATTTATCGTTGAACAACTATCATCGAAATATAGATTCTTGAAAAATCTTTGGTAAAATGAATAATGAAAATAAATTGCCTAAGGTTTTGGTAATTGGTATTAATGCTTGGCGAGAGGATGGTACGGCTCATACCCTAATGGACATCTTCAGATGCTGGGATTCTGAACGCATAGCCTTGGTGTACACGCGCGCAGATATGCCAAATACAGAAGTCTGCAAATATTATTTCCAGATTAGCGAAAGTCAGATAATTCATAGTGTTCTGAAGCCATGGATGAGGGTTGGCCGGATTGTTGGAAATACCCCCGTAGTAAAAAATGTAGAGGTAGAAGCAGAACATGCGCGCTATACCAAAGCACATAAGAGCAATTCTCCGTGGATGCCTTTTCTCCGAGAGATTGTATGGAAATTTGGCCAGTGGAGAACCCCGGCATTAAAACAGTTTGTGCTGGACTTTAATCCGGATATCATCTTCGTCCCTATCTACCCAAATGCGTACATGGGACGCATTCAGCGTTATATTACCAAGTTGACCGGTAAGCCTACTGTCTGTTATTTGGCAGATGACAACTATAGCTATGATTCTTGTAAAAGTATCCTTCAATATGTTCATCGTTTTTGGCTTCGACATCACGTAGGCCCCATCGCTCGTAACTGTAAGGATATGTTTGTAATCGTAGAGAAGGAGAAAGAGGACACTGACTCTCGTTTTGGTACAGATAGCAAGATCCTAACTAAAAGTATTGACTTCACAGAAAAGGACTATCAGCATCATACACCTAATCATCCGCTAAAGTTTGTCTATACAGGCAGTATGGTCATTGGCCGTGATAAGACGCTTGCTCTTGTAGCAGATGCTATCAACGAAATCAACAAACAATATGGAGAAGTAAAGGCAGAACTATACATCTACTCCCAAACAGAGCCTAGCGACAACATTCGTCAGCGGATCAATAATGGCGCAGCACATTTCTGCGGACGTATCAGTCGAGACGAGGTATTACATGTACAAATCAAGTCTGATGTGGTTATCTTTGCAGAGGCTTTAGAAGGGAAAGAAGCAAATGCGGCAAAACTATCTTTCTCTACCAAGATTACAGATTATATTTCCAATGGTAAGTGCGTGCTAGCTATTGGAAAGGATTATATTGCACCTATCGACTATTTCCAGCGCAACGATTCTGCCTTGATTGCCCATTCAAAAGATGAAATCCTCAGACAAATAAAACGTATCGTGGAAAATCCTAATATCGTGGACGAATACGGAGAGAAGGCATTTAATTGCGCAGTCCGTAATCATGAGAAAAACATGATGAACAAGCGTTTTATTAACACAATGTGCAATGCAATAAAATGATCTGCCAAGCTATAAATGAAACTGAGGGGAGCATATTAATATGCTCACTATATGACAACTCTTGGAGAACGCGGATAAAACACAATCTACTCTTTCGCAAATCAAACGATCCGTTGGACGGTTTCTCCTGAAAAAGTTTACTTCATTAAAAGTTGTGTTATACTTTCAGTAAATGAAAAATCTCAAAAGGCTTATAATTCAAAGCCTATAGATCGATCATGTAACAGAATAGAAGCCAGGTAATTAATTATTAAAAACATGAAGAAGAAAAAGATATGTTGTATCACTACGGTTGATGTCACTCTGTGTTCATTTGTAGCTGATGCCATGTATCAGTTCGTTGAAAGCGGATATGAGGTGACTCTTGTTTGTTCTGATACCACAAAAGTAAGAAAGGAAAAAGGGGATGCTTTCCGGTATGTCGACATGCCTATGAAGAGAGGCATGAGCATTTCTGATATATTAATCATGCCTTGGCGTTTCCTAAAATTCTTTAAGCAAGAAAAGTTTGATTTCGTGCAGTATGCCACACCTAATGCTAGCTTGTTTGCCGCTATTGGGGCTTGGTTAGCAGGAGTTCCTATCCGTCTTTACTGCCAGTGGGGTATCCGATATGTAGGGACAAGTGGTATAATGCGGAAGATACTTAAAGTTTTAGAGCATTTGACATGCACACTCTCGACTGACATATGTTCTGCAAGCCAAAGGAACTTAGAATATGCCGTTAGTGAGGGTCTCTTCAAAGCTGACAAGGCAAAAATAATTGGCAATGGCGGCACCATAGGTGTAGATTTAACCAAGTACGATCTAAGTCGCAAACAAGAGTATAAAAATGCTGTAATAAAACAATATCCAGTATTGAAAAATAAACTCGTCATCTGTTCGGTAGGACGATTGAGTCAAGACAAAGGAAGTTTCGAATTGCTGGAAGCATTTGACCGTCTTGCTAAAGAGCGTGAAGATGTTGCTTTACTGATGATAGGTACCACCGAAGGGAAAATTCCAGAGTATCTAATTCCTATCACCAAATATAATCGTGTGATTTTTACTGGCTATACAAATGAAGTAAATAAGTATATGGCAGCGTGTGATATACTTGCTCATCCGTCCTATCGCGAGGGTTTCTCCATGGTGATACAAGAGGCAATGGCAATGCAATTGGCTATAGTTACAACAGATATCCCAGGTCCTTCGGAGGTGATTGATGACGGTGTTACAGGTATTCTAGTTCAACCACGTAATGCAGACTCACTTTATAAGGGCTTATTGCAAATGCTTTCTGACAAAAAGCGCATGGTTCAAATGGCCATTACCGGACGAAAACGTTGTGAAGAACTATTCAACCGCCAACGGATGCTCAAACTGACATATGAACATAGAATGAGTTTAATGAATAAAAATATACAATAGACATGAAACACATGAATTTAATGATCCTTGCTGCAGATCCTCAGTCGGCACGGGAGGCGCAAAATGCGGGTATAGACCGTATTTTCTACGATTTAGAGTGGATTGGTAAAGCAGAACGTCAGCACGGCCGTAATACAGTAAAATCAAATAATAACATAGATGATATTCCGACTGTACGAGAGGTCTTGAAAGAGAGTGAACTTATAGTTCGTACCAACCCTATTCACGCCTACTCAAAGGCTGAAATTGATAAGGCTATCACCTATGGAGCCGATATTCTGATGCTCCCAATGGTGATGGATCAGCATGATGTGGAACAGTATGTAAAAATGGTAGACGACCGAGCCAAGATTTGCATCATGATTGAGACAGCTACCGCTATGTCTCGTCTTGACAAAATCTTAGCAGTTCCTGGAGTGGATGAACTTTTTATTGGATTAAACGATCTGCATATTTCTATGGGGTTGACCTTTATGTTTGAACTTCTGAGCGATGGTCTAGTAGAGTATATTGCAAACAAGTGCAACAACGTTGGTATGCCATTCGGATTCGGAGGTATAGCCCGCATCGGTGAAGGTGATCTGCCTTCAGACAACATCCTTGGAGAACATGTTCGTTTAGGCTCTACCTCTGTCATTTTGAGTCGTACTTTTAAAGGAGTTGTGGGAGTTGATAAGAATGCACGCAAAATAAACCTTGCTGAAGAAGTAGCAAAAGTACGTAATCGCATGAATGAAATTGCCCATTGGACCGCTGAACAGCACACTGAAAATCGCAAAAAGATAGCAGAGGCCGTAGACGTAATAATAGAAAAAATGCAGAGCAAGTAAGTATACTTACTCTCACCAGCACATGTATAGGTAGAGAGAATAATCAAAATTATTATCACAATTTTTTCAACTAAATCCTTTAGGCAGGACTATAGAAGTTAGAAATAAGTTGCTTAATAGTAATCATATCTACATGGTTATATAGAGAATATTTATTAGGTTATCAATGCTTTATAGAATAATAGAACAACTTTGCTTGTACAATAATATGATCCAGTGACAAATAACCTTACACCTTATATAATCTCAAAAAGCGTAAGATTAAGAATATTCTCATTACCTAGCAAGTATGTTAAGAATGATGCAACTCATAACAAAATACCCACCCAATATACATGTTGAGTAAAAATTTATGCGCAAATATTTGTGAGAATTCATGATGAAATAAATATGTTATACGTATTAGCACATTTTCTAAGAGATAAGATGCCATGGGCATGGAATCTAGTGGATCAACTCAATTCAGTTCTTTTCTCACTACGATATGGGCATAAACTTAAAAAATTCAGATTTAAGACTCCTCATAAAAACTATCAGATTATTCCAATTTGCAATATACCCACTGATGCTTTGGTTAAATTCTTCGCACATCAACCAAATGAAGCCTACAAATTCTTTCGGCCTCATGGTTTTGACCCTAAAAGTATACAAAGACTAAAAGAGAATAAGGCATTTTTAGCATATGTCTTAATTGAAGAATCCTCTGGACACATTGTTGGTTATTTTTTTAACCGGTCTTTCTTCCATGGTAAAGGTTTTCGAGGACGCATGGTGGATATTAACTATCGAGGCCGTGGTATTGGCACAATGATGAACTGCCTACTGAATGAGGTAGGATTTAGTATTGGCCTGCGGCTTTTTGAAACAGTGAATAAAAATAATGAGGCTTCATACAAAAGCGCGATATCGGCCAGCAAGGTCAAAGTGATTGACAAAATGGCTAATGGAGATTTATATCTTGAAATCTTGAAAGACTGATAATATGATACTGAAATGGATTTTTGACAGAATCGTAGCGTTTTTCGGACTCCTTTTTTTGTGGCCAGTTTTAATGATCGTAGCTATCATGGTAAAAATTAAGATGCCTGGAGGTCCGGCTTTCTTCGTCCAAAAACGTGTTGGTAAAGACGGGAAACTCTTCAACTGCCATAAATTCCGCACAATGACCATCAATCACAATGGTTCGACTGTATCCGTTGCGGGAGACTCGCGAATCACTCCATTCGGAGCAACGCTGCGTCACTATAAACTGGATGAACTGCCTGGTTTGTGGGATGTACTTATCGGAAACATGTCCTTTGTCGGTCCCCGTCCGGATGTACCCGGCTATGCGGACAAACTCGAAGGTGATGACCGTGATGTACTTAAACTTCGCCCCGGAATAACCGGCCCTGCAACATTGAAATATCGCCTGGAAGATGAGATGATATCCGAATATGTAAATAAAAAACAAGCAGCAGGAGATTCTCGTCCGATGCAGGTAATTGCTACAGAATATAACGATCAAGTAATTTATCCGGACAAGGTTCGCCTGAATTGTTATTACTACAGACATTATTCATTTCTCAAAGACATTGAGATCATCTTTGCTACAGTACTTCACTTCAAAGTTAAGTTCGCCGGCGAGGAAGTCTAATACATTATGCAGCACATCAGTCACTAATATTCTAAACATAAAATCAATAATACCATGTCAGAAGAAAGAAAAACGATTTATCTCTGTCTAGCTCATATGTCAGAAGAGGGATGGGAACAGAAATATGTCAAAGAGGCCTTTGACACAAACTGGGTGGTTCCCATGGGCCCGAACGTGAATGCCTTCGAAAAGGATCTGGAAGCATTTGCCAATAGCAAAAGCGATGGCAGTCAGCCACTCGACAGAAAGGTAGTCTGTCTTTCTGCCGGAACAGCTGCTGTACATTTGGCTCTCATCGGGTGTGGCGTAAAGGCAGGAGATGAGGTATTGGTACAGAGTTATACATTCTGTGCTTCATCTCATCCGATTACCTACCTTGGAGCCAAACCAATTTTCGTAGGTTCAGAGGGCGAAACATGGAATATGGACCCTCAATTGCTGGAGAAAGCCATCATCGACCGGAAAGAGAAGACCGGCAAATATCCTAAGGCCATCATCCCGGTTGCTCTTTATGGGATGCCATACCATATCGATAAAATTATGGCGATCGCTGACAAATATGGTATCCCGGTGGTTGAGGATGCAGCCGAAGGTATGGGATCTCGTTTTGACGGACAAGTCCTCGGCACTTTTGGCCGCTACGGAGTACTCTCTTTCAACGGGAACAAGATGATTACAACCTCTGGTGGAGGTGCACTTATCTGTCGAAATCCAGAAGAGGCGAATGAAATCATGTGGTATGCTACTCAGGCCCGTGATGCATATCCATACTACCAGCATATCGCTATCGGATACAATTACCGTATGTCAAATGTATGTGCCGGTATTGGTCGCGGTCAGATGACTGTACTTAACTCGCATATCGACCACCACAAGCATGTACAGAAATTATATGAGGAGTTGTTGGCTGATGTACCCGGTGTCCACATCCACAAGCAGCCGGAAGATCCCCGTTTCGATGGAAACTTCTGGCTTTGTGCGGCAACACTCGACCCGTCGGTTCATATCCATGGACAGGAGAATGCATATAAGGAGGTAATCAAAACAGCTGTTGGTGGGGCTGCCGGTGTAATTCATGCAGTTGAAAGCGCAACAACAGACTGTCAGCCGAATGATAATGTTGAGGCTCTTCGCGTCTTCATGCTGGGCAAGAAAATCGAAACTCGCCCGACTTGGAAACCCATGCACAAGCAGCCTGTATATGCCAATGCACCGGTTTACACCAATGGTGTTGAGGAAGATCTGTTCAAGGTTGGATTCTGCCTCCCTGCCGGCCCGTATGTATCAGATGAAGATGTCCATTACATAGTTGATTGCTTTAAAGAAGCGATTGTTAAATAGCCGATTGACATCCGGACAATCTCTTGCATATGTTACTCGACAACAAATTTTTTGACGGCATCCAGGAACAGGCAGAAAACTCACCTCGTCGCAGGATGAATTATGATCTGAGAACTTCGGCCGAGGATTCTTCCCAAAGAATGATCAATGTCTTGATGTCAGACACTGTAGTTCCTATCCACCGACATACGGAGACTTCCGAAACGGTAGTCGTCTGCCGCGGCGCGATCAGAGAGGAGTTCTACGATGACCAGGGACATAAGACAGAGGAATTTATTCTTCGCGCCGGCGGAGAATGCCCTGCGATCCAAGTGCCCAAAGGAGTGTTTCACACTACGGTCTGCCTGGAGGATGGCAGCGTCATCTTCGAAGCCAAGGACGGAGCCTATAAGCCAATCTCGCCCGAGGACGTCTTATAGAACCCCGGCCAGTCATTTGCACAACGATACACCCCGAAGAGAATTTCTTCGGGGTGTATTTTTTCTCGCCTCGCCTTCCCCGCCAACAAACTCCGCCGATACTGTTCCAAAAAGTGTGTCTGGAGAAGGATAAATAAAAAAGTCTACAGATTTTTTAGATTTGTATAGGGAACCAACAAAAACTAAAAAAGGAGTAGACTTATGGTGTTGACAAAGGAACAACTTTCCGAACTAATATGCAAACATTCGGAGCGGGAAAATGGCCTTCAGGATCTGTTTGAGATCCTATTGGAGAGTATGATGGTCTCGGAGCGCCGGGAATATCTCCGGGAAAACTCCACGTCAGGGAACAAATGCAACGGATTTCGCCCGGGGCATAGTTACGGTCATGGTCGTACACTGACGTTCCGGATACCTCGAGATCGCTACGGGAATTTTCATCCCCGGATCCTGGCGATCCTACGCCATCAGGAGGATGAATGCGAACGTCTTGCCGGAACGCTTTACACGAAAGGTCTTACGCAGGAACAGGTCGGCGAGGTATTCCAGGATATCTATGGCGAGCACTACAGCAAGGCGAGCATTTCGCGAATGCTGGACTACCTCCGAGAAGATGTCTCGCAATGGCTCACGCGCTCTTTGGAGGCTTATTCCCCGATCGTCTTCATCGATTGCGTACACATGAAGATCCACCGCAAGCGGAGCGTAGAAACAGAAGCTTTTTATGTGGTGCTTGCCGTGCGTGAAGACAAGCAGCGCGAGGTGTTGGGGATCTTCAATAAGTCCACGGAAAGCGCCCTGGGCTGGGGCGAGATGCTCGCAGAGTTGCAGGAACGAGGCGTTCGGAAGATCGGCCTGGTGTGTGCCGACGGGCTGAAGGGTCTGGAGGATGTCATCAGTACGATCTTTCCCGGAGCCCCGCTGCAACGCTGTACAACGCACCTGAAACGCAATCTGCTGAGCTGCGTACGCAACGGCGACAAGGGAGAGCTGGCCGAGGATCTGCGGCAGGTCTTCCGTACGGGGGATCGCAGCTATACGGTAGAGAGAGCCTGGGAACAATGGCAGACACTTTGTGAGAAATGGGGTCAGGATTATCGCAGTTTTCGACGACGTGGCGAGGATCCGGCCTACAAGGCCTACTTCACCTATCTGAATTACGAGGCAAGGATTCAGTCGATGATCTACACGACGAACTGGATCGAACGTCTGCAGAAAGATTTTCGACGGGTTACACGCATGCGGGGAGCCATGCCCAGCGAGGAGTCGGTACTGCTACTGATGGGTAAAACGGCCATGGATAAGAAATCCTACCTGAGGCCGGTGCCTCGAATCGACCTAGATCGAGATTTATTTTCCGAGTGAAGACTATAACACAAAAATAAGAACAACACGCCGCGGCGTGTTGTTCTAAACCAAGAATCACTATATTTGCATATCTGAAGAGTCTGAAAGCTCCTTCCTAGACACTCTTTTTGAAACACTACCGATACTTCATCTTGGAGTATATTCCTGTCAATATTGATTTCAAGAGTCGACCTCAGGTAGGACTTCTTTTCTGACTGATTCCTCGTTAGGCACGGCCAGCGCATCCTTGAAACCATCCGGAAGTCCTTCTGCAACCGCTCTATCCAGTTCATGGTGTAGATTATTGTCTAGTTCAGGTAAGTAAATATGCCTATTAGGAAGCGTCCTCGCTTCATCTCTTGATGCTTCTGTAATACCAATTTCTTTTATAGAAGTACAGCCTCTCATCCTAGGCGTGTTCCTCGGCATTGTTCCTGTCTCCCATACGGAAGACCTGTCTCAAATCGTCAGCCAAATACACTTTGCACCATTACGGACGTCGCTCAGTAAGTTGTAAATCAAATGGGTGTGCATCTCTGAAACTTGGCACCAGGAAACATTTCGTTGAAGATGTCATCAAGCTCCTTGGGGCCATCCGAGCATATAAATCCAATTCTTGAAGCTCCTATCTCACATAAAGGTTATTAAGTATTTTATCCCAACCAGACCGCTTCCCTTTGACTTGTTATAGATGTCGAGCCCTTAGTATTGTCCTTCTTGACGGCGAGGATGACATAGAATGCTTTCGTATCAACAGGAGAATCTTGATGTGGACACAGTCAATGAGCACTACAAAATATATACGCGTAATTATCAATGCTTGAGTAAGTAAAATAGGTTCTATATTGGTGACTTATATAACCGCAAACGAAGACAGCTTCTCGTTTTTACGCTGATGAAATAGATTTCCTATTAGATTAGAACTACTTAAGTGGTTGACAGTTTGATTCACTTCTTTTTTGCAGGATTAAGTTATAGAAATACAACACGATGGTTGTTTGATTGAGGCATTTGTAGTAACTTTGCAATCAAAGCTTAAATGGTATTCTAATGAACACGACGACAAATAGAATGTCACCTGTGACTTCCATATCGACAACATGTGAAACGGAACAGGATATAAAAAATTGGTTGCAATACTCACAAGGTATTGCAGCTGCCATGTCTAAACGAATGACGGAGCTCGGTTTGACACAACAGATGCTTGCCGAAAAAATGAACTGCACCCAACAATACATCTCCAAAGTATTGAAAGGGAAAAAGAACATGTCGTTGGAAACCATATGTAAGATTGAGAATGCATT
>ERZ773228.657-NODE-657-length-40560-cov-3.715714_pt1 | contig 40560 bp, 23 predicted proteins | sample MGYA00580524_ERZ773228 | MGnify/ENA primary metagenome ERZ773228 (study PRJEB29015, sample SAMEA2737768) | human gut metagenome | biome: human gut; feature: human-associated habitat; material: faeces | place: China | collected 2012 ... | reverse complement strand
TCGCCGTGAACTGCGCCATCATGGGCGGCTCGCTGTTCATGCAGCAGAAGGTCGACGGCGGCGAACTGACGTCGCTCTGGCAGACGATCGTCTACGGACTCGGCTCGGGACTGGGCTGGTGGCTGGCGATCGTGATGATGGCCGCCATCCGCGAGAAGACGACCTATTCGCACATCCCCGCGGCGCTGAAAGGCCCCGGCATCGCCTTCATCATCACCGGTCTGATGGGTATCGCCTTTATGATTTTCTCGGGCATTCAGTTCTAACCTTTAAAAAAAGAGATTCCGATAAATGACTACAACGATTTTAATAGCGATTGCGGCCTTTCTGGCCATAACGCTCGTGCTGGTCGCACTGCTTCTCTATGCGAAGGCGAAACTGACCTCCTCGGGCGACGTCGTGATCGACATCAACGGCGGTGAGAAGGTCATCACGACCGAAAGCGGTTCGACGCTGCTTTCGACGCTGGCCAACAACAAGGTGTTCCTGCCTTCGGCGTGCGGCGGCGGCGGCTCGTGCGGCATGTGCAAATGTCAGGTGCTCGAAGGCGGCGGCGACATTCTGCCCACCGAGACGGGCTTCATCTCGCGCAAGCTGGCCAAGGACCACTGGCGTCTCGGCTGCCAGGTGAAGGTCAAGGAGAATATGAAAATCCGTGTTCCCGAGGCCGTGCTGGGCGTCAAGAAGTGGGAGTGCACCGTGGTCTCGAACCGCAATATCTCGACTTTCCTCAAGGAGTTCGTCGTGAAGCTGCCCGAGGGCGAGAACCTCAAGTTCCGCAGCGGCGGTTACATCCAGATCGACATTCCGAAGTACGACGCCATCAAGTTCTCGTCGATGGACGTGGACGAGAAGTTCCGCGCCGACTGGGACAAATTCAAGATGTGGGATCTGGTGACGACCAACCCCGAACCGACGTTCCGCGCCTACTCGATGGCCAACCATCCGGCCGAGGGCAACATCATCATGCTCAACATCCGTATCGCCACGCCTCCGTTCGACAAGGCCACGGGCGGTTTTATGAAGGTCAACCCGGGTATCTGCTCGTCGTATGTCTTCTCGCGCAAGCCGGGTGACAAGATCACGATTTCGGGTCCTTACGGCGAATTCTTCCTGCCGGACAATCTGCCCTCGACGCAGGAGCTGATCTTCATCGGCGGCGGTGCGGGCATGGCTCCGATGCGCAGCCACCTGATGCACCTGTTCAAGACCGAAAAGACCGACCGTCCGGTGTCGTTCTGGTACGGCGCGCGTGCGCTGAAGGAGGTTCCCTATCTCGACGAGTTCCACCAGATCGAGAAGGATTTCCCCAACTTCTCGTTCAATCTGGCCCTCGACCGTCCCGATCCCGAGGCGGACGCCGCCGGAGTGAAGTACACGCCGGGCTTCGTGCACAACGTGCTCTACGAAAACTACCTCAAGAACCACCAGGCTCCCGAGGACTGCATCTACCTCATGTGCGGACCTCCGATGATGATCGCTTCGGTCGTCAAGATGCTCGACAACCTCGGCGTGCCGCCGGAGAATATCTTGTACGATAACTTCGGCAGTTAGTGAGTGCAATGACCACCAAAACGCCGTAGGCGAATAAAAGAGGAAGGACGGAAGATCGAATTGATTCGAAACTTTCGTCCTTCCTCTTTTATTGATCCCGCAGGGATTGTCGGTTCATTGCCGAACGCGGCCGAAGTCACGGAGCGCGGTTATCACGAGCGGAGGCGAGCGATGCGACGTAACTTGCGCTCGGGGTGAGGATTCATTGCCGAACGCGGCCGAAGTCACGGGCGGCGGGGCGAAAATCGGCGATGACGGAGGCGGGATGGTCTACGGCGAATGAGGGCGCGAATGGAACTTTCGGAGCCTCGGAATTTGGCGGATCGGAAATAAAACCGTAAATTCGGATAAATTTCAAATAGGGTGCTATGAGACTTGTCCTGGTGTTTGTCGCATTGTTGCTGTCGCTTCCCTTATCCCCGCAGGCAAGGCCGAAGGGATATGAGTTGGACTATTATCGGGTTCGTCTGGAATCTGTCGAGACCGATGGCGCCCGGGGCGGCGTTATCGGCAATCCCGAGAATGAGCAGGGATTCACCACGCCCGGCTACCGGGATTCCACGATCCGCGTCGTTTTCACCTTCGAGCCGACGCATGTCGATTTTTCCCTGACCAACGAGAGCGATTCCGACTTCGGAATCATCTGGGACGAGGCCGTCTTCGTGGATGGAGTCTCGAATGCCGCAGAGGGGGTGTTTCACCGGGGTGTGAAGCTGCTCGACAGACACGACGCGCAGGTTCCTTCCGTGGTCGTGAAGGGAAGCTGTGTTTCGGAGTCGCTTGCCGTCAAGAACCGGGTTTTTTACAGTCGCGACCTCAAACGGTGGGTATTCGAGAATCTCCTGCGGGATGCGGATAAGCTTACGCAGATAAAAATACTGTTGCCGATCGAAACCGCCGGAGGGCGTCGGGACTACCTGTTCGTGTTTTCCGTCCACTGGGAGAACCGGAAGGTCCGGGCCGAGTTCGATACGGGCCGGTGGTTTTACGTGTCGGAGAAATAGCCGCTTTCGGCCGGGCCGCTTTCACGTGCCGACGTTCCCATGGCTGCGTCCGGGGCGTTGCCGGGGCTTTGGGCGGGCGGCGCATGGAAAAACACCCCGCAGGTCACAGGACCTGCGGGGTGTTCGGCTTCGGAAGCGCTGCCGGCGCGTCATTCGATGCCCTCGAACAGATAGGGGGCGTAGTTGTAGCCTTCGGCCTTGTAGACGGCGACCAGCGCCGGAATCCGGCGCACGAAATCGTTGTAATCCTTGCGGTCGTTGGCCCAGCCCGTCTCGGCGAGAGCCGCCATGCGCGGCAGGACCATGTGCTGTGCGTGGCGGATGTCCGCGATGTACTCCGTCCAGAGGTTGCACTGCACGCCCCTGATCCGTTTCTGGTCGGGCAGCGTGAGCCGGTCGCAGGGGTCGAGGCGGTAAGCCTGCCGCACCGAGACGTAGCGGGTGTTGCCCAGCGGTTCGTAACGCTCCGGGTCGGAGGTCTGGCTGTAATCGAAGTAACAGTACCATTTCGGCGTCATAATCACCGGGTTTCCCCGCTGTGCGGCCTTGATTCCGGGGTCGCTTCCGTTCCACGACGTGATGTTCGCGGTTTTCGAAATGCCGCCCTGGAGGATTTCGTCCCAACCGATGATCTCCCGGCCGTGGGCGTGCATCCAGCGTTCGATGCGGTGGATGAAGTAGCTCTGCAACTGGTATTCGTCCTTGAGCCCCTCCTCGCGGATGCGCTGCTGGCAGAGGGGGCACGCCTTCCAGCGTCCTTTGGGACACTCGTCGCCGCCGATGTGGATGAGCTTCGAGGGGAACAGCGCGAGCACCTCCGTGAGCACTTTCTCGATGAATTCGAACGTCGTCTCCTTGCCCGCGCAGTAAACGTCGTCGCTGATGCCCCAATGGGTCCATACGGCATAGGGACCTCCCGTGCAGCCGAGCCACGGATAGGCGGTCAGCGCCGCCAGCCCGTGCCCGGGCATCTCGATTTCGGGAATCACCTCGATATGGCGCTCTGCGGCGTAGCTGACGATCTCGCGGATCTCCTCCTGCGTGTAGAACCCGCCGTAGGGTTTGCCGTCGTAAACGCCCTCTTTGTTCTTGTCGTAGCGTCCGACGAGCGTTTCCGCACGCCGGGACCCGATCTGGGTGAGCAGCGGATATTTTTTGATCTCGATCCGCCAGCCCTGATCGTCGGTCAGATGCCAGTGGAATTTGTTGATCTTGTGCAGCGAGAGGATGTCGATGTAGGTCTTCACGTCCTCGACCGGGAAGAAATGGCGGCAGACGTCGAGCATCGCCCCGCGGTAGGCGAACGTGGGCTTGTCGCGGACGACGCAGGCGGGAATCTCTCCTCCGGCGACCAGCTGCTGGAGGCTTCGAAGCCCGTGCAGCACCGCCTGGGGCGTCGATGCCGTGACCGTTATGCGCTGTCTGCCGACTTCCAGAAGGTACTCTTCGGCTTCGTAGCCCGGTTGCAGTTGCAGCGTCACGGCGTGTTTTTCGGGTGCGGCGGTGACGGCGGGTTCGGTTCCGGTGAGCTTGCCGACGGCGCGGGCGAAAATCTCCGCGGGCGTGCGCAGTTGTTCGTCCGTGATGACGACGGGCGTTCGGGGCGTCAGCCGGAACGATCCCGGCAGTTCTTCGACCTCGGCGGGGCGGGGTACGATGCGGACGCGTCCGTCGCAGGCTGCGAATCCCGGCAGACAGGCCTGGACGGCGAAAATCAGGAATAGAAGGTGTTTCACGGTTTGGATTCTGGTTGATTGGTTAGGGAAGCCCCGCCTGCAAAACGTTTGCAGGCGGGGTGCTTCCGGATAGGGTTATTTGTTGTAACGTACGCCGATGTAGGAGAAGGCGATCTCTCCGGTGGTGATGATCTGGTCGTCGAACTCGCCGTCTTCCTTGCCGCCGGCTTTCTTGTTCGCGGCCGAGAAGCGGATGCATACGTCGTCCTTGCCGAGCAGTTCGAGTGGCAGAGGTACGTTGATGTACTTGTAGCCGGCGCACTGCCAGTAGAGGGTGTAGTTCCAGTTCACGATGTCGGGAACCTGGAATTCGGTGATCGGGTTCCAGTCGTCGCGGTTGTTGTCGCCGTGTTCCGACCAGTCGACCCTGATGTAGCGGGGGCCTCCGATGCTGCGGTTCTGCATGGCTACCTGCATCGAGAGCACATCGGTCGAGATGCCCTGCGTCGAGAAGTGGAGCAGCCACGCTTCGCTGCGGTCGGTTTCGGTGTTCCACCACTGGCACTTGTTGGTCCAGGCCGAGAATTCCGCGCTCGTCAGGTTTCCCTTGCCGTCGTTGTTGGTTCCGGGGTCAGAACACATTTGTTTGCCGTTTTCGACGACGCCGTTTCCGTTGATGTTGCCTTTATTGGTGCCGCCCCAGGGTTTCTCTTTGTCGGGGTTGGATTCGTTGCCGATGGGGCCGAGGTAGCTCGGGTCGCTCACGCCCCAGCCTGCGTCGCCCGATTTCTCGTCGGGATGGGTGAAGGTCAGGTAGCCGTTGTTGCCGGTCGTGGGGCGGAAGATGTGGCTTTCGAGCTTGCCGTAGCGGTATTCGGTCAGGAGGGCCGAGAAGCTGTTCTCGAAATCCTTCTCCAGCGCGATGTCCTCGCGGGTGAGGTGGCGGATCTGGTAGCGGCCGATGTCGCCCATGTCCTTCGATCCCATCCAGACGAAGCGGTCGTGGGTCTCGTGAACCAGTACGCCCGAGATGTTCCCCGAACCGTAGGGCAGCATGCTGCCGTCGCGGCGGTATTTGCAGGTGGTGTTGGTCAGCATGTAGAAACTGTCGCCGTTCTTGTCGCGCACCAGCATCGGGTATTTCGTTTCGCGGTTGGCATTGGTGCTGCGTGCATAGCCTTCGTTGATCGGCGTCAGGCTGCCTTTGCGTACGGGAAGCTCGCAGTCGGCCAGCGTTACCCAGGTGTATACGTCCATGTCGGTCAGCTCGTTGTAGCGCTTCACCTTCTGCGGAATGTCGGCCGCCGAGCCTGACACCGAGGACATGACCATCGCCGAGGTGACTTTCTTGAGAATGTAGCGTTCGGGGTTCGACTCCGCTTCGACCGTGACGCCCTTGAGCAGGATGCGGACCTTGCTGTAACGTTCGAAGATGTTGTCGTCTTCGGTCACGGTCTTGATCATGAAGCCCTGCGAACCGTCGAGGCTCTGGATGTAGGCCGTGCGGTAGGTCTCGGTGTAGTCGATCGAGGTCTGTCCCGTCATCATGTTCTCGCCGTTGTTGCCGTTGCCGATGTCGCTGATGATGCGTCCCTCGATGTAGACGTCCTTGTTGACGATGCCCACCAGGTCGCGCACCTCGCTGAACGAGATTTCGTGCCCGAACTCGTTCTTGGCGTTGGCCTGCGTGAGGTAGACCGTCGAGGAGATGGTCCGGTTCCACCCGTCGCGGTAGCTGAGGGTGATGCGGGCGTTGCGCAGGGCTTCGGGGTCGGCGTTGGGGTCGGTCTGGAGAATCAGGAACCCGTTGCTGATGTCGAGGTCCGAAATCCATCCGCCCTCGTCGGCGCTCGTGTAGACGATCGACTGCCGGAGGTCCTCCAGTTCGAGGTTGGTGGAGAGCTGCGCCGTCGCCTGTCCGCCGTCGCCGAGCACCATGATGCTGCGGGTCGAGAAGTCCAGTTTCGGGGTGATGAAGCCCTCCTGTTTGATGTATATGGTATCCGCGCGGTTGTGGGTCCAGAGGCGGATGCCCTCCATGCGGGGGAAGCCGTCGTTGGTCGTGGCCTGGAATTTGAAATAGTCGTCGCCCGTGAAATGCGTTCCGCGGCCCTCGGTGTCGAGCGTGAGCCATCCGTTGTCGGGATTGATCAGTTCGATGTCGTAGGGTTGGTTGGCGAGGACCGGAATGCTCCCCGTGCCGCCTTTCCAGGGGGCTATGATCTCTTTCTTGTAGGGGCCGAACTCGGAGACGCGGGTCTCTTCGCCGTTGTCTTTTTCGCAGGCCGTGAGCGCCAGCCCGCCCAGCAGCGGGAGCAGCAGCCTTCGGTACAATGATTTTATCTGTTTCATCGTGGTCTGAATTTGGTTTCGCGCATCGGCGGGGGAGGGACGCGCCCTCCCCGCCTGAGCGGTTTATTTGTTACTCTTTACGGCTATGGTTCCGAAACGCATCGGCGAACGCTTGTTGGCCGCCATGTCGGATGTGATCGTGCCCGTGTCTCCCTGGTCCACCGTGGCGGTGTTCGAGGCGATGCACTGCGTGCTCCGGGCCTTGATCAGCAGCGTGACCTCCGGGCGGTTGCGCAGGGCGTCCGGCAGGATGAACACGCGGTCGGCGTAGCCCGGGACGGCGCAGTAGGAGAGGTCTTTGCCGCCTGCTCCCTGCCAATAGACGAACGGCCGGCAGCAGAAGCCCGATTCGGGCAGCACGGTGAAGTTCACCCCGTCGGTCGAGTACTCCACCTGCCAGTAGACGGGGCCGTAGATGCTCGTGCCGCCGGCGTTGCCCTGCGAGTTGGTGAAGTTGAGCGAGAGGTTTGCGCCGGCGCCCTCGGTCGAGAATTTCAGCGCCACGGCGTAGCCCGTGTTTTCGGCGAAGTCCCACCAGTAGGTGTTCTCGAATTTCAGGGCGTTCTTGCCGTTCAGCCCGGCGCTGGTCGTGAGTCCGTTGTACTCGTTGTCCAGGAGGTATTTGGCTGCGGGGTCGGTGCACCAGAGCGAGCCGTTGCCCCTATCCGGGGCGATCGTTCCGTCGGCGTTGGTCCTGACCTCGGCGTTGTTCCAGTTCCACTCCACGAGCGTCTGGCGGTTGGAGCTCGATTCCGAAGCGGCGAGGTCGATCTCCTCCTTTTCGAGCACGCGGACCGAGTAACGGCCGATGTACCCCTCGTTGGTGTAGCCGTAGCGGGGCTGGAGGTCGTGGACGATGACGCCGCTCAACGTGCCCTTGCCTTTGGGCATGCCGCTGCCGTCGCGCCGCCAGGGAGTCTTGTTGTTGACCAGCATCGAAATCGCGCCGCCGTCCTTGTCACAGAGCGTTCGGGGTACGCAGCTGGTGTGGTTGGCCGTTCCGAAATAGCCTTCGTTGACGTTGGTGTAGCTGCCGTCGGGCAGGGCGAATTCCACCTCCCGGAGCGAGACGTAGGTGTAAATGTCCTCGTCGGTGAGCTGGCCGATCGACTTCTCCTTGCGGATGAGGTCGCTGGCCGTTCCGGGCGTCTGGCTGACGATGTTGGCCGCCGTCAGTCCGCTGAGCGTGTAGCGTTCGGGATCGGCCTCCTTGGTGAGGGTCACGCCGTTGAGCGAGATTTTCACCTGCGAGTAGCGTTTCAGCGTGTTGTCGTCCGCCGCGTCGAATTGCAGGCGGTATCCGTAGCTGCCGTCGAGCATCTGCACGTAGGCCGTCTTGGCGTTCACCGTGTAGTCGGTGGCGTTGCGTGCCGTGTTGGGCGTCGTCTCCACGTTGGCGTTGTCCTTGTCGCTGATCACGATGCCCTCGAAGCTGGCTTCGGGATTGTTGATTACGACCTGTCCGCTCTCGCCCTTGATCAGCGTGCGGTAGTCGGCTTCGTAGGTCTGTTCGACGACGAACGGCGCCGCGGGCGTAAGCTCTCCGGCCGTTCCCGGCAGCGAGAAGGCGATCGACGCGCTGCGCGGGCCTTCCGAGTCGTTCTCCTTCACGTCGAACGACAGCACTTTGTCTTCGAGCGTGATGTTCTCGATCCAGTCGGCCGACGCGCCTTCGTAGGTCGGCGTGCAGACCACCTTGCCGAGCAGGCTGCCCAGGTTGTGCTTCAGCTCGGCCTTGATGGTCGTGGCCTTGCGCGTGGTCTTGGCGCGGTAGGGCGTGAAGGTCATGCAGGCCTCTTCGGTCGCCTGCGTGACGGTCAGCGTGACGGCGTGTTTCTTCTCCTTGGCGTCGATATAGGTCAGCGTGATCGCGGCCTGCCGTTTGCGCGGCGAGTTGTTCTTCAGGGTGCTGAACGTGACGGCGTCGGTTCCGACGGCCAGGTTTTCGATCCACTCCTCGTCCGGCTCGGGCGTTTCGTCGTCGTCCTCGTCGGGAATCACCGAATAGACGATGGTGTCCCGGATCTGTTTGTAATCCTCCCGGAGGTTGTTGTCAAGCCCGATGCGGAGGTCCCAGGGGTTGCTGAAAATCTCGATGCGGCTCTCCTCCAACGACAGGATGGGGTCTTCGCCCTCCTGCGTCATGCGTACCGCCTGTTCGAGTCCGCCGCGGGTGAAGATGATGTCCACGGCGCGCGGCACGCCGTAGTTGGCGCCGTATTTGAACAGTACGGGGGTGTTTCCCGAGCCGTTCAGGCGGTTGATGGAGGCCCATTCCACGTCTTCCGACAGACGGACCGACCATTCGCCGGTGGAATAGATCCGCACCTGGGTGGAGCCGGCGTCCGAAGTCAGCGTGTATTTGTTGGAATCCACATTCAGCGGCAGGTCCATGTCCGAATCCATTTCGCATCCGGTCAGCAGGAGCAGCGCCGTGACGAGGGGCAGGATGCCCGTGCGCCACGCTTTGTAGATGCAGTCTGTAAGGTTATTTTTCATCGTTGTGTTTTTTTGTTCGTTCCGTCGGCCTTACATGCCGTATTCGTTATAGGCCTTGTTGTCGAGCGCGCCGCCCGAATAGACGACCTCCTTGTCGGGGATCGGGTAGTATTCGTGGCAGGGGAGCATGTTGTCCTTGAGCGTCGGGTAGTTGGTGTATTCGTAGGTCATCCGATACCAGATTCCCCAGCGTACCAGGTCGAACTTGCGCTGGAATTCGCCCAGCAGTTCGCGTCCGCGCTCCTTCTGGATCTCCTCCAGAAGCGCATCTTTGTTCTTGAAGACGTAGGCGGTGGTTCCGGCGCGTTCCCGGACCATGTTCAGGTAGCGGACGGCCTCGTCGGAGTCCTCCGTCTCGGCGTAGCACTCCGCCATCATCAGGATGGCGTCGGCATAGCGGAATACCTTCTGGTTGGAGAAGTCGGCGGTGTTCTGCATCCCCGGGCACCAGAATTTCGGGCCGAGCCACGGACGGGTTCCCACGCCCGAGAAGGGCTTGCCGTCGTATTCCCACGCCATGTTCAGCGTTTTGCGCTTGTCGTTGCTTTTTTTGGTCTGGAGACCGTCGCAGAAGTAGCTGTTGGGGCGCATGGAGGTCCAGGTGGTCATGCCCGTGCCCATTTCGGGAATCTCCACGCCGTCGTAGATGCCCTTGCCGTTGTGGTACGGAGTGGTGATGGCTGCCACGTTGGTCGTGACGGACAGTCCGCCGGGCGTGTAGGTGCGCTGCACCTCGAAGATCGACTCCGGGGTGTTCTTGTTGCGGAACATGATGTCTTCGAGCGGATACTGTTGCAGGTCGCCGTAGATTTTCTCCAGTTCGCCGAGCGCCTTGAGGGCGTCGTCCCAGCGGTGGTTCCACTGCGCGAGCTTGGCAATCATCATCCAGCCCATCGCGGCGCCCATGCGGTTGTCTGCGACCTCCGACGAACGCACCTGGTCCATCGAGGGCACGTAACGCTGCAATTCGTCGATCAGGTAGTCGCGGGTCTCCTTTGCCGACATGCGGCCCATGTGGGCGATCTCCTGCATCACCTGTTGGTCGGCGACCTCCTTGGTGTAGAAGGGCACGTCGCCGAAGATGCAGGTCAGCAGCCAGTAGTAGAACGAGCGGATGACCACGCCTTCGGCCAGCAGCGGCAGCTTGTCGGCTTCCGAAGACTCCTTGATGTCGTTCAGGGGCGAACGTTCGATGGCGGCGATGGTCGAGTTGCAGTACATGACGCCCTTGTAGCACTGGGTCCATATCTTCTGGCCGTTGAGCGGCTTCGCGGGGGATATGTCGAGCTGGGCGTCCTTGGTTCCCGAAGCGATGTACATCAGGTCGGTGACGCCTTCGGTCATAATCAGGAAACAGTAGTCGTAGATGCTGTTGATCGGTATGTAGCAGGCGTTCAGGCCCGCCAGGCATTGCGCCCGGGTCTTGTAGTACTCCTTGGGTCCTACGAACGACGTGGGGTGTTCGTCCAGGTCGCACGCGCTGAACAGCAGGGCGGCGGTTGCCGTGGCTGCCAGCAGGTATTTTTTCAGGAAACTGTATGATTTCATGGTCTTGGCTGTTAGTATCTGATCTGGAGGCTGAAAATAATGGTCCGGGGCTTGGGATAGGCGCCGATGTCGACGCGCCGCAGGGCCGAGTTGGAACTCGATGTCGAAACGTCCGGGTCGAATCCGTTGTATTTCTTCCACAGGTAGAGGTTCTCGCCGCTGACGCTTACGCGGATGTCGCGCAGGCGGTTTTTGGTGACCTTGCGCATGTCGAACGTGTAGCTCGCGGAGATGTTCTTCAGCCGCAGGTAGCTTGCGTCGTGCACCAGCCGGTCGCTGGGCAGGGCGTCGTAGCTGCCGGCCATCGGCAGGTTCGAATTCGGGTTGCGGACCGGATGCCAGGAGTTCTGCATGTACTTGTATTGGTTGGTATAGGGCGAACCGTTGCCCATCCAGAGTTCGGCGACGTTGTAGATCTTGCCGCCGATCGAGTAGTTGAAGAAGAAGCTGAATGTGAAGTTATGGATGTTGAACGTGTTCTGGATACCGCCGTAGAGGTCCGGGTCGGCCGATCCGAGGTAGACCAGGTCGTCGCTGTTCAGCGCTCCGTCGTGGTTGATGTCCTGATAGCGGGCGTATCCGGGCTTGAAGGTGTTGCCGCTGGCCGAGGCGTAGGCCTTGGTGATCTTGTTGCGCTCGACCTCTTCCTGGTTGTGCCATACGCCGCCGTAGCGGAATCCCCAGAGGGCGTTGAGCGTGTAGCCCTTCTTGTAGCCGTACATCATGTAGGTGGTTCCCGACGACGACGGCGACGAGTAGGCTGTCACGAAGTCTTCCGAGGCGATGTCGTCCACCATCTGCCTGTTGCGCGACAGGGTGAGGGTCGTCGACCACTGGAATTTCGGACGGACGATGTTGCGGCTTTCGACGGTGAGTTCCCACCCCTTGTTGGTGGTGCGTCCGGCGTTGGCGAAGTAGTTGGTGTAACCCGTCTGCGAGGCTACCTGTACGGTCAGCAGCAGGTCGCGGGTCTTGATCAGATAGGCGTCGGCCGTGACGTTGAGCCGTCCGTCGAACAGCGAGATGTCGGCTCCGAGGGTATACTGGTCGGAGGTTTCCCACGTCAGGTCGGGTGATGCCAGACGCGACGGGTAGACCGCCAGCTGCTGCGTGCCTCCCATCAGGTAGCCGCTCGTCGAGTTGCCGACGGCCGCCAGCGAACGGTAGGCCGAGATGGCGTCGTTGCCGGTGCGTCCGAGGCTGGCGCGCAGGGCCAGTTCGTCGATCCACTTGGCTTTTTGCAGGAACTTCTCGTTGGCGATGTTCCAGCGAAGGGCCGCCGAGGGGAAGAATCCCCATTTCTTGTTGGCGGCGAAGTTCGAGGCGCCGTCGTAACGGGCCGTGAACGTAACGTAGTAACGCTCCTTGTAGTTGTAGTTCAGACGTCCGAACACCGACATCTTGGTCCAGTCCGTGTGGTTGGTGCTGATCGAGGTGTTCTGCTTGTCGGGAACCGCGGCCATGTTGTTCCAGGTGAGTTCGTCGAGCGTATAGCCGCGCCCGGTGATGCTCAGGTTGTTGTCGTACTTGATCTGCGCGGTGTATCCGCCCAGCACGTCGAAATTGTGGCCGCTCTTGGGGCGCAATTCGTAGTAGACCGTATTTTCGCTTGAGAAACTCGTGTCGTCGTACTCGTCGCGGCTGGCGTAACCGCCTTCGTTCTCCTTCTTGGCAGGCAGGTATCCCGGCTCGTAGTAGCGTCCGTGGCGCTGGTAGGAGTAGTAGGTGAACTGGCTGCGCAGCTTCAGCCCCTTGACGGGGGTCACTTCGACGAATGCGCTGTTGTTGAGCGAAATGCGCCGGGCGTTCTTGAGGCAGTGGTCGAGCATGATGCGCGGGTTGTTGAATTTCTGTCCCGAGTACCACAGGTCGTTCATGTCGGATGTGGGGGAGAGGAACGGGCTGAGGAACACGGCGGCGTTCCACCAGTTGGTTCCGCCGATGGTGGCCAGGTTTTCGTCCTGATCGCGGTAGGTGTAGCTCAGGTTCAGTCCGGCCTTGAGCCATTTGGCGAACTCGTGGTCGACCTTCAGGCGCGCCGAGTAACGTTTCAGCCCGCTGTTGTCGATGATTCCCTGCGTTTCGTTGAATCCGGCCGAGGCGTAGTAGGAGCTTTTCGCGGAGGCTCCCGAAATCGAAAGGTCGTAATTCTGATAGAGCGCCGTGCGCGTGATGGTGTCGATCCAGTTCGTGCCGACGCCTTTGGCCTCGGGGTTGGGGAAGGGGTATTTCGACATCGGCGAGTCGGGTTCGATTTTATCGTTGCCGTCGGCGCTTGAGAAGAAATAGGCGTAGTCGTTGCGGTAGCGGGCGAACTCCGTGGCATCCATGATGTCGAGCTGACGCGGGAGCTGCGAAAATCCCAGGTCGGTCTTGAAGGTGATGTTGGGTCGTCCGTCCATGCCGCGGCCCTTCTTGGTCGTGATCACGATCACGCCGTTCGAGCCGCGCGCGCCGTAGATGGCCGTCGACGAGGCGTCCTTCAGCACCGAGATCGACTCGATGTCCGCGGAGTTGATGTCGTTCAGGTCGTGAATGCCGTCGATGACGCCGTCGACGATGATCAGCGGTTCGTTCGATGCCGAGATCGAGCGTGTGCCGCGGATACGGATCGAGGTCGTGGCGCCCGGCTCTCCGGTCGTGGCCATGATGTCGGCGCCGGCGATGCGGCCCTGGAGGGCCTGGTCGACCGAAACCACCGGCACGTCCTTGATGTCGCTCATCTTGACGTTGGCCACCGACCCCGTCAGGTCGGTTTTCTTCACCGTGCCGTAGCCGATCACGACCACTTCGTCGATGGTCTGCTTGCTCTGTTCGAGTTTCACGTCGACCTTCGTGCGCGCGCCGACCTTTTCGGTTTTGGCTTCATAGCCGATGTACTGGAAGGTCAGCGAAGCGCCTTCGGGAACCTGGATCGAATAATCGCCCGTGGCGTTGGTGCTGGCGCCGTTCGTCGTGCCCGTCACCAGTACGGTCGCGCCGATCAGCGGCTCGCCGCTCTGGTCCGTAACCTTGCCCGTTACGGTATGTTTGGTTCCGCTTTTCTGCGCGAAGGCAGGCGCTGCCGTCAGCGCTCCCGAAACCAGCAGGATCAGTAATATGATATATTGTTTCATGCGAATTTTTATTTAAGTGCAACTCCTGATGCTTGCTTCCCGGAGGGGTAGTGGCGGAATTCGATCATCACCGGGTAGTGGTCCGAATGCGTGGCGGTAAATTCGTCGTAGATGATGCGCGAGTCGGTTATTTCACGCATCACGGCCTGCGAGGCGTAGATGAAGTCGATCCGCCGTTGATCCGCCGTCGATTCGCCGTCGATTCGCCGTTGTAGGGGGTGGGAACGGTGTGGAAGAACTGGCTGTGGCGGTCGCGCAGGGCGTCGCAGTAGCCGCTCTTGAGTACGATCGAATGCGTCTCGAAATAGGTGTTCGCGGGCATCGCGTCGGCATCCTTGGGCGAATAGGAGTTGAAGTCGCCCGCCATCAGCCACAGCGGTTCCACCGGATAGCGGCGGATGGTGCTGTCGAGGATGCAGTTGATCTCCCGGTCGCGGTAGGTGTTGCCCGTCCCGGCTGCGCCCTGCCCGTTGGGATAGGTTCCGAAGGGATAGAGGTGCAGCACCACGACGTTGATGTCCTTGATGCGGGTGTGGATGGCTCCGTGCCAGAGGGGAACGTCTTCGAGCAGGCGGTTGCGCAGTTCGATGGGGTATTTCGACGTCAGCCCCACCGGAAATCCGCTCTCCTAGCAGAGTATGGCGTAGGGGTGCCCGTAGCGGCCGGCAAGGGCCGTGAGCGACTCCTCGGTGAATGCGTTGCACTCGCAGAGGGCCATGAAGTCGGGGTCCTTCTCCTTCACCCAGTCGACGAAGTTGTCGAAGTTCTGGGCTTTGTCGAGCTTCATGCCCTCGAGAATATTGTAACTGATGAAACGCAGGGTTTCGGGCTGGACGCTCGTTCCCGGATCGGTCGTCAGTTCCTCGTCCGGTGCGGCGGGATCGTCGTCGCAGGCGGGCAGCAGGGCCGTGGCCGTGAGCAGCGTCGCCCCGAAAGCCAGCCGGCGCAGCATCTGTATCGTGTCGTATGTTTTCATGTCGTTCGCTGGTTTATTTGTTGTAACGCAGGGCTGCGTAGGAGACGGTGAATGCGTTGGCTACCTGTCCGTTGGATGCGATGGTCGCGGTGTCGTAGGTCGTCGCCGTGCCGATCTTGTTCTGCACGGGGCGCAGGCGGATCCATGCCACGCTCTGTCCCAGAATCTCGGTGGGAACCTGCATCCACACGTTCTTGTCGCCCGAAAGCTGCTCGAGCTGCATGTTGCCCCAGTTGCCGTTGTCGGGAACCGTGAAATCGGTGAGCTTCTTCCAGTTGTCGCCGTCGAGCGAATATTCCGCCGTCCAGTAGCGCAGTCCGCCCTGTGCCGAGTGGTAGCGGCAGGTGAAGACGAAAGAACATTGCGTGGAGCTGACGCCCTGCGTCGAGAACTCGAAGATCAGGGAGTTTCCCGTGTTCTTCGCCGTGTCCCACAGCTGTTTGTGGCCCCACGAGGCGTTGTTGATGGTCAGCCCGTTTTCGGCGGCCCGGTAGGCGCTGCCGACGGCCAGCCAGGCGTAGGTGCTCATAAACGAGAGTCCCGAACCCGTCGTTGCGGCCACGCAATGCGCCTGACCGCTGTCGGTTGCCGGATGCGGATACTGCGGGAATGCGTAGGCGCGGGGGTCCTTGCTGCCGTTGGGACTCCACTCCACGGCCACGGCCGAGAAGACGTTGTCGGCCGATTCGTCCAGCGCGATGTCCTCGCGCGTCACGTTGCGGATCTGGTAACGGCCGATGTCGCCGCCCCGCTCGAAGAAGGTGTAAGGCTCGTGTACGATGATGCCGGTGATCGTTCCCTCGCCGTCGGGCATCTCCTTGAAACGCCAGTCGCAGCCGTGGTTGGTCATCAGGTAGATCATGTCGCCGTGACGGTCGAGTACGGCTGCGGGGTAGTAGTTGTTGAAACTGTTGGTGTAGTTGATGTGCACGGGGATGAAACGTCCGGTGCGCACGGCCATCTGGCAGCGTTTGAGCGTCACCTGGGTGTAGATGTCGGCGTCGGTCAGCTGGTCGATGAAGCGCCGCTTCGCGGGCAGTTCTTCGGCCGTCCCGGCCTCTTTGGTGACGATGTGGTCCTGCGTCACGCCGCTGAGCGTATAGCGTTCGGGGTTGCTCCGTTTGGTCAGCGTGAGGCCCTTGCACCAGAGTTTGAGTTTGTCATATCGTTGCAGGTTGTTCTGCTGGGCGTCGGTCGTGACGAGGGCGAGACCCAGCGAGGCGTCGGCGTTCTGCATGTAGGCCGTGCAGTCGTTGATGCCCAGATCGGGTTTCTCCGCGGCCTTGGGCATGGGGCTTCCGGCCATGTTGGGCGAGGCCCAGTCGCTGATGACCGTGCCGCTTACGGCGATGTCCTGATCGAGGGTGATCTCGCCTTCCGCCTCCGCGATCAGCCCGCGCAGCTCCTCGAAGGTCATTTCGCGGGTCTCCGCCGTACCGCCCGGGATACCCTGATAGGCTGTGAAATAGGTTGTGTGATCTTCGCCCCAGTCGTCCTGAAACCGGAGCCGGAACCGCGCCGTGCGAGGCTCGAATTTCTTGTTGTCGGCGATCCGGAACCGGAAATATTTGAAATCCTGGGCGTAGCTGACGCTGTCGGCCCACGGTTCGGCAGCGGAATTCTCGTCGTAAACGACCGTCCAGTAGATTTTCTTGGACAACGGGATGTTGGAGTCTATTGCGACAGAGTCGATCGTGCTAACGGACGAATATTGTTTTCCGATGTACTTGAACTCCAGGAGCGGCGTCGTGCCGTACTGCATCAGGTAAATCGTGTCGACGACCTGCTGGCGGGCCGATGAGACGAGGATGGTTCCCTTGCGGGGAAGCGAGTTGTTGGTCCGGTAATTGAGGTTGAGCGAGCCGCCCGTTTCGCCGCTGTCGGCGCCGTCGACCGAGACCCAGAGTCTGGTCTCGGGCGTGAGCCGCGCCTGCCACGGTCCGGAGGTCTCTACCTTGATGGTGCGGGAGCCTGCGTCGCTGGAGACGAAGACTTCGCTGCTGACGCCTTTCGAGCCGATAGCCGGCTCCGTTTCATCCTCGCTGCACCCCCCCCCGAGCAATAGGGCCGAGGCGGCGAAGGCGCAGATCAGGCTGAAGCGCTTGGTGTGGAATTTTTTCATCGTATGTCGTAGTTTGGGTTTTTAGTGTCGCGGGGCATTCTGTTCCCAGGGGAGTTTGCCGAACAGGTCTTCGAAATCGTACCATTTCAGGCGCAGCACGTAGAGGTTGTCGATGAAGATGCGTGTGTTGCCGCTCTCCATCTCGTATTTGCCGGCCATCAGTTCCATGCGCGTGTTGCTCGTAAAGGGATTTTTGGGGTGGGAGAAGATGATGAACTCCTGCTGGGAGTTTTTCCACATGGCCGTCGGAAGCTCCGCAGCCGTGGGATCGAGGTGTCCCACACGGACGGTTTTCTCGGTGGTTCCGTCGGCGAACTGCCCGCCTCCCGTGATCCGCACAGTCAGTTCGTCGTTGTCTTTCGTGCCGTCGGCCGCCGCATAGGCGATGGCGTTGAAACGGACCATGGCGGCCGTGTCGTTCCGGATGCCCGGATCGTACGGGGTCAGCAGGTTGGCTCCGTGTCCGGCGTCGTCGCCGAGCTTGACGTAGCCGTTTTTGCCGTAGCAGTAGGCCGTGCCTCCCTCCTGTGCGGGCGTCGATTCCAGCCCCATTTTCTTCTGGTCGGCGGTCCAGCTGTCGATCGGCGTTTCGCCCCGGGTCTCCAGAGGTTCCGCCGAACCGTACTTCAGCCAGTCGAAGTTGCCCTCGTAATCTTTGGTGTATTTCGGGAATCCCTGCACCACAGCGATGAATTCATTGAGGAATTCGACGTCGGTGTGCAGCGAGATGCACCCTTTCCGTTCTACGTAGGACTCCGTGTGCGGGGTGATCAGCAGGACCAGTTCGTCGATTCCGGGCCTGACGCCGCGTTTGATTTCGTCGACGTTGAGCCACTCCTCGGCCGGCAGTTCTCCGGACTCTTCCTTTTCGCCTTCGAATCCGACCTGATAAGCCACATTGCTTCTGATATAGATGGACCTTTTGAACGGAGTGGCGTCCTGCTCTTTCGACGCTCTGACGGGGATGTGCAGGGTTCCCGTCAGCGCTTCTTCGAACTCGGGCGAGTTCGACCACTCGATGTGTTCCCTGCGGGAGTAGTCCTTGTCGTCGTCGCAGGCTGTGCCCAGAGATACCGTGCCGGTCAGCAGCAGTACCGCGATCAGCGGGGTGACGCTCCTCTTCGGGATTTTCAGAGATAGAGTTGTTCTCATAGCATTTAGGTTAATTGGTCTGAAAAAGTTTGGAAAATTTTAGCTAAATTTCGGGTGAATATTGAAAATATTTTCATTACAAAGATAGCCCTTAATAAATATGCGGAAAGGGCCTTGCGCGAAAATGTAAATGAATGTAAATCTTATCTTGTTTATTGTCAGCATGTTCGATTTTTGCACCCCCGTGCGTTATGTAAATGCTGAAACTTTGATATTTTACTTTTTAATACATTTGTAATACACAGGCCCTTTCTTCTGATTTGCTTTTGTGTTATTAAAACGCTATGTTTGCATTAAACCGAAACCTGAAATGAAAATCCTCCTTCTTGCCGCAGCGTTGTTCTCCGCGCTGTCCGCGGCTCCGGCTTCCCCGGGTGAAAAGACCGACCTGCAGGAGCTGTTCCGCAGTCTCGATCGCGTGATCGCCCGCAGCGGCGAGTACACGGCGCGGCGCGAATCCCGCATTGATTCGCTCAAGCGCGCCCTGGCCCGCGACGGGCTTTCGCTGCGCGAGCGTTTCGACCTGACCGAGCGGCTCGCCGAAAATTACAACTCCTACCAGAGCGACTTCGCGCTTCTCTACCTCCGGCGAACTCTTGCGCTGGCCGAGGAGACCGGCGACAACGACCTGATCATGCGTGCCCGCTCCGGGATTGCGCTCTGTTACAGCCTGGGCGGACGTTTCTACGAGGCCGAGGAGATCTTGAGCGGCATCCGCGACACGGTGCACGTCAGCCGCCGGGCGCTGCAATCCTATTATGTCGCCCGGCATCGCATGAACCGCGAACTCTACGCCCTGACCGAGCCGGGCGAACGCCGCGACCTTTTCCGCCGGCGCGAGCACTATTATGCGGTCAGCGCGGCGGAAATCAGCGAGGACACCTTCACGAGCCTGTACTACGGGTATATGGATGCCATCGTCCGCAAGGACTGGTCCGAGGCTTCGACCCTCTGCGACAGCCTGCTGGTCTCGGTCCCTTCCGATTCCCACTCCTACGCCAAGGCCGCCAACCACAAGGCGCAGCTCGAGGGGAAGGCGGGGCGTCCCGACGAGGAACTCGCCTGGTTCATACGTTCGGCCATGGCCGACATCCAGTCCGCCGTGCGTGACCACGGGTCGCTGTGCACCGTCTCCGAGGAGCTTTTCAACCGGGGCGACGTCGATCGGGCGATGGATTATATCCGCGTGGCGATCCGCGACACGCGTTTCTTCAACTCCCCGAGCCGCTCGTGGCGCGACATGGCCATCCTGCCGCAGATCGAGGCGGCTTACAGCGAGCGCAACGCCCGCCTGCACACGATGTACATCGTGCTGATCGTCGTCATCCTGCTCTTTTTCGTCTCGGCCGTCGCCGCGGGGCTTTACGTGCTGTCCCGCAACCGGAAGCTCTGCGCCGTGCAGCAAACCCTCCGCGAATCGAACGACAAACTCAACGGCCTGGCCCGGATCCTGCGCGAGACGAACGACCGCCTGAGCGCGCAGAACCTCCGGATCGCCGATGCCAACCGGATCAAGGAGGTCTATATCGGGGGCTTTCTCCAGACGATTTCGGAATATATCAACAAACTCTCGGGTACGTATCAGTATGTCAACAAGATGCTGCGCGACGACCGGATCGCCGAACTTCGCCGCGAATGCGCCCGCAGCAACATCCGCAACGACGAGCTGAAGGAGTTCTATGCGCTTTTCGACAAGACCTTCCTCGGGCTTTTTCCCTCGTTCATCGACGAGATGAACGGCCTGCTTGCCGACGAGGCCCGCACCGAGGGGCGTCACGACGGCGAGCTGACCACCGTGCTGCGCATCTACGCGCTGATCCGCCTGGGCATCACCGACACGGCGACCATCGCCGCGCTGCTGCACTGTTCGATCCGCACCGTCTACAACTACCGCTCGTTCACCCAGCGGCACTCGCGGCCCGACATCGGCGACTTGGAACAGCGTGTGCAGCTGATCGGGTTGAACGGGATCGCCGCCCGGTCCTGACGGAGCCGCGTGTGCCGAAAAGCGTAAAATAACGCTGTTCCGGCAATTTTAACCTCCCGGCCGTAACAACGGCCGGGAGGTTTACAGAAGGCTACTCTCCCTTCTTATGGGTGTACTCCTGCAGGACATAGGTCGTGAAGATCGGAAAGAACATCATGCCCAGCGACGGAAGCAGCACGCAGAAGACCTTGCCGACGGCCGTGACGGGGAAAATCTCCGCACCGACGGTCGTGACGTTCATCCACGCCCACCAGAGCGCATTGCCGAAGCCGTGGAGCTTGGGATTGACGAGCACCTCGTAGTCGTAGAACACCAGCCCGGAGATATAGGTGAAGACGACGACGGTGAAGATATAGGCGAAAAAGAGCCTCCGCATCCTGTTTTCGGAGACCAGCCACCGCACGATGATCACCATGGCCAGGAAGGCCCGGAGCAGCGGGATAAGCCCGACGAGCACGCCCCAGTCGTGGGTCATGCCGACGCCGCTCCACGCCAGGATGTTCAGGTAGGGAACGGAAAGCAGCAGGAACGGCAGGTTGCGCCAGAAAAAACGGCCCGGACGTTCGGCAGCGGCCCAGCGGACGAAGAAATCGCACAGGAAAACGAGGCAGACGACGAACTGGATCGCAAGGTAGGTGCGGGACATGTGGACATGGTCGCCGGCAATGATCTCCCACGAGAGGGCCACGAGGAGCACCAGTCCGGCGATGAGTTTGACAACACCGAGCGCATCACGGATTCCGGCACGCGCCGATTGGGTAAGAGACATAGATTGCGGTTTTTCCGTAGCGCGCTCAAAATCAATGCCACAACCCGGAATCATAAATTTTACGGCGTTTTTTTGCCGAAAGATTTTGCACGATTGAAAATTTCTATTACCTTTGCACTCGCTTTCAGCAATGGCGGGTTAGCTCAGCTGGTTAGAGCGCATGATTCATAATCATGAGGTCCCGAGTTCAAGTCTCGGACCCGCTACGGAAGGAAACGGAGGTCTAAACGATCTCCGTTTTTTCGTTATCCGGAAAAACCCGGGCGAATTACCGGGAAAAGGCATATTCACAGAAACAGCGGCTATCATGGAAAAGAAAACGATACTGGCGGCCTGCGCGGCCGCAACGCTGGCGTTCGCCGGATGCTCCGGAGGGTTCAGCGCCGCAGAGGAGGAGACCATTCACGCCGGGAAGGGAGAAATCATGCGCATACTGACCGTCGGAAACCCGGCCGACTCGCTCGTCCTGCGTCAAAAGGCCGCTCCGGTGACCGGGCGGATGCTGCGGACAGACGACTACGCCGTCCTGCGCCGCAGGATGCTCGCGACGGTGCAGGACCCGCAGAACACGGGCGTAGGCATCGCCGCCCCGCAGGTGGGGATTCTCCGGCGGATGATCGCCGTGCAGCGTTTCGACAAACCCGGAGAGCCGTTCGAATTCTACCTGAACCCGGAGATCGTCGAATCGTCGGCCGAAACCGCCCCGGGACGGGAAGGATGTCTCTCGATTCCGGGATTAGCGGGCAGGGTGGTGCGGGCGCAACGGATCGTATTGCGCTACCGCGACGAGCGGTTCGCCGAAAAAACGGAGACGATCGACGGATTCACGGCCGTAATCTTCCAGCACGAAACAGACCATCTTGACGGAATTCTCTACACCGACCGGACGGACGAAGCCCCCACGCCGGAAGAGTAGCCTCGCCGCACCGGTCAGACCAGTTCGCGGAGGTGTTTCAGATTGCTCTTGGCCGTGGCGACGACCTCGCCGGCGCGGCCTGAAAGAATCAGCCGGGTCATCGCCAGCGCAAAGCCCTTCATCTGCCCGAATTCGACCTTCGGGGGCATCGCCAGCGCATTGGGGTCGGTCCGGACATTCACCAGGACGGGACCCGGAGTGTCGAAGGCCTCGGCCAGCACCTCCGCCACGCTGTCGGGCGAATCAGCCGTGAATCCCCGGATGCCCATGGCCCGGGCAATGGACTCGAAATCGGGATTGCACATGTCGGTCTGCCAGTCGGGAAGCCCCGAGACCTCCATTTCCAGCTTCACCATCCCCAGCGAACGGTTGTCGAAGACAACGATCTTCACCGGGAGCTTATACTCCACGATCGTCGCCAGGTCGCCCAGCAGCATCGAGAGTCCCCCGTCGCCGCACAGCGCCACGACCTCCTGCCCGGGCCGCGCGAAGGCCGCGCCGATCGCCATGGGAAGGGCATTGGCCATCGAGCCGTGGTTGAACGAACCGAGCATCCGGCGGCGGCCCGTGGCGCGCAGGTAACGCGCACCCCACACACAGCACATGCCCGTATCGACGGTGAAGATCGCGCTGTCGGAAGCCAGCGTGTCGATCAGCGTCGCCACGTATTCGGGAGCGATATTGCCCGCACTTCCCCGCTTCGAGGCCACAGCGGCCATGTCGTCGCACAAGGCGCCGTAGATTTTCAGCTGGCGGTCGAGGAACACCCTATCGGAGCGTTCGCGCAGCATCGGGAACAGGGCCTGCAAGGTCTCCTTCACATCTCCGGCAAGCCCCAGTTCGACCCGGGCGCGGCGGCCGATGCGCTCGGGACGGATGTCCACCTGCGCGATACGGCACTCCGAGGGCAGAAAACAGTCGTAGGGGAAATCCGTGCCCAGCAACAGCAACAGGTCCGATTCGTGCATGGCTCCGTAGGCCGAAGGAAGGCCCAGCAGACCCGTCATGCCGATCTCATACGGATTGTCGTACTGCACCTCCATCTTCGCCTTGAAAGTATATGCCACGGGAGCCTTGAGCATCGCGGCGAGCCGTACGACCTCGTCGTGGGCCTCGCGGGCGCCGATGCCGCAGAAAACCGTGATGCGTTCGGCCGAACCGATCATTTCGGCCAGCTGCCGCAGTTCGCCGTCGAGCGGACGGTAGATGCCGTGCGACGGCAGAGGTCCCGAGGCCCCGGGACTTTCGGCGCAGGGACTGGCCGCCACATCGCCCGGAAGTCCCACTACGGCAACCTCACGCCGGTGAATCGCATGCTGCAAAGCCGCCGGAAGCATCCGCGCGAACTGCGCGGGAGTAACGGCCATCTGGTTGTAACCGCTGCAATCGTCGAAAAGGCGGATCGGATCGGTCTCCTGGAAATAACCCGTGCCGAACTGGTCGGAGGGACAGGTCGAGGCGATGGCCAGCACCGGGCAATTGCTCCGGTGGGCGTCGTAGAGTCCGTTGATCAGGTGGACATGTCCCGGGCCGCTGCTGCCCGCGCAGCAGGCGATGCCGTTGAGTTCGGATTCGGCCGCTGCTGCGAAGGCCCCGCTCTCCTCGTGGCGCACGTGAACCCACCGGACGGTTCCGGCGCGACGTACGGCGTCGTTGACTTCGTTCAGGCTGTCGCCCGTCACGGCGTAGATGTGGCGGATACCCGCCCGGCAAATGGTTTCGACCAGCTGGTCGGCTACTTTCTTTCCCATAATATCGGCATTTTCAACTGTTTGCATCGTCGCGGAAGCATCCAAGATCAATACCAAAGCCACCGAAAAAAGTTCCGTCCGCAACGCATTCGGGCGCTGCGGACGGAATGGCGTCCGGAAAGAATGGATCGTGTTATTCGATCTCCATCAGAACGGCGTCGGTAGCCACGGTCTGCCCCTGACGGACCAGAATCTGCTTGACCGTACCGGCGAAATCGCTCGTGATGGCGTTCTCCATCTTCATCGCTTCGAGAACGGCGACCTCCTGTCCGGCCTTCACCGCGTCGCCGACCTTCACTTTGAGTTCGATGATGCGGCCCGGCAGCGGAGCCGTCACGACGTTGCCCGTGATCACGGCCTGCGTCTCTCCGGCGGGCGTCTCCCCGGCCTTGGCGGCAGGTTCGGCCGGCTTCGAAGCCTCGTAGGCCTTCACCTTCATATTGGTCAGGAACGTCTTGGCGACCAGCGGGAACAACTCCAGCAGCAGCACCTCCTTTTCATCGGCGGCGAGCTTCACGCCTCCGGCCTCGGGAAGTTCGGGGTTGGGCTGCATCTGGTATTTCGACGTATCGTAGGGGGTTTCCTCACGCACGCCGCAGATCTTGAAGCGGAATTCGGGGTCGATTTTCACGGGCGTGTGTCCGTACTCGCCCTTGACCAGGCCGACGAACTGCGAGCTCTTGTTGGTGTACATCGGACGCCCGGCCTTCTCGTCGAGGGCGCAGTTGACGGCCTGCGCACCGACGATCTGCGAGGTCGGGGTCACCAGCGGCGGCAGGCCTGCGGCCAGGCGCACCGAGGGGATCAGCTCCATGGCGCGCGGCAGGATGTCCTCGGCCTTGAGCTGCTTGAGCTGGGCGACCATGTTCGAGTACATGCCGCCGGGTATCTCGGCCTTTTGCACCAGTTCGTTGGGAGCCGGGAAACCGAAATAGGCCTCGATCTTGCGGCAGGCATCGATCGTGCCGTCCTCATCGTCGGCCTTGGCGGCCGCGATGGCCTTGTCGAACAGAGCGTCGATCTCGGCGGGAAGCTTGTCGGTCAGCGGGTTGAATGCCTTGGGTTCGGGTTTGTCCGCACCGAACACCGACTGGTTGAGCTCCTTGCGGATCTCGCGCAGCTGGGTGTTGATCTTGGCCACGGCCTCCATGTTCACGCCGGTGTCGACACCCAGTTTGCCGCAGAACACGTGGATCAGCTCGATGGCCGGGGCACCCGTGCCTTCGGCGAAATACCAGCAGTTGGTATCGACGATGTCGACGCCGGCCACGATGGCCGCGAGCACCGAAGCCAGGCCGTAGCCGGGGGTACAGTGGGTATGGAAATCGACCGGAATCGAGATGTTCTTCTTGAACAGCTTGACCAGCGTGGCGACACGGCGCGGCGGGATCAGGCCCGACATGTCCTTGATGGTGATCATGTCGGCGCCCAGTGCGGCCATCTGTTTTGCCTTGTCGAGGAAATAGGCATCCGTGAAGACGGGCTGCGGCTGTTTCCTGCCCATCAGGCGCTGCATGAAGGAGGGTTCGGGATATTTCGGGTCGACCGTATAACATACGGCGCAGTCGGCGATGCCGCCGTACTGCTTGACGTATTTGATCGTCGATTTCACGTTGTCCACGTCGTTCAGGGCATCGAAGATACGCATGATGCCCAGCCCGCTTTCGATCGCGTTGCGGCAGAAGCCGTCGATCACGTCGTCGGGGTAAGGCGCGTAGCCGAACAGGTTACGGCCGCGCGAAAGCGCCGTGAGCTTCGACACCTTGCCCACAGCCTTGTAGATCGTCTCCAGGCGCGTCCACGGGTTCTCGTTGAGATAACGCATCACCGAGTCGGGTACGGCACCGCCCCAGACCTCCATCGCATAGAAATTTGCATCCTTGTAGAAGGGCAGGCAACGGTCTACCTGTGCCTGCGACATGCGCGTCGCGAACGAGGACTGCTGTCCGTCGCGCAACGTAAGGTCTCTGATTTTGAGATTTCTCGCCATTGTGATATTTTTGATTAAGGGTTCTTGTTGCCGCTTTTACTGTTATTCCAATAACAAAGATAATAAACAATTTGAAATTCCAACCATTTTACAGGGATTTTTCACAAAAAACACCGGAAACGGTTACTTTTCGTAAAAGCGCCCCGCCCGGAAGCGCCCGGCGGGCTACGCCTGAATATCCTGCTCGGGGACGAACAACTGCTTGTACGACGTCCCGTCGAGGTACTTCTTCTTGAAGATATTGACGCAGAAGACGAACATCTCCAGCATCAGCGGCCCGAAAATCACCCCCATGAACCCGAAGAGCGACAGCCCGATGAAAACGCCGAAGATCGTCACCAGCGGATGCGTATCGGCCATCTTCTTCTGCATGATGAACCGCACGACGTTGTCCACGTGCGTCACGACCAGCCCGCCGTAGAGGAGCAGCCCGATGGCCGGCCCCCAGTCGCCCGTCAGCGCCATGTAACCCGCAAGCGGCAGCCATATGAGCGCCGTCCCGAAGATGGGGATGATCGTTGCGAAACAGGTCAGCACGCCCCAGAACAGCGGGCTCGGGGCGTTGAAGACCAGGTAGCCCACGAACGCCACGACGCCCTGCACGACGGCCAGCAGGGGGATGCCGATGGCGTTCGAACGGACGATCATGTGCACCTCGCGCATGACGCTGCTGCCCACGTCCCGGTTGAAAGGCAGTATCTCGCGGCAGTAGCCTTCCATGCGCAGGCCGCCGATGAGCATGAAATAGAGCACGAACAGCAGCACGATGATGTTGATGCCGAAATCCATGATGCTGCCCAGCACCCACTGCCCCAGCCGGGGGATTACGCCCACGAGCGACGTGATGTTCTTCTCCTGCCAGAGGTTGTATCCCGTCTTGTCGTGGATCAGCGCAGCGATGTGCTTGAGCGGCTCGACGACCGACTCGGGCGCGAGGGCGATGTCCTGCACCTGGTTGACGACCATCCAGACGATCAGGCTGATCGGCACCAGGAAACACAGCACCGCCTCGCCCAGCAGCAGCGACGCGGCCAGGCTGCGCCGCCATTTGCGGCAGGCCGTGAGGTAATGCATCTGCCGCCGGAGCAGCACGTAGATCGTCATGGCACCCAGCACCCCGCCCAAAAACGGGGTCAGCTCGATGAAGATCGTGACCCCCAGTCCGAGGATCAACACGAAAAGCGAATAACGCCAGTATAGTTCCTTGAAAGCCTGCATGCGAGTCAGCTGCACAAGGAACGTGCCGCACGTGCAAGACAGTGCCCGTCAACAGGTTGAAAAATATTTGAACAAAATTTGCGGTGTTCTGTTGCGGCTGTGAAATATTTGGTTTAAATTTGTATAAGCAAATTATGGACGGCTTTATGGAAATAACGGTTTCCACCGGCACCCTGCATCACCGATACGGTGCGGGAGAAGGTATGCAAACCGGACATCGGCTATCGCCGGGCACGGCCTGCGATACGCAACAACGAGGGGTATCTCACACGCGGAGTATCCCTCGCAACTTTATACAAACCCCAGCATACCATGGATCTCAGAGCCTTCCCGAAAGGCTGCCGGGGGTTAAAATCCTGTGAAACTTCCGCCACCCCACCGGCGGGAGCGGAAAAATCCCCGATCTTAGTGCCGCGAACCACGACACCACGCTATGAAGAAACCGAAATATCCATTACACTCTTTTATTTACTAATCCATTAAAAAGTATGAGAAAACATTTACAACATTTCCTCATGACGGCCGCCCTGATCCTGTTCGGAGTGTCCGCCGCTGTCGCGCAATCGGCAGTTACGGGTAAAATCGTAGATGAGACCGGCGCACCGCTGATCGGTGCCTCTGTGACCGTACCCGGCACATCGCAGGGTGTCAGCACCGACGTCGACGGCAACTTCACGCTGAAGACCGATGCCAAGGAGATCGAGATCAGCTACGTGGGCTACGTCCCGACCAAAAAACCCGTCACGGGCCCGAACGCACGCCTGGGCATCATCCAGATGGAGCCCGACGCCGTGGCATTGCAGGATGTCATCGTCATGCAGTCGGTGGCCGTGCAGCGCAAAACCCCGGTAGCCGTATCGACGGTCAGCGCCGAGGAGATCAGCTACAAACTCGGCGGGCAGGAGTTCCCCGAAATCCTGAAATCGACCCCGGGCGTCTACGTGACCAAGGACGGCGGCGGCTTCGGCGACTCGAAGATCAACATGCGCGGTTTCCAGGCGGCCAACGTGGCCGTAATGGTCAACGGCGTCCCCGTGAACGACATGGAGTGGGGCGGCGTATACTGGTCGAACTGGGCCGGCCTCTCGGACGTGACGCGCAGCATGCAGACCCAGCGCGGCCTGGGCGCCTCGAAAATCTCGTCGCCCTCGGTCGGCGGTTCGGTCAACATCGTGACCAACGGCATCGAGGCCAAGCAGGGCGGCACGTTCTCGTTCGGCGTAGGTAACGACGGCCTTTACAGCCTTTCGTTCAGCCTCTCGACGGGCCTCACGAAGAGCGGCTGGGCACTGTCGGTACTCGGCGCGAAGCGCTGGGGCGACGGTTACATCCAGGGAACCAACTTCGAAGGCTACAACTGGTTCGTCAACATCTCGAAGCGCATCAATGACCGCCACCAGTTGTCGCTGACCGCCTTCGGCGCCCCGCAGAAGCACGCGCAGCGCCATGCCCTCGACGACGGACTGAAGATCGAGGAGTGGCAGAAGGCCAAGAACTTCATGGGCGAAAAGGACATGTACCGCTACAACGCCGAGTACGGTTTCGACAAGAACGGCAGGCAGCGCTACTCGCACTTCAACGAATACCACAAGCCCCAGATCTCGCTGAACCACCAGTGGCAGATCGACTACAAGTCGTCGCTCTCGACGGCGCTCTACATGTCGATCGGACGCGGCAGCGGCTACTCGGGCCAGGGCCGCACCTCGGCAGACCGCAACATGTGGAAGGGTACCAACTACGGCGTGCTGAACACCACCTTCCGCAACCCCGACGGCACGTTCGCCTACGACAAGATCCAGGAGATGAACGCCGCCAGTCCCGACGGTTCGCGCATGATCATGTCGAAGAGCAACAACAACCACATGTGGTACGGGCTGCTCTCGACCTATACCAACCAAATCTCCAAGTCGCTCGAACTGTCGGCCGGTATCGACGTGCGCTACTACATCGGCGAGCACAACAACGAGATCATCGACCTCTACGACGGTAAGTACTACATCGACGACGACAGCCGCAAGAACGTCAAGGCCGAGCAGAACGCCGCCGCAGCCGATCCCAACTGGAAATACCAGAAATTACAGGTCGGCGACAAGGTTTACCGCGACTACGACGGCCACGTACACCAGGAAGGCGTATTCGCCCAGCTGGAGTGGACGAAGAAAAACCTCAACGCCTTCGTATCGGGTTCGGTTTCCAACACCGGCTACTGGCGCTACGACCGCTTCTACTACGACGCCGCACACGCCGAGTCCGAGCACGTGAACTTCATCGGTTACACGGTCAAGGGCGGTGCCAACTACAACATCAACGAGAAACACAACGTATTCGCCAATCTGGGCTACATCAGCCGCGCCCCGTTCTTCTCGGGCGGCGCGTTCCTGCAGAGCACCACGAGTAACGCCAAGAACCCCGACCCGCTGAACGAAAAGGTCTTCTCGGCCGAGGTAGGCTACGGGTTCCGCTCGGGCATCCTTTCGGTCAACCTGAACGGTTACTACACGCTCTGGATGGACAAGTCGGTCGTACGTTCCAGCTCGATGGCCAACGGCGACTATGCCCGCGTGAACCTCTCGGGTGTGGACGCTCGCCACATGGGCCTCGAACTGGACTTCGTACTGCGCCCCAACCGCTGGCTGGACGTGACTGGTATGCTTTCGCTGGGCGACTGGCAGTGGGACAGCGACTCGAAGGGCTACATCTACGACACGCAGGGGCAGCCCCTGACCAAGGCTTTGGACGGCACGGTCGCCTCGGGCATCATGGCTGAAGACCACGCATGGCTGAACCTGAAGCAGAAAGGCATCAAGGTCGGCGGTTCGGCACAGACCACCGGAGCCCTCGGCGTCACGGTACGCCCGATGAAGGGCCTGCGCGTCAGCGCCGACTGGAACGCCTACGGCAACAACTACGCCGACTTCTACATCGGTTCGCAGACCAGCCTGAGCGGTAACTCGACCGTCGACGTGAAAGACCCGTGGAAAATTCCGTGGGGACACCAGCTCGACCTCTCGGCCAGCTACGCCTTCAAGATCGGCAACGTACGCGCCACGATCTACGGCAACGTGAACAACGTCTACGACTACAACTACATCATGGACGCGCAGTGCGCCGCAGCCGACGAAGGTATCTGGCAGAACGTATATGCCGTAATGTACTCGTTCGGTCGTACCTATACCGTAAGACTGAAAATTAACTTCTAATTACAGCGAACCATATGAACAAGCATATTGTAAAATACCTTCTGGCCCTTGCGACGATAGCATTCGTGGGGGGGGGTTGTAATGTCGACGATTACAACGAGGAGTATCTGGACGGGTTCAACCCCGACAAGGAGATCACCGACGTCCAGGTGCTGAAATACACGATGACCGACGCCGACTACGCCAGCGTCGCGTCGAACGCCGCCAACAAGGCGATCGCCGAAGCCGCAGGGCCCGATGCAGTGGCAGCCCTGGCCGCCGTAGGCACTGCAAAATGTTTCTCCGAAGCCGCTTCCGCCACGACGTACCTGCCCGCATTCCTGGCTGCAGGTTACGACAGCTACCTCTCGAACGGCTCGACTGTCACCGTTACCTATAAGAATGCGACCAACCTCGCCGAAGAGGTTGTCAAACTCGCTGCGGCAGAGACCTACACCGTCTCGGGTGCCGATTACCAGTCGGTCTGGGGCGAGACTCCGGCTAACTATTTCACCCCCGAGAAACCGCTGGCCAGCTATGCCAACAAGATCCTAACGGGTGCTTATCCCGATGCGGAAGCAGGTGCGATCAAGGTCGTAGCCTATAACTACTCCGCTTCCGAACCCAATACGGGCGGCGGTGAAACTCCTGCTGCAACGAGTATCGACGAAACATTCGACGGAGGTCTCAATGCATGGCAGATCGTCAAAGGATCGAGCACCTCGACCTGGTCGCTGGATGACTACAACGGAGTGAAATCGGCGAAATGCTCTGCATTCAACACAACGGGCCCGCAGGATCTCTGGCTTATTTCCGAGAAAGTGAACCTCACGCTCGCCGACAACCCGCAACTTGCATTCGATGTAAAAATCTCCTACTGGACGCATGACGGTCTGAGCGTACTCGTATCCACCGATTACAATGGCGTCACCCCCGAGGAGGCGACCTGGATCGACCTGACGAACAATTTCACGTTCGACGGCTCGACCTCCGGCAAATGGTATACGGCAGGCATATGCGACATGAGCGCATATAAGGCCGAATCGGTCTACGTGGCATTCCGCTACCAGGGCAATGCGGCCGACAGCAAAACCACGACCTATTATATCGACAATATTCAGTTGGGACAGGATGTAGTCACTGTCACGGACAACGACCTGTTCGAAGAGACGTTCGATGCCGACAACTTCGACAAATGGCAACTGGTAAAAGCCGCAGGCGAGGAAAACAAACAGTGGGCAATAAAGAAATACTCTGAGAACCTCTATGCCCAGGTTTCGGCGAACGGGGCCGCCGGCGCTGTCGAATCATGGCTTGTAAGCAAAGATCCGATCACCGTTCCGGCGTTCGATGACGGCATGACGACATTCGGTTTCGACATCAAGATCGGATACTGGAACGCCAACTGTCTCTCGATACTTATCTCGGAAGACTATACGGACGACGTGACCAAAGCCACTTGGATCGACATCACCGAGAATTTCACGATCCCCGAAGAGCCGGCAAGCGGCTATGGCAACGACTTCGAACCGGCCGGTCGCTTCTCGCTGTATAAATATGCGGGCAAAACGCTCCATTTTGCGTTCAAATATGTGGGTGACGGTGCCAACCAGAAAACAACCACCTACCAGCTCGACAACATCAAGGTTTCGAGCATGAAGCGCGGTGTGGCGGTTTCAGCTGCCGCAGCCCTCGGCCAAACCCGGGCGGTAACACAGGAACAGTATGCGGTCTACACCTTCAACGGCACGTCGTGGGCGACAGCCGAGGCTACGACGATCGTCAATCCCGAGGACTACACGCAGATGGGCGCCACCAACCCCAATTTTAGTTCGTCGTTCTCGCAGGACACCTATCTGCCCCTCTACCTGAAATACAAATTCCCGTATGCGATGCCCGAGGATGTCATGGATGTGGCTTACCATTTCTATGCTTCGGGATCGACCGTGCTCCAGGCCGACCGCTATACGTTCGACGGCTCGAACTGGATCAAGAACCTCACCTACGAGACGCTCGACGGCCCGTTCAAGAAGGTCAGCGGCAAATGGAACTTCGACCCCAGCATGACGCTCGTCGTGGCCCCCGACCGCAGCGCTTACAGCAAGAGCTTCTACCAGGCTTGCGTGGACTGGGTGCTCCAGAACAAGGACGCCGCCTATACGACGGACAACCGCAGCGGCAGCCGCCTCACGGATGCGGAGTATTACAGCGGTTGCGCAGCAAGCTACACCAACCTGAACTGGCGTATCAACACGCTCCCGAAATACTATTGGAGCGAAGCCGGCGACGACGTATCGGCCTACGACAACTGGGGGTCGGACGACAAGGAAGCAGCACGCGCTTCGTACCAGGCGTTCTACGACGAAGTCGAAAAGCGTTTCGGCGAGGTAATGTCGGCCGCCCTGGGCACGCTCTACCCCGATGTCAAGATGATCTCCGGCATCGACGTGATCTACACCGTACAGATGATGCTCTACACGCAGCACATCGGCTCGGGCACGGGCAAGGTGACGCACGCATTCGAGTTCAAGCTCGTCGACACCGGCAAGTTCGAATACGTACGCATGTACGCACTCTCGCCGGAGTATGAACTGATGAAGGACGCCAACTTCGAATAACGGAATCCGATCCAAAGCAAAGGGCCGCTCCTTAGAGCGGCCCTTTTTATTTTTCAATCATCGGACGGATCGGATCACGGGACAGGGAAAACCGCTGCAAAAGGGGAAGCCGACGATTCGTGCGGGCGGAGCGAACGGCCTGCGGGTACGGCTATACGGACGGAGTACCCGGGTATGGTCTCGGGCTGCTACCCTACTATTTCGGGCAACAGCCTGCGGCGCAGCAGGTCGCAGGTTGCGGCCGGCGCCGAATGGTCGAACAACTGCCCGCGGATACCCAGCGCCGCTGCGGCGGCGATATTGGCCGGGCGGTCATCGATAAAGAGCGTCTGCGCAGGATCGAGTCCGTAGCGGCCGAGCAGTCGCCGGTAGATTTCCGGCTCGGGTTTCACCACGCCCTCCTCGCAGGAGACCACCTCGCCGTCGAAAAGCCCGTAGACGGGGAACCGGCGCAGGAAGTCGATGAACTCGCGCGACATGTTCGAAAGCACGAACAACTTGTAGCCGGCGGCCTTCAGGTCGCGGACAAGCTGTTCGGTAGGCTTCACGGGTTCCTGCCTGTCGATCGACAGGCGCAGGTACTCCTCGCATTTCGCACGCGGGCAGGCATTGACCCCGGAAAGGATGCCGGTCACCTCGTCGAGCGTCAGTACGCCCCGGTCGTAATCCTCCCAGAAAGCCGGCATGGGCTCCGAACGGATGAAACTGAAAAAGTCGTGGAATTCCTGCGTACACTTACTTCTGTCGCGGGCAAAAAGTACTCCGCCCAGGTCGAAAACGATATTTTCCATGGGGCAAAGATAGCCATTTTTTCGTTTGGTTCATGATTTGCAGGCTGGCGCATAACAAAAACTCCGATTATGAACTATGGCATAAGCATCCTCTTCCGCGCCATTCCCCTTGCGATGGCAGCCTTCTGTTTCGCCTACGGCGCCTACGTTTTCGCCGCCGGCGACGACCCCTCGCGGCTCACGGCAGGCCCCGTGCTCTTTTTCCTGGGCTCGATCTGCATCGCGCTCTATTGCACCGCCGCCACCATCATCCGCCAGATCATCGGCACCTATACCGCCGCCGCGAAATACCTTTTCCCGGCCATCGGCTATGCGGTCGCCGCCATGACGGTCATCTGCGGGCTTTTCATCATCCAGTCGCACATGACCGGGGCGTTCGTCACGGGGCATGTAATCTGCGGGCTGGGGTTCATCACGGCGTGCGTCTCGACGGCGGCCACCTCCTCGACGCGGTTCAGCCTGATCCCCAAGAACTCGGGCGACAGCACCTTCTCGGTCAACCCCGCAGGCTTCACCCGCGGGCAGAGTTCGCTGCTGATCTTCATCGTGTCGGCCATAGCCGCCGGGGCATGGGTGTGGTGCATCCTGCTCTTCGCGCTGGGAACGCTCCCGGCGCATGTCGTGGCGGGAAGCGTCATGTTCGGCATCGCCTGTGTCTGCACGTCGCTCATCGCGCTGGTAGCCAGTATCGCACGCCAGGCACGAGGCAGCTATACGATGGAAGAACGCCGCCGGTGGATGGGGCTGGTGCTCGCGATGGGCGGCCTGGCCTTCGCGCTGGGACTGATCCTCATCTTCACGCTCCGGGGCGAGGCGATCAGCTTCGTGGGCTTCGTGCTCATAGGGCTGGCACTGATCTGCTGGAGCATATCGAGCAAGGTCATCCTGCTGGCAAAGATCTGGCACGCCGATTTCCCGCTGGCCAACCGCATCCCGATCATCCCGGTGCTTACGGCCCTGGCCTGCCTGTTCCTCGCAGCATTCCTCTACGAGGCGGCACTCTCCGAGCCCAAGTATTTCGTCCCCGCACGCGTGCTGGCGGGCTTCGGCGCCATCTGCTTCACGCTCTACTCCATCGTCTCGATCCTCGAAAGCGGCGCGAGCAAGAAGTAATTCGCGCGAGCAAAAAGCAACGAGGCTCCAACCCCCGGCGCGGACTTGCCCATACCCTGCCTGCGCCGCGCCCCGGTTCCAACCCTCAGCCGTATTTCCGGCCTTTTCTGAGGCCGACATGAAGCCGCCTTCACAGGACGGCATCCAATAAAAAACCACCCTGCACAGGGTGGTTTTTTATTTCACAGCGGCCGGCGCCGGAACATCGCCTTTCGCTGCGGGCCGAAGCCAGTACAACGCCTTCGCCGGGAGCCGGAGCCGGAACATCGCCTTTAGCCGGGAGCCGGAGCCGAGGGCCGGAGCCAGAGACGGGGCAACGCCCGGCCGCAGCCCTGCCTGTCCCGAATCCGGATTCGGGCGGCACCCGCCCCTCCCGGCAGGCAAGGCATCAGAAAAGGTGGCAGGCCACCGTGAGCCCGGCCATGACGATGGAGACCATCGACATCAGCTTGATAAGGATGTTGAGCGACGGGCCCGAAGTGTCCTTGAACGGGTCGCCGACGGTGTCGCCCACCACGGTGGCCTTGTAGCACTCGGAGCCTTTGCCGCCGAAATGCCCCTCCTCGACCATCTTCTTGGCATTGTCCCACGCGCCGCCCGCATTGGCCATGAACACGGCCAGCACGAAACCCGAACTGAGGCCGCCGACCAGCAGGCCCATCACGCCGGCCACGCCGAACACGAGGCCGACGGCTACCGGCACGACGATGGCCAGCAGGCTGGGGAACATCATCTCGCGCTGTGCACCGCGGGTCGAAATCTCCACGCAGCGTGCATAGTCCGGCGTGCCTTCGCCCGTGAGGATGCCCTTGATCTCGCGGAACTGGCGGCGCACCTCGTTCACCATACTCTCCGCAGCACGTCCCACGGCGTTCATCGTCAGGCCGCAGAACAGGAACGACATCATGGCGCCGATGAAGATGCCGATCAGCACCGTCGGGTTCATCAGTGAGACCTGGTAATACTCCATGAAATCGAGGATCGAGGCCTTCTCGACCAGCTGCGAGGTGCCGTTGGGCAGGTCGAGCATCGTTATGCCGTTATGCAGCAACCCGATGCGGATCTCCTCGATGTAGGATGCCAGCAGCGCCAGTGCGGTCAGCGCCGCGGATCCGATGGCGAAGCCCTTGCCCGTGGCAGCGGTCGTATTGCCCAGCGCGTCCAGCGCATCGGTGCGCTTGCGCACCTCGGGGCCGAGGCCGCTCATTTCGGCATTGCCGCCCGCATTGTCAGCGATCGGGCCGTAGGCGTCCGTGGCGAGCGTGATGCCCAGCGTCGAGAGCATACCGACGGCGGCGATGCCGATGCCGTAGAGCCCCAGCGACATATTCATCGGAGCCATCATATTCTCCATGTCGAAGCCGATGGCGCACAGATAGGCGAGGATAATCGCGGCACCGATCGTCAGGACGGGGATGGCCGTCGAGATCATGCCCGACCCGACCCCGGCGATGATGACCGTGGCCGGCCCGGTCTGGGCGCTTCCGGCGATCTTCTGCGTCGGTTTATAGGAGTGCGAAGTGTAATATTCGGTAGCCTGTCCGATGATGATACCGGCGACGAGCCCCGTGATGACCGAGCACGACAGCCCGAGCCAGTTCTGGATTCCCAGCAGGTAGAGGATACCGAACGTCGCGCCGGCAATCAGCAGCGAACTGAAATTGACACCCACGCCCAGCGAGCGGAGCAGCTCGCGCATCGAGGCGCCCTCACGGGTTCGCACGAGGAAGATGCCGATGATCGAGAGCACGATCCCCACGGCCGCGATCAGCATCGGCGCCAGCACGGCCTTGAGCTGCATCGCCATGCCGTCGGCCGTGGCGAACGCCGCCGCGCCCAGCGCCGCCGTGGCGAGCACCGAACCGCAATAGCTCTCATAGAGGTCGGCGCCCATGCCGGCCACGTCGCCCACGTTGTCGCCCACGTTGTCGGCGATGGTCGCGGGATTGCGCGGATCGTCCTCGGGGATGCCCGCCTCGACCTTGCCCACCAGGTCGGCGCCCACGTCGGCCGCCTTGGTGTAGATGCCGCCGCCGACACGCGCGAACAGAGCCTGCGTCGAGGCGCCCATGCCGAAGGTCAGCATCGTCGTGGTGATGACCACGAGCTTCTGCGGCCCGGCGACCTCGACGAAATGGTTCAGAATGACGTACCAGAACGAAATGTCGAGCAGGCCGAGGCCCACGACCACCAGTCCCATCACCGCACCGCTGCGGAATGCGACCTTCAGGCCGCGGTCCAGCGACTGCCGCGCGGCATTGGCCGTACGGGCCGAAGCGTAGGTCGCGGTCTTCATGCCGAAGTAGCCCGCAAGCCCCGAGAAAAAGCCGCCGGTGATGAAGGCGAAGGGAACCCAGCCGTTCTGCACCCCGGCGCCGTAGGCCAGCCAGGCGAAAAACAACGCCAGCACCGCGAAGACGATGCCGACGACCTTGTACTGCTGGCGCAGGTAGGCCATGGCGCCCTTGCGCACGTGCGCGGCGATCTCGCGCATGCGCGGCGTACCCTCGTCCTCGCGCTTCATCAGGCGGTAAAACGCCCATGCGAAGGACAGGGCGACGACGGACGCGGCAGGCACGATCCAGAAAATCGAAGGAATGTTCATATCATAAATTATAGTTAGTTGGTTGTATGCCTCTGCAAACTAATCAAGTAAGGTGAAAACAAATATAAGAAAATATCCCGGCCTCAAAAAGCCGGGCTGTTTGGTTCCGGGATTTTCCCGCTTATTTCTTCTGCTCTTTCAGCAGGTCGCGGATTTCGGTGAGCAGCAGCTCCTCCTTCGTCGGTGCGGGCGGTTCGGGAGCGGGAGCCGGAGCCGGAGCCTCTTCCTTTTTCTTCATCAGCCGGTTCATCAGCTTGACCATCAGGAACACGCAGAGCGCCAGGATCGTGAAATCCACGCACTGCTGGATGAATGCGCCGTAGTTCCAGTAGATCGGTTCTGCCGCTGCGGCAGCCTGCGCGGGATCGCCTCCTCCGGTCACCATGTCGCCCACAGAGTGCATGGCGTTCGACGTCACGTCGCGGACTTTCGAGATGTCGAGCCGCAGCTGCGAGAAGTCGGTGTTTCCGATCAGCGCGCCGATGGGCGGCATCAGGATGTCGTTCACGAGCGACGATACGATTTTGCCGAACGCGCCGCCGATGATCACGCCGACGGCCATGTCCATTACGTTGCCTTTGAGGGCAAACTCCTTGAATTCTTTGAGAAATGCCATATCGTTTAAGGGTTTGATGTATAATTAGTAGCAAAAATAACTGTTTTTTCCGGAAATCCAATACGACATACGATCTTCCGCATCCTGTTTTCGGGTTTATAAAATCCGCGCTTACCCGCCTTCGTGTCCGTCTTTTTTTATACCTTTGTAATTCGAACCCAAATACAAGTTATGACTCCTGCCGCCGTTACCGCCACCGTCCTGGGCTACATAGCCGTCCTTTTCGCCGTCGCATGGGCCTCGGGCCGCCGTGCCGACAACGCCGGCTTCTTCACCGGCAACCGCCGCACCCCGTGGTACATGGCGGCTTTCGCCATGATCGGCGCCGCGATGTCGGGCGTGACCTTCATTTCGGTCCCCGGCTCGGTCGCCGCCGACTCGTTTTCCTACATGCAGATGGTCGCGGGCTTCACGGTGGGGCAGCTGATTGTGGCTTTCGTCCTGATTCCCACGTTCTACCGCCTGCGGGTCGTCTCGCTCTACGAGTACCTCGATAACCGTTTCGGCGTAAAGTCACACCGCACCGGGGCGTGGTTTTTCTTCATTTCGAAGATGCTGGGCGCCGCGCTGCGCGTCTATGTGGTCTGTGCCGTGATGCAGCTGCTGGTCTTTTCGCACTACGGCTTCCCGTTCTGGGGCAACGCCCTCGTCACGATGTTTTTCGTCTGGCTCTACACCCGGCAGGGCGGCGTCAAGTCGCTGATCTGGACCGATACGCTCAAGACTTTCTGCCTCGTGGCGAGCCTCGTGCTGTCGATCGTCTTCATCATGCGGGGGCTGGGTCTCTCGTTCGCCGATACGGCCCGCGAGGTTTCCGCTTCGCCCATGTCGCGCATTTTCTTCTTCGACGATCCCGCTTCGGGCCGCTATTTCTGGAAAATGTTCGCCGCGGGTATCGTCCTGCTGGTGGCCATGACCGGACTCGATCAGGACATGATGCAGCGCAATTTGAGCTGCGCCACGCCGCGCGACTCGCAGAAGAACATCGTGCTGACGGCTGTGAGCCAGATTTTCGTGATCTTTCTGTTCCTCGTGCTGGGCGTGCTGCTCTATTTGTACATGGAGCGCAGCGGCATGGCCGCACCCGCCAAGAGCGATCAGGTCTTTTCGCTGGTCGCTGTCGAAGGCGGATTGCCGCTTATCGTTGGCATTCTGTTTGTTGTAGGACTTATTTCAAGTACTTATTCAGCTGCCGGGTCGGCCCTCACGGCTCTCACGACCTCTTTCACGGTGGATATGCTCGAAGGCACGAAACGCTATGGCGACGCACGCCTCACGCGCATCCGCCGCGGGGTCCACGTGGCGATGGCGCTCGGGATGGCCGGCGTGATCCTGGCCTTCGAGTACTGGGCCGACGACAGCGTCATCAATCTGGTCTACAAGGTCGCCAGCTATACCTACGGTCCGATTCTGGGCATGTTCGCCTTCGGGATGTTCACGCGCCTGAAGGTCCGCGACCGCTGGATGCCGCTGGTGGCCCTCGCGGCCCCGGCATTGAGTGCGCTGGTGCAGTGGTGGGCGCTGAAGACCTGGGATTATCAGATTGGTTTCGAACTGTTGATTTACAATGCCGCCTTTACGATGATCGGCATGCTGCTGCTTGTGAAACGCCATGAAAAATAAGGTTTTATACACTCTTATCTCACTCTTTGCTTTAGGTAATGTCTCCGCCGCGGAAATCGGTTCCGCGACGCGGCAGGAGATCGGCCGGACCCTTTCGCGCATCGTTTCGCGCGAGGTGACGAGCGGTTACCAGAAACCGGAGCCGATCACCGTGCGCGTTCAGGCCGTCAAGGCCTCGCGCAGCCGGGTGCGGATCTACGCCACGGCGGCGTTGGCCAACTATCCCTTCCGCGAGGAGAACCTGCGGGCCATGCGCGACTCGGTGCGCGCCCTGCTGCCGCATGAGTTCCGCAAGGCCGCCGTCGAACTTTACACCGACGGCCGCGAGGCCTCCGAGTTGATTCCGCTGGCCTGCCGCAACGCCACGCAGCTGCGCAAAGCGGTCGATAAGAAGAAGATCGTGCTTTTCACCAACCGCTCCGGGCGTCCGCTCGTGACGCGCCTTTCGGCTCCCGAGACCCCCGGACGGGGACTTTCGGGACGCCATATCGCCCTGTGGCAGAGCCACGGACGCTATTTCGACCAGACGGAGAACCGCTGGAAATGGCAGCGTTCGGCGCTCTGGCAGACCTGCGAGGACCTCTATACGCAAAGCTATGTCTTGCCGTACCTGGTTCCGATGCTCGAAAACGCCGGGGCATGCGTGCTGCTGCCGCGCGAACGCGACGTGCAGAAATACGAAGTGCTGGCCGACAACGACGCCGCCGGGCAGTATGCGGAGGAGGGGGCGTGGGAGAGCGGCGGCGCGGGCTTCGCGCACCTCCGGCAGGTCTATCATACGGGCGAAAATCCCTTCCGCGACGGCACGACGCGCCGTGTGCGTACCGTGACCGGCGGGGCCACGGGCCGGGCCGTGTGGCAGGCCGACATTCCCGAGCGGGGCGAATATGCGGTTTATGTGAGCTACGAATCGACGCCCGAAAGCGCCGACGACGCGCATTATACGGTCCGCCACCTCGGCGGCGAGACCTCGTTTGCCGTCAATCAGACGATGGGCGGCGGGACGTGGATTTACCTCGGGCGTTTTCCCTTCGCCGCCGGACGGCAGGAGGTCGTGACCCTTTCGAACCGTTCGCGGACGGGCGGGCGCATCGTCTCGGCCGACGCGGTGAAGATCGGCGGCGGCTACGGCAACGTGGCCCGCACGTCCTGCGACTCGCTGCGCCTGCCCGGCGCGGAGCATGCCGGGGAGACCAGCGGTTACCCGCGTTTCTGCGAGGGGGCGCGCTACTGGCTTCAGTGGGCGGGATTTCCGGAAGAGGTCTATACGCCGAAAAACAACACCGACGACTACAAGGACGACTACATGTCGCGCGCCCATTGGGTCAATGCCCTGATGGGCGGCTCGGAGCGTCTGCCCGACTCCGCGGGGCTGCGCATTCCGG
>ERZ773228.655-NODE-655-length-40623-cov-3.774034_pt1 | contig 40623 bp, 37 predicted proteins | sample MGYA00580524_ERZ773228 | MGnify/ENA primary metagenome ERZ773228 (study PRJEB29015, sample SAMEA2737768) | human gut metagenome | biome: human gut; feature: human-associated habitat; material: faeces | place: China | collected 2012 ... | reverse complement strand
TTTTCATTTCAGTTATTAATCAATTTGGTGAATTTTCTGCCCAAAACTCACTTGTTTTTAAAATATGTTATCTTTTAAGAATTAAAAACTATGCCATGATTTTTTTAATTTTATTGTAAATTCCTTCTGCGTCAAGACCAAATTCTTTTAATAATTCCACTGCAGGACCTGAATGTCCATACACATCTTCAACACCAATCTTTGAAACGCTAACAGGATATTTAGCACTTAAGCAATCACATACTGCACTACCTAAACCACCAATAATTGAATGTTCTTCAACTGTAATAACCTTGCCTGTTTTCTTAGCTGATTCAACAATAATGTCTTCATCTAAAGGCTTAATTGTGTGAATGTTAATTACTTCTGCATTAATTCCGTCTGCTTCAAGATTCTTAGCTGCTTCTAAAGATGCTGCTACCATAAGACCTGTTGCTACAATAGTAACGTCTGTTCCTTCTTTTAATTTAACACCTTTACCGATTTCAAATTTGTAATCTTCACTGTTGATGATAGGTGTAGCAAGACGACCAAATCTTAAATAAACAGGTCCTTCCATTTCGTAAGCTGCCTTTACAGCCTGCTTGGCTTCAATATCATCACAAGGGTTAATAATTGTCATTCCCGGGATTGTACGCATTAATGCAATATCTTCATTACACTGATGAGTTGCACCGTCTTCACCTACTGAAATACCTGCATGAGTTGCACCAATCTTTACATTAAGATGTGGGTAACCTACTGTATTTCTTAACTGATCAAATGCACGTCCTGCTGCAAACATAGCAAATGTGCTTGCAAAAGGAACTTTTCCACATGTTGACATACCTGCTGCAATACCTACCATGTTACATTCAGCTATACCACAATCAATAAATCTTTCAGGGAAAGCTGCTTTAAACTTTCCTGTCTTTGTTGCTGCTGCAAGGTCTGCATCTAAAACAACAAGATTGTCATGTTCTTTTCCTAATTCAACTAAAGCGTCTCCGTAGCTGTCTCTTGTTGCGATTTTCTTTACTTCTGACATAATGCTTCACCTGCTTTCTCTAATTCTTCCATAGCGATATTGTACTGTTCTTCGTTTGGAGCTGAACCATGCCATGAAACCTGATTCTCCATAAATGAAACTCCCTTACCTTTTACAGTATTCATAATAATAGCTGTAGGCATACCTTTAGTTTCTCTTGCTTCTTTTAAAGCACTTCTAATTTCATCAAAATCATGTCCATTTATTTTAATTACATGGAAATTAAATGCTTCAAACTTCTTGTCAAATGGGTATGGTGAACATACTTCATCAATTGCACCATCAATCTGAAGATTGTTGTTATCAACGATAACTACAAGATTGTCTAACTTTCTGAATCCGGCAAACATTGAAGCTTCCCAAACCTGACCTTCTTCACTTTCACCGTCGCCTACCATTGTATATACTCTGTAATCGGCATTGTCCATCTTTCCTGCCATAGCCATACCAACTGCTGTTGAGATTCCCTGTCCTAATGAACCTGAAGACATATCGATTCCCGGTATTTTCTTCATATCAGGGTGTCCCTGAAGGTATGATGTAGGTTTTCTTAATGTTTTGATATCTTCTCTTGGAAAATATCCTTTTTCTGCCAATACACTATAAAGTGCAGGTGCAACATGACCTTTTGATAATACAAATCTGTCTCTGTTAGAATCTTTTGCCTTTTCAGGTGATACATTCATCTCTTCAAAATACAAAAATGTTAACATATCTGCTGCTGAAAGAGATCCACCCGGATGACCTGATTTTGCATTGTAAACACCTGTTACAATGTCTTTACGTACCTGATTTGCAATTTTTGCAAGTTGTAAATTTTCCATTTTTACATCCTTTCCTGTGTTAAAAAATAAAGTCTGATTCTATTAATATATATAATCCATCATCATTTTTATTTGATGAGAATAAACCTGATAATTTTCTGCCAAGTTTATGAGAATTAGCAATGGCTGTATCTACAAGTTTCTCAACATCAGCTCTTCCGATTCCCTTGTGTTCACCAAAGTAATCATCGATAGCCTTGTAAAAGGCAAGACTTGCCAGTTCTTCCATTACATATCCCTTGTCCTTAGCATATCTTTTTCCGTATTCAACCCATTCCTTTATATCGTACTGTTTAATACGGATAACGTGGTTAAATACCTTTGATAAGCGTGGTGAGTCCTTAAGCATTTTTTCCATTGGCTCAGTTTCACCTTCAAGTATTATAAGCATATCGTCAGTAAACATTCCTGAAACGTCCACAACTTCACTTAAAATCATTGCACCAAGCTTTTCTGCATTCTCAACAATCAAATCACTTCCAAGTAATTTGTTAAGTGAATTTCTAAATCCTCTCTTGTTAAGTGCTGTAGCATCAATCTTAGCCAATCTTCTGTTACGTCTGCCACGTTTCTTATTTACTAATTTTATGATTTCAACTGCTAATGATGTTTTTCCTGTTTTTTCTTCGCCAAGAATAACCACATTACCATCTGTTGACTTGCCGTTAGGTGTATAACCTGCAATAAGTTCCTTAACTACTTCCTGAATATTGTCTTCCAAACCTTCTACATTAAAGAAGTTCTTAAATACACTTAATTCTTTCTCTGTAGCTACCAATTCCGGTTCAGGAATTTCTTCATTGTTCTTATTCAATATTCTGTTAAGTAACTCACCTTCACTTGTGCGCTCTGGAGTGCCTTCTTCTGCTTCCTCCTTTGCTACCTCTAATTGCTCTTCTTCCTCTTCAAGTTCTTCCTCATACTCAGGTTGCTCCCAGTCTGTCCCTGAAATCACCTCAACCTTGGCACTTAAGTCCTTAGTTGAATGTATATCTAAATTAATTGAATTATCCTGTGCCGGTTCTTCCTGTACAGCTTCTTCATTTTCAGTACTTTCTGATTTTTCAGCATCTACACTCTCTGCATTTTCGTTTTCTGTGCTTTCTTCTGCATTTTTAGTATCTTCACCCAAATCCGGCTCAGGAATACCTGTTTCTAAATCTATTTCAGGTTCATCAATATTAGGAAGTTCCTCATCTACTACAACCTCACCTGTATTATTACCTGTTTCAATGTCGGCTTTAGGTATAGTAAATATTGCTGTTTTGCCTAAATCTTCTGCTGTTTCAGAAGCTTCTTTCTGAACATTTTCAGCTACTTCCTGTTCAGACGGAATTTCTTCCGGCTGAGCCTCTTCTGCTACCTGAATTTCTTCTATATCAGGTATGCTTTCTGCTATCTTCTCAATATCAACCTCAGGTTCTTCTTCCTGACTTTCTATTACTTCCAATTCAGATGCATCCTGATTCTCTGTGGTTTCAACTTCTTCTTTTTCAGGTTCTTCCGGCAAATCCTCTACTTCATCAGGTATTTCTTCCAAATCAGGAATCTCAACCTGGGATGCCTTATTTTCTTCATTAGCTGAAGTATTGTCTTCAACCGAAGTCTGCTCTTTTTTCTCATTATCTGAAGTATTGTCTTCAACTGAAGTCTGCTCTTTTTCCAAAGGCTTTTCTACTTCAACATTATCCTCCTGCCATCTGTCAAGAGTACTAACGTCTTTTTCATCAGGCTTTTCTTCTTTAGATTCTTTCTTAGTCTCTCTTACATTCTCAATAATGCTTACGGCACTATTAACAGTTTCTGCTTTAAGAATCCCTCTTGCCTGCAACTGATGAAGTATATCTTCTACATCATCAACATTTAATATGTCTTCTTTCTTTTCATCTGATTTCATAACCATATCCATATCTTCATCAAATTCCATATCAACCGGTTCTGTTGTATCTTCACCTAAGTCATCTATAACCGGTTCTTCAACTTTAGACACATCATCCGGGTTAATCAATTTGAAATCTTCATCTTCTTCAAGTGGAACCTTTGCATTAACCGGTGCTTCTACCTTTTTATCTTCCTTTAAAGGATTTTCTGTCTTTTTAGGTTTAACACTAAAAGGTCTAAGCTTCAATCTTTTCTTCTCTTTGTCAGTCTTAGCTACAACATCTTCCTTCTCAGCTTCAGCTTTATCACTTGAATCTGATTCCAGCTCATTAAGATCATCACTAATTCCCGGAATTTTTATTTCTTCAACTTCCTGGGGATGAGTCATGCTGTTAACATCAATTGTTGCACCTTCTATATCATCATAAGGCTTGATTTCTTCCACTACAGATTCATTAATTTCCGGAAAATCAAAAGATTCTGTATCTGCCGCTTCTTTTTCAACAACTTTTATATTATCTATATTTTTCTCTGTGTCTGTAACTTCTTCTATTGTTTTAGATTCCGCCTTACGTTCGTTGGCTTCTTTTACAGCTTCATCTATTCTTGACTTAATAGATGTTTTTTCCATTATTTTATCCATAAGTTCCTGAGTTGAAGCTTTCTTTTCTTCCTGCTCTTTAGACTTATTTTCAGATTTTTTATTGTAGTTGTCCTGCTGTGTGGATGTTAAAGATTCATATTTTTTCTTTAAATCCATTGCCTTAACAACGTATTTTCCTTCCGCAAACCATAAGCTTATTTCGTCGCACATATTGACACATTTCTCGCCCTCGCCTGCAATATCATATAATTTTGCAAGTTCATAAGCCCACTTTTCTTCCATGTCAATGTTAACGTAATCTTCAAGAATCTTTATTAATTCTTCCACCGGCTTCTTCTTAGCTTTTGCCATTTTATATTTTAAAATAAATCTTGCCGAATCTCTTGGTGCCATTTCAATAAAGTCCTGATAAAATTCGTTTGCCTCATCAAGTTCTTTTAATTTTATGGAAATAAGGCATAATCTATATGCTAACTGTCTTCCTGTGTTAGTATTCTCATATGCCATAAGCAATATTTTCTTAGCCTGCTCATTATCGCCTGTTAATTCATAGGCGTCGGCAATAAGACTTAACAGATTGTTGTCACGGATTTTTTTGATATCCAATGAATCTGCCACGTCAACTGCCTTTTCAAAATCGTGAGCGTGCATAGCTGTTTTTAACTCTTCTATTTTTAAGTTGTACTCGCTTTTATCCATTTGACTTCCTCATTCCTTTGTCAATTCTAAACTGTAACTCTTCCCTGAAGAGCCCTAAGCAAAGTAACGTTGTCCACATATTCTAAGTCCCCACCTACGGGAACACCACTTGCTATTCTTGTAACTTTTATTCCGAGTGGCTTTATGACCTTTGTAATGTACATAGCTGTAGCCTCGCCCTCCACGCTTGAATTAGTTGCAATAATTACTTCATTAACATCGTCCTTCAAACGCTCAAACAATTCTTTAAGCTTAATGTCATTCTGGCCAATACCCGCCATGGGATTAATTGCTCCGTGAAGAATGTGATAAACGCCCTTGTATTCACCTATTTTCTCATATGCAGCCATATCCTTTGTTGTTTCCACTACCATAATGGTCTTGTGGTCCCTTTCCTTACTACTACATATTGGACAAATATCCTGGTCTGTAAGAGTGTAACAACACTTACAATATCTTACATTCTTCTTTGCGTCTATCATAGAATTTGCCAGACTTTCAACCTGTTCTTTTGGCATATCCAAAATATGAAAAGCAAGTCTCCCTGCTGTTTTAGGTCCTATTCCCGGCAACCCTGATAATTCTTCGATTAGTTTTGTTATATAACCACTGTAGTAATCCACTGTGCTTACCTCTTTCTAGAAAAGTCCACCTAACCCGCCTGTTATCTTCGACATCTTCTGTGTTGACATTTCATCCATCTTACGGATAGCTTCGTTAACTGCCGCCATAACAAGATCTTCTAACATTTCTATATCATCAGGATCTACTACTTCAGGATCTAATTTAATCTTTGTTATTTCTTTTGTGCCTGAAATAGTCACTTCAACAGCTCCACCACCTGATGTTGCTGTATATTCTGAACTTTCTAATTCTGCCTGTGCCTGCTCCATCTGCTTCTGCATCTTCTGAGCCTGTTTCATTATATTATTCATGTTTCCAGGCATTCCTCCCGGAAATCCTCCTCGCTTTGCCATTTTAAAAATCCTCCTCTTCAATGTCCATGTTTATTTTGCTTACGACTTCCTGATAGTAATCGCTGAAAGTCTGATTATTTTCAAGCATAGTTACTTCAACTTTAACCTGCTTCTTTATTTCTTCACTTATCAAAGTGTTAAGCATCTCAATTACTTCCGGTTTCGAGCAGCCTTCGTAGCCTATTGCTCCCGGATTAAAAACTATTAAAAGTGTGTTTTCCCCTTTTACGCTAAATCTTGCATCCTGCAGAAAAGTCTTGTACGGATTGGATATGTGTCTTCTAACTGAACCCCAGTTATCCACAACATACTGCACATCTTCCGGTATAGCCTTTTCAAATACCTTTTTAGGCTTTGATTCCGGATTTGCACCTGAACTGCCTGCCGCCTGTGGAGCTGCCCCCACATTAACCGTAAAGTTTCCTTCTTCTATTTTCTTTTCCAAAATAGCGATTCTGTTATTAAGCGAGCTTACGTCTCTTTCCATTGCCGGCTTTGCAAGCTTTATTAATGCAATCTCTATTAAAACACGTTTTTGTGACGAATATTTGATTTGTCCTGAAAGTTCTGAAAGGATTCTAATGTATCGCATAATAACATCTACATTAACCATCTGTGCTTCTTCTTTCAAAGCTTCTATTCTTTCTGCTGACGCATCAATTACTTCCATTATTTCGTCATCATCTGATGTCTTAATTAACATAAGATTTCTTAAATACCATATAAAATCGTTAACAAACTGTCCCGGCTCTCTGCCCTGCATAATTATTTCATCCAGAATATTAAGGCTTGTTGCTACATCTGAATCAATTACACTTCTTGTAAGTCTGCTGAATATTTCATTATCTACAGCACCAAGAACGTCAAGCACATTGTCATATGTTAACTTCTGTCCCAAATAAAAAGCAATGCATTGATCTAAAAGACTTAAGGCATCACGCATTGAACCGTCTGCTGCTTTTGCAACGTATCTTATGGCCTTGTCCTCAACCTCAATTGATTCTTTTTCCATTAATTCGGACAATCTTGCCGCAATTGTGTCTATTGATATTCTCTTAAAGTCATATCTCTGACAACGTGACAATATTGTTATAGGTATTTTATGTGGCTCTGTTGTAGCCAAAATAAAAATAACATATGCCGGCGGTTCTTCAAGTGTCTTTAATAATGCATTAAAAGCACCTATGGAAAGCATATGCACCTCGTCGATGATATACACTGTGTACTTACCACTTGAAGGCGAATATTGTATTTCATCTCGAATCTGTCTAATGTTATCCACACCGTTATTGGATGCCGCATCGATTTCAATAACATTCATGGCACTTCCATTGGTTATTCCACGACATGTTTCACATTCATTACAAGGGCTTCCATCAACGGGATGCTCACAGTTGACAGCCTTGGCAAAAATCTTTGCCACACTTGTTTTACCAGTTCCTCTTGTTCCACAAAAAAGATAGGCATGTCCGATACGGTTGGCATTAATCTGATTCTTTAATGTCTGAACTATGTGGTCCTGTCCCTTAACCTGATCAAATGTTGAAGGTCGAAACTTTCTATATAATGCTGTATAAGACATAATATCTCCTTTCCTAAAAGTAACTGCTATGGATTCCAAGGGCATTGTAAGCCCTTTTACACCTTTGGAGTTTATTATATAATAAACTGGAAATGGTTACAAGCAATATATTTTGGTAATTTGGCATTTAAAAAGGTGAAACACAATTCTTTCTGTGTTTCACCTTTTTATTAATTATTAAATCCGCGCGATCTGCTTTGTGAGTATTCCATAAGCGTTACCTTTACAGTTAACTCGGTCTAGGCTTCCTCATGTCACATGAAATGATCTGCTTAGTGCTGCTTCATTCCTGACCTGACACGGTTCACAGGATTCCATTGCATAAGACCCAAACGTCAACATCACTTATAAAGGGCAGCCCTACAAAATAAACCCGAGGCCGACCATCACCCCTGCTGTAGCGGATTGCAGGTACAGGACGCCGCTATCTTCCCGGCTGCGCGGAAATGTTATATCAAATTTAGTACCGACAACTGTCGGTCAGAAATATAGTATACCTTATACTAATTTTCTTTGTCAATAAAGATTTTGAATTTTTTGCCTAACTTTTCAGACAACGTTCTCTGTTCTTTCTGTTCAATCTTTTTTGCATCTTTCTACAAATAACCAATATGTTTACTATGCATATTGGTTATTCATCCTTCTGCTTTTTTCTCAAATTTCTAAAAAAATCTTTCAGCAGATTACTGCACTCTTCTTCAAGTATACCTTTTTCGATTTCGACCTGATGGTTAAATTTATCAACCTGAAGAAGATTCATAATAGAACCGGCACAACCTGCCTTTGGATTCATACAACCTATGTAGACTTTTTTAATTCTTGCCTGAACTATGGCACCTGCACACATTTGGCAAGGCTCAGTAGTTACATACAATTCGCAATCATCAAGGCGCCAGTCATCAAGTTTCTTGCCGGCTTTCTTTATTGCGTTAAGCTCTGCATGAGATAACGTGTTCCTGTCAACCATTCTTCGATTGTAACCACGACCTATTATATTGTCCTGATAAACAATTACACAGCCAATTGGCACTTCACCTATTGAAGCAGCTTTCTTAGCCTGCTTAATTGCTTCTTTCATGTACTTATTAGCTTTCTTAGAATCATAACTTTCTTCTAAATCAACATTGTTGCTAATATCTTTATTTAAATCGTTAACCTTACCACTCATAAATAGTCATTGCGAAAATCACTTTTTAATAAACGATTTCCGATTATCCTTTTCATCCTTATTTAGATTAGTTTGTAAAAACATCCTATTTGAAATACGGATAAATTGTATCCCATATGCTGTCTGTTTCCTGACCTAATCTCCAGTAAGCTGCACCTGCAAGCTTGTATTTTTCCATAATATCAAGTCTTGATTTTACGGATGTAGCATCTTCAAGCCAAATGCTCACTGTGCTGTCTCCCTTTTCATATGAAACAAAATTCTGATCTGTTGTTTCATCGAATGTCGGCTTTACTTTTGCATTGGTGTAAAGTTCTTTAGCTTTATCCATTGTAATTGCCTGACTTGAAAGGTAGTAATTGCCATTAGTTGCATCTTCCACATAAACGCCTTCGCCCTTTTTGCCATCAGTTGCAGGAGTTGTAATCCAAGCTCTTGTGTAGAAAGGCATACCGTTAATTACTCTTGACGCATCACCTGTTAAAGCAATGGCATCGCTTACGGCTTTTTCCGTGAAAGTCATTGATGAAACAGAACCTGCTTCCTTACTTCCTGCGTAATGCTCATCGTAACTCATTATAATAATGTAATCTGCAACCAAAGACTGATGTGCAATGTCGTAATATTCTGAGCCTGATGATGGCACATAATTATCTATTGAAAGAACCTTTCCTGCTTTTCTGCATTCAATTGAAAGTTCTCTCAAAAACTGCAAATAACTGTTAATAACATCCTTATTAATAAACTCAAAATCAATGTTAATGCCATCAAGATTATAATCTTTTATGTTTGTCATAATGTTATCAACAAGATTTTCTCTCTTAGTAGTATCTGTTAACACTTTCTTCGTGTATTCCTTGCTTGCCTTGTCCTGAGTTCCAAAATCATTAACCAAAGCCCATACTTTAAGCCCTTTGCTGTGAGCTTTTTCAACATAAGTTGCTGAAGCATATGATCTTAAGTTGCCTTTATTGTCAGACAAAGAATACCATGTTGGAGAAATAACATTTAAACCTTTTGTATGTTCGATTATTGTTTCCAAATTGCCATTAGCAGTCAGATTCGTTATTGCATTCCAACCTAAACTAATCTTTTTATCCATCAAAACATGTGTATATGTATCTGCGTCAGATTTAAAATCAGTCTTCTTTGTTTCTTTATCTTTTAATTTTTTTGCAGGCACATAGCCCATAAAACCGTCGTCAGTTCCAACCTTTGTCCAGTCGCCGCTTTCTTCCAATACTGTAACCTTGGTATTTTTCTTCAAAGTAGTTACAATAAGGTTCTGGTAATCTGCCTTTGTACGCATTTCAATGTTACTCTTAACAGTCATCTGATTTTTCTCGCCTGATGTGTATTTAAGAACAATTCTTGCAGGAGATTTTCCCTCCGCCTTCACAACTTTATAATCAAAGTCCACGTATTTCTTAACAAACTTTACATTAACATAGCAATTTTTTCCGTCCATAAAAGAAATAACATAGTCTGTATTTTCAGTTTCATTTATTGTCTTACCACCTATTTTAGTTTTGTAAGTTTTTGTGGCGTCAGTAAACATTACAAGATTGTTGGTTGCGTCCACATAAAATCTTTTGTCAATATTTTTTATAATGGTGTTGATATTAAGGTAAGCTTCCTCGCCCTTTATAATTCCGAACTCATCGCCATATCCATCTTCCAAAGCCACTGCTGCAATAGTTCCATCTGTCCCTATTGTGTAATCCGTGTCGTTGCCGTTGTCATCCTCGTAGGTAAGTCCCATGTACCATTTCTGGTCAACCTGCCCCTTGTTAGTCTTTATAAACAAGTCACATCCTGTAGTTAGCAGAAGTGCTGATATTACGGTTATAATCAAAAATAGTTTATTTATAGTTTTTCTCAAATCAAAAATCCTCCTTAAGCTAATGTCTATCTACTATGATACCACATTCAACATAAAAAAAGAATAAATATCCACGATAGGTTTTTTCATTAATATAAATTTTTTCATAATTTTTATTAATGAAAAAAGAGCCACAAAATATGACTCTTTCTCGTTCTTAGGGAAACTCCATAATAAATCTAACTATATTAACTAAATAGGCGGTCAATGCCTTGTGATATATATTAAGTTAAACAGTTGTTATTATGTGTACATTTCCGTATTCGTATTATCCGTGTCTCTATTATACACATATTGAATGTACTTTTCAATTATTTTTCAAATAGTTTTTTGTCTTAATTCATTATTTTTCAAAAAATTGTAATATTTCGTACATTTTTTTCGTATATATATTATATTACAGTATTAAAAGGTCTTATTTCATATTTGCTTATGCAATTGGGATAATGTTATTTTGGATTTTTGTTTTACAGCAATTTTTTATTTTGCAAATACTTGTTTTTTATATATTTTTTTACATAAAAGCTTTATTTACTACAATTTGTAAGATTTTACTACCTTAATAACTTTACACTATTTAAGATATTGGATATACTAATAGCAAGAAATAGTTGTTTAATTATTTTGAATTTACACGAATCTAATGATAGAGAGGTGATTTTTATGAAAATTGAAAAAATCAATGATAATCAGATTCGTTGCACTCTGAGTAAGGAAGACTTAGCTGACCGCAACATTAAACTTAGTGAATTGGCTTACGGAACAGGCAAAACCCGTGAACTTTTTCAGGATATGATGCAGCAGGCTAATGATGATTTCGGTTTTGAGGTCAATGACATCCCACTAATGGTAGAAGCAATACCTGTTTCTCCTGAAACCATCGTCCTTGTTATAACCAAGGTTGAGAATCCTTCCGAAACCGAAGAACATCTCTCAAAATTCTTTTCTAAGGAGATGAAAGACGGTATTCTTTCACGCTTAGAAGATTCCGATATGGACCTTACAGATTTCGAAGAATTTGATGATGACATGGAAGATATTGACGCTTCCGCTAATGACAAGAAAGATGACAACGATGATTCATTGTTGTATAGCATTTATATATTCGACAGTTTAAGCCAGGTAATTGATGTTTCAAGATTGATTGCTCCAACATTTAAAGGTGACAGTTCAGTATACAAGTCACCATTCAATGACAAGTATTACTTATCTCTATGTGTTGAAGCTTCACAGGGTAAGAAACTTAACCGTATATACAGTATTCTTACTGAGCACGGAGTTCGTGAGAATCCAACATATGCCAAAGAACTTTTCTATATGGAACACTTTGACGAAATACTTGCAAACAAAGCAATTGAAACACTTGGTGCTTTATAATAAACAAAACCCTGTGTTGTACATCGAATCGGTACAACACAGGGTTCTTTATTCTTTTTATTCTAATTTAATAATTTACAAACCCATTCTTATTCTTTTTTTGTAGATTGAGTTGTCTTTTGATATTGCAAAATTTATGATACTCTAATGATATTTTCACTATTAAAGCAAAAATTATGCAACAATCTATAATCCATATATAAATACTATATCAAATATTGCTACTATTAATCGTAGCGGAAATTTACATATACAATAAAATAATTCTATTGTTTTCGTATTGACAGACGAAAGAGAAATCGGCATTCTGTTATCTATTAGAGTATTTTCTCCGTTATATATTACTTTTTGTTCTTTTTGTTGTATACAAATAATTTTTTCACCGTTTCCCTTCAATGTAACATTCATAACGTTCCTCTTTTTTATTTTTGAATATTTTTTCAACCATTTTTATATTTTTTCTTTTGAAAATAATCGAAAATCGCTTTGAACTTCCTATTTTTTTCCAAACACCTTTATCATCTTGTTGATTTAAAGTTCTTTTATATAACTTATTTTTGTAATAATATTCTTTTATCTTAACAGGTCTATCTATAAGTGTTTCAATAAAAGAATTTATACTTTCAAACATTTCTTTCTCACTACGGTAGTCAAAGGAATAGTACACATATTCAAAATTCCAACACATTATTGTGATTTCATTTTCCAGAAACTCCACTTCTATATTCTGCGTAATACATAACTTCGATTTGTCATTACATATTTTGTATTTTTCAGATAACATTCTTTTTACAACACAAATATCTACCATTTTTTACCACCATTCTGCAGATAATAAAATCCTTTTTTTCTATACCCCTATACTAAAGTTATTACATAGGCACTATTGTTATTATATTAGCTAATTATTTTTGTCCATTATAATCAATGTCTATTTACTGTTTATGAATATATAATTAGAATCACCCCTATAATTAATCCGACTATAATTACTATCACTAACTGATACCAATCTAATATGTCCAATATAATATCAACAAATACCCCTAATTTTTTTCGTAGTTGTTTTTCTTTCTTTACTCTCTCTTTGCAATCATAAATAATTATACTCATCAATGCTATACAAATAATACTAATAATTATTCCTATTATTTTATATTTTACTTGTTGCATATGATACAAACCTTTTGATAGCTTTAAACCAGCTCTCACCTTTCTTTATTAAAAAAGTCAATATCTCTCTTTGTTTCATTATATACAAATGCTTTTTCTCATTGCTAATATATCTCTAACAATTTTGAAATAACATTTATAATATACTTCTTTTTTACCTTCACTAGTTTCAGGATAAATAGCTACTTTATGTGACATATTTCAACATAATCACAATAATTCCCTTGTAACGGTTTTACATTTTAATATCATAGCACTACTTTATACTTATTAAAACAAGTGCAAAAAGTAATAACGCTATTGTTATGGGTAATATGTCAAATGCATCTGATAACAAATCTACCGCGTTTTTTTTGAAGTATAAAACATAAATAATGTAAAGATTATATCCGCAACTATAATAAAAATTCCAACTATTTTTTTCATATACCTAACCATCTCCTTGCTGCTTTATACCAAGACTCCCCAGATTTTCTTGTTAATTTTTTTACTATTGCATTAATGAAAAATTTCATTCCTCCCACAAAAAATCTTAAATATTTTAATCCAATACCTGTAGTTCCTAGTTTACGAGATACTTTTGAACTCAACTTTAATAAATCTGTAAATTTACTTCCAACACTACTTATGACAACAGCTCCCATCACTGCATTCATTGCAACAATATTTGAATATAGATAAAATAAATGATTATTTTAATAAATAAATTCTCCACATATCAAAATATTTTTCTGGATAGTCTACGTCATCTGAAGATATATTTATTATGTTTTTTGCAATTTTAGTATTGCTACATAATATATTATCATTCAACATATTTTTTAAGTTAGCATTTTTTAAAACTGATTCTTCTCCATCAAATATAACGTCTATTCCCAGAAATGATATATCTTTTCCCATAAACGAATCAATTTTTTCTTTAGTACATAGTATCATCTCGCATTCAATACCATTGTTTTTTAATTCTTCCATCATAATTTTTGACAAATAATATATTGTTTTTACATTTTCACATGTATAATATTTTTCTATATAATCTGTCCATTTAGTTATAATGTTATTAAATTTATTCCTTGATTTTATTATTTTAAAATCTGAAATATTAATTTCTCTATCCATTCCCCTATACACATTTACTTTAACAATTCTAATTTCCATACCATATAATCCTTTGTTTAACTTTCTCTGAAATATTCTATAAACCCTTTTGCTTCATTATTGGACTTCACCAAAAAACCTAATTTAACTGCAATCCCACCGTCTGTTAATTTGTTTATATTCTATAGAACTTAATACTTTCTTTATTAAAAAAGTCAATGTTTCTCTTTGTTTCATTATATACAAATACTTTTTTCATCAGCTTATTTTATCTTGCCGCCTCATACATTAGTATTGCTGTTGCAACTGCTGCATTTAAAGATTCAACTTTTCCGTGCATCGGAATCTTTATTAGCTTGTCTGCCTTTGCGGATATTTCCTCGCTTAAGCCCCTTGCCTCATTGCCGATTAAAAGTGCGCAGTCCTTTGTAAGGCTTCCTGAATTGTAAAGTTCTCCCTTTAAGTGGGCAGCATATGTTGTAATGCCGTTGTCCTTTAATGTGTCAACTGCTGCTGCCAAGTCATCCACTATTGAAAAAGGCACTCTGAATATTGAACCCATTGTTGAACGTATAACTTTAGGATTGTATATGTCTGCACTGTCTTTGCTCATTATTATGCCTGATATACCTGCTGCTTCTCCGGTTCTTACAATTGTTCCCATATTTCCCGGATCCTGAAGTCTGTCAAGCACTACTATGCAACTTTTTTCCTTGTTTCTTTTTTCTATAATGTAGTCTATGCTGTATGATTTCTGCTTTACAACGGCAACTATTCCCTGTGGTGTAACTGTATCTGATATTTTCTTAAATACCTGATCGCTTACTATCTGATATTTTTTGTCTTTTACCAGTTCACCGTTTTCTTTCAAAAAAGTTTCTGAAACATATACACTTACAAGATCCTCTGCCGGTATTTCAACAAACATTTTCTTGCCTTCCACTGTAAATGTTCCTGTTGTTTTTCGTACTTTTGATTTTTCTTTTAACTGTATTAATTTTTTTATTTGTTCATTTGATGTTGATGTTATTACCATTTTACTTAAATACCTTTGCCATTTTTTCTGTTTCGCCTAAAACTACCAAATGCATTCCATGTTTAAAAGGAATGTTAACGTCAGGATTAATTTTGTATTTTCCTTCTTTTTTTATTGCTATAATGTTAAATTTATATTTTTTTCTAAGGCTTAATTCCATTAGATTCTTTCCAACCCAACTTTCAGGAACTTTTGCTTCTATTATGCTAAATGTGTCAGATATTTCTGCAATATCCATAAACTTTTCGCCGTGAGCAAGGTTCTTTGCCATTCTGATTCCTGTTTCACTTTCAGGATAAACTATTTCGTCTGCCCCAACTTTAGTTAAAATATTGCCCTGCAATTTGTCCCTTGCCTTAGCTATTATATAAGGGATTCCTATTTCCTTACATACGGCAGTTACGATTATGCTTGCCTCAAAGTTTTCACCTATTGTAACTATTGCCACGTCCACATTTGCCACTCCAAGACCTTTAATTACATTTTCTTCAGTCAGGTCTGCACGAATGGCAAAAGTAACATAATCTGATATTTCATCTACTTTTTCCTGTGACTTGTCTATGGCTATAACTTTTCCACCCATATTTGAATATGATATGGCAAGGCTTTTTCCTAAAGTTCCAAGTCCGAATACTGCGATTTCTTTCATTAATGCTGTCCTTTCTTTAATCTATCCTATAAGCACTTTTTTCTCAGGTAAGTCCTTTATGTGCTGGTCTATTCTTCGTTTTCTCGCCAATGCTATTACTATTGTTATAGGTCCTATTCTTCCAAAAAACATTAAGACGATAATTATTAGCTTACCTGCAAGAGAAAGACTTGCCGTAAAGTTCATGCTTAAACCTACCGTTCCTATTGCCGAAAATGCTTCATAGCATATCTTGGTAAGAGAACCTGTTTCCGTAAATGTAAGTGCTATAACTGCAATCATTAATATGCTAATGGCCATTGTCATCACTGCCAATGCGTTCTTAATGTTGTCTCTGTTTATTCTTCTCTTAAATGCCTCTGTTGCGTTTTTTCCCGTAACAACTGATTTTACATCAAGGAATAACAAAGCTACTGTTGTTGTTTTTATTCCTCCTGCAGTTCCCATTGGTGAGCCACCCATTAGCATTAAGAAAAAAGCAAGAAGTACTGAGGCATTTCTAAGCCCCGCCTGATCTATTGTGCAAAAACCTGCTGTTCTAAGAGTTACTGACTGAAAGAATGATGCCAGAATTTTTTCACCTGTCTTTAAAGTTCCCAATGTTTCAGGATTGTTGTATTCAAAAGCAAACGTTAAGATTGCTCCTCCAAATATTGCAATTGCCGTTACTGTAAGAACTATCTTGGAGTGAAGTGACAACCTTTCAGAGAATTTTTTAAGTGGGTACTTTTTATTTCTAATATTCTTTATGTTTTTCAAAATATCCCACCATACTATAAAGCCTATTCCACCTACCACAATAAGGAACATTGTCGTTATATTAATCAGCACATCTCCCTTGTACGCCATAAAGCTGTTGTCTCCAAGAAGGTCGATTCCTGCATTGCAAAAAGCTGAAATTGCATGAAACACAGAATACCACACGCCTTTAGCCACTCCGTATTTTGGAATAAATCTAAAACTGTAAAGTATTGCTCCAATGCCTTCCACTGCAAAGGTTCCCGAAAATATTCTTATTATGTGCAAAACAACGCCCTGACTTGTGTCAAGATTGTATGACTCCTGAATTAATCGTCTTTCTTTTAAGTTTATTTTTTTGCCTATTATAATTAATACGCCTGTGGCTATGCTGATAATTCCAAGCCCGCCAAGCTGTATAAGTATTAATATGACTACTTTTCCAAAAAGACTCCAGTAGGCATAAGTTGGCACCACAACCAATCCTGTTACGCAGGTTGATGTGGTGGCTGTAAATAATGCTGTCACAAAATCCGTCCACTGCCCTTTAGCTGAACTTACCGGCAACATTAGCATTAATGTTCCAACTATTATCACCCAAAGAAATCCAACTATTATTATTCTGGCAGCGTTGAATTTTGTTTCTTTAAGCATTTTCTTAAAATTTATATTTAAATTAGTCATTATAATTCCTTTTGAATATTAAACTCTTAATTTTACAAAATCCTGTCCGTAAGTTTTCTTTAGTTCTTCAATAAACTGATTATTGGCATCAACTCTGTATTCTATTGGCAATGCTTTCTGCTGACGCTCTTTTGCCAAAGCTATCATTACCTTGTCGCCACCTTTGTGAAGAAGTAATGTTTCAAGTAGTTCTTTCTCCTTTGCCATGTACTCTTCCTTGTCTTTAAAGGCTATCCAAAGTTCTGACGGAACCTGGTCGAAAGATACAATTGAGTTAGCCAAAACTTTTCCTGCAGAATTTTCTTCTATGTTTGCCTCGCCTTTTACAAAAATCTTCTGACCTTCTTCCATTAACATTCGACTTCTCTCAAACTGTCTTGGAAATACTACAACTTCAACTGTTCCAACTAAGTCTTCCAATGTTATGAAAGCCATCTGCTGTCCTGTTTTTGTAAACTTCTTTGTTATGGCACTAATTATTCCGCCTACGGCAACTTTGCTCTTGTCAGGAACTTTTGACTCTTCCCCTTCTTCAGGTTCGGTGAAATCAATTGACATATTTGTTATGTGTTTACGCCATTTCTGTTCCTGTGCCTGAAGTGGATGACCGCTGGCATATATTCCAATAACTTCTTTTTCAAAAGCTAATTTCTGGTCAACGGTGTACTCTCCTACATCAGGCATTTTTACTTTATACTTTTCTTTGGTACTGTCATCTGCCATATCAAAAATAGACATCTGGCCTTCCCATGCGTCTTTGTTTTCCTTGTTTACCCCGTCAAGAATCTGAATGTAAACCATCATCATCTGTTTTCTTGTGGCATTAAGTGAATCAAAGGCACCGGCTTTGATAAAGTTTTCTATTGCTCTTTTGTTTACACCAAGATTGGCTGTTCTTGTAATAAAGTCTTCCAAATCAGTGTACTTGCCGTGTTTTTCTCTTTCCTCAACTATGCCGTCAATAATGTTTTTACCAACATTCTTTATGGCTGTAAGTCCATATCGTATGCTGTTGCCCTTAGCCGAAAATCCACTTTCACCTTCGTTAATATCCGGTGGAAGAATTTCTATTCCCATTGAACGGCATGAGTAAACATATTCTGCTACCTTAGTTGAAATATCCATTACAGAAGTAAGCATTGCTGCCATAAATTCTGCTGCATAGTAATATTTAAGGTATGCTGTCTGGTAAGCCACCACGCCATAAGCTGCCGCATGGGACTTATTAAATGCATACTTTGCAAAGTCTATCATTTCATCGTAGATTTTGTTTGCAATCTCTTCACTTATGCCGTTTTTGATACAGCCTTTTACGCCCTCTTCCCGGTTTCCATATACGAAGCTTTGACGTTCCTTTTCCATTACTGCCTGTTTCTTTTTTGACATTGCTCTACGGAGAAGGTCGCTTCGGCCAAGTGAATATCCTGCCAAATCCCTAACTATCTGCATTACCTGTTCCTGATAAACAATACATCCATAGGTTGGCTCAAGTATTGGAATTAACTGTGGGCAGTCATAAGTAACGCTATCTCGATTATTTTTTCCTTCAAGATATTTAGGAATAAAATCCATTGGCCCCGGACGGTACAACGCTATTCCGGCGATAATATCTTCAAGGCTTTGAGGCTTAAGTTCCTTCATGAAGTTTTTCATTCCGGCACTTTCAAGCTGGAATATTCCCTCTGTATTTCCTGTTCCAATATAATCCAAAACTTTTTTGTCATTGTAGTCTATTTTCATCAGGTCAAGTTCTATGCCTCTGTTCTTCTTTATGAATCTTTGGGCATTCTGTATTACAGTTAAGTTTCTAAGCCCCAAAAAGTCCATTTTTAAAAGTCCAAGTTCTTCCAAAGTAGTCATTATATACTGTGTTGTAATTGAACCGTCTGCCGCTCTTGACAATGGCACGTATTCGTCTACCGGTTTTCCACAAATAACTACACCTGCCGCATGCATTGATGCGTGTCGTGGAAGTCCTTCAAGTCTTCTTGACATATCAATAAGGTATTTTACCTCTGGATCTGAATCGTATAATGTTTTTAATTCTCTATTTTGTTTTAAAGCTCCATCAAGAGTAATGTTAAGCTCCTGTGGAATCATTTTTGCTATATTATCTACCTGAGCATATGGCATATCAAGAACTCGTCCAACATCTCTTATTACACCTCTTGCCTTTAATGTTCCAAAAGTCACAATCTGCGCCACATGGTCTTTTCCGTATTTTCTACCTACGTAGTCAATAACTTCCTGTCGTCTTTCAATACAAAAGTCTACGTCAATATCGGGCATGGATACACGCTCAGGATTAAGGAATCGTTCAAAGAGCAAATTATATCTCATAGGTTCTATATCTGTTATTTCCAAACAATAAGAAACTATACTTCCTGCCGCTGAACCTCTTCCCGGTCCAACTGCAATTCCGTTAGACTTGGCATAATGAATAAAATCCCAAACAATCAGAAAATATTCAATATATCCCATGTTCTTTATTGTATTTAATTCGTAATTTAATCTTTCTTCCAGTTCTTCTTTTGTCAAATGACAGTTCTGGTCAACTTCTCCCTTAAAAACAGGATAGCGGTTGTGAAGTCCTGTTTCGCACAGTTCTTTTAGGTAAGTCCATGATGTGTAGCCTTCCGGCACAGGGAAACTTGGAATCTTTGTTACTCCAAACTCAAATGTAACATTACATCTGTCGGCGATTTTCTGTGTATTCTCCATTGCCTGAGGTGCGTATTTGAAAAGCCGGTACATTTCTTCCGGTGATTTCAGGTAGAACTGTCCCCCCTCATAACGCATTCTGTCCTCATCAGCTTTCTTCTTTCCGGTCTGAATACAAAGAAGTATATCGTGTGCCTCCACATCATCTGCAAAAGTGTAATGTACGTCATTAGTACAAACAAGGTCAATTCCCAACTCTTCGCTCATTCTCATTAGCTGCTGGTTAACTGTTGCCTGTTCCGGAATACCGTGGTCCTGCATTTCAAGGAAATAATTACCCTTTCCAAATATTTTCTCATATTTTAAGGCAGCTTCTTTTCCCTTTTCGTATTCCCCTCTTGCCAGATACTTCTGTACTTCTCCTGCAAGACAGGCGCTTAGGCAAATAATTCCTTCGTGGTATTTTTCCAATACTTCATAGTCAACTCGGGGTTTGTAATAGAATCCTTCCACAAATCCTTTTGAAACTATTTTACAAAGGTTTGCATATCCTTCATTATTTTCTGCCAACAAAATCAAATGATAATATCTGTCTTCGTTGTCCCCTGCTTCTTTTTCGAAACGTGAACCCGGTGCCACATACACTTCACATCCGATAATAGGCTTTATTCCATTTTCAAGTGCTGCCCTGTAAAAATCTATGCATCCATACATAACACCGTGGTCTGTTATGGCAAGGCTGTTCATTCCAAGCTCTTTGGCTCTTTTTGTAATTTCTTTAATTTTACTTGATCCATCCAACAGACTGTATTCTGTATGGACATGTAAATGTGCAAAATTCATATATAATCACCTGTTTAATTGTTATTTTGTCTTTATATATTCAAGTCAAGTTCAATTGGGCAATGGTCTGAGCCAAGTATTTCTGTGTGAATGTCAGCACCTTCAAGCTTTTCCTTTAATGCTTCCGATACAATAAAATAGTCAATACGCCAACCTGCGTTCTTCTCTCTGGCTTTAAATCTATATGACCACCAACTATATTTTCCTTCCAAATCAGGATAGAAATATCTAAATGTATCTATGAATCCGTCATCTAAAAGCTTAGTCATCTTTTCACGTTCTTCATCTGTAAAGCCTGCATTCTTTCTGTTAGTCTTAGGATTTTTCAAATCTATTTCCTTATGTGCCACATTCAAATCACCACATAAAACTACCGGTTTAGATTCTTCAAGCTTCTTAAGATATGCCTTAAAATCATCTTCCCACTGCATTCTGTAATCCAGTCTTTTAAGTTCGTTCTGTGAATTTGGCGTATAGCATGTAACCATATAGAAATCTTCAAACTCCAACGTTATAACTCTTCCCTCGTGGTCGTGTTCCTCTATGCCAATGCCATACTTCACATCCATTGGCTCTTTCTTTGTAAAAATCGCTGTTCCTGAATATCCCTTCTTTTCAGCATAATTCCAATACTGATAATATCCCGGCATTTCAAGTTCAAGCTGTCCTTCCTGCATCTTTGATTCCTGTATGCAAAAAATATCCGCGTCTATTTCATTAAAGAAATCCATAAAGCCCTTTGTAACACAGGCACGGATTCCATTAACATTCCATGATATAAGTTTCATAAGCTGTTCCTTTCTTTTTGGTAATATATGTTCACTGTTATTCTTCTTTTTATAATCTACTTTTATGTTACTCTTTAATTCTTTTATATTCTTATCATTAACCTTACTGCTAACTAAATAATTATACTATATATTGGAATTAAGAGCAAAGACTTATGGGGAATTACCAGGTTTAATTGCCTTTGAATTTATACTATAAAGCTTGGAATATGTTTCCGTGGGCAGATATGTATAAGTTTGAATGTGGACAAGCTTTATATCTACGACACGTAATCACCACAAAAAAATCCCTTCCGTCACCGACAGAAAGGATTTTTTATTTCATGCTATTTTCTACTAATTAGCTGTTAAGTAATTTACCATTGTATCAATTGCATTCTGCTCGTCGTCTCCTTCAGCAGATACTTTTACTTCTTCTCCTGAAAGAATTCCTAATGCCATCATTCCCATGATTGACTTAGCATTAACTTTTGTAGCTCCATTTTCAATATATATTTTACTCTTGAACTGACTAGCTAACTGTACGCATTTTGCCACCGGACTTGCATCTGTAGCCTGCTTAATATCAATTGTTACATCCTTTGTTATCATTATAACCTTTCCTCCTTGGGGATTCCCCTTATTTCCTCTGCAATCTGGCAAATCTTTCTCAGTCTGTGATTAACCCCTGATTTTCCTAATTGCGGTTCAAGCATCTGACCTAACTCCTGCAACGAAGCGTCAGGATTTTCAACTCGCAATGTTGCTATATCCTGTAACTTATCAGGCAAATATTCTAAGCCCTCATTTTCAATGATATAATTAATATCATCTATCTGTCTGCATGCAGTTGTTACTGTCTTCTTAATGTTGGCAGTCTCACAATTAACCTGCCTATTGTAATAGTTGCTCATGCCTTTTAGGATTCGGACATTCTCCATTTCCATTAAAGCTACCGGAGCCTCCATTACATTTAAAACATCAACTATTCCTTCGCCTTCCTTGATATATACCACAAAATGACCTTTTCTTGCAACTGTTTTTGCCTCAATATTAAATTTATTTAGTAATTTTATTAATTGCTCAGCCTTTTTTTCGTTATTACACTTAATTTCAAAGTGATAAGAGCTGTTAGGATCACTTATCGAACCTGCTGCCATAAATGCCCCTCTTATGAAGGCTCTCTTGCAACAATCTTTCATTATAACAACATTATTGGTCACTGAAAGATTCTCTCCTATCTGCCCCTGATCATCAATTAATTTAGTTGCCTCTAAGACTTTCATTGCCTGATTGTGATCTTTTATTGTAATAGTATATGTCTCTGCATTTTTTGAATATGCATTCTTTTTTACAACAATTTTTGCATCTATATGAAATGTTTTCCACACCAAAGTCTTAAACTTTTCTGCCGTTGAATCGGTTTCAGTTCTGACTCTTATGGAATACTTTTCATCAACGTCTATCAGTACACTTCCGCACATAGAAATAATAGCTGCAATTTCTGCTATTCGACAATGTGTTGCATTACTGATATGACCTGCTAATTCCTTTTTAACCTTACTTGAAAAACTCATGCCACTTCCTACTATTTCTACTATCTGTCTATGTCTCTATGAGATAATCTGATTCCATAAGAAGCGTCTGAACTATTTAATTGATTATATAATTCATTAGCTATTGTTACTGATCTGTGATGACCACCTGTACAACCAATTCCTATAACCAACTGATTCTTTCCCTCTTCAATATAGTTTGGAATAAGAAATTTAATCATATCTACTAATTTATTAAGAAATTCGTGTGACACAGGCGAGTTCAAAACATAATCCTGTACTTCCTTCTGATTACCTGTTTTGTGTTTCAGCTCAGGCACATAATATGGATTTGGAAGAAATCTTACATCAAATACCAAATCACAATCTGCCGGAACACCGTGCTTGAAACCAAAAGACATTATTGTAACAAAAAGATTTCTGTAATCTCTGTTTAAAACAAATATCTTTTCTATTTCTCCTCTTAGTTCTTTTACGAGAAGATTGCTGGTGTCGATTATATAATCAGCCTGTTCTCTTAAAAATTCCAGCTTTGCCCTCTCTTCATTAATTTCATTTTCAACACTATCTCTGTCACCCATTGGATGACTTCTTCGTGTTTCTTTAAATCTCTTTATTAAAGTATTATTGTTGCAGTCTAAGAACAAAATCTCATAATTCTGTTCTTTTGCTTTCATATTCTTAAGAACTTCTGACATCTTCTCAAGATTTTTTCCACTTCTGATATCTACTCCAATTGCAACTTTATTCTTTTCATTAGTCTGTCCAAAAAGAATATCTGCAAAACTTTCAATTAAATCTATTGGCAGATTGTCTACGCAATAATACCCGTTATCCTCAAAAATCTTAAGGGCAGTTACTTTGCCTGCCCCTGAGATACCTGTTACTATTACTAATCGCATTTGTACTCCCTCATACTTAGACTTTTAGATAATTCTAACTTCAGGTTCTAACTGTACATTGAACTTCTCTTTAACTTTAGCCTGTACATCCTTCATAAGATTAATAACATCTGTTGCTGTGGCATTATCGTAATTAATTACAAAACCACAATGCTTTTCTGATACCATTGCTCCACCAACTCTGTATCCTCTAAGCCCTGCATCGTCAATTAATTTACCTGCAAAATATCCTTCAGGTCTCTTGAAAGTACTTCCTGCGCTTGGATATTCAAGTGGCTGACTTGCTCTTCTCTTCTGCATAAACATCTGCATAATCAAACCAATATCCTCTGAGAATTCAATGTTAAGACCAATTCTTGCCTGAAGAACAATATAACCTTTCTTCTCAATAATGCTTGTTCTGTATCCCATTTCAAGCTCAGATGCATCAAGTGTAATAATGTTTCCTTCATTATCAAGTACCTTAACCCATTTAAGAACCTGTTTCATTTCTCCACCATAAGCACCTGCATTCATCATTACGGCACCACCAATGTTGCCCGGAATACCGTGAGCAAACTCAAAACCACCTAGGTCGTTCTCCATTGCAGTAACTGCCACTGCTGAAAGCTTTGCACCTGCGTCGGCTACAATATCTTCACCAATAACATCAACAAAACTTATTCTTGAATTAACTTCGATTATTACACCCTTGTAGCCTTCATCTTTAACTAAAAGATTGCTTCCGTTTCCTATAACAAGAAATTCCACATTATTCTCTCTACAAAGTGCTACAACCTGTGTTAACTCATCAATACTGCCCGGAGTTACAAATAATTCAGCGTTTCCTCCACATCTGAAAGTACAATGAGATGCCATGCTCTCATTCTCTTTTACATATTTTTCTCCAACTACTTCTTTAATCTTTTCTATGAATGCGTTATCCATTGAATCCTCCTAAAACCTCTAGTTACTTTTTATACTATAAGTGCTGCCGCACCATAAATTCCTGCATCATTTCCTAATTCTGCAAGAGCAATTTTTGCTTCTCTACAAGCTGGGAAAGCATATTTAACATAAACATCTGCAATGGCATCAATAAGATACTGACCTGCCTTACTTACACCACCGCCAATAATAAATGCCTGTGGGTTTACTACTGTTGCAATACTTGCCATGGCTTTTCCAAGATATGTACTCATCTGTTCAACAACAGCTACAGCACCCTTATCTCCTTCTTTTGCCAAGTCGAAAACATCTTTTGCTGTAATGTCTTCACCAAATTCTGTCATCTTAGTTGATTCACTATTCTTTGCAATATATCTGTTTGCAAGTCTCACTACACCTGTAGCTGATGCATACTGTTCAAGGCATCCGCAACCGCCGCAGTTACAGTTAAGTTCTTCACCATCTTCAACATGCATGTGACCGATTTCGCCTGCTGCACCGTTATGTCCTGTAAGAATTTTTCCTTCTAAAATAACACCTCCGCCTACACCTGTTCCAAGTGTAACCATAACGATATCATCAAAATTCTTTCCGCCACCTTTCCACGCTTCACCAAGAGCTGCAACATTGGCATCATTGCCTGCCTTAACCTCTATTCCGTGGAACATTTCAGACATTTTTTCTGATACATTAAACTTGCCCCAACCTAAGTTAACACACTGTAATACAGTTCCGTCATCTAAAACAGGTCCCGGCAAACCAATGCCGATTCCCTTAACTTCATCTAAATCAATAGACTTTTCGTCTAACTTAGCTTCTAATGATTCACATATATCAAATAAAATATTTTCACCATTATTTTCTGTTCTTGTAATAATCTCCCACTTATCAAGGAGCTGACCTTCTACTGTAAAAAGTCCTACTTTAACTGTTGTTCCTCCAACGTCAACTCCAAAACAATACTTTTTCATAATTTTCTCCTATTCCTCCTCGTCATTCTGCTTCATAAGATTGTCAGTTACACGTTTATATAATTCTTTGGCAGCATTGTAACCCATCTTCTTCTGTCTGTGGTTTACTGATGCCGACTCAACAATAACTGCTACATTTCTACCCGGTCTGATAGGAATAGAATAGCAAACTACTTTATTTCCAAGAAATTCTGTATAATTATCTTCAATTCCAAGTCTATCATATTCTCTGCTTCTATCCCATTCTTCTAACTTAATAACCATGTCAATATTGGCTGTGTCAAGAATACTTTCAACACCAAATAAAGCCTTAACATCTATGATACCAATACCTCTTAATTCAATAAAATGCTTAGTAATTTCAGGTGATGCACCAATTAATGTTTCATCACTTACCTTTCTTATTTCTACAACATCATCAGTTACAAGTCTATGGCCTCTCTTAATCAATTCAAGGGCTGCCTCACTTTTGCCGATTCCGCTTTCACCCATAATCAAAACACCTTCACCATAAACGTCTACCAAAACACCATGGATTGTAATACACGGTGCAAGCTGAACATTAAGCCATCTTGTAAGTTCTGCATCAAATCTTGATGTAGTCCATTCTGTCATTAAAACAGGTACATTATATTTTCTTCCTGCTTCAATCAAATCATCATCTGCTTCATGCCCTCTACATAAAATCAGACATGGAATTCCACTACTCATTAACTTTTCGTACACCCAAAGTCTGTTCTGTCTTTCCATACTATCAATGAAAGCATATTCCACGTTTCCAAGAATCTGTACTCTTTCCTTATCGAAATGATCAAAGAAACCTGCTAACTGTAACGCCGGTCTATTAACTTCCGGAGTATTAATATAAATCTTATCCGTATCAATTTCAGGTATATAATTCTTTAAATTGTAGTTTTCTATTATTTTTGTAAATTTAATTTTTTTCATAAATTTGCTCCTTTCGCTACAAGTATAATTTTTCACGACCATTTTTCATTGTCATACATTATTTTAACATTACAGCTTTTTTTTGTATATATTAATTAATGAAAAAATTTGTATATGTCCTTTGCCACTTTTTCGCTTATAGTATCAACCTGACTAAGCTGTTCCACTGTAGCTTCCCTAATTCCTTCAATGGATTTAAATTCTCTCATTAATGCCTTTCTTCTTGCCGGACCTACTCCCGGAATGTCATCAAGTATTGAATGTACTTGTTTTTTGTTTCTAAGACTTCTATGATACTCTATTGCAAATCTATGAGTTTCATCCTGCATTCTTGTAATCAGTCCGAATCCTTCCGAATTCTTTGCTATAGGAATTTCCTCATTATTGTAATAAAGTCCTCGTGTTCTATGGTTATCGTCCTTTACCATTCCACAAACAGGAATATGAAGGTTAAGGCTGTCCAAAACTTCAAGAGCTATGTTTACCTGACCTTTTCCACCATCCATCATAAGAATATCCGGGAAGTTACTGAAACTTCCAAGTTTGTAGTCTTTTTCTTCCATATCAAGCTTTTCACGTTCTTCTATTCCGTGACGGAATCTTCTTGTAAGAACTTCTCTCATGCTGGCATAATCGTCAGGACCCTTAACAGACTTAATTCTAAACTTTCTATAATTATTACGCTTCGGTTTTCCGTCCTCATAAACTATCATTGATGCAACGGACTCGTAACCGTTAGTATTGGATATATCGTAGGCTTCCATTCTATGGATTCCCGTAATACCAATAAGTTCCTCTATTTCCTCCACTGCACCTACAGTACGTTTTTGTTCCCTTCTATATTTTTCTTTATTTTGTTCCAAAAGATTGCCTGCATTCTTTGCTGCAAGTTCAACAAGCTTCTCCTTACTTCCTTTTTTAGGATTTACAATTCTTACTGTATAATTCTGATTTCTGCTAAGGAGCTGTGACAAAAGTTCCGGCTCTTCCACCTCTTCCTGCACCAAAAGCTCCCTTGGAATAAAAGGCGTTCCAATATAATATTGCTTTATGAAACTTGTAAGAATATCTTTGCCGGTATCCCCCGGGACAGTTGTAAGATAAAAATGTTCACGGCCGATAAGCTTACCATTTCTAACAAAAAACACCTGTACAACTGCATCGTTTCCTTCCTCTGCATAAGCAATAATATCCCTATCCTCAAACTGATGAGTTGTAATCTTCTGATTTCCCGCAACATGATTAATGCTATTAATCAAATCTCTACATTCCATTGCTTTCTCAAAATCAAGATTAGCTGATGCCTCCTGCATCTTTTCCTCCAGCTCCTTGATTGTCTGAGTGTAATTGCCTTCTAAGAATTTAATGGCTTTATTAATATTTTCCCTGTAATCTTCTTTGGAAATATATCCCTGACAGGGACCTTTGCACTGTCCAATATGATAATAAAGACAAGGCCTTCCATTAATCTTTGGAATATTCTTATATTCTCCATCAGCAGTATATGTGCCATCACTTACAATAGCCTTGTTGCAACTTCTAATTTGATACATTTTCTGTAACAAATCTATGGTGTCTTTAACTGCTGCACTGCTTGTAAAAGGTCCAAAATATTTATTATTGTCCTTCTTCATCCTTCTTGCCAAAACAATTCGTGGATAATCCTCACTTACTGTAATCATTACATAAGGATATGTTTTGTCATCCATAAGCATTGTATTATATTTGGGTCTGTATTCTTTAATCAGATTACATTCAAGTATTAATGCTTCCAGTTCTGAATCTGTAAGAATATACTCAAACCTTCTTATTTTTGAAACCATGGATTCTATTTTTGTTGTTCTTTTTGTGCTTTTTCTAAAATATGAGCTTACACGCCTTTTAAGATTAACAGCTTTTCCCACATAAATAACATCATCGTGGGCATCGTGCATTAAATACACCCCCGGTGTCTGTGGCATTTTTTTTAGTTCTTCCGCAAAATTAAATTCACCCATTGTTCTACCTGCTTTTATAAAATCGTATTTATTCTATAGACTAACTTACGAAAGCTGACAACTTTGAATAATCAAAGGTGTCAGCTTTCATATAGTCATCCGGTAATAATCTTTGTACTGTTTGTTTTTGAACAAACAATCTGTATTCTACATTTCAGTAGTTTCTAAATTACCTGCATTATATGCTTCTGTATTCTGTGTATCTAAATTTTCTGCATTTGCATTGTTTTCTGTATTCTGTGTTTTAGAAACTTCTGCCTTTTCAGCTTCTTCTCTCTCGCACTGTTCAAAAATATCCATAAATTCCTTGCCTGTGATTGTTTCTTTTTCGTATAAGAATTTTGCAATCTTGTCAAGCTTAGTACGGTTATTTCTAAGAAGATTCTTAGCCTCTTCGTATTTCTCCTTAAGAAGAATCTTAACCTCTTCTTCAATCTCTGTTGCTGTCTTGTCGCTACAGTTGAGTGTTGTTCTGTTGCCTAAGTATGGATTTTCAACCTGTTCAAGACTCATTAAGCCGAACTTTTCTGACATACCATACTGTGCAATCATTGAGCGGGCTATCTTTGTAGCCTTTTCCATATCATTTGATGCACCTGTTGTCACTGAATCAAATACAATTTCTTCTGCTGCTCTACCTGCAAGGAATGTTACAAGTCTTGCATTTAATTCTTCTTTTGACATAAGATATTTTTCTTCTTCAGGCGCCTGTATAACATATCCTAATGAACCCATTGTTCTTGGAACTATTGTAATCTTCTGTACCGGTTCTGCATGTTTTTGTAATGCTGTTACTAATGCATGACCTACTTCATGGTAAGAAACTATCTTCTTTTCTTCTTTGCTGAGAATTCTATCTTTCTTTTCTTTTCCGGCAATTACAACTTCAACTGCTTCCATTAAGTCAGCCTGGGAAATTGCTCTTCTACCACATTTTACTGCGTTGATTGCTGCTTCGTTAACCATGTTGGCAAGGTCTGAACCTACTGCACCACTTGTAATGTTTGCAATAGCATCAAGATCTACTGTTTCATCTAATTTAACATCTTTTGAATGAACTCTTAAAGTTTCAAGTCTGCCCTTAAAATCAGGTGCGTCTACAATAATCCTTCTGTCAAAACGTCCTGGTCTTAAAAGTGCCGGATCAAGTACTTCCGGTCTGTTAGTTGCAGCAAGTATTAAAATACCCTTTGATGTATCAAAACCATCCATTTCTGCCAAAAGTGCATTTAATGTCTGTTCTCTTTCATCGTTTCCACCGCCATATCTTGAATCTCTGCTCTTTCCTATTGAGTCAATTTCGTCGATAAATACGATACATGGTGCATTCTCTTCTGCCTGCTTAAACAAATCTCTTACTCTTGAAGCACCTACACCTACAAACATTTCAACAAAGTCCGAACCTGACAATGAGAAAAATGGTACTTTAGCCTCTCCTGCAACTGCCTTGGCAAGTAATGTTTTACCTGTTCCCGGAGGTCCTACTAACAATGCCCCCTTTGGAAGCTTTGCTCCAATCTCTGTATATTTGCCCGGATTATGAAGGAAATCTACTAATTCTACTACTGATTCCTTAGCTTCTTCCTGTCCCGCCACATCCTTAAACGTAACACCTGTTTCCTTCTGAACATATACCTTGGCATTGCTCTTTCCAACACCAAACATTCCACCACCGGCTCCGCCGCCTGCTTTCTTCATTATAAATGTCAGTAATACATAAAACATAACAAAAGGTAATACCCATTCAAGCAAAATAAGCAAAAAGTTTGACGAACTACTCTGCTGTTCTCCTTTGAATTTTACCTGTGTATATTTTTCTTTTAATTCCTGAATAAGTTCAGGGTCATTTAATTCTGTTGTCCAATATTTTACTTTTATAATGTTTCCATTATTATCTTTAGGTGTAATTTCTATCTTATTGTTATTGAAAACAACTGATTCCACATTATTATTTTCAAGCAAAGCTATAAACTGATTGTAACTAATCTCCTTGGTAGTCATTGAATCAACTATATATGAGCTTAATGTTGTAAAAAGAAATGCGGCTACAAGTGCAACCACTATGCCTATTATTTGATTTTTCTTTTGATTCTTGTTATTCCTATCGTTTTTCGGATTATTCCTATTAGTATTATTATCCATCAAGTCTTCCCTTTCTTTAAATTCTGCATATCTTTTATGTATATATTTAGACTTTAATAATATACCATATACTTTGTAAATAATGTGAATTTTTGATAAAAAAAGTTTAAACTTTTAAAAATTTTACATTCCTATGGAATTAATTTTTTGATTGTAGTACACTAGTAAGGTGAATTTTTATGTTCAAATGATGTTTAGCCCCAATACTACTAAACATCATAGTGTATTATACAAATGGAGGAATGTCTCATGGCAGTAAAATATGTATTTGTAACAGGCGGTGTTGTTTCCGGTCTCGGAAAAGGTATCACTGCTGCATCTTTGGGTCGTCTTTTGAAAGCTCGTGGTTACAAGGTAACAATGCAGAAGTTTGATCCTTATATTAACATTGACCCAGGTACTATGAACCCTATTCAGCACGGAGAAGTTTTCGTTACAGACGATGGTGCTGAAACTGATCTTGATTTAGGTCATTATGAAAGATTTATTGATGAAAGTTTAACAAGAAATTCTAACGTTACAACCGGTAAGGTTTACTGGTCTGTACTTGAAAAAGAAAGACATGGTGATTTCGGTGGAGGAACTGTTCAGGTTATTCCGCATATTACTAACGAGATTAAAAGTCGTTTCCACCGTAGTCTTTCAGAAGAAACTGAAATTGCTATTATTGAAGTAGGTGGAACAGTTGGTGATATTGAATCACAGCCATATATTGAAGCTATCAGACAGTTCCAGCATGATGTTGGACGTGAGAATTGTATTCTTATTCACGTAGCTCTTATGGTTTATCTTCCTGCATCTGAAGAAATGAAAACTAAACCTATCCAGATGAGTGTTAAGGAATTACAGAGACTTGGTATTCAGCCTGACGTAGTTGTTTGTCGTACTGAATACGAAATTGACGACAATCTTAAAGACAAAATCAGTCTTTTCTGTAATGTTCCTGCAAGCCACGTTGTTCAGAACCTTACAGTTGATATGCTTTACGAAGCTCCTCTTGCAATGGAAAAAGAACATCTTGCAGAAATTGTTTGCCAGAGCTTAAAGCTTGATTGTCCTGAACCTGACCTTGACGAATGGAAGGCTATGGTTGACGCAGCTAAGCATCCTGTTCAGGAAGTTACAGTTGCATTAGTTGGAAAATATATTGCATTACATGATGCTTACATTAGTGTTGTTGAATCTTTGAAACATGCCGGTTATCCAAGCCGTTGCACTGTTAATATTAAATGGGTTGACTCAGAAGAAGTTACTGATGAGAATGCTGCTGAAATCTTCAGTGATGTTTCAGGTATTCTTGTCCCAGGTGGTTTTGGCAGCCGTGGTATCGACGGTAAGATTGCTTCTATCAAATATGCAAGAGAGAACAATATTCCATTCCTTGGTCTTTGCCTTGGCATGCAGCTTTCAATTGTTGAATTTGCAAGAGATGTAGTTGGTTTCCGTGATGCTCACAGTATTGAACTTAATCCTGCAACTACACATCCTGTTATCAGTCTTATGCCTGACCAGGAAGGTATTACAGATATCGGTGGAACTTTAAGACTTGGTTCTTATCCATGTCACTTGGATACAGAAAGTCTTGCTTATAAATTATATGGAGAAGAATTAATTCATGAACGTCATCGTCATCGTTATGAAGTAAACAACGATTACAGAGAAGCCCTTACCTCAAAGGGAATGAAGTTATCAGGTATCTCTCCCGACGGACGTATTGTAGAAATGATTGAAATTCCTTCACATCCATTCTTCATTGCAACACAGGCACATCCTGAATTAAAGAGCCGTCCTAATAGACCACATCCTTTATTCTTAGGATTTGTAAATGCAGCAATCGAAAAAGGAAAGCAGAAATAAATCCCTGGATTAGAATTGTACTAATTAAATATATAAATTTATACGCCGGATTCATAATGAATCCGGCTTTTCTATGGCTACCACTATACCTATCCTACCATTACACCACTCACACTACAATCATTTAAAAAAGCTGCCCCGCCGGAACATTCTCCAATATTCCAACGGAGCAACCATATTAATCAATATTTTATTTACTAACAATTATAAATGCTATTTCCAGCTTGATTTGTTGTTGTTCACTTATATATTATTATATTCTTGCCAACCGAAAATTTTTCTAACTCTCTGCCTCTGTATTACTCCAGAAGTCTACAGGCTCGTAGTCTCTTAGTGCCACAAGGTAACCCTGCTTGTCTAACTGTTCCTGTATAATATTTAATGTTTCTACACTGTCAGCTGTTACTGTATGATAGTGATACTCAGAAGTGATTTGTTCCAGGGGAACAGAAACTCCTCCTTCTATACTATCAACATATTTCTTTGCGTCAATTCTAGACTTAATATTCATCTCAACACGTATTACACCATAAAGTTTGTGATATACAAAGACATCCTCAACCTTTCCGCCACAATCTACTATCAGGTTTAATTCATCAAGCATTTTCTCTGCACTATGCTTAACCTTAAAAACACGCTGTATGTTTCCCTTGTCCTGAAGTACGTAGCCTTTATGTGTTGATATTATATCGTGATTTTTTGCGCGAAGTAATGCTATATCCTGAACTATAACCTGTCGGCTTACCTGAAATTTTGCTGCAAGTTTTGTTCCTGATACTGCACTTTCACTTTCCTGTAAAATTTTTAATAAATTTTCTCTTCTTTTTTCTCCGCCCATTTTTCACCTCTGTTAAATACGATGAAGATTCTTTAATGAGATATCCATAATAGGTGCAGAATGTGTTAAAGCACCACTTGAAATATAATCAACTCCCAAATCTACCAGTTTAGAAATATTTTCCTTAGTTACATTTCCTGATACTTCAATTTCAGCTCTTCCATCAATTATTTCAATAGCTTCCTTCATTACATCATGGTCCATATTGTCTAACATAATAATGTCGGCACCGGCTTCAACTGCCTGACGGACCATATCTAAGCTTTCAACTTCCACTTCAATCTTTCTTACGAAAGGAGCATATTCCTTAGCCATCTGGATAGCCTTTTCAACGCTACCTGCTGCACCGATATGATTGTCTTTCAGCAAAATACCGTCTGTAAGGTTGTATCTGTGGTTATTTCCGCCACCAACTCTAACAGAATATTTTTCGAAAATACGATTATTAGGTGAAGTCTTTCTTGTATCAAGAAGCTTAGTCTTGCTGCCTTCTAATAATTTCGCAATTGAATTAGTATATGTTGCAATACCACTCATTCTCTGAAGATAATTAAGTCCTGTTCTTTCACCAACTAAAAGAATTCTGATGTCACCTTTTACAGTTCCCATAAGCTGACCTTTTTTAACCTGGTCGCCATCTTTAACTAACAAATCAACTTCTACATTTTCATCTAATAACTGAAAAGCTCTTGCAAAAACCTGAAGTCCGCAGATAACTCCGTCTTCTTTACAAATAAGGTCTACCTGTCCCATGCAAGCCTCTCTCATAACTGAATTAGTTGTTACGTCCTCGCTTGTTACGTCTTCCTTTAATGCACTTAAAATAAGTGGATCTACTGATAATTTTAATGTAATTGGATCAAACATTTTATTTTTTCCTCCTGATTTTTCTGTCTGTTTATAATTAACTTTTAATTTTTTAGATTGAATTGTTGTTTTACTGTTTTGCTGCCTCATTCATTTTTTGATTTTCTCTGTCGATTTCATCTCTTATTAACTGCTTATATTCTTTTTCAAGCTTCTTCTTATCCTTATAAGGTGTAAAATCAACATTATCAAAACTTTCTCTTTTAGTTTTATCAAACTCTGATGTCATTTCTTTTGCTGCTCTCTTGGCAAAAACCATACTTTCCAATAATGAGTTGCTGGCAAGTCTGTTTCTTCCGTGAACTCCGTTGCAGGCTGTTTCGCCAATTGCATAAAGCTGATCCATTGAAGTCTTACTCTGAAGATTTACTTTTATTCCTCCCATAAAATAATGCTGAGCAGGAACAACAGGTATCATTTCATCAGGCACATTATATCCGTGTTCTTTACAATGCTCAACAATATTAGGGAAGTGTTCCTTCAACTGTTCAGGATCAATAGTCTTCATTGAAAGCCATACATGTTCGCTACCTTCTCTCTTCATTTCCTTTCTGATATTTCCTGTAAGAATATCTCTTGGAAGAAGTTCCTCTGTAAATCTTTCCTTACTATTGTTATATAACTTGGCACCTTCACCTCTTACAGACTCGGAAATCAGGAAACTTCTGTCCTCTTCTTTTTCTGAATAAAAAGTTGTTGGGTGAATCTGCACATAGTTTACATTCTTTAATTCTACACCATGTTTAATTGCAACTGCAATACCATCACCTGTTAAATGTCTGTAATTAGTTGAATATCTGTAAATACCTCCGATTCCACCACAAGCCAAAACTGTATAATTAGCAGTTATTGTATCAAGTGAACCGTCATCCTTTCTTACAACAACACCATAGCAGCAATTGTCCTTAGTTAACAAATCGACCATTGTCCAGTGTTCCTTAATTGTAAGATTATCAAGTTTCTTGCACTGCTCGTATAAATGGCTTGTAATCTCCTTGCCTGTAATGTCCTCGTGATAAACGATTCTGTTTCTGGCATGGGCGCCCTCTCTTGTATAGGCAAGATTTCCATCTTCATCTCTCTGAAAATCAACCCCATAACTTAAAAGGTCTTTCACCAAATCAGGTGATTCCTTTATCATAGTTTCTACTGCTGCAGTATCATTTTCAAAATGGCCTGCTTTCATTGTATCATAAAAATAACTGTCAAAATCATCAGGATCTTTAAGCATACACATTCCACCCTGTGCTAAATAGGAGTCACTATGTTCTACTATATCCTTTGTAATCATTAATATATTTTTGTCCTTCGGCAAATTAAGTGCGCAATATAAACCTGCACAACCACTGCCTACTATCAAAATATCTGTTTGCATTTCTTCCTCCTAATGTGCTATATGGACTTAAATTGCCATATTTTTTCTACATTGCCACTTAGTATAGCACAAACATATGGAACTGACAAGACAGTTGTAAATACATATGAAGAAAATCTGTAAAGTTCTGTCATTACAGATAATTTTTTCAAAAAAAAACGGATGCTCAACTGAAACATCCGCTCTTTAAAAAATTCTTATTTATCTGGAAACACCCAGCTTTGACATTAACGCTTCCTGCCTACTTCAACGCTGCAAGTGCCTTAACAACTAACTCCCATGTACGCTGTGTTGATGAAATACTTAATTCTTCATTTGTTGTATGGATATTATTCATCTGTGGTCCAAATGATACAGCATCAAGTCCAGGTAACTTAGATGCAAAGATTCCACACTCAAGTCCTGCGTGAATTCCTTCTACAACAGGTTCTTCACCATTATATAAATCCTTGTAAGCATCAACCATTACCTCACGTAATCTTGAATCTGCCTTATATTCCCATCCAGGGTAAGGTCCTACTATTTCTACGCTTCCTCCAAAGATTTCTGTAAGGGATTTTAATTTTTCAATTAAGTACTGCTTTTCTGTTTCGCTTGAACTTCTAACTGCAAATGTCATCTTAACTTCTAACATTTCAGTTCTTAAAATTCCCATATTAAGTGATGTCTGTACTAAACCGTCAATTTCAGGATTCATTCTCTGAACTCCATTAGGCATATTAACCATTGCAATAATTGTTGCAAGTGTAGCTGCGTCTGTAAAGGCATCAACCATATCTGGTTCTCTTACATTTAAAGTTAAGTTAGCATCAGGATCTGTAACCCTGTACTCTTCCTTAATGTCTGCAAAAGTATCTTCGATAATCTTTTTAGCCTTATCTACTGAGTCAGGAAGTACAACAATTGCTGCTTCACTTAATTTTGATATAGCATTGTCTTTTTCACCACCGTTAACAGAAACTAATCTCATACCAACATTCTGGAATACGTTAAGAAGAACTCTTGCCATTGCGCAGTTTGCATTTACACGTCCCTTAATAATTTCAACACCTGAATGTCCACCTGTGAAACCGTGTAATTTAATCTCGATTACAGGAGCGTTAACAAGATCTCTCTTGTATGGGATCTTACATATTACTGATGCACCGCCGGCACAACTTACTGTAAACACACCTTCATCTTCTGAATCCATATTCATAAAAAGACGTCCCTTAAGATCTGAAACATCAATTGTTGCAGCGCCAAGCATTCCAATTTCTTCATTTACTGTAAAAATAGCTTCGACTGGTGGATGAGCCATTTCTTCATCATCCAAAACTGCCAATGTATAAGCTACTGCAATTCCGTCATCTCCACCAAGAGATGTTCCCTTAGCTGAAATGAAATCTCCGTTAATTTCTAAGTCTAATCCTTCTTTTTCCATATCCTTCTTGCAATCAGCTTCCTGAACTGCAACCATATCCATATGTCCCTGAAGAATTACAGGTTCTGAATCTTCGTATCCCTTAGATCCGTCTTTCCAAATAATTACATTTAAATCATCATCCTGTCTATATTTTAAATTATGTGCTTTTGCAAAATCTACAAGATAATCACTTATCTGTTTTAAATTATTTGAACCATGAGGAATTGAACAAATCTCCTCAAAATATTTAAACACTTTGTTTGGTTCTAACTCTGATAATACTGCCATAATGTCCTCCTTATTTCTTGTGCCATTTATAACGGCTACCTTCTTTTTCAATCTGGTTAGTCTTTAGCATATATTCTATAAGCTTCTTTGCGTAGTCCTGCTTATTCTTTACAACAGCCCTGTTTTGCGAAAAAGGCTGTTTCGCTTCAAGCCCATCACAAATCTGCTCAACTTGCGATATTGTAATGTATTCATTCTGTTTTAAATACTTTTTTATTTTATCCTGTCCTTTGCTAAAAAGCAAATTCATTAAATCCTTTGTTTGATTTTTTTGTTTTACGATTCCCCAGCCATATATAATCATTGTTGCTATGGCAAATAAAATTATACCTATAATTACTGTTGATGGTTTCATTTTTTATCCTTTTCACTGCCTTAGGGCTTTATTTTTCAAAAACAATATATTTATTGCGTTCTAATATTCCAAAATATTTTGAAAGTCTTTCATATAACTGATCTGAAGCACCCTTATGCTTATTTCCAAGTTCTTTTCCAATTTCATATATACTTTTTTTGCCGTCAATCTGCTGCCACACAAAACTTCCATATTCATCTAATTTAATAAAACTGTAACGTGGCTTCTTAAATAATCTCTGTGCTACTTTATTATAAAATCCGGTATTTTCTACTGTGATTTCTACTATTCCATCCTCTAAAACTTCCCATTTCATATCATTAATTCTGGGAATGTTATCAATATAATTCTTCTTCTCTTTCATGAACTCTCCATTTTTATTTAGAAAGCACTACTGCATAATTGCAGCAGTGCCTTTTTCTCACTGAAATACATATTTTTTTTATTTTTTTATTTTTCTTTTGCGTCCACTTCTATAGTCTTTTTTCCTTTTGTAAAGTGGAATAATGTTGAAAGTAATAATACAAATGCAATTAATCCTACCCAGTTACCAACTGTCTGGAAAGCTCCACTTTCACCATATAATGATGAAAGATTTAACTTATCAGCAACGTTAACAACTGCTAATATTGCAAGAATGATACCTACGATACCTTCACCTGCAATCATACCTGCTGCATAAAGTATACCACGATCTGATGCGTCTTTTCTTTCTTCGTCATTAGCATATTTTCTCTTGTTATCGATAAACCACTTAATAACACCACCAACCATAATAGGTGTGCTTAAGTAAATTGGTAAGTAAAGACCAATTGAGAATGCTAATACAGGGATTCCAAGAACTTCAACAACGATGGCGATAAATACACCCATGAAAATTAATACCCATGGTAATGTACCACCCATAACACCTTCAACTACCATCTTCATAAGTGTAGCCTGTGGTGCAGGAATCTGTTCTGAACCAAATCCCCATGCTGAGTTAAGAAGGTACATAACTCCACCGATTGCAAAAGCTGATACAATAGCACCAATTAATTCACCTATCTGCTGTAATCTAGGTGTTGCACCTACGATGTAACCTGTCTTTAAATCCTGTGAAGTATCACCAGCCATAGCTGCTACGATACAAATAACTGTACCAATTGAAATAGCTGATACCATACCTGTTGCACCTGTGCTGCCTGTAGCCTTTAAGATAAATGTTGTTACGATTAATGTTGCAATAGCCATACCTGATACAGGGTTGTTACTACTTCCTACAATACCTACCATTCTTGATGATACTGTTGCAAAGAAGAAACCAAATACAACAACTATAAGTGCTCCTAGGAAGCTAACAGGAATCTCTGGAAGTAACCAGATTAAAACTGCAATTACAAGTGAACCACCAAGAACTAACTTCATTGAAATATCCTGTTCTGTTCTTAACTGGCTGTCACCCTTCTTACCAAATCCCTTGATTGCATGTTTAAATGTTCTAATCATTGTTGGGAATGTTTTAATTAAGCTGATTAATCCACCTGCTGCAACGGCACCTGCACCGATGTATCTTGTATAGTTGCTCCAAATCTGGCTTGCTGACAACTGATTAAATGCAATAGCTTTTCCGGCATCATCAACAACTTTTGATGCTGATTCGCCACCGAAGTAAGCAATTGCAGGAATTAAAACAAGGTATGATAACACACCACCTGCAAAAAGGTAACTTGAAATCTTAACACCACAAATGTAACCTACACCTGCTAAGGCTGGAAGAACATCCATACCTACTGCTGTTGTGTATTCGCCCTGCATTGAAAAATCAACTTCACTAGGGAAAAGTTTTAAACCATCTGCAATAAATTTATAAACTGCTGCAATTCCAAGTCCTGCAAATACAACTTTTGACTTACTTCCACCTTCTTCTCCTGCTAAAAGAACTTCTGCACAAGCTGTTCCTTCAGGATATGGAAGTGTTCCGTGTTCTTCTACAATAAGAGCTGTACGAAGAGGTACCATGAAAAGTACACCTAAAATACCACCACAAAGTGCAATTAATGCAATTGAAACGAATGAAGGTGTGCTAATTCCGCTTCCTTTTTCTGAAGCCCAAATAAAAATAGCAGGAATTGTGAAAATTGCTCCTGCTGCCAATGATTCACCTGCTGAACCAATTGTCTGTACCATGTTATTTTCAAGGATTGAGTCTTTCTTCATAATAACTCTAATAACACCCATTGAAATAACTGCCGCCGGTATTGAGGCTGATACAGTCATACCAACTCTTAATCCGAGATAAGCGTTGGCGCCACCAAATATAACCGCTAAAATCATACCAAGAATTACTGAAGTTACTGTAAACTCAGGTAATACCTTGTCTGCGGGGATAAATGGCTTAAAGTCATTTTTTTTCTCCATTTTTTATCTCCTGTCTCAATATATATTTCACTGTACCACTCTATTATACTAAATTATAAAAAAAAGGGAAGTCCCTATTTTACTGGAACAACTGGGACTTTTTACTAAAAAGTAAAGTGATTTTT
>ERZ773228.619-NODE-619-length-41944-cov-5.232066_pt1 | contig 41944 bp, 41 predicted proteins | sample MGYA00580524_ERZ773228 | MGnify/ENA primary metagenome ERZ773228 (study PRJEB29015, sample SAMEA2737768) | human gut metagenome | biome: human gut; feature: human-associated habitat; material: faeces | place: China | collected 2012 ... | reverse complement strand
AAGCTATGTCTTCTTTTATGCGATTTTCAATTTGCGCAAGTTATTGTACATTATCTCCACCTCAAGGGGATCGAACATACTCGGGGCAAGTGAAATGCGGCGAAGCAGGGCACTCCGTGCATGCGGCACTTTTCCGCTCCGCTTCTGTTCCTTATGGGCTGCCCTGCCGGATAAAATATGACGATGCCGAACATCGGCACCGTCCTGCTGTATCGTGTATTCAGTTCGCCTTTTTCAGCTTTGCAATATCCTCCGCCATTTGGCGGCACGAGCTTTTCCTGAATGTCCTTAATGCCGTCCGCCAAAAGGTTGAACTTCGGCGTGACATCACTCTCAATAAGTACGGCCATGCTGCGGGTAATTCTTTCTTCCATCTCCTGCAGGTAAGCAATTTCCTTTTCATCAAACATTTTTCTCTCCCCCTTTGCCTTGCATTATACGGTGCCGGTATTCGGTTGTCAAGGTGCGCTCTGCCGCCTGCCGGTATTCGAATTTTCTGCTTTCCCCATATTTTAATCAATAATCTTTCAAATCTTATGAATATTGGCTGTTGCATCTTCCGCTGCTTTGCCGTATACTCCTATATTATTTCATAGTAGGATGGGATGGAACCGTATGAAAACCTATTCATTTGCCTACGGCAGCGGCACGGTGGAGCTGCCGCTGGATGAGAAAAATGTGATCGGCGAGCTGCACGGCAACGCCGTCGCCCCGCTTGCCGATATCCGCGCGGCGCTGTGGGCCTCGCTCGACGCACCGATCGACAGCGCGCCGCTGTGCGAGCGCGCCAAGGCGGGCGATATCGTCGCGCTGGTCGTGAGCGACATGACGCGCTTCTGGATGCGGCAGGACCTCGTGGTCCCGCATCTGGTGGATTACCTCACGGAGCGCTGCGGCGTGCGTGAGGAGGACATCACCATCGTCATTGCCAACGGCACGCACATCGGCGGCGACGAGCAGGAACTGCGCACGCTCGTGACCGACGCGGTCTACGACCGCGTCAAAGTCAAGAACCACGACTGCGAAGCGAAAGACCTTGTCTATCTCGGCACCACGCCGCACGGCACGCCGGTCTCCATCGACCGCACGGCGGCCGAGGCCGACCTCGTGGTCTGTCTCGGCGCGGTGACGCATCATGTGATGGCGGGCTTCGGCGGCGGACGCAAGAGCATCCTGCCGGGCATCAGCGGGCGCGAGACCATCTTCCACAACCACGCCTTCTCGCTCGACGCGGCGCAGCTGCGCTCCAACCCCGCCATCGGCAACGGCGTTCTGAAGGGCAACCCGCTGCACGAGGATATGTGCGAGGCGGCGGGGCTGGTGAAAAATCTCTTCATCGTCAACCTCGTGATGAACGCCCAGATGCAGCTTGCCGCCATTCTCTCCGGTCACTACCTCACCTCGTGGGAGGCGGCCTGCCGCATGGTGGACCGCATCTATCAGGTGGACGTGCCGGAAAAGGCGGACGTGATCGTTGCCAGCTGCGGCGGCTTCCCCAAGGACATCTCGCTCTACCAGGGCACCAAGACCATCGACAACATCGAATCCGGCCTCAAGCCGGGCGGCACGCTCATCCTCATCATCGAGGCGCGCGAGGGCGGCGGCCCCGCCGAATACTTCGACTGGGCGAAGGACCTCGTCGCCGGTACCATCGAGCGGCGGCTGCGCGAGCATTTCACCGTCGCAGGCTACATTTTCTTCCTCAACTGCGAGCAGGCGCAGCGCTACAACATCCTGCTCTATTCGAGCATTGCCCCGGAGGACGTTGCGCCCATGGGCATAAAGGCGTTTTCCGATGTCAACGCGCTGCTCGACGCCGCGCAGCTGGAGGGCAAGTCCATCTACGTCATTCCGAACGGCTCGACCGTCATTCCACACGTCAAGGAGGCCTCCAAGCATGAAGCGTAGCTACATCGCCAAGCGATTTCAGAGCAGCGGCGCCGGACTGTCACTCGACACCGAGGCGCTTGCGAAATACAAGGACATCATCGACCTGAGCATCGGCGACACCGATTTCACCACCGACGAGAGCATCATCAATGCCGCCTTCCGCGACGCGAAGGCCGGTCACACGCACTACGGCGACCCCAAGGGCGACCCCGAGCTGATCGACGCGGTCTGCCGCGCGTGGGAGGAGGACTTCGGTCAGCGTCTCCCGCGCGACCATGTGCTCGTGAGCGCGTCGAGCTGCCTCGGCATGGCGCTCGTGATGCTCGCCATCCTCGACCCCGGCGACGAGGTCATCGTCTTCTCGCCCTACTTCCCCATGTACCGCGAGCAGATCGAGCTGGCAGGCGGCGTATGCGTGGACGTGCCGACCTACGCGAGCGAGGACTACGCCATCGACGAGGCGCGCCTGCGCGCCGCCATCACGCCGCGCACCAAGGCCATCGTTTTCAACAATCCCACGAACCCCACCGGCATGGGCTACGACGGGAAGACGCTCGAGCTGCTCGCCCGCGTCGCGCAGGAGCATGACCTGCTCATTGCCGCCGACGAGATCTATACCACCTATCTCTACGAGGGCGACTTCCGCCCCATCCGCACGCTGCCCGGCATGGCCGAGCGCACCATCACGCTCAACAGCTTTTCCAAGAATTTCCTGATGACCGGCTGGCGTGTGGGCGTGATCATCGCCGAGCCGGAGCTGCTGGCGGTGATGAACCGCGTCAACGGCTCGCTCATCTACTCCGCGCCGTCCGTCTCACAGCGCGCCGCCATCCAGGCGCTCGCCATGCGAAAGGAAATCCGGGAGAAATACGTCACCGCCTACCGCGACCGCATCTTCTACTCCGCCGACCGCATCGAAAAGCTCCCCTACCTGAGTCTGGTGCGGCCGAAGGGCACGTTCTACCTCTTCCCCGGCGTGGAGAAAACAGGACTGGACGAAAAGGCCTTCTGCAAGGTCCTGCTCGATCAGGCCCATGTTCTCGTCAGTCCCGGCACACCCTTCGGCGTGAGCGCCGCGGGCCACTTCCGCATCGCCTGCACCGTCGGCATCGACCAGCTCAAAACCGCGTTTGACCGCATGGAGAAGCTGCCGTTCTGACGCCGTCCTTTCCGTTTTTGCATAAATTGCACAAGAATTTTGGATAACTTTTCATCATCATCGTTCGAGGCGGCTATTTACAAATCCGTTCCGCAGAGTATAATTATCCACATCAAATACGAAATCGCGCATACAAATGCACGGAACGGAGGAAAAGATGAAAAACTTTAACATGATGAAGAAGCTGCTGGCGCTGACGCTCGGCGCCGCGATGCTGCTGGCCGTGATGACCGGCTGCGGCAAGAAGGACACCGCGCAGGAGCCCGCTGACGATCAGCAGCAGCAACAGGAAGAGCAGCAGCCCACCGAGCCCGCCACCCTGCTTGAGCAGATCAAGGCCAAGGGCAAGGTCGTCGTCGGCACCGAAGCCCAGTACGCTCCCTATGAGTTCAAGGATCTCGACGCCAACTTCGCCGGCTGCGATATGTGGCTGGCCCAGCAGATCGCCGACAGCCTCGGCGTTGAGCTGGAGGTCGTGGACATGGCGTTCGACGGCATCATCCCCGCCGTCCAGTCCGGTCAGGTGGACCTCGGCATCGCGGCCTTCACCAACACCCCCGAGCGTGCCGAGGAGATCGACTTCAGCGACCTGTATGAGACCAGCGCTCAGCTGCTGATCGTCAAGGCCGGCAACGCCGACACCTACTCCACCAAGGAATCCCTTGTCGGTCTGAAGGTCGGCGCACAGAAGGGCACCATTCAGTCCCAGCTGATCCAGTCCGCTCTGCCCGAGAGCGAGCTGTTCGAGCTTGAGAAGTACCCTGCCCTCGCCCTCGAGGTCCAGAACGGCAACATCGCGGGTCTGGTCGTCGATCAGGCAGTCGGCGAGGCGCTCGTCGCCTCCAGCAACGGCGCGCTTGAAGTCTCCAACTTCACTTTTACCGCCGAGGAAGCCTCCTTCGGTAAATCCGTCGTCATCGCCAAGGGCAACGAGGATCTGGTCGCGGTCGTGAACGAGGTCATCAACAAGGTCACTGCCGACGGCAGCTATCAGAAGGCCTACGACGAAGCCGTTGAGCTGGCTGCCAGCCTCGGCCTGTAAGCAGAAAAAAACATAAAAAGCACCCTACGGGCTTCGCCGTTTCGGCGGCGAAGCCCGCTGTGTACTGAGGAGGAGTCCCCATGGAATTTATTCAGACGATCGGCAAGCTCATCGTCCGTTACCACAGCTTTTTTGAGGAAGGCATTGTCAATACGCTCATCATCGCCGCATTCACCGTGTTTTTCGGCACGATCTTCGGCACGCTCATGTCCAGTATGCGCATGAGCAAAATTCTGCCGCTCAAGTGGCTGGCGGTCGCTTACATCGAGTTCATCCGCGGGACGCCCCTGATGGTGCAGCTCATGTTTATTTTCTACGGACTTCCCATGGTCGGCTTCACGCTGCCGGACATTTCGTGGATCCCGAACTTTTCGCGTTTTTCCGCTGGCATTATCGCCATGAGCATCAACAGCTGCGCCTACGTCGCTGAGATTATCCGTTCCGGCGTGCAAGCTGTGGACTACGGGCAGATGGAGGCCGCGCGCAGCGTCGGCTTCAGCCACAGCCAGGCCATGCGCCTCGTCGTGCTGCCGCAGGCGATCAAGAACATTCTCCCCGCGCTTGGCAACGAGTTCGTCACGGTCATCAAGGAGTCGTCCATCGTTTCGGTCATCGGTCTTGCCGACCTGATGTTCCGCACGAACGATGTCATCGCTCTGACCTTCAAGAGCCTTGCGTGCCTTGCCATCGCGGCGCTGTGCTACTTTGCGATGACCTTCACCGGCGGCCGCCTCATCGCTCTGGCAGAAAGGAAGATGAATCATGGCAAATGAGAAGATCCTTCAGGTCGTTGACCTGTGCAAGAGCTTCCATAAGCTCGACGTGCTCAAGCACATCAGCGTTGATTTTGAAAAGAACGAGGTCGTGTCCATCATCGGTCCCTCGGGCGGCGGCAAGAGCACCTTTCTGCGCTGCCTGAACCTGCTGGAGACGCCGACCTCGGGCCAGATCCTCTTCGACGGCGTGGACATCTGCGCCAAGGGACAGAGCAAGCACATCGACCAGCACCGTCAGAAGATGGGCATGGTGTTCCAGCAGTTCAACCTCTTCAACAACATGAACGTGATGCACAACCTGACCGCTGCGCCCACACGCATCAAGGGCATGGACAAGGAGCAGGCTGAGGCCAAGGCGCTCCAGCTGCTCGGCCGCGTGGGCCTTGCCGACCGCGCCGACGCCTATCCCAGCCAGCTCTCCGGCGGTCAGAAGCAGCGTATCGCCATCGTGCGCTCGCTGATGATGGACCCCGAGGTCATGCTCTTCGACGAGCCGACCAGCGCCCTCGACCCCGAGATGATCGGCGAGGTGCTCGACGTGATGAAGGACCTCGCCGAGAGCGGCATGACGATGATCGTCGTGACGCACGAGATGCGCTTCGCACGCGAGGTCAGCAGCCGCACCATCTTCCTCGACGGTGGTCACATCGAGGAGGATAAGCCCTCGCACGAGCTGTTTGCTCACCCCGAGAGCCCGCGCCTCGTGAGCTTCCTCGATAAGGTCCTCTGAGCCCAATACAGAAAACAGAGCCGCAGCCGCGGCTCTGTTTTTTTCATTTTTTACGCGATCTTGCCCTTGCTTTGCAAGCGGATGCGGTCGGCGATCATGGCGATGAACTCCGAATTGGTGGGCTTTCCCTTCGTGGAGTTGACCGTGTAGCCGAAGTAGCGCTGGAGCGTTTCCAGGTCGCCTCGATCCCACGCGGTCTCGATGGCGTGACGCACGGCGCGCTCCACGCGCGAAGGTGTGGTGTTGTAGCGGCGCGCGACCTCGGGATAGAGCACCTTGGTCACGGCGTTGATGACGTCCATATCCTGCACGGCGAGGATGATCGCCTCGCGAACGTACTGATAACCCTTGATGTGCGCCGGCACGCCGACCTCGTGGATGATGGAGGTCACAAGGCGTTCCAGCGCGACGGGGCTTTCCTCCTCCGTCTCTCCGTTCCGGACGGCCTGACGCATCCGCTCGAGCAGCGAGCCTGCCTCGCAGGGCTTTGCCATGAAGTAGGCCGCGCCCTGCTCCATTGCCTGCATCACCATCTGCTCGCGGTAGAAGGCGGAAACCAGGATCGTCTTCGGCCGTGCCGGCAGCTTTGCCATCCGGTCGAGCAGCGCGAAGCCGTCCAGCTCCGGCAGGATCACGTCTGTAATTACAAGCTGCGGACGTTCCCGTTCGATCATCTTCCATGCCTCCGCGCCGTCCCCGGCGCTCCCCACCACGTCAAATTCACCCGTATTTTCTATCGTCTGCTGCAGCATCGTGCGGAAATTTTCGTTGGCATCCGCCAATACGACCTTGATCCTGTTCTCCATTTGCCTGTTCCTTTTCCTTCCTCCTCAATACTTTGGCTTCGACAACCGCATTCCGACGCGAATCGGATGTTTCGTTTTGCCTTGGCTATAATCTATCACATTTGGACAATGTTTTCAAGTAGATTTTTGTCGTTTAGCACAAATTTTATACGACATCGTTCGAGCTTTTTGGACTCTTAGCACAAACTTAACAGCAGTATAACATCTCCTGCCGTTAAGTCCTCCGTCAGGCGCTCGCCGCGCTTTGCGCCGTCATGCCGGAGGCGGAAAGCATATTTTCCGCGAGAATGCCATAACCTCTCTGCGGGTCGTCCAGCAGGACGTGTGTCACCGCGCCGACGAGCTTCCCATCCTGCACGATCGGGCTGCCGCTCATGCCCTGCACGATGCCGCCCGTGAGCGCGATGAGCGCCGGGTCGGTCACCCGCAGGAGCAGATTGCGCGTGGGTGCGGAGCCGCCGTAGAGCTTTTCGATCTCGATCTCATAGGCGCACACCTCGTCGCCCCTGCAGTTTGCCAGAATGACCGCCTTGCCGGTGCGGACCTCCGTGCGCCGCGCGACGGGGATCGCCTCCCCGACGGCCTCCGGCCGGTTCTCCTCCGGCAAAACGCCGAATATGCCGCACTCCGTGTTCGCGTAAAGCGAGCCGAGGTCGCGCGTCAGATCAAAGTCACCGCGCAGCTCGCCCGGCGCGCCGCTCGCGCCGCGCTTGACCGCCTTGACGCTCGCCGCCATCACGCTGCCGCGCGAGAGCGGCATGAGCTTGCCGGTGTCCACGTCCGTGATGCCGTGGCCGAGCGCCGCGAACGCGCCCGTCTGCGGGTCATAGAAGGTCACCGTGCCGATGCCCGCCATGCTGTCGCGGATCCACGCGCCGAGGCGGCACACGCCGTCCTGCCCTTTTTTCGGACAGACGGCGAGCTTCACGAGCCGACCGCCGCGGCGCACGCCGAAGGCTGCCTCCCGCTCTCCGTTCTCCGCAAGAAGCGACTGCAAATGCTCCGTCGAGCCGATGGTGACGTCGTTCATCGTCAAGATCAAATCGCCGGCCTTCATGCCGCCCTTCTTCGCAGGAGAGACGGCGCCCTCGTTCTCCGAAAGCCCCACGACCAGCACGCCCTCGGCAAAGAGCTTCACGCCGATCGCCTTGCCGACCGGCACGAGCAGCTGCGTCTCTCCGCCCGGGTCCGGCGCACTCACGGCTCCCGCCGGCACGAGCAGGGCGGAGAGTGCAAAGACCAATGCCGCGCAGGCGGCAGCGCCATGCCGCCTGCTCCGTTTCCGTCGCCTTTCATCCATCCCATCACCTCTCCTGTTCAAAAGGAAATCGTTTCCTTTTGAAATTTTTTTGCCGCGTTTTTGCTTGCGGCCCCGTTACTTTTTGTAAAAGCGCAAAAAATAGCCCGCACAAAATCTGTCGGCATTGGCATGGAAATGACTTGCTTTCGCGGCAGGGAGACAAAAAAAGAAAACCGCAGGTCAAAACCTGCGGTTTTCGGAAAAATTCGGAAAAATCAACGCTCGCGATTGAAAATTTTGAAAATGTCGGCAAAGGGATCGTCTTCCTCCTCAGCCTTCTTCTCCGCCTCGGCAGCCGCCTTGTCCTCTTCATAATTGATGGGCTCGATGCTGGGCTTCGCCTCCGCCGCCTTCTTTTCCTCGGCGGGCGCGGCAGCCGCGGCGCTCTTACCGTCGGCAAAGCCGGTGGCAATGACCGTGACGCGGATCTCGTCGTCCATCGACTCGTCGAAGGTCGCGCCGAAGATGGTCAGCGCGTCGGGATGCACCGCGTCCTGCACCAGCGACGCGGCCTGCTCGACCTCCTCAAGGCCGATATCCATGGAGCCGGTAACGTTGATGAGCACGCCGCGCGCACCGTGGATGGAGGTCTCGAGCAGCGGGCTGGAGATGGCCATGCGGGCGGCCTCCTCGGCCTTGCCCTTGCCCGCCGCGCGGCCCACGCCCATGTGCGCCATGCCGGCGTTCTTCATGATGGCGGTAACGTCGGCAAAGTCGAGGTTGATGAAGCCGGTGTCGCGGATGAGGTCGGAAATGGACTGCACCGCCTGACGCAGCACATCGTCCGCGATCTCAAAGGCGTTGGCGAAGGTGATCTTCTGATCGGTCGCATGCTTGAGGCGCTCATTGGGGATAATGACGAGGGAATCGACCTTGCCCTGCAGCTCCTCGATGCCCTTTTCGGCCTGCTGCATCCGGCGGCGGCCCTCAAAGCCGAACGGCTTGGTGACGACGCCGACGGTCAGGATGCCCTGCTCGCGGGCGATCTCGGCCACGATGGGCGCGCCGCCCGTGCCAGTGCCGCCGCCCATGCCGGCGGTGATGAACACCATGTCGGTATCCTCCAGCGCCTTGGAGATCTGGGCGCGGCTCTCCTCCGCGCTCTTGCGGCCCACCTCGGGATCGCTGCCCGCGCCCTGGCCGTGGGTCAGCTTCTCGCCGATCTGGATCTTATAGGTAGCGCTGGAAACGTTGAGCGCCTGCTTATCGGTATTGACCGCGACGAAATCTACGCCGCGGGTCCCGGAGCGCACCATGCGGTTGACCACGTTATTGCCGCCGCCGCCGACGCCGATGACCTTGATCCTGACGACGTTTTCAACGCCGGTATCCAATCCGAATGCCATATCGGTTCCTCCTACTATCTCTTGTAGAATGCGGGCGGATCATGTCGGTGCCGCCACAACATCAAGTGTATTCTGAAATAAGTCTATTGTATAACGCTTTTTTCTCGCGGTCAATAGCCGCGCGCGATTTCCCGAAAACTTTTTTACGCGCCCGGCGCGGACGGGATAAAGTGCATCTCGCCCTTGGACTTGAGCAGCATGTAGTTGATCTCGCCCGTCTCGTTCGACTCCAGACCGTTTACCAGATCCTGCACGCTGCGGAAAATATAGTCGAGGTCGGAGTCCCACGGGAGGCGCACGGTGAAGCGGCCCAGATAGGTAAAGGTGATCGCCTCGGCATCAGACAGGTCGACGCTCCCGATGCCCGCGAGCATACCGTAACCGCCCGCCGTCCGCACGAGGGTGAGCAGTGTCTCCGTCGTCAGCGTTTTCTCCTCACCGAGCGAGAGCTGCGCGCTCAGCGCGGGCGACTCCGGCTCGACGCCCGTGATGCTCGGGCAGCCGGACGGCAGCGTGTCGGTCCGCTCAAGGAGCTTTCCGTTTTCGCTGATGAGCCAATAACCCTCCGGTGTGACGACGCCCGCCGCCGCCACGCACTCCCGCACCGTGATAACGATGGTGTCGGGCAGAGCGCGGTTGATCGTCGCCTCCTCCACATAGGGCAGCTTTTCAAAAATAGCCTGTGCGGCGCTGTACTTGTTGAGCAGGAAAAGGTTATCCTCGATCTCGATGCCCGAGGCCGCGACGACCTCCTCGCTCGTGTAGCGCGCGTTTCCGCTCACCGTGATGCTCTGCACCTTGAAAAAAACGGTCAGCGCCGCGACGACCGCGCCGGCGATGAGCAGGATGCACAGGAGCTTCGTCAGGAAAGAAAATCTTCCCCGTCGGCGTCTGCGATTTGTGCTGCGATTTCGTGCCATAGCTTTTGTATCCTTTTCGTTTCTATGTAGTCTCCCGGCGGATCTGTGCGCCGAGCGCGGCCAGGTCGCGCTCGATAGCGTCGTATCCGCGATCGATGTGCGTGAGCTCCGTCACGCGGGTCGTGCCCTCGGCGGAAAGCCCCGCGATCACCAGCGCCGCGCCGCCGCGCAGGTCGGTGCATTTGACCGCCGCGCCGTGCAGCGTCCTCACGCCGTTCACCACCGCCACGCGCCCCACGACGCGGATCTCCGCGCCCATGCGCGAGAGCTCGTCAACGTGTCGGTATCGGTTTTCAAAAATGTTTTCGACAAAGACCGTGCAGCCCTCGCTCCTGAGCAGCGCCGCCATCAGCACCGGCTGCGCGTCGGTCGGAAAGCCCGGGTAAGGCGCAGTGCGCACGGGGCGCACAGAGCGCAGCGCTCCGGTCGAGCGCAGGGAAACGGCGTCCGCCTCGCTCCTTACCTCGCAGCCGCTCTCGGCAAGCGAGAGCGCCACGGTAGACACCGCGCGGTAGTCCACACCGGTGAGCCGCACCTCGCCGCCCGCCGCCGCCGCGGCGCAGAGGTAGGTCGCGCAGACGATGCGGTCCCCGATGACGCGGTGCGTGCAGCCGTGCAGCGCCGTGCCGCCCTCGACCGTGATGATGGAGCCGCCCGCGCCGTTCACCCGCGCGCCCATGCTCCGCAGCAGCGCCTGAAGATCGACGATCTCCGGCTCGCGGGCCGCGTTGTAGATGACGCTTGTGCCCTCCGCGCCGCAGGCGGCGAGAATGGCGTTCTCCGTCGCGCCGACGCTCGGAATGGCGAGGGTGATGTCCGTGCCGCGAAGGCATTTCGCCTTGCAGCGCAGCTCGCCGTAGCGCTCGGTGATCTCCGCGCCCAGCTCACGCAGGGCGGCCAGATGCAGGTCGATGGGCCGCGGACCGAGCTCGCAGCCGCCGGGGTAGGATAAAACCGCTTCCCCCTGCCGCGCGAGGATCGCGCCCAGAAAAATGATGGACGAGCGCATTTCGCGCATCAGCTCGTCGGGAATGTCGCAGCGCGCCATCGGCGCAGTGTCCACCTCCAGCGCTGTGCCGTCGCGCCGCACGCGGCAGCCGAGGTGGCGCAGGATGGCGACGGACGCGTCCACGTCGCGCAGACGCGGACAGTTCTCGATGCGGCAGACGTCCCGCGCGAGGATCGTCGCCGCCAGCACGGGCAGGACGCTGTTTTTGCTGCCCTGTATCGTCAGTTCTCCGTGAAGCGGCGCGCCGCCCTCGATGCTCAGATAGCTCATGTGCCGTTCCTCCCTTTCCCGATGGGTCAACAAACTAAGCCATAGTATGCGCCCACGGTGCGCCGTGGTTCCGGCGCGGGAGGAAAAGGGGGTGTACTTTCGCGGTGTTTTATGGTAAAATCGGAAAAGTTTGAAAAAGCGAGGTCCGGATCATGAAAGGAAAAAAGCTGCTTCGTCCGCTTGTGTGCGTGCTGCTCGCGTTTGTCATTCTTGTCGGCGGCTATGTCGCCTATGTCTTTCTCGCCTATCACCGCGTCGGCGACCAGAGTCTCAGCGTAATGCATTGCAGCAGGGACGCAGTCCCCATGGAGGATGCGGTCGAGACCGGCGCCGTTTACCGCGTTTCGTCCGCGAACGCGGGCTTCGGCGCGTACAGCGCCGACTACAGCTTCTTTATGGACGGCGGCAGGGAGAGCCGCGCCCGCAGTCGGCAGGCGGTCGACAAAAATATGCGCGGCATCGTCGCGTTTGTCGAAGACCTTTCGCCCGACTTTGCCCTCTTTCAGGAGGTCGACACCGACGGCACGCGCAGCTGGCACATCGACGAGACCGCCTATCTGAGCGACGCCATGATGGGATGCGAATTTGACGAGGTGTTCGCGCAGAACTACGACAGCCCCTATCTTTTCTACCCGCTCATTCAACCCCACGGAGCGAATCAGTCCGGCATCGTGACGCTTTCGCGCCACCCCATCGCTTCCGCCGCGCGGCGGGAGCTGCCGGTGGAGAGCGGCTTTATGAAGCTCCTTGACCTCGACCGCTGCTATTCGGTCAGCCGCATCCCGACGGCGAGCGGCAAGGAGCTTGTCCTCTATAATCTCCACCTCTCTGCCTACACCTCGGACGGCGCCATCGCCACCGAGCAGCTTGAGCTGCTGTGCGCGGATATGCTTGCGGAATACGAGGCGGGCAATTACTGCGTCGCGGGCGGCGACTTCAACAAGGACCTGCTCGGCAATTCGCCGGAGATCTTCGGCGTGGCCGCCGGGGAAAACGACACCTGGGCGCAGCCCATCCCGGAGGGAACGATCCCCGCGGGGCTGACGCTCGTCGCGCCCTTTGACGAGACCGCGCCCACCGCCTCCTGCCGCACGGCGTCCGAGCCGTACAGCATTGAGACGACCTTCCGCCTGACGGTGGACGGCTTCCTCGTGAGCGACAATGTGGAGGTCGTGGACAGCGCCGTGCTGGACGCCGGCTTCCTCTACTCCGACCACAATCCCGTGTGGATGGACTTCAAGCTCAACTGAATATGCTCTGAGCCTGTGGCTTGCGCCGCAGGCTTTTATTTGACAAGCGCCATGACGGTCTCATAGATGCGCTCGGTCGCGTCGCGCACGCCGAGTCGGAGCGAAGCCTCGTGCATCGCCGCGAGCCGCGTTTCGTCGCGCAGCAGCGCGGCGGCCTCCGTAAACAACCGTTTGCCGTCCAGCCCCTCCTCGGGCAGGACAAGCGCCGCGCCGTGCTCGCCGAGCACGGCGGCGTTCTTCTCCTGATGGTGGTTCGTCACATTCGGCGACGGCACGAGGATGGCCGGCACGCCGAGCGCCGTCAGCTCGCTGAGCGTGGATGCGCCCGCGCGGCAGATCACAAGGTCGGCGGCGCGCATGACGTCCGCCATGTCGTAGATATACTCGCGCACGTCGAGCGAGGGATGGTCGCGCAGGTCCACGCCGTACCCGCTCACCCACTCGTGCATTTTCTGCCAGCCGAGCGAGCCGACGGAATGGATGTGGTGAAACGGCTCCTTTGCCGCCTCAAGATAAAGAAGCTCCGCCGTGACGCGGTTCATGTTCCCCGCGCCGAGGCTGCCCCAGAACGAAACGACGAGCGGGCGGCCGTCGTTCACGCCGAGCTTTTCCTTGGCCTGCGCCTTCGTCTGCGTGAAGAAGTCGCCGCGCACCGGCGTACCGGTGACGACCACGCGGTCCTTGTGCTTATAATACCGCCGGCAGTCCTCAAAGCCGACAAGAATGCGGTCGCAATGATTTTCGAGCAGTCGGGTCGTCAGCCCCGGAACGGCGTTCGACTCGTGCACCGCCGTCGGAATGCCGCGCGCGTGGCCGTAGCGCACGACGGGATAGCTCGCGTAGCCGCCCGTACCGACAATGAGGTCGGGCTGAAATTCATCGAGAATGGCGTCCGCCTCACGCTTCGCGTGCATCAGATTGCGCACGGAGACGAGGTTATGGCGCAGCTCCTTCGGCCGAAGGGAGCGGTGGAAGGATGAGATGTTGACCGTGCGGAACGGATAGGGCGTGTGCGCGATCAGGTCGCGCTCCAGTCCGCGCTCCGCGCCGACGAAGAGGATGCGGGTCTTCGGGTCTCTCTCCCGCAGGAAGCCTGCGAGCGCCAGCGCGGGGTTGACGTGTCCCGCCGTGCCGCCGCAGGTGAAAATAACGTTCATGCCTTCCGTTCCCCTTTCTTCCTCGCGGCGGTCTGTTTTCCGCCGCGGCATATTTTTGAGCTTTTCAGCCTGGCGGCATCTGCCGCGAAACACTCAGCACCACGCCCATTTCCGCGAGCTGGATGGCGAGCGCCGTGCCGCCGAAGCTGAAGAACGGCAGCGAGATGCCGGTGTTCGGCACCAGATTCGTCACGACCGCGATGTTTAAGAAAACCTGTAAGGCGATCTGCGTGGTAATGCCCACGACAAGAAGGCTGCCGAAGCGGTCGCGCGCGTGGAGCGCGATCCAGTAGCCGCGGATGATGAGCAGCGCGAAGATGGCCATGATGAGCGTCGCGCCAATCAGGCCCAGCTCCTCGCAGATGATGGAGAAGATGCAGTCGTTGTGCTCCTCGGGCAGGAAGAGAAACTTCTGCCGGCTCTTGCCGAGGCCGAGGCCGAGGAGACCTCCCGAGCCGATGGCGATGAGGCTCTGGCGCGTCTGATAGCCCGTGCCCGTCTTAAAGGCGTCGTTGAGCGGGTCGAGCCAGATGGCGATGCGCGAGGAGTTGTAGGTGATCAGGCCCGAGAGGAACGCATACGCCACCGCCGCGATACCGCCGATGCCGATGCCGACCCAATAGCCTTGGATGCCGCCGACGAACATCATCGCCGCGCCGATGCCGAGAATGAGCACGGTGCCGGAAAGGTGCGGCTCGAAGTACATCAGCACCGCAATGAGGGCAAGGATAAAGCCGTAGGGCAGGATACCGTAGCGGAGCGTCCTCATTTTGTCCTTCTTTTTGGAGATGCTGTCGGCAAAATAAAGGATGACGCCAAGCTTGGCGATCTCCGACGGCTGAAACCGCATCGTGGTGCCCGGGATACCGAGCCAGCGCGTCGCGCCGTGGCTCGTGATACCGACGCCGGGAATGATGACCGCAACAAGCAGAGCGATGGAAATGCCCAGCGCGATCTTGGCCACGCCGCGGAAGCGCGCGTAGTTGATGCGCCCGATGACGACCATGGCGGCAAGGCCGAGCGTGGCAAAGGCCGCCTGCCGCTTAAAGTAGTACAGCGGGTCGCCCGACTCATAATAGGCAGAGGGGAAGCTCGCCGAGAGGAGCATGATGAGCCCCACGCCGGTGAGCAGCAGCACGAGCAGGAGAAACGGCACATCGATGGGTCCGCGGCCCGCCTCCTTCGCAGCGGCCTCCATGCGCTTCATGTGCTCGCGCTGCCCGCGCCGCAGCTCGCGCTCCTCCTTCGTCATGCCGGTTCACCTCCCCCGATCGTTTTTTGAAATGTGCCTTAGAAGTGGTATCTTCCGATCACGCCCCAGAGCGCCAGCATACAGAACACGGCGGAGACGAGCGTGAAGATGGTCACGAGCTTGACCTCGCTCCAGCCGCACAGCTCAAAGTGATGGTGCAGCGGCGCCATCTTGAAAATGCGCTTGCCGTGCGTCGCCTTAAAGTAGGCGACCTGAATGATGTCCGAGAGCGTCTCGCAGATGTAGACGATGCCGACGAGCAGCAGCACGAGCGGCATATCGTAGGCGAACGCCAGTCCTGCCACCGCGCCGCCGAGAAAGAGCGAGCCGGTGTCGCCCATGAATACCTTGGCGGGATGGAAGTTATAGACGAGAAAGCCGATCAGTCCGCCGACCATCGCCGCGGCAAAAACGCCGAGGTCATTCTCATAGCCCCACCATGAGCCGACCACCGCGAAAAACAGCGCCACCGGCACGGTCACGCTGCCGGCCAGACCGTCGATGCCGTCGGTGATGTTGACGGCGTTGACCGTGCCGACGATAACAAAGGCGGCGAAGATCATATAAACGATCCACGGCAGGATGACATAGGTATTGGCGAACGGAACGTAGAGGTTCGGCGTCAGCATCCCCTCATAGCGCATCAGGCAGAGAAACACCACTGCCGCGGCAAGCTGGAGGGCAAACTTCTGGATCGCCGTCAGGCCGAGATTCCGGTGCATTTTCACCTTCTGAAAATCGTCAAGAAAGCCAATCAGGCCGAACACGGCGGCAAAGGCAAACACATAGAGGTGCGCGAAGCTGCCCGCGCGCATGGCGTCCCAGCCGAACACGAGAATGGTGACGAGGATGCTGAAAATGAACATCAGTCCGCCCATCGTCGGCGTGCCGGACTTGCCGGCGTGCCAGGTCGGGCCGTCCTCGCGGATGCTCTGTCCCGCCTTGAGCCTGCGCAGCTCGGGGAGCAGAAAGCGTCCGGTGACAAGCGTGATGAGAAAGCTCACAATGCAGGCAGCGATCAGTTTCATAGCGTATTCCTTCCGCCGCGCAGAGCGCGGCTCTTTCGTTTTTTATTGGCTCAGATGCTCGCGCACCACCTGCCGCTCGTCGAGCGGCAGCGTCTCGGCGCCGACCACCTGATAGGTCTCGTGTCCCTTGCCCGCGAGCACCACCACGTCGCCGGTGCGGGCGTGGTCGAGCGCGTAGGCGATGGCCTCGCGGCGGCTTTCCAGCACGGCAAACGGCGTCGCGCTGTCCGCCATGCCGGCGAGGATCTCGTGCAGAATGGCGTAGGGGTTTTCCGTGCGGGGATTATCCGAGGTGACGATTACCTCGTCCGCGAGCCGCGCAGCGATGCGCCCCATTTCGGCGCGCTTCGTCCGGTCGCGGTCGCCGCCGCAGCCGAACACGACGAGCACGCGCGCGTCGGCAAAGCCGCAGACGGTCGAGAGAATATTTTTCAGCCCGTCGGGCGTGTGCGCGTAATCAATGAGCACGGTGTAGTCCGTGTCCGTCGGCACCACCTCCGCCCTGCCGCGCACGCCCTGACAGAGTGAGAGGGCCTGCGCCGCGTCCTCGATCGGAATGCCGAGGGCCTGTGCCGCGGCGAGCGCGGCGAGCGCGTTGTAGAGCGAGAACGCCCCGGGAATGTGCAGCGTCACGGGGATGTGCTCGCTGTCGCTGCACGCGGTGAAGCTCACGCGGTCGGCGCAGTAATGTGCGTCCCAGCCGACGAGATCGTTTGCAAGTCCCTGCCCGAAGCGTGTGACCGGACAGGTCACATTTTCGAGCAGCCGCGGCGTCCACGGATCGTCGCCGTTGACGGCGGCGGCGCGGCATTGGCGGAACAGACGCGCCTTGGCGTCGCAGTAGGCTTCCATTGTACCATGGTAGTCAAGATGATCCTGCGTGAGATTGGTGAACACGCCGAGCGCGAAGTCGATCGCGCCGGCACGCCTTTGCACGAGCGCGTGGGAGGAGACCTCCATCACCACATGGGTGCAGCCCGCGTCCGCCATTTCGCGCAGCAGACGCTGGAGCGTCAGCGCGTCGGGCGTGGTGCGCTCGGCAGGCAGAACGGCGTCGCCGATCATGTTCTGATTGGTCCCGATCAGACCGACCTTTGCGCCCAAGCAGCGCTCAAGGAGCTGCTTGAGAAGATACGTTGTGGTCGTCTTGCCGTTCGTGCCGGTCACGCCGACCACCGTCATGCGTCCCGCCGGCTCGCCGTACCATCTCGCGGCGAGCTTTGCCGCCGCCTCGTGCGCGTCGGGGACCAGCACGCAGGGCACGCCTTCGGCCGCGTGCTCGGTCACGACGCAGACCGCGCCGCGCGCGGCGGCCTCCTTTGCGTAGTCTGCGCCGTCCTCCCGCGCGCCATGCAGGGCGAGGAAAAGGCTTCCCTCTCCCGCCGCGCGGGAATCGAGGGTGAGGTCATGTATCTCCGTCCGCGCGTCCGCGCGGAGGAGTCGGAAGTGATCGAGGGCGCTCAAAAGCTCGCCGAGCTTCGTAGGCGCGTCGTCCTTTCTCCGTCAAATCTTGCTCTCTTTTGCGGTTTTTAATCCGTCACCGAGCTGTCGCTGAACTGGACGCGCACCACCGTGCCCGCCGCGACCTCCGTGCCCGGCGTCTCCGACTGGGAGATGGCGCGCACGCTCGCAGAGCTGCCGCCGGTCGCGCCGGAGACGGACATGATGAGCCCCGCGTCGGTGAGCTTGCGGTTGGCTGCCGCAGCGCTGTCGCCCACAACGTTCGGCACGATGCACAGCTCCGTGGATTTCTCCGCGCCGAGATAGAGGATGATCTCCGCGTTGTTCGGCACGATCGCGCCGCCGAGCGGCGTCTGGTCGGTGACGGTCTCGCCGTCGCCGACGGTGCGGCAGGAGAAGCCCTCCTCCTTGAGCTTTGTTGCCGCCTCGTCGCGCTTGAGCCCGACGACGTTCGGCACGGTATGATCCGCGCCGACGAGCTCATCGGCGCTGTAGGTCGGCTCGATGCCGAGATAGGGCAGGATCTCTGCCATCACGCTCGACGCCACGGGCGCGGCCATGTTGCCGCCGGAGCGGTAGGTGCCGGTCTTGTCGCTGGCGTTGCTGAGGGTGAACAGCATCATGATCTGCGGGTCGTCCGCCGGCGCGCAGCAGGTGAACGAAACGGTGACGCTCCCGTCGATCTGGTCGGCAGTGCCGGTCTTGCCACCGATGCGGTAGCCCGCGACCTTGCCGTTCTTGCCCGTGCCGTGCTCGACCTCGTACTCCATGATCTCGCGCACGGTCTTGGAGGTATCCTCGGAAATGACCTGCCGCAGCGGGGTGGTGTCGTGGCGGTACTTGACGTTGCCGCTCTGGTCGAGCACCTCGGAGACGATGTAGGGCGTGCGGAGGTAGCCGCCGTTGACGCAGGCCGCCTGCGCGTTGATGAGCGAAAGCGGCGTGACGTTGAAGTTCTGACCGAAGGCGTAGCACGCCAGCGCCAGCGTGGAGTATTCGATCTCCTTGTTGACAAAGCCGCTCGCCTCGCCGGTGGTGTCCACGCCGGTCTTTCCGGTGAGGCCGAAGGCCTTCATGTAATTATAGAATGTCGTGTTGCCGAGGCGCAGGCCGATGTTGATGAACGCGGGGTTGCAGGAATTGGCGAACGCCGTGATGAGGTCCTGATGACCGTGACCGGGCGCGCGCTTGGAGCAGTTGATCTTCGCGCCCTCGATGACAACATAGCCCGGGCAGTTGAAGGTGTCGGACATTTTGACCTTATTCTCCTCCAGCGCCATGGCGAGGGTGAGGATCTTGAAGGTCGAGCCGGGCTGGAAGGTGTCGTTGATGGCCTTGTTGCGCCATTGCATATTTTGCAGCGTGTCGGCCGCCGCGGCGAGCTCCTCGTCGGTCATGCCGGCGGCAAGCATCTCCTTGTTGTAGATGCTCGCGGGGGCGTTGAGGTCGTAGGTCGGCAGCGACGCCATCGCGAGGATGCCGCCGGTGTTGACGTCCATGACGATGCCGGTCGCGCCCACGCCCGTGCCGTAGCGGCTCTCGAGCTCCTCAAGGCCCTTTTCGAGGTAATACTGTACGGTCTTATCGAGGGTCGTCACCAGACTGTCGCCGTTCTCGGCGTCGAAATACTGCTCATACTGATAGAGCAGCGCGTTGCCGTTGGCGTCGCGTGCGGAGACGACCATGCCCTTTTCGCCGGTCAGCTCCTCGTCATACACGGCCTCAAGACCGTAGGCGCCGCCGTTGGCGTTGACAAAGCCGATGACGTGCGCGGCGAGCGAGGAATAGGGGTAGTAGCGCTTGGAGGTCGGCTCCAGAAAAACGCCTTTGATGTCGTTGTCGCTGATAAACACGCGGACTTTGTCCGCCGTCTCCTGCTCGACCTTCTTCTTGATGACCTTGTACTGCGAGGCGGTGTCCTTCATGTCGTCGAGGATGCCGCTCGGGTCCACGCCGAGGATCTCGCCGAGGCCGTTTGCGATCAGGTTCGGATCCTGTTCGTTTTTGGCGACGTCGAGAGGCGAGACGCAGACGTTCTCCGCCGTGGAGGAGAGGGCGAGAATGTCGCCGTTTTTATCGTAGATGGTTCCGCGGCTCGCCTCCACGGTCGTGCGCAGCGTCTGCTGGCGCACGGCGAGCGTCTTGAGCTCGTCGTGCTGCTTGATCTGCAGCTTGTAGAGCTGGGCAAAGAGCAGCAGAAACGTGCCGATGCCCAGCAGCGCCAGCAGCAGAAGCGTCCGCTGCTGGATGATGCGGTTGGCGCGGCGCGCGCTGTCCGGTTTTCTTTTCGGGGGTGTCGGCACGGTCTTTCCTCCTCATACGGCAAGGGGCATAATGGCAAAACAAGGAGTAAGGAAGCTCCTTACTCCTTATGTATAGGCTTCGCTCAACTGAAATATTCCACCACGCTGAAAACGCCCTGCCCCAGCGAGGTGAACACGCGGCTGAGCACGCTGACGTTCTGTGCTTCGCAAAGCTCCACGCTGTCCGGCGCGGAAAGGTCGATGTAATTGATCTGCGAGGAGCTGGGCTTGTTCATGCCCGCGGCGACAGCCGCCGCCTTGACCGTTTCGAGATCGAAGGTGCGCTCGTACTGCGTGAGCAGCGCGACGTGCTCGGCGTCGAGCGTCTTGAGCTCCTTCTGCATCGAGACCACGTCGGCGGAAATGCTCGTGAGCTGCGCGTAGCTCATCAGCACGACCACGACCATCGCGGCCAGCGCGGCAAAGCCGAGCACCAGCACGCCGGAGACTCTCTGCCGCTCGCGCATGCGCGGACGGACGGCCTTCTTCTCCTGCCTGCGCGGCGGGCGGATGAACTCCTCGCGCGGCTGCTCCCGCTGCTCGCTCTCGCGGCGCGGCGCGCGCCGCTCGGCATAGCGCTCATCGTAGGCGAGATTGCCGACCACACGTCCGCCGCGGTAGCTATTCGGTTGTCTGCGGCTCGTGCGTGCCATAGCGCTCTCCTTCGTGAAAGATTTGCTTTCTCAGCATTTTTCCGCCACACGCAGCTTGGCGCTGCGGGCGCGGGGATTTTCGTTCAGCTCCTCCTCGCCCGAAACGATGGGCTTGCGGGTGATGAGCTTCATTTTGGGCTTCTTGCCGCACACGCACACCGGAAACTCCGGCGGACAGGTGCAGCCCGTGGCGAGCGCTTGCAGCTCGCGCTTGACGATGCGGTCTTCGAGCGAATGGAACGTAATGACCGCGAGCCGCCCTCCCGGCTTGAGATTCTTCTCGGCGGCGCGGAGCATCGGCGGAAGCTCGCCGAGCTCGTCGTTGACCGCGATGCGAATGGCCTGAAAGCTCCGCTTGGCGGGATGCTGCTTTTCGCGCAGCGCCGCGGCGGGCATCGCCGAGCGGATAAGATCCGCCAGCTCCAGCGTGGTTTCGATGGGCTTTTCCGTGCGGTACGCGCAGATCTTCTTTGCGATGGCGGGCGCGTAGCGCTCCTCGCCGTATTCATAGAGGATGCGTTTGAGCTCCTCATAGCTGACGGTATTGACCAGCTCGCGCGCGGTGTAGCTCGCGCTCTCGTCCATGCGCATATCGAGCGGCGCGTCCTGCTTGTAGGAAAAGCCGCGCGCGGCATCGTCGAGCTGCGGCGAGGAAACGCCGAGGTCAAAGAGCATCCCGTCCACGCCGCGGACGCCTATCTCACGCAGCACGTCGTCGAGCGCGCTGAAGTTGGAGTGTACCAGCGTCACGCGGTCCATATAGTCCGCGAGCCTCCGCTGCGCCGCCTCGATGGCGGTCTCGTCGCGATCGAGGGCAATGAGCCGTCCTCCCGCCGTCAGGCGGCGGACGATCTCCAGCGAGTGGCCCGCGCGGCCCAGCGTTCCGTCGAGGTAAACGCCGTCCGGCCGGATGGCAAGCGCGTCCAGACATTCGTGCAGCAGCACCGGCTTGTGGCCGTAGTTGATCTCTTCCATCTCAGAAGCCCAGCTCCTCCATCACGGCGGCGAGGTTCTCGGGGTTGAGTTCCTCGGCCTCCAGCGCAGCCCAGCGCTCCGCGTTCCAGATCTCGGCGCGGTTCGATACGCCGATGATGACCACATCCTTGTCCAGCCCCGCGTAGGCGCGCAGCTTCTGCGGCAGCAGGATGCGGCCCTGGCCGTCCGGCTCGCACTTGGCGGCATTGGCGAACAGCGGACGCATGGCCTTGGTCTTGGTGTAGGGCAGGCTCTCGAACTTCTCGGTGAACTTCGCCCAGCTCGCGTCGGAATAGACGCTCAGGCAGGAGTCCATGCCCATGGTGACATAAAAGGTCTCGCCCAGCTCCTCGCGGAGCTTTGCGGGGATGAACACTCTGCCCTTGGCGTCGATGCTGTGCTGATACTGGCCGGTCAAAGCGCTTCCCCCTTTCGGCGATCCTTGAAGCTGCTGTGAAGAGGGCAAAGCAGCGGCTCCCTCTTTTTTCGGGGAAGTCGCTCGGCTCCACTCTCCTGCACTTTTGGGTCAGCAGCACCACTTTTGCACACTTGGCACCACTTTCCCCCACTTCGTATTTTGAGTATACATAAAACGCTTTTGAAATGCAAGCAGAAATTTTCTTTGTTTTCAGGGCTTTCACGCCCTTTTCTGCCAAATTCTTCCAGCGTTTTTTGCCGGAACTCAAACGCACGTTTTATTGTCGAAAGGGCACGAAAAAACGCGCCACAATATCTTGTGGCGCGTTTTACCTTCATCGCAAAATATGTTCAAATTAAAAAACGCTCGAAAAGCCTTTGTCAGATGTAACGAATTTTACTTGTCCTCTTTGTCGTTTTTCTCCAAAGACTTGTTCAACTCCTCGCGGCGGCGCTGCATCTGCTCGTTGGACGCGGCGCGGAAGCGCACGCGCGTCTGCTTGACCTCGTCAAGCGCCATCTGGACCGCTTCCTCCGTGCGGCGCAGAACGTCCTCGGAGTAGTCGTTCGCCACGCGGTACATCTCGCGCGAGCGCTCTTCGGCGCGGGTGACGATATCGTGGCCCTTGGCGCGCGCGGCGGTGAGCACCTCGCTCTCAGAGACCTTGCTCTTGGCCTCGAATTCCGCCTTCTGCATCATGCGCTCGACGTCGCGCTTGGCAGCCTCCACATACTCGTCGCGGGCGCGGACAAGCTCCTGCGCGCGCTTGAGCTCCACCGGCATCTGCGCGCGGATCTCGTCGAGCAGGTCGAGCGCCTCGTCGCGGTTGAGCACGCACTTGTCGTTCGACAGCGGCGCGTTCTTCGCCTCGTCGATCATCTCATACAGCATATCCAGCAGCTTCTGTACATTCTCTTCAGCCATCGTTATCCCCTATCCTTTCCTCTTATCCGAGCCGCGGCCGCAGCCGGCAAATACTTCTCGAGCGGCTGATGATACTTCACCATCTCGCGCGCCATGGTCGATGAAATGTGCTGGTGCGCGGGCTCAGCGCACAAAAGCACCGTGTCGAGCGCGCCGCCGGACACATCCTTATAAATGAGCGAGAGCTGATACTCCGCATCGAAATCCATACTGTTCCGCGCGCCGCGCACGAGAAAGCGCGCGCCCTTCTGCGCGGCAAAGTCCGTCAGCAGTCCGTTCCACAGCGCCGCCTCGACGTTGCCGAGCGGTGCGACGCTCACGCGCATCAGCTCCAGCTTCTCCTCGTCCGTGAACATCGGGTGCGTCTTTTCGCCGTTTGGCACGATGGCGACGTACACGCGGTCAAAGAGCTGCGCCGCGCGCTCGATGATATCCATGTGACCGAGCGTCACGGGGTCGAAGCTGCCGGGAAACACGGCGATGCGTTCCTCTCTCATGTCGTCTCCTCCCCATCGCGGCGGTAAAGCGTGACCTTGATCCTGCCGTAGCGGTACTCGCGCGCGACGCGGTAGGGCGCGCTGAGCTTGGGCAGCTCCTTTTCCGCCGGACTCTCCGCGATCATTATACCATCAGGCGCAAGAATGTCAAACCGCGCGATGTGCGCGACGGCGCGCTCGAGCAGATCGTCCGCGTAGGGCGGGTCGAGGAAAATGAGGTCGAATTTCTCACGCAGGGCATTGAGATAGGCCATCGAGTCGCCGCAGACGACCTGCGCGCCTTCCTCCAGCCGCGTGAGCGCCAGATTCTCACGGATGAGCTTCACCGCGTCGGTGCGCCGGTCCACGAACACGGCGCGCTGCGCGCCGCGCGAAAGCGCCTCGATGCCGAGCTGTCCCGTCCCCGCGAAGAGGTCGAGCACGCGCGCGCCCTCCACCTCGAACTGGATGGCGGAGAAAATGCCCTCCTTGACCTTGTCGGTGGTCGGGCGGGTATCATAACCCTTTAATTCATTCAGCCGGCGCCCGCGCGCCGAGCCGGTGATGACTCTCATACCGTTTTCCGTTCCTTCTTTCGGTTTCTTTTTACATCCTACAAAAAAGCGGCGCACATTGCAAGTGGTCACGCAAAAATATTTTTCCGCATCCGCTTCCCGCTTTTTCGGATAGCTTTGTCGAAATTGCTCAAAATGAAAGTTTTCCTGCGCCCGGTCTTGCAAAATATGTTCAGATGCGGTAAAATGTAAAAACTCTTATAAATCGCATCTATAAGCTGCCGTTTATAGGAGAAATTTTAGGAGAGAGTGTATATTATGGAAAAGAAAAAACTCAGTCTGCCGGCACAGATCTTCATTGCTCTGCTGCTCGGTATCGTGGTCGGCCTTGCCTTCTACTTTATGGGTAAGCCCGAGATCACGACCAACTACCTCAAGCCCTTCGGCACCATCTTCGTCAACCTCCTCAAGTTCATCGTTGTTCCCGTTGTCCTGCTGTCCATGATCGACGGCATCGTCTCCATGGGCGACATGAAGAAGGTCGGCTCCGTCGGCTGGAAGACCGTCGCGTACTTCCTCGTCACCACTGCCATCGCCTGCGTGATCGGCCTTGTGTTCGCCAACATCTTCAACAACGCCGGTCTCTTCCCCACCCTCCAGCTCGTTGACGGCCAGGTCTGGGAGAAGGCCACCAGCGCCAACTTCATGGATACCCTCATCGGCATCTTCCCCAGTAACCTCTGGGAGTCCTTCCGCACCTCCAATATGCTTCAGGTCATCGTCATCGCCATTCTTCTCGGCGGCGGCATCCTCACGGCAGGAGAAAAGGGCAAGCTCGCGCAGGATATGGTCACCTCCCTCTACGCGGTCATCGAGCGCGTGATGGCCTTCATCATTTCTCTCAGCCCCATCGGCGTGTTCACCATGATGGCTTGGGTCGTTGCCACGCAGGGTCCCGAGATCCTCGGCTCCCTCGGCATCGTCCTCGGCTGCGCCTACATCGGCTACATTGTCCACGCGGTCCTCTGCTACTCCGTCTCCGCCAAGGCGTTCGCGGGCGTCAGCCCCATCACGTTCTTCAAGAAGGCGTCCCCGGCTATGATCTTCGCCTTCACCTCCACCTCCTCCGCCGCGACCATTCCCCTGAGCATGGAGTGCTCCGAGGACCTCGGCGCGGAGAATGATATTTCCTCCTTTGTTATCCCCCTCGGTGCGACCATCAACATGGACGGCACCGCCATCTACCAGTGCGTCGCCACCATCTTCCTCGCCACCTGCTGCGGCATGACGCTGACCCTCGGCCAGATGGTCACCATCGTTGTCACCGCGACCCTCGCCTCCATCGGCACCGCCGGCACGCCCGGCGCCGGCATGATCATGCTGGCTATGGTGCTCCAGGCCATGAACATCCCCGTCGATATGATCATGATCATCTACGGCGTGGACCGTCTGTTCGACATGGGCCGCACCTGCCTGAACATCACCGGCGACATTTCCTGCGCGCTCTGCGTCACCAAGTGGGAGAGCAAGAAGACCGCCGTCAAGTAAGGCAAGCACCCTCGCTTTTGAACGCATACCAAAAGAAGTGCTGTTTCCCGCGGGAAGCAGCACTTCTTTCTTGCTTTTTTCGGAGTGTGAGCATACAATGGGCGGTGCTCCATCACAGGAAACGGAGGAACGACGCCATGAACCGGAAGCGCGGTTATCTTTATATTCTGCTCGCCGCCATGATCTACTCCACCACCGAGGTCGCGCTCAAGGGGCTCGGCGGCGTCTTCGCGCCCATGCAGATCACGGTCGAGCGCGTGCTCATCGGCGCGCTCTTTCTGCTGCCCTTCGCCCTGCGCAGCCTGCGGCGGAACGCCATTCGCCTCACCCGCTCCGACTGGAGCTACTTTGCCCTGCTCGGCTTTCTGACGGTCACGCTGCACATGTCGCTGCTCCAGATGGCCGTGCTGCACATGGACGCCTCGGCGACCTCCATCATCTACTCCGGCAACCCCGTCTTTGCCCTCGCCGCCGCGCACCTGATCCTGCACGAGCCGCTGAAACGGAACCACCTCATTGCCATCGGCATCGAGCTGATCGGCATCCTCTTCATTCTCAACCCCGCGAAGCTCGAGGTCAGTCCGCGCGGCTTCGCGGAGATCCTCACGGCGACCGTTCTCTTCGCCATGTACGGCACACTCTGCAAGCTGCGCATCCCGCGGCTCGGCGGACTGGTCATCACGACCTTCAACATGGTCCTCGGCGGGCTGGAGCTGCTCGCGCTCCTGCTGCTCGGTCACATCCCCGCCGTCGGCACGCTCTACCGCAGCCTCGGGCTGGACATTTTCGCCGACGTGCCGTTCTTCACCGGCTTCACGCTCAGGTCTGCGCTGCTGCTATGCTACGTCGGCATCTTCTGCGCCGCCATCGGCTTCCTGCTCACCGCCAAGATCACGGAATACACCTCCGCGACCGAGGCCTCCTTCGTCTATCTGATCAAGCCCGTTCTGGCAACGCTTCTGGCGGTGGTCTGCTTCCGCGAGACCATCAGCGTCAACCGCATGATCGGCCTTGTCTTCTTCCTCGCCGCCTCGCTGTGCGTCAGCGTGCCCGTGCTGCGCGAGATGCGGCGGGACGCTGTTACGGCGCAGCCGCCGCGGTAAGCCCATTTTCACGCAAAAAAGCTCCGGCCGTTTTCACGGTCGGAGCTTTTTCATCCGGTCTCAGAAATCAACGGTGCCGTCAAGGACCTTGAGGTCATAAGGCTCAAAGACGACCCTGCGGTACTTCTCCACGTCGAGCGGCACATTTGTCCAGTCGGAGTGCAGGTCGCCGTTCTGCTTGATGAGAATGTCGTAGAGAATATCGTAGGTCACGCCGTCCTCGCCGGTCTCCACGATGGTGGAATAGGGCAGGGTCTTATGGTAGGTCATGTGCAGGCCCTTGTACTCGAAATGGAAGCCGTTGCGCATCCGGCAGCCGTCGAGTCCCCTATAGGTAAACTGCTTTTTGAGGTCCTGCAAAATTTTGTCGTGCTCCTCCTCATAGAGATTCTCGGGCGTGGTCTCGGTGTAGTCGTAACGGAACTGGATGGGAATATTGTACTTCCGCCAGCGCTCGACATACTCCGTGAGCTTGTCCGCGGGATAGTTCTTGTAGAGCACGCAGTTGATGCGCTTGGGCGTGGCGATAGCGGCCACGACCTCGTCGGGCGATTCCTCGACGTAGCGCTGCAGATGGCGCGAAACGTTGATGCAGGTGATCTTGTCCGCGTTGCGGCGGGTGAAGTCGATCATCTCCTCCGCGCTGCAGCCGGGCTGCACGGGGAACGTGGTGTTGATATACACCTTGTGCGTCCCGGGGATTGCGTCGAGCATCCGCTGCAGGTCGCCCAACTGGGCGAACGGCTCGCCGCCGGTGAAAACGAAGTCGCACTCCGGCGTGATGGCGTCCATCACGGCAATGGACCTCAGAATCGCCTCGACGCTGAAGCCGGTGCAGTCGGCATATTCCTTTTTATTGATACAGAAAGGGCAGTGGTTGCGGCAGTCATACGGCACAAAAATGGTGACCGTCGCCCCGCCCGACCTCGTTTTGTAGGGGTGGCTCATAGCAGTTGTGTCCGTCCTATTGCAAAATTCGATAAATAGTTTACTCCTGTAAACGAGAAAATGCAAGGGAGAAAACGAGGAAAAAGCGGTTTTTGCCTATTTTCTTTCCTTTTCCTCCCGCAGCAGGCCGCGAACGTAGGCGAACGCGGCGTCCTCGCCCTCGTCGCGGAGCACGCGCAGCATCGCCTCGATGGCGTCGCTCGTCTCGGGGTGGATGAGGATATGGCTCTTCGAGCGGATATAGTAGTCATACGGCGCGGCGTCGGTGTACTTGCCCTTGAGGTAGGTCCTGCACGCCGCGATGCGGTCGCAGAACATCTCGGCGACGTAGCGCAGCGGCATTTTGCACCCGCCCATGTAAGGCTTTCCGTCCTCCCCGATGCAGTAGTCGATCCAATACTCGAAGTGATGGCGGTTGCGTCCCTTGTGATGCAGCCAGGCAAGGCTCACGCCGTTCTGCTTGCGCTCGGCGTCGTTCGGACTGCGGTAGCCCTGGTAATATTTCGCGCCGCGCCAGAACTCGCAGGGCGCGTACTTGCTCAGGTCGTGCAGCAGTCCCTGCCGGTAAAGGCCGAGACGAAAGCAGTATCTGCACACCAGGTGCCGATGATGCGTGATGGTCTTGAAATGTGCCAAAGGCTGCATGGCGGCTCCTCCCGCGGGCAAAAGATAAGAATGAACCTATTGTAGCACATCCTGCGGAAATGGCAAAGCGTATTTTTTGCGGATTTCCGCACATGATACCCTTCAGACGCGCGGCGGCATGACCTTGCCTTGCCGCTCGTTTGAAAGGAGGAGGGGCTCTCGCCCCTCCTCCGGTGGTTTCCGCCGCGCCCGCTTGTTTTTTCTCCGCCGCCGTGGTACGATAGCCGCGAGAAAGCAGGGAGGAACCGACATGGAAAAGCAGCCGCAGCTCCATACCATCGCGCCGGTATACGACGAAAACAGCAGAATATTGATCCTCGGCTCCTTTCCCTCGGTGAAGTCGCGCGAGGCGGCGTTTTTCTACGGCCATCCGCAAAACCGCTTCTGGCGTGTGCTCGCCGCCGTGCTCGGCGAGGAGACGCCGCAGACGGCGGCGGAAAAGAAGTCCCTGCTCCTGCGCCATGGCGTCGCGCTGTGGGACGTCATCGCCTCCTGCGACATTGCCGGCTCGTCCGACGCGAGCATCACGAATGTGGTGCCAAACGACCTCTCGCGCATTCTGGACGCCGCGCCGGTCCGCCGCATCTTCTGCAACGGCGGCACGGCCTACCGCTTTTACCGCCGGTATGACGAGGCCGTATGGGGAAAGGCGGAGGCTCTGCCCTCCACCAGTCCCGCCAACGCGCGCTCGTCCGTGCAGGCACTCACGGAGCGCTGGCGCGCGGCGCTCGCGCCGTGGCTTTGACGGCTCCGCGCCGATGAAAAATGTCACTTTAACTTGTTAACAACCCGTTGCTTTTCCCCTTTCCGCGTCGTATAATGCCCCAATAACAGCAAGAAAAACGGAGGCAAAAGCCATGCAGGCAAGGGGAATTTTTCTGACCGTTCTGTCCGCGGTCCTCTACGGTCTGAACCCACTCTTTTCCAAAACCATCAACGTCGGCGGCTGCAATTCGCTCACGCAGACCTTCGCCCGTCTTGCCGCCGGCAGCGTGATCTTTTTCATTCTTCTTGTATGCAGCGGAAGCGGCAGCGCGCGCGAAAAGCTGCGCCTGAGCCGGCAGGAGCTCAAGGATATTCTGATCTGCTGCATCGGCTACGGGCTCATCGGTCCGCTGCTCTTTGCGTCCTATAACTACCTCGCCTCGGGCCTTGCCACCACGCTGCACTTCGTCTATCCCGTGCTGGTGGTCGTCGCCTGCATCGCCTTCCGCTACGAAAGGGCGAACCGCCGCAAGCTCGTCTGCTGCGCGCTGTGCTTTGCCGGCATTCTGTGCTTCTACACCCCCGGCGGCGATGTGAGCGCCTACGGCGTATTCCTCGCGCTCGCCTCGGGCGTGGCGTGGGCATACTACATCGTGCATCTCAACTCCAGCGGGCTGGTGACGATGGCGCCGTTCAAGCTCGCCTTCTGGCTGTGCGTCTTTTCCGCCGTGCTCGTCGGCGGCATCACGCTTGCGATGGGCGAATTCGTCTGGCCCTCCACCGCCTTCACGCGCGGCGCGCTCGCGCTCTACTGCTGCGTGTCCACCGCGGCGTCGCTGCTGTTCCAGCTCGGCAACCGCTTCATCGGCGCGCAGAGCGCGTCCATGCTCTCGACCTTTGAGCCGCTCACGAGCGTGGTCATCGGCATCCTCGTCTACCACGAGGTGCTGACCGTGCGGCTGGGCATCGGCATTTTCTGCATCCTGCTGGCGGTCTTTCTGCTGGCCAAGGCCGACGGAACGGTCAAGGAAGAAACGAAAAGCGAGGCGTGACACGCCTCGCTTTTTCTTCTCATTCTCACAGCTTTTCCGGCAGCGGCGTGTGCTCGCACACCGCGCGGACCTTTTCGCGCAGACTCATCAGGTCCTCGAAGGCGTCGGGCCGCCGCGCGGGATCGCGCAGCAGCGCCGCGGGGTGGTACATCGCCATGAGCTCAAAGCCGCCCTTTTTCACCCACTGCCCATGCTCGCGCGTGATCTTGAAGTCCTCGCGGATCAGGCGCATCGCCGCGATGCGGCCGAGGCAGACGATCAGCTTCGGGCGCAGCAGCGTCACCTGCTCGCGCAGATAGCCGATGCAGGCGTCCTGCTCCACGCCGAGCGGATCGCGGTTCTGCGGCGGGCGGCACTTGACGATGTTCGCGATGTAGACCATCGTGCGGTCGAGACCGATGATGGCGAGCATATCGTCGAGCAGCTGCCCCGCCTTGCCGACAAAGGGCACGCCCTGCTCGTCCTCGTGCGCGCCGGGGCCCTCGCCGACGAACATTATCTCTGCCGTGCGGCTGCCGTCGCCGAAGACCACATTCGTCCTCGTTTCGCACAGCGAGCACTCGCGGCAGTTTTGACAGCGCTTTTCCAGTTCCTCCCAACGGTCTGCCATGGCTCATCCTCCCTTTTTCCTTCTGCCGCCTATGGTATCACGTTTTTCCATTCTTTGCAACGCCGCGGCGGCGCATTTTTCCGGTTTGAGCGGGCAAACTGCGGTGCAGGAGGTGAACGGACGCGATGGCGTATTTCTGGTATTTTCTCGGCTACGGCTTTTTGGGCTATCTGCTCGAAAAGCTCTTCGCGGCTCTCATGCACGCGGAGCACCGCGTGCGGAAGGGCTTTCTGCTCGCGCCCGTCTGCCCCGTGTACGGTCTTGCAATGTGCGCCGTGCTCGCGCTGGGCGCGGATCGCATCGGCCCGCTCTGGGAGCTCGCGCTGCTCTGCAGCATCACCGCAACGACGGTGGAATACGCCGTCCATCTTTTCTGCGACGCCGTGCTCGGCGTGCGCTTCTGGGACTACAGCGCGACAAAAACGGACGTCAACGGCCGTATCTGTCTGCCGTTCTCGCTCGCGTGGGGCGTGCTCGGTGCGCTCGCCGTGCGCCTCGTGCAGCCCACGCTGGCGGCTCTCGCCGCCGGCATTCCGTCCGCCGTGACGAACACCGTGCTGCTCTGCCTCGGCATCGACGCGCTGTGGAGCACCGGCGTGCTGCTGCGCTGGGGTGACATTGACCTGCTCGCCCCGAGCCGCCTGCGGTGGAAATACCGGACGGTATAGAAAAAAGCGTGGGCTGTGCCCGCGCTTTTCGTTTAACCGTTATGCCGCTCGATCCACTCCCACAGATCGTCGTAGACCTGCGCGCGGCAGTCCTCGTTCAATATCTCGTGGCGCAGGCCGGGATAGAGCTTCAGCTCCGCGTCGCGCACACCGGCGCGGCGGAAGCTATCGTAAGCCGCGCGCACGCCCTTGCCCATGCCGCCCACGGGGTCGCGGTCGCCGGAGATGAAGAGCACGGGCGTCGCCATGTTCATGTGCCGCAGGTTGGCAGGCTTCTTGATGAACGCCATGCCGTCGAGCAGCTCGAGGAACAGCCCCGTGCTCGCCATGCCGCCGCAGAGCGGATCGGCGATGTAGGCGTCCACGTTTTCCTCGCTCACGCTCAGCCAGTCGTAGCCCGTGCGGTTAGGCGCGAAGGCCTTGTTGTAGGTGCCGAAGGCGAGCTTTTCCACGACGTCGCTCGCGTTCTCGCGCCCGACCTTCCTTGCCAGTACGCTTGCGAGCGCCTTGCCGCCGACGAGCATCGCGTCGGGATTCTGCCCCGTGCCCATCAGGATCGCGCCCTTGACCGTGCCGGGATAGCGGATGAGGTAGGTGCGTGTGAGGAACGAGCCCATGGAGTGACCCATGATAAAGTACGGCAGCTCCGGATAGGCTTCGCCGGTCCGGCAGCGGAGCGTGTACATATCGTCCACGACGTGCTGCCAGCTTCCCTTTTCGCCGAAGTAGAGCCGCGGCGCGCCCTCGGCGACCGACTCGCCGTGGCCAAGGTGGTCGTTCGCCACGACCAGGAAGCCGTGCGCGTTCAGAAAGCGCGCGAACGGCTCGTAGCGCAGCGCGTACTCCGCCACGCCGTGCGCGATCTGCAAAACACCGGCCGGTTCCCTCTCCGGATGCCATTCGACCGCGTGGATGGCCGTCCTTCCGTCGGTGGAGGGAAAGGTAAATTCTTTTCGATTCTCCATAGCGCAAGGCTCCTTTGTATGATATAATCCGAAAAACGGGTGATCCCAAGGCAGCGCCGCTTTCACTGTGCTGCCTTAGTATACCACATCGCTTTTGGAAATAACAGGGGGTAATTATGGGCAGTTTCATCCTTGCGCTCGACCAAGGCACGACCAGCTCCCGCGCCATTCTCTTTGACCGCAGCGGCCGCGTCGCCGCGATGGCGCAGCAGACCTTTCCCCAGCACTACCCGCAGCCCGGCTGGGTCGAGCACGACCCGCTGGAGATCTGGGAGAGCCAGCGCAGCGTGGCCGCGCAGGCGCTCGAAGAGCTCGGGCCGGACGCGCGCATCGCGGGCATTGGCATCACGAACCAGCGCGAGACGACGATCCTGTGGGACAAGGCGACCGGTGAGCCGGTGTACAACGCCATCGTCTGGCAGTGCCGCCGCACGGCGGGCATCTGCGATAAGCTCAAGGAAACGCCGGGCATGGCGGAGACGATCGCGGAGAAGACGGGACTGGTCATCGACGCCTACTTCTCCGGCACGAAGCTCAAATGGCTGCTCGACAACGTTCCCGGCGCGCGGGAGCGCGCCGAGCGCGGCGAGCTGCTCTTCGGCACGGTGGAAACGTGGCTCATCTGGCGTCTCACCGGCGGGGCCGCCCATGTGACCGACTACTCCAACGCCAGCCGCACAATGCTCTTCAACATCCACACGCTCACATGGGACGAGGAGCTGTGCCGGCTCCTCGGTATCCCCATGTGCCTGCTCCCCCGGCCCGTTTCCAACAGCGAGATCTACGGCACGGTCGTGCCCGGCATCGAGGGGCTGGAGGCGCTCGCGGGCATTCCGGTCTGCGGCGCGGCGGGCGATCAGCAGTCGGCGCTCTTCGGGCAGGGCTGCCACGAACGCGGGCAGGCGAAAAACACTTACGGCACCGGCTGCTTCACGCTGATGAACGTTGGCGGGCGCGCCGTGCGCTCGCGCGCGGGCCTTGTGACCTCGGTGGCGTGGAGCCTCGGCGGAAAAACGATCTACGCGCTTGAGGGCAGCGTGTTCAACGCCGGCAGCGCCATCCAATGGCTGCGCGACGAGCTGGGGCTGATCGGCACCTCGCATGAGTGCGACCTTCTTGCCGAGAGCGTGCCGGACGCGGGAGGTGTCTATCTCGTGCCCGCCTTCACCGGCCTCGGCGCACCGTACTGGGATATGTACGCGCGCGGCTGCATCGTCGGCGTGACGCGCGGGACGACGCGCGCCCACATCGCCCGCGCGGTGCTCGAGGCCATTGCCTTCGAGGTGACCGACCTGATGAACGCCATGCGGCAGGACGCAGGCTGCGAGATCACCGTGCTGCGCGTGGACGGCGGGGCGAGCGTGAGCGACGTGATGCTTCGCTTCCAGTCCGATCTGCTGCGTATTCCGGTGGACCGCCCGCAGATGGTGGAAACGACCGCCTTCGGCGCGGCGGCGCTGGCGGGCCTTGCCGTCGGCTTCTGGCAGAGCACGGACGAGGTGCGCGCCCTGCGCGTGAGCGACCGCGTGTTCTCCCCCGAGCGGGCGCAGGCCGAGTGCGATGAAAAATACCGGCTGTGGAAGCGCGCGGTGAGCTGCGCCTGCGGCTGGATCGAAAAGGCATGAAATGTGCCGAACGATTCGGATAACGGACACAAAATATTTACATTCTCGTACATTTCTCCGCTTGCAAGCGCGAGGGTGTGCGCGTATAATAGGGGCAACAGGAAAACCCCGCATAATAGAAAGGAGAAGAAGATCATGGCATTTTTTGAGGATCTGAGCAGGAAGGTACAGGACGTCGCGTTTGCCGCGGCCGAAAAGGGCAAGGAGGTCGCCGCCATCGCCAGCGAGAAGGCGCAGGACGCCGCCGACACCGTCAAGACCAACGTCGCCATCGCCGGCGAGCAGCGCGCCATTGAGAAGAACTACCGCGCCATCGGCGAGTGGTATGTTTCCGAGCTCAAGGGCGAGGCTCCCGAGGCGGTCGCCGACATCGTCGCCGCCATCCGCGCCAGCCAGGCGAAGATCGCCGCGCTGCAGGGTGAGGATGCGCCCGTCGAGGCCGAATGTGCCGACGTCACCGAGGCCGCTCCCGCCGAAGCGCCGGTCGGGGCGCCCACTGAAGCGCCGGTCGAGGCGCCCGCTGAAGCGCCCGCCGAGGCTCCCGTTCAGGAGTAAGCGCACCGCACATAAAAAAGGAACGCAGCTGCGTAGCAGCCGCGTTCCTTTTTTATGTCTTCTTACGCGAGGAAGCCCTTAAGGATGGTATCCTCCGCCTCCTCGGCGGTCAGGCCGAGGGTCTGGAGCTTGAGGAGCTGGTCGCCGGCGATCTTGCCGATGGCGGCCTCGTGAATGAGCTGGGCGTCCGTGGAGTTCGCCGCGATCTCGGGAATGGAGCGGATCTTCGCGCTGCCCATGATGATGGAGTCGCACTGCACATGACCGAAGCACTTCGCGTTGCCGACCATGCGGGGATAGAAGAGCTGGCTGGACTCATCCTGCGCGACGGAACGGGAAATGACGCGCCCGCGGGAATTCTCGCCGTCGAGCACGATCTCCATGTCGCTCGTGGCCTCCTGATGGCCGTGGGTGAGCAGGCGCTCGGTGACGACGCCCTCGGCATCCTTGCCGCAGACGATCTTCGTGTAGCGCTTGGTGGAGTCGATGCCGCGGATCTGCACGGTGTCCATCTGGATGCTCGCGCCCTCCTCCAGATACACGATGGTCTGGGGATTCATAACGTTTTTGCCGTTGCCGTCTCCCTCGCCGTAATGCTTCTCGGAGTAGTGGACGTGGGAATTTTTGCCGACGTAGAAGGTGTGTACGCCGTCATGGCGGCTCTCATCGCAGCCGGAGTTGTGGATGCCGCAGCCGGCGACGATGTCCACGTCGCAGTCCTCGCCGATGTAGAAGTCGTTGTAGACCATCTCGGAAAGACCGGTCTTGCTGATGATGACGGGGATGTGGCACTGCTCGCCCTTCGTGCCGGGCTTGACGCGGATGATGATGCCGCTCTTGCCCTCCGGCTGGGGGACGATCTCAATATGCTCGGTGGACTGGCGGGCCTCGCAGCCGCTGTCCTTACGGATATTGAACGCGCCGACGGGCTTGCCCGTGAGGTCGGCGATCTTTTCCAGAAGGCGGGAGTCGATATCGGTCAGCATACTTTCGTCTCTCCTTTCTCAGCGGTTCAGCACGGGGCAGGAGCCGAGCGTATCGGCCATGATGAGGGGGAAGATCTCCTCGGTCGTGCCGCGGTGCCTGATCTCGCCGCCGCCGACCACGATGATCTCGTCGGCGAGCTGAATGATGCGCTCCTGATGGGAAATGATGATCATGCTCGCCGTGTGCTCACGGTGGAGTTGCTCGAAGGTCTCGGTCAGGCGGGCGAAGCTCCACAGGTCGATACCGGCCTCGGGCTCGTCGAAGATCATCAGCGCGGAATGACGCGCGAGCAGCGTCGCGATCTCGATGCGCTTGACCTCGCCGCCCGAGAGGGAGACATCCACCTCGCGGTCGAGATAGTCGTTCGCGCACAGGCCGACCTGCGTGAGGTAGCGGCAGCACTTGTCCTTGCTGAGCTTACTGTCGCCGCTGGCGATGGTCAGCAGATCGCGCACGGTGATGCCCTTGAAGCGCGGGGGCTGCTGAAAGCCGTAGCTGATGCCGCGCTTCGCGCGCGCCGTGATGTCGAGGGCGGTGATGTCTTCGCCGTTCCAGAGGATCTGACCGCTCGTCGGCGTGACGAGGCCCATGATGACCTTGGCGAGCGTCGTTTTGCCGCCGCCGTTGGGGCCGGTAAAGACGATGAGCTTGCCGTCGGGAATGGTGACGCTGACGTCCTTCAAAATGGTCTGCTCACCGGTCTCCGGCGTGGAGACGGTGTAGCATATGTTCTTGAGCTCTAACATGAAAGTTCCTCCTGCTTGCCCTGGAGTTTATCTGAAGTATACCGCTTTCCGGGGAAACAGAAAGTTGCAAATGCCACATTTTTCCGCTTTCTCCGCAAAAAATCACCCGGAATATCAAAACGCTATATAGTTTACCAGCTTTTGCAAAAAAAATCAATGAAAAGTGACGAGCCCGCCCCGCATAGGATAGGGAAGAAAAACGAGGAGGGACCGATCTATGGAAAACGAGCTGTCCGCGGCGCAGAACGCCGCATACGATTACCGGCGCTGTGCGCGCGTCTGGCAGCGGGTGGATCCGACGCTGGACCCCTATCCCGACGTCCGTGCCGCGGCGGCAATGGCTGCCGACACGCCCGGCGACGGTCTGAGCGCCGCCGAGCGGAACGCCGAGCTGACGCTCCCGGGCGCGCAGGCGGACCCCTGCTGCATGGGCACGGCGGCGCTGGAGTCGCTGGAGGTGCTGCAGGGCTTCATCCGCGAGGAGCTCGCCGACCGGAGGACCTATCTTTTCCTCGCGCGGCGCGCGCCGACGGCGGAGGCGCAGCAGGTGTTCCGCGCCATCGCGTCGGACGAGGCGAGGCACGCCCGGCGTCTTCTCGCCGCAGTCTATCTCATCACGGGCGAGCGCTATTGCCCCGCGATCTGCTATCCTCCGCTGCGCTGCGACGGCTACTGCGCCGCACTGCGGGAGCGGTATCACGAGGAGGTCTGCGGCGGCTTCAACTATCGCCGCGCCTCGCAGGAAACGCTCGACCCCTGCTTACAGCAGCTCCTGCTGGCGTTTTCGCAGGATGAATACCGCCACGCGAACACCATGCTGTGTCTGCTTTCGGGCGTGATGTAGCAAAGGAGGGAAAGGCCGCGGCCTTTCCCTCCTGTTCCTTTTTGTGCTTATTCCATCGAAATGATATAGTAGTACACCGGCTGACCGCCGCTGACCACATTGATCTCCGCGCCCGGGCAGAGCCGTCCGAACTGCTCGCCGGCTTTCTGTGCGTCCTCCTCGCTCACGTCGGAGCCGTAGAAGAGGTTGACGAACTCCGCGCCGCGGCTGTCCGCCTCGGCGGCGAGTTTTTCGAGCACCGCGCCGATGCTGGTGTCCGTGTCGAAGAGCTTGCCCTCGAGCAGCGCAAGGTAGTCTCCCTCGCGGATGGCGAAGCCGTCAAACTCGCTGTTGCGCGCGGCGTAGGTGATCTGCGCCGTGGTGACCGCGGAAGCAGCGGCGTTCATCGCCTGCTCGATGGCCGCGGCGTCTGTCTCGTCGGGATCGACCGCCATCATCGCACTGATGCCCTGCGGCACGGTCGCGGTCGGAATGACGATGACCTTCTTTTCACTCAGGCCCGCGCACTGCTGCGCGGCCATGACGATGTTCTTGTTGTTCGGCAGCACAAAGACCGTCTCCGCTGCGATCCTTTCGACCTCGGTCAGAATGCTCTCGGTGGAGGGGTTCATGGTCTGTCCGCCGTTCACGATGCCGTCCGCGCCGAGGTCGGCGAACACGGCGGCGAGGCCGTCGCCCGCGCACACGGCAAGGAAGCCGAAGGGCTTGAGCTCCTGCGGCTGCGGCGCGGGAGCGGCATGGTCGTGGCCGTCCTCCTCCAGATCGTCGGTGCTCTGCGCCTTGCGGCCCGCGGCAAGGTCCTCGGCCTGCGTGCGCATATTCTCGATCTTTGCAAGCTCGAGCGTGCCGTATCTCTGCGCCTCGGTGAGCGCGACGCCCGGGGTGTCGGTGTGAACGTGGACCTTGAACGCCTCATCGTCCTCGCCGATCACAAGGCTGTCGCCGATGCCGTTCAAAAACTCGCGGAACGGCTCGATGGAGCGGTCGTCGATGCGGCGGACGATGAACACGGTGTCGAAGGCAAAGGTGATGTCCTCGTCGCCGACGGAGGCGAAGTCCGCCTTGTCGCGCGCGGCGTGCTCGGTCTCGAGCGTGGGCATGGTCTCGCCGCGCAGCGCCGCGAGCATTCCCTTCAGGATCACAAGGAAGCCCTTGCCGCCCGCGTCCACGACGCCGGCCTTCTTGAGCACGGGGTTCATGTCCACGGTCTGGCGCAGCGTCTCCTCGCCCTGCGAGATGGCCTGCTCAATGACGTACTCCACGCTGTTTTTCTCGGCGCTGGCCGCCATCGCGCGGTCTGCGGCGAGGCGGGAGACGGTGAGGATCGTGCCCTCGGCAGGCTTCATCACCGCGTTGTAGGCAGCGCTCACGCCCTCCTGCATGGCGGCGGCAAAGGTGCAGCCGTCCGCGGTGACGCAGCCCTTGAGGCTCTTGGACATTCCGCGGAAGAGCAGCGAGAGAATGACGCCGGAGTTGCCGCGCGCGCCGCGCAGCAGAGCGCTGGCGGTAATGGATGAGGCGAGGTCCACGGTCGCGGGGCTGCGCTTTTGCAGCTCCTGCGCTGCGGCGTGCATGGTCAGGCTCATATTGGTGCCCGTGTCGCCGTCCGGCACGGGGAAAACGTTGAGATCGTTGATGCTCTGTTTTTCCTTGGCGATCGAGGCCGCGCCGAAGATCAGCATCTCCTGGAAAACAGGCCCGGTAATGGTATCGTGCATAGGAAAGGTTCCTCCTCTTGTTTACATGGTCATGCTGTCGACGCAGACATTCACGCCGCGCACGACCGCGCCGGTATTCTCGGTGACAAGGTAACGCACCTGACCGATGATGGCCTGGCAGACCGCCGAAATGTTCACGCCGTGCTCGACGACGATGTGCAGCTCGATGGAGATCTCATGGTCGTCGTGCTGCGTGATGTGGACGCCCTTGCTCATCGCCTCGCGGCGCAGCAGGTGGACGATGCCGTCCGTCATGGAGCGGTAGGCCATGCCCTTCACGCCGAAGCAGCTCGTCGCCGCCGCGCCGGTGATGCTCGAGAGCGCGGTGTCGCTCACGAAGACGCTGCCCTTTTCGTTTTTCAGTTCTATCATATTCGCGCATCCTTTCTGCAAAGCTGCGTTTGGAAAATCGTTTCCGTCATTGCGTAATCAATGGTATTATATACTATACCTGGGAGAATAACAAGAGAAATTTACGTTTCAGCGCCCTTCGCGCGAAGGCGGGCGTTTTATGCAGCCGCGGTGAAATGCCCAAAGCGGCCAATCTTAACACAATTGTAACACTTTTCCATGCTATACTACGGTATGATAGGACTATATCCGGAAAGGAGCTTTTGCCTTGTATCGCAGCAAACTCAACGAAAAATTACAGGAATCGCTTGCCGCGGTGCTGCCCATCCTCGCCATCGTGCTGATCCTGAGCTTCACCATCGCCCCGCTCCCGACGAGCGTGCTGATGGCGTTTCTCTTCGGCGCGGTGCTGCTGGTGGTGGGCATGATGTTCTTCTCCCTCGGCGCGGAGCTGGCCATGTCGCCGATGGGCGAGCGCGTGGGCGCGTGCATCACCAAGACGCGCAGGGTCGGCATCATGCTGACGCTCGGCTTTCTGCTGGGCTTTCTCATCACCATTTCCGAGCCGGACCTGCAGGTGCTCGCCAATCAGGTGCAGGCCGTGCCGAACATGGTGCTCATCGTCACCGTGGCGGTCGGCGTGGGATTGTTTCTCTGCTTCGCCATGCTGCGTATGCTGCTCTCCGTCCCGCTCAACACGATGCTGGTGGGCTTCTACATCGTGGTCTTTGTTCTCGCCATGTTCGTGCCCAAGGATTTCCTTGCCGTAGCGTTCGACTCCGGCGGCGTGACGACCGGCCCGATGACCGTGCCGTTCATCATGGCGATGGGCGTCGGCGTTTCCGCCATCCGAAGCGATAAGCACAGCGCGAACGACAGCTTCGGCCTCGTCGCGCTCTGCTCCATCGGTCCCATTCTCGCGGTGCTCATCCTGAGTCTCATCTTCCGGCCGGACGGCGGCAGCTACACCGCCGTCGTCATCCCCGAGATCGGCGACAGCGCCGCGCTCTGGCAGCTCTTCTTCGTCGCCTTCCCGACGTATTTCAAGGAGATCGCCGTCTCACTTCTCCCCATCGCGGCGTTCTTCGCTGTGTTCGATCTTGTCTCCCTGCATCTCGAGCGCAAGCAGCTCATCCGCATCGGCGTGGGCCTTGCGTATACATACCTCGGGCTCGTCATTTTCCTCACCGGCGTGAACGTCGGCTTCATGCCCGCGGGCAACTACCTCGGCAGCGTCATCGCGGGACTTTCCTGCAACTGGATCATCATTCCCATCGGTATGCTTATCGGCTACTTCATCGTCATGGCCGAGCCGGCGGTCTACGTTCTCATGCGGCAGGTCGAGGAGCTGACCGACGGCGCGATCCCCGGCAGCGCGATGAAGCATTCGCTCTCCATCGGCGTAGCCGTCTCGGTCGGTCTTGCGATGATCCGCGTGCTGACCGGCATTTCCATCTTCTACCTGCTTGTGCCGGGCTACGCCGTTGCCATCGCGCTCTCGTTCTTCGTGCCGAAGCTCTTCACCGCCATCGCGTTCGACTCCGGCGGCGTGGCGTCCGGTCCTATGGCGACGACCTTCCTGCTGCCCTTTGCGATGGGCGCGTGCTCGGCGGTCGGCGGCAATATCGTCACCGACGCCTTCGGCGTGGTGGCCATGGTCGCCATGACGCCGCTCATCACCATCCAGGGGCTCGGACTGCTCTATCGTCTGCGCACGAGACGCGGGGCGGCAGAGAGCGCGCCCGCGGTCTCCGGCGACGCGTTCGCCTTGGATGACCTTGCCATCATCGACCTGTAAGGAGGGCAGCGCATGAGTGAATTGAATCTGATGGTCACCATCACCGAGCGCAGCAAGCTCACCGCCTTCCTCTCGTTTTACCGCGAGCGGCAGGTCCCCGTGCAGCTCATCTCGCTGGCTCTCGGCACGGCGAGCAACGAAACGCTCAATTACCTCGGTCTCGAGCGCAGCGACAAATGCGTGTTCGCGAGCTTCGTCACCGACGAGAAATGGGAGGAGCTGCGCCGCGGCCTGCGGCGCGAGCTGCAGATCGACGTGCCCGGCATGGGCATCGCCTTTACGGTCCCGCTCAGCTCCATCGGCGGGCGGCGCGAGCTGCAATTCCTGACCGAGCACCAAAACTACCAAAAGGGGGAGGAATCCACCATGAAGGACACGAAATACGAGCTTCTGGTCGTCATCGCCAACCACGGCTACAGCGATCTGATCATGGACGCGGCCCGCGGCGCGGGCGCGGCGGGCGGCACGGTCATCCACGCCAAGGGCACCGGCATGGAGGGCGCGGAAAAATTCCTCGGCATTTCCCTTGCCGCCGAAAAGGAAATGATCTACATCGTCGTCCACCGCGACAAGCGCAACGACATCATGTCCGCCATCATGCGCGACGCGGGCATGGCGAGCAAGGCGAAGTCCATCTGCTTCACCCTGCCCGTCTCCGCCACGGCGGGCCTGCGGCTCATCGAAGAGGACTGAGCCTCCGCACACGATCAAAAAGAGGTTGGAAAGTCAAGCGGCTTTCCAACCTCTTTATTCTTTCAGCAGCTTCATGCGCTCGCGGTGGTCCTTACCCATAGAGCGGCGCTGTCCCTGCCGCCTTCAAAATATCACCGAGACTCTCGCTGAGCAATCTCGTAGTGAATATTGATCATTCCGCCATTGGTGCCGGGCACTACTTTAAATTCATATTCTTTGTCCGCACCAAACCGGCCTTGAGTCACTTCAACATAAATATGTCCGCTTTCACCCTTCTCGAAGGTTTCCTCACTCCGGCCATTGATGGTTGCCACAACGGGACCGCTTCCCTTGTTTTCTACATACAAACCAACATATTTTCCATTGTCCTTATTCAGCTTTTTGGACACACTCAGTCCGGTATTATTTTCGATATTGCCACTATCAATAAACAAATCAAGTGGCATAAGCCAGTTATCCTCAAGAGCTATCGGAGTTACCGCGTCAGCAGTAACAATTTTAGGGTTTGCTTCACCGATTGTATTTTCCGCTTCGGATAATTTATCAACGCTGCTCGGTGTGGCATTACAGCCTGCCGACCCAAGCACACAAACCAATGCTAAAAGCACTGCTATCAATTTTTTCATGCACTCACGCTCCTTCAAGCTATATATTTCGTCTCATTTATTGGATGTGTTGACAAAGTGGTTGACAAAAGTGAAGTGTTCCGGTATAGTATATTTA